>Ga0256832_1003126_pt1 | contig 11267 bp, 6 predicted proteins | sample 134614metaG_FD_190534 | JGI IMG/M metagenome (GOLD analysis project Ga0256832, IMG submission 190534) | Hydrothermal vent microbial communities from Lau Basin, Pacific Ocean - 134-614 | ecosystem: Environmental > Aquatic > Marine > Hydrothermal vents | place: Pacific Ocean: Lau Basin | collected...
CAGACAACAGACAACAGACAACAGACAACGGATTCCACCAAAAAATCCTACCTTTGTCACATAAAAACGCTTACCCATGACTCCTCTTTCTCTCCTACGCCAAAAGATGCAGGAGGCCGGCATTCAGGCCTGTCTCATTCCTTCTACGGACCCCCATCAGAGTGAATATGTGGCTGAGTGCTGGCAAGTGCGTGCGCACTTCTCCGGCTTCACGGGCTCGGCGGGCGAGCTGCTCGTAACGCTCAGGGAGGCTGCTTTGTGGACGGACAGCCGCTACTTCCTGCAGGCGGAGCAGCAACTGGCCGGCAGCGACATTCAACTGATGAAGTCGGGGCTGCCGGAGACGCCTTCCCTCATAGACCGGCTGGCAGAGCAACTGCAGCAGGGCGACACCCTCGGCATCAACGGCTGGCAATTCCCGCACAGCAGAGTGCGTAGCCTGCGCCGCAAACTGGCCGCCAAAGGCATCGAACTGCGCACGGACTTCGACCCCTTCGACGAAATCTGGCCGCAGCGACCGCCCCTGCCCAAAGAGCCGATTTTCGACTTCCCCACAGACTATGCCGGAGAAAGCCGCGAACACAAACTCCAACGCCTGCGCGAAAACATGCAAAAACAGGGGGCAAGCCAGCTGCTCATCAGCGCCTTGGACGAAATTGCCTGGCTCTTCAACCTGCGCGGACGCGACGTACACTGCAATCCCGTTTTTTATGCCTACGCCCTGGTGGGACAGGATGAGGCCCGGCTCTTCCTGCCTTACTCCGAAGAAGGGAAATGCCCCGATCAGCTCGGGTCCCATTTGGCGAAAGCCGGAATAAAAATCCTCCCCTACGAGCAAATCGCTGATTTCCTGCACCAGCTCGCCGAGGGCGAACAACGCCTTTGGGCACCCGAAACGCAAACCAACGAAGCACTGTTTGAAGCCCTGGGCGGAAAGCCATACCTGAGGAAAAACAGCCCCCTTGCAGCCATGAAAGCCATCAAAAACGAGCGCGAAATAGAACTGTTGCGCGAAGCCATGATCATGGACGGCAAGGCTCTGAAAGACTTCTACCAATGGCTGGAGGAAACCCTGCAGGAGCGCCCCGTAAGCGAGTACGAAGCGGGCGAAAAAATCAACGAATTTCGCAGCCGGCAGGAAGGATACTTCGGCCCCAGCTTTGACCCCATTGTAGGCTTTCGCCAAAATGGAGCCATCGTACACTACAGGGCCGAAGCCGACTCCTGCGCCATGATCGAAGGCTCCGGCATGTTGCTCATAGACAGCGGCGGCCAGTACCTCAAGGGTACGACCGACATCACCCGCACCATCTATCTGGGCGAACCCTCCGAAGAGGAAAAGCGCCACTTCACCCTCGTACTGAAAGGCACCATCGCCCTCGCCATGGCCCGCTTCCCCGAAGGCACCACCGGCTGCCAACTCGACACTCTGGCCCGCAAAGCGCTCTGGTCGGAAAAACTCAACTACGGACACGGCACCGGCCACGGCGTGGGGTTCTTCCTCAACGTACACGAAGGCCCGCAACGCATCGGCCCCACACGCTCCAATGTGCCACTGCAGCCGGGCATGATCACCTCCGACGAGCCGGGCTACTACCGCGAAGGGCATTACGGCATACGCATCGAAAATCTCATCCTCTGCAAATCCTGCGGAGACGGCTTCCTGGAATTTGAAACCCTCACCCTCTTCCCCATCCAGCGAAAACTCATTGTGGAGAGTATGCTGACTGAGGAAGAGAGGGAGTGGTTGGAAGCTTATGAACGAAAGGTGGCAGAAGCCTTGGCTTAATGGTCGTGCTCCACCTCGCCTTTTTTCATTTCGGCAAGCAGGTAGTAAGCCTTGTTGAGCGCCACCTTCATGTTTTCGGGTAAGGGCTCCATCGGGCGAACCTCCACCCAACCGTCACTGCGTATGCCCGGGATGACTTCCACAGGGCGGAAATGCCATTCGGCCTCCTCGCCGCCGGATTTCTCCGCAGTGAAGAAGAAATACTTATCGCCTTCCCGCACCAAAGCGGCTTCGGGCAGGGCATAAGTACTGACGTCATCGGTGATGATGCGGGCCCGCACATAGGTGCCCGGGATGAGGAGTCCCTTTTTGTTTTGAATTTCGGCATGAAGATGCAAAGCCTTGGGGTCTTGCTCAAAGGCCTTTCCGACGGCGTAAATTTCGGCCTCCAACTCTTCGTCGGGCAGCACTTCCACGAAAAACTTCACCTTTTGCCCTTTTTTTACTTTGTACATGTCTTTTTCAAAGACCATCAGGTCCACATGTATGCGGTCGTTGTTGACGACTTCAAACAGGGGCATTTCGGGCTGCACGTATTGTCCCGTTTTAACAAAGACCCTTCGGACGTAGCCGCTAATGGGTGTACGTATGGCAATGCGCTCTGAAAATTCACTGTTCCGAACAGCTTCCGGACTGATGCCGAGGAGGCGCAGTTGAGCTTCGTAGCCTTTCAACTCGGCCTGCACGGCGCGGTAAGCGGATTCTGCTTCCTGCATTTCGCGGCCGGAGCTGATCTTTTGCTCGTACAGTTCTTTCTGGCGCAGGTATTCCTGCTCAAGGAAAGGGAGACGGTTCCAGCGATCGGCATAATCCATTTGTAGCTTGAGCAAATCGGGATGCTGCAGGTATGCCAGCGCCTGGCCTTTGCTGACTTTCTGACCTTCGATGACCTGGATACGGGCGATGTTGCCCGCTACGGAGGCCGTAATGCCGGCTTCATTCTGGGGGAAGAGTCCCAATTGGCCGTTGGCTTCTACATACGCGCTCATGTTGCGCCGTGGCAGGGTATCCGTTTTCAGGCCAAGGGCGTCAAATTGTTGTTGAGAGAGGTGTACCTCTTCGGCAGTCTCTCCTTCGTGTGCGTGTTCATCTTCATGTGCTTCTCCCGGGGCAGAAGTTCCATCCGTGCAGGAGAAGAGAAAGATGCTGCCGAGCAGCAGCAGGAAAAGGGATTTTATTGCGTTCGTTTTCATGGTTGTGTTTTTAAAGTAAAAAAAATCAAAGCCCTAACAAATACTCCAGATCAATCACTGCCTTGTTGTAGCCTTCCAGGGCAGAAAGGTAGTCCAGTTTGATTTGGAGGGCTTGCTGCACATTTTGGAAGTACTCCACGTAATCAATGGCGCCGGCTTCAAAAGCTTTTTGGGCATTTTCCAAAATCAATGTTGCCTGAGGCAGAGCTTTTTCTTCGTAGTACTGCAGGCTGTTTTCGTACTTCAGCAAAGCTTGCAGGGCTTGTTCATACTTACCACGTAATTCCAGTTCTACATAAGCGGCCTGCGTTTGTGCCATTTGGCTGCGTATTTCGGCAGCTGCCGTTTGCGTTTTCCAGGATTTGCCGAAGAGCGGAACGGCCATCCCCAGTTGCACACCCGAAAGGCGGGTGCCAAGCGTGGCCTGTTCTCCATCGGGCTTGATGCTGCCTACAGCGGACTGGTTAAAATAGCCGAGGGTAATCTCCGGGAGGCGTTGAGCGCGTTGCACTTCGACTTCGGCCATAGATACGGCTATCTGCTGTTGAGCATACGCCAGGGAAGGATTGGCAGCGAGGCGGCTCGAATCCAACACGGTGGCCGGCGAGCGCTGCAGCGGCTCTGCGGGAGAGGGTTCGAAGTGCAGGCTGTTGGAAGCGTCGTTCAGCAGAATACGCAATTCGCCTTCGACCATGGCGATATCGCTTTGCAAGATGCGCAGGGCATTTTCGGACTCCATTTTGCGGGTTTCGGCAGCGGCTTTTTCGAGGTAGCCGGTGGCTCCGGTTTCGTAGCGGGCCTCGGCCGCACGCAGGAAGTCTCCATACAGGCTGTCTTGCAGGATGAGCTGTTTTTTGCGCTCATGCAAGAGTCTCAGACGATACCATGCCAGGCGGACCTGGCGCCGAAGTTCGTTGGCTGTCAGAGACAGCGCGGCCTGTTCCTGCAGCACCTGGCGAGAGGCCAGCTCTTTGCGGCTCGCATAAGCTGCGGGCCATTCGAAGCTCTGATTGACTTGAAAAATCAGGTCATTTTGGAAGCTGTTGTATTGGCCGTACTCCACCGAAAAATCGGTCTTGGGCGGAGCAAAGCCCAATTGTGCCTGTACATCCCTGGCTTCCACTTCCAACTGTTGAGCCTGCAGCAGGCCGTTTTCGCCCGAAGCCAGCAACAGTGCTTCATCCAGAGTATTGAGCGTCGTCGGTCTTTGTTGTGCATGGGATTTGCCGAAAGGCATAAAAAAGAAAACTCCTGCAAAAAACACTGCATAGGCAGGCTGGAGACTTGGCCCGTTGCTTTTACCGCGCGACTCCACCCAGCGATAGATGATCGGCAAAACGAAAAGTGTAAGCAGGGTGGCCGTGATCATACCTCCGATGACCACAGTCGCGAGCGGGCGTTGTACTTCGGCTCCGGCGGAGGTTGAAATTGCCATGGGCAAAAAACCAAGAACGTCTGTTAAGGCTGTCAATAAAATAGGCCGGATTCTTCGACGGGCACCCTGAATGATTCTATCTCGGAGACTCAGGCTTGAATTTTGCTTGAGCTCGTTCCAGCCATTGATGAGCACCAGCCCATTCAACACGGCAACGCCAAAAAGCACAATAAAGCCGACGCCGGCAGAGATGCTAAAGGTCATTCCCCGCAGCCAGAGCGCAAACACGCCACCGATGGTCGCCAGCGGGATGGTTACGTAAATCATGACTGTTTGTTTGAGGGAGTTGAGTGCAAAAAAGATGAGCAGAAAAATCAGCCCCAAGGCAATGGGGACGACCATTTTGAGGCGCTTCGTAGCGCGCTCGAAATTTTCAAAAGCGCCTCCATAGCGAATGTAATAGCCCGGAGGCAGGTCGAGTTGCTCATCCAAACGCTTGCGGATGTCATCTACCACAGACTTCATGTCGCGCCCACGGATATTAACTCCAACATAAATACGACGATTTGTGTTGTCGCGGCTGATTTGCATGGGGCCCGGTTGGTAATTAACATCGGCCACTTCCTTCAGGGGGATTTGTGAGCCGTTGGGCAGGTTTACGTAGAGGTTCCTCAAATCATCAATACTGGTGCGGTGTTGTTCGTCGAGGCGCACCACGAGGTCGAAGCGCTTTTCGCCTTCGAAGATGACGCCTGCGACGCCGCCGGCAAAAGCGGTCTCTACGATGGTGTTCAGCTCTTTTATGTGTAAGCCATACTGGGCCATTTTCCGACGATTGTAGCGGACGGTGATTTGCGGCAGGCCGGAGGTAGCTTCCACTTTCATATCGCCCACGCCCGGCACAGTGGCGATGATTTTGCTCATTTCGGCTGCTTTGGCAGCCAACACTTCCAGGTCTTCGCCAAAGAGTTTCACGGCGATGTCTTCGCGCACGCCGGAGATCAATTCGTTGAAGCGCATTTCGATGGGTTGGGTAAATTCGTAATTTACACCCGGCACTTCCTCAATCAGTTCTTTCATGCTGTTGATTAAGGCCTCTTTGCTTTCAACGCTGACCCATTCTTCTTTGGGTTTCAGGATGACGAAACAGTCGGCAAAATCCATGGGCATGGGGTCGGTGGGCACATCTGCAACACCGATTCTACAGAGCACGTGTTCGACTTCGGGATAATTATCCATGATGAGCTTTTCGACCTCTGTAGTCGTTTCAATGGTTTCGCTCAAGGCGCTTCCGGGTTTTAGTATGGCGTGAAAAGCCAGGTCGCCTTCGTCCAATTGCGGGATGAATTCACCGCCCATGCGGGAGAAGGTAAAAATGGCCAGCGCGAACAATGCAACAGCAGCAAGCCCTATCCATTTGGCTCTTTTTAAGGCTTTTGCCAAAACGCCGCTATAGCGACGCTCTAACCATTCTACAAAGCGATCGCCCCAGGAGCGCTTTTCTCCTTTGCCAATTTTCAGGAACCAGGCAGACATCATGGGAACATAAGTCAGACACAGGATCATTACACCCATCATGGCAAACATAAAAGTCAGCGCCATGGGCTTAAACATTTTACCCTCCACGCCCTGCAAAGCCAGGATGGGGATAAAAACAATGAGGATGATGAGTTGCCCGAAAAAGGCGGAATTCATCATTTTGGAGGAAGCTTCTTTGGCTGTTTCATCCCTCACGGCTCCATCTATCTTGCCTCCTTTCAGCAGACGCTGATGGAGTAGAAAAACAGTGCTTTCAACAATAATCACTGCTCCATCCACGATGATGCCGAAGTCTATGGCTCCGAGGCTCATGAGGTTTGCCCAGACGTTGAAGATGTGCATCATGATAAAGGCAAAGAGCAGGGAGAGCGGAATGGTAGAAGCGACGATAAGCCCGCCGCGCCAATTGCCGAGGAGGAAGACCAGGACGAAGATCACGATGAGCGCTCCTTCGAGCAGGTTATTGCTGATGGTGGATGTAGTATTTGCAATCAGCTTGCTGCGATCGAGAAAGGGCTCGATGCTGATGCCTTCCGGCAAAGATTTTTGGATTTCTGTTATGCGCTCTTTAACGGCTTCAATGACTTCATTGGAGTTGGCGTCTTTGAGCATCATGATGATACCGCCTACGGCTTCGCCCTCTCCGTCTTTGGTCATGGCGCCATAGCGGACGGCTTGTCCATAGCCCACCTCTGCCACGTCTTTGATCATGATGGGCAGTCCATTGACATTGGTTATCACGACATGGCGCAGATCGTCTAAGCTGCGTGCCAGGCCTTCGCCTCTGATGAAGTTGGCTTTGTGATCTTTTTCGATGTAGGCGCCGCCTGTATTTTGATTGTTGTCTTCGAGAGCCCGGAAGACATCGGAGATGGTCAGGCCAATGGCTCTGAGTTCGTCGGGATTGACCGCCACCTCGTATTGCTTGATATAGCCTCCGAAGCTGTTGACTTCGATTACGCCGGGCACCATAGCCATTTGGCGTTTAACGATCCAGTCTTGGATGGTTCGCAAGTCGGCAGCACTGTACTGCTTCCGGTAAGCGGAATCCACCTCGAGGGTGTATTGCAAAATTTCACCGAGGCCTGTGGAGATGGGCCCCATGGAAGGGTCGCCAAATCCCGGGGGGATATCTTCCCGCACTTCGGTAAGTTTTTCGGCCACCAGTTGACGGGGCAGGAAGGTGCCCATGTCATCTTTAAAAACAATGGTTACCACGGAAAGCCCGAAGCGGGAGATGGAGCGTATTTCCACTACGCCGGGCAGGTTGGCCATAGCCACTTCCACAGGGTAGGTTACGAATTGTTCGATGTCTTCGGTGCCCAGATTGGGCGCCTGGGTGATCACCTGCACCTGGTTGTTGGTGATGTCGGGCACGGCATCTAAGGGCACGCGCATCATGCTCCAAACGCCGGCCGCGATCCAGACAAGCGTCATAAGTCCTATGACGAATTTGTGCCTGATGGAAAAGGAAATGATTTGATCAATCATAGTTAAGTTTTAGAAAACAAGGGAATGCACTGCTTTGAGCAAGGCTCAAAGGCAGCATTTCACGGGACAGTCTTGTGTATAGAAACTTAACTCAGAGGCGGCCCACGCAGAACGGCATGACCGAAGAAGGGTGTAGGAGGCAGGGGCTCGTCTTCTGCCCCGGGAAAGGGCATGCGAGATGAAAGTTCTTCCTCATCAGAAGTGATGAGCGAGAGCAAGAGCACCGGCTTTTTGGCAAAGAGAGGCTTGAAAAATTTGCCGAAAGGCTGTTTCCCCGGCAACTGATGGGCATCACCAAAGGCATCATCCGGAGCATGCGTCTCGGCAATGAGGCAAATGAGGAAGTCTAAAAAGCTCTCATCGCAATGGTCTATGTGGGTGATGCAGCCCGTCTCTTTAGCGAGGGGAGGCAGGGGAGCATCCTCGCAAAGTGCGTGATGCCGGTGCAAAATAGCCCGCCCCTCTTCGGCAGTTATGGCACACTCATCCACAGCAGCCATGCCATGCGGCAAAAGGCTGTGCGCATAGCCGAGGAGGTAGGCCATGAGCAGCAGGAAGGTGGCGAGTGTGCGGCGGAGCTGCATGGGATTATTAGATGTGGTTTTGGGTTTGGAAATCTAAGTTTAAACGAGGCAAAGGTAGGAAAAGTTTTGGAATGGGGGATGTGGTTTTTGAAAAACCGTTGTTTGCAACAGACATGTCATGTCTTATAGACATGACATGTCTCGCGCGCGCGTAACGCGCGTGCGCACGCGCGCGCACATACACGCGCGCGCGAGCCCCCACTTAAGCGTTCGTTATCTTTTAAACCGCCTCCCCGAGGAATTGCGCTTGCGCTTCTTGTGGTAGAAGGGCTTGCGCCCGGAGCGGGAAGAGGACTTCTTGACAGGAGTCCGTGCTGCTTCTTCATCCACGAAATCGTGCTCTTTGACCACATCTATGTCGAGCTTAATGAGTTTCTGGATGTCGCGCAGATAGCTGCGTTCTTCGCCATTGCAGAAAGACAGAGCAATGCCACTGGCGCCTGCACGACCCGTCCGGCCTATGCGGTGAATGTAGGTCTCCGGCACATTCGGCAGGTCGTAATTGACCACATGGGAGAGGTCGGAGACGTCAATACCCCGCGCGGCGATGTCGGTAGCGACGAGGATGTTGGTTTTCCCCCGTTTGAAATTACCGAGAGCTTTTTGGCGGGCCGATTGGGTTTTGTTACCGTGAATGGCCTCGGCCTTATGGCCTTCTCGCCTCAGGATTTTCACAATTTTGTCGGCCCCATGCTTGGTGCGAGAGAAGACGAGGGTAGATTCCATGTCCATATCCTCATCCTCGAGTAAACTAAGAAGCAGTTTGGATTTATCTTTCTTTGCCACAAAATAGACGGACTGCTTAACGCGCTCGGCCGTAGGCTGGGCGGCCTTGATGGTTACGCTTACCGGGTCCGTCAAAATGGTATTCGCCAATTCGACAATGGCCGGGGGCATGGTCGCTGAGAAAAACAGCGACTGCCGCTGCGTCGGCAAAGCAGCAATGATGCGGCGGATGTCGTGGATAAAGCCCATGTCGAGCATGTGATCGGCTTCGTCCAGCACGAAATAACGCACATCGCGCAAGGAGATAAAGCCCTGATTCATCAGGTCGAGCAAGCGCCCGGGCGTGGCTACGAGAATATCCACTCCTCGGCGCAAAGCCTGCACCTGTGTACCCTGCTTGACGCCTCCAAAAACCACGGTATTGTACAGTTTGGTATGCTTGCCATAAGCCGTAAAGCTGGCGGCAATTTGCGAGGCCAATTCCCGCGTAGGCGAAACCACCAGGGCACGGATTTTCGCCTTTTGCCCTTTAGGTCGGCGGCCTTCTGCATACAATCCCTGCAAAATGGGAATGGCAAAAGAAGCCGTTTTTCCGGTGCCCGTTTGGGCACAACCCAGCAAGTCTTTACCGGCAAGAAGGTGGGGAATGGATTGCTCCTGGATGGGTGTGGGGTGAGTGTATCCCCTGCTCTCGAGCGCTTTCAGAATGGGAGGAATCACTCCCAGTTGTTCAAAAGTCATAAAATTAGAGTCGCTTATGCCGCAAGTAGCACGCCTTTCGGCAAATGACTATCGCGCCATAAAGTAAAAAAAAACGGTCGGAAAAAAGCCTACGGCTTTTCGTCCGGCCTCTGTGCGACCTCAAAAAGCAGTGAGAACTCTTGGGCATTTCACGAGAAATGCGCTTGTAACAACCTTTAACGGGGGCAAAGGTACGGAATTTTTTGGGATTTTTAGATTTTTTTGGGAGGGAGGTTGTGGAGAAAATGAAAAAGCATTGTTTGCAACAGACATGTCATGTCTTATAGACATGACATGTCTCGCGCGCGCGCATGCGCGCATTACACGCGCGCGCACACACGCGCACGCGCGAGCCCCCACCTAACCGTTTGTAAACGTTTACACCACACTTCACAAAACCCCAAACCCCTTATCTTTGCAACAAAGCGCCGGAACTCCGCCCCACCGGCTGCCGGCCGAATCGGGACGAATACATGCGCACGGACAAGCAACAAAACACCATGCCACGCGAAATTTTAAAAAAATACTTTGGCTACGACGCATTCAGGCCCCTGCAGGAGGAGGTCATCACTGCCATCTACGAAGGGCGCGACTGCCTCGTGATCATGCCCACCGGCAGCGGGAAGTCGCTTTGCTACCAGATTCCCGCCATCGGACTGCCGGGAACGGCCATCGTCGTCTCTCCCCTCATCTCCCTGATGAAAGACCAGGTGGATGCCCTGCGCACGGCCGGCGTCAAAGCGGCTTACCTCAACAGTTCCCTGGAGTACGCCGAGCAAAGACGCGTGGAAAACGACTTTCTCGATGGCAAGCTCGACCTGCTCTATGTCTCTCCCGAAAAAATCAGTGCTTCCAATGGCTTTGGCTTTTTTCACCGCGCAAAGATCAACCTCTTCGCCATAGACGAAGCGCACTGCATCTCCACCTGGGGACACGACTTCCGGCCCGATTACAAAACGCTGCAGGGCATCAAAGAAAAATTCCCGGGCATTCCCGTCGTCGCCCTGACAGCTACTGCCGACCGCGTAACGCGCCGCGACATCGCCCAACTGCTCCGCCTGCATGAGCCCGCCAAATTCATCGCCTCCTTTGACCGGCCCAACATCTACCTCGAAGCACGGCCCGGCCAACAACGCATACCGCAAATCATCTCCTTCATCGAAAACCGCCCCAACGAAGCCGGCATCGTCTATTGCCTCAGCAAGAAAAGCACCGAGCAGCTCGCCGGCAAATTGCGCAAGCGCGGCATCAAAGCCGAGCACTATCACGCGGGCATGAATCCCGAAGACCGCAGCAAAGTCCAGGAAGCCTTCCTCAAAGACGAAATATCCGTCGTCTGTGCTACCGTGGCCTTTGGTATGGGGATTGACAAATCCAACGTCCGCTGGGTCATCCATTACAACATGCCCAAAAACATCGAGGGCTACTACCAGGAAATCGGCCGCTCCGGACGCGACGGGCTGCCCGCCCATGCCCTGCTCTTCTACAGCTATGCAGACATTCGCGTATGGAGAGAGATCATTTCCGAAATTGAAAACCGCGAATTTGCAGAAATTCAAACCAATAAGCTGAATCGCATGATGCAATTCGCAGAAGCCGTAAGCTGCCGCCGACGCATCCTGCTCACCTACTTCAACGAAGACAAAGCCGAAAACTGCGGCCACTGCGACATCTGCAAAAACCCGCCCCGCCATGTTGACGGTACACTCATCGCACAAAAAGCCCTCTCCGCAGTCTATCGCCTCAAAGAAAGTGTTGGCCTCAACATGCTCATAGACGTACTCCGGGGCTCACAACGCAGAGACATCTTCCTAAATAACTATCACCTC
>Ga0256832_1003127_pt1 | contig 11266 bp, 17 predicted proteins | sample 134614metaG_FD_190534 | JGI IMG/M metagenome (GOLD analysis project Ga0256832, IMG submission 190534) | Hydrothermal vent microbial communities from Lau Basin, Pacific Ocean - 134-614 | ecosystem: Environmental > Aquatic > Marine > Hydrothermal vents | place: Pacific Ocean: Lau Basin | collected...
GCCGTGCCAATTTCAAGCTTGATGCGGTTATGCTTCCAGTACAGCGCCAGGGGAACTATGGTGTAGCCCTTGCGTTCAACAGATGCAATAAGTTTTACAATTTCATAATCATGCAATAACAGCTTGCGAATACGGGTAGGGTTTGGATTCACATGAGTTGAAGCGGATAATAGCGGAGTGATCTGCACCCCGGACATCCAGACTTCCCCGTCTTTTATAAAAATATAGCCCTCTTTTAGCTGGGCGCGCCCTTCCCTGAGACTTTTTACTTCCCAGCCTTCAAGTACCAGACCTGCTTCATAGGTGTCTTCAATAAAATAGTCATGGCGCGCTACTTTATTTAGAGCAATGGTTTTGCCTCCATGCCCTTTTTTCTTTTTGTTTTTTTTAGCCATAAGCCTTAAATTCTCTAAAATAAAATACCAATTGTTTGATTATACCCTGACAGAATCTTTTTTTCGCTGTTAGAATACTGTATCTCTTTAAATTAAGAACCTGTCTGGAAATATAAGTCGTAGCGAGGGAAAGCTGATTTGAGCTGGATTTTTTATCAATTTGAGGCGAATAGTTGTTCTATTTAACGAAAATTGAGGAAAAATCCAGCCAAATTCAGCTTTTCCGCAGTAGGCTCACTATTTTCAGACAGGTTCTAAGAACCCTATGGCTGAAGTAAACAAAAGCGCATTAGTACCCTATAGTGCTGAACAAATGTATCAACTCGTAGAAAATGTGGATGATTACCACAAGTTTTTACCGTGGTGTAGTGATTCAAAACAGCTTGAACGCAAGGGCAATGTGATCATTGGAACGGTGACAATCTCGAAAAGCGGAGTCAATAAATCATTTACCACCCGAAATACACTGCATGAAAATAAATTGATTGAAATAGAACTTGTCGATGGTCCTTTTAAAGAGCTCAATGGCTTCTGGCGTTTCGATGAATTAAAGAAAGATGCCTGCAAGGTTTCGCTGGAGCTGGAATATGAGTTTTCCAGCCGCTTGTTGAGCCTGGTGGTAGGACCTGTTTTTAATCAGGTCGCCAATACTATGGTAGATTCTTTCGTAAAGCAGGCAAGGGTGATTTATGCGTAATCATAATCCTTCTGCGTCAAAAAATACTGAAAAACACGCCGAAAAAGATGCCACCAAAGATACTATCAATGTAGAAGTCATCTATGCCCTGCCAACCGAACAGCACTTGATCACAGTCAAAGTTCCCAATGAAACTGAAATCAGGGATGCTATTTTGCAGTCAAAAATTCTGGAGGAATATCCCGACCTGCAACTGGATAAACTGGATGTTGGCATCTTTGGCAAAAAGGCAAGACTGAATCAAAAGGTGCGTGAGCGTGATCGCATTGAGATTTATCGTCCACTGATTGCTGATCCAAAGGAAGTGCGCAAAAGGCGGGCTGCCGAAGGCAAATTACTGAAAAAAGGCAGGGTAAAAAAATAATGCACGGCATGGTACCACCTGATCCGCAAACCAGTGTGTCACAAGAACACTTTGCTGTGGTTTATATTCCCGGACGAAGCCGCAAGCGTTTTCCAGCAAGCTGCGTCGAAATTGCAGATAGCAGGGAAAGCGCACTAAAACGGGCAGAGACTTCCAGCAAGAAATATGCCGCAGTGCTTGTTGGTCCATCAAAATCATCAGAAGGGCAGTATATTTACTACCTCAAGGAATGGCTAAAGTAGCGCTCCTATTTTCGCACCTCAACCAGTCTGTCGTCTTGAAAAAATAAGGTAATTCCCTGTTTTTTAGGTGTTTCACTACGACCCTTTTGCGTAAAGTAAATGTAATCCCAACGATCTCTATGGAAATTATCCTGCAACAAAGGCGTACCCAGCAGGGAACTCACTTCTGCCTTGCTCATGCCTTTTGTTAATTGTGCAACCACTTCATTTGTTAGCGCATTACCCTGCTGAATATCCATTTTATAGGTCGAGCAGTTGCTTAATAATAAAGCCAAAATAGTGATGTTTATAAATTTTTTCATAATATCTTGTCTACTGAAGTGTTGAGTGATTATTTTACAGCATTGCCCTGTTTACTACAGTTGTTTTTCAGTACTACTGGTTTAAAAAATAAGTTAGCAGGTTTTAGAGTCTGCCTGAAAACATGAGTCGTAGCGAGGAGAAGCGGGTCAAACTCAGCTTTTTTCGCATTTCCAAACAGATTCTTATACCGACAACAAAAAATAGTAAAAATTGCAGTAATATGTAAATTGGATTTTGCTTTTCTGCTTGACGGGCGTATAATGTGGCGTTCATTTTTAATCAGAATTAATAGCAGAGCAGAAAATATGCCAAGTGTTAAAGTAAGAGATAACGAGCCTTTTGAGATTGCCTTACGTCGTTTCAAGCGTACCTGTGAAAAAGCAGGTGTTGTTGCCGAAGTGCGTGCACGCGAGTTTTATGAAAAACCAACGTCGGTTCGTAAAAGACAGAAGCAAGCAGCTATTAAACGCAATATTAAAAACTTGAAGCGTGAACTGAACCGGCGCGTAAGACTGTACTGATTTCAGGCGGTTTTATTCATTTTATTCGTTACAAACCATTAGATTCAGATATCTGCCATGTCTACATTGAAACAACGCATTATTGACGATATGAAGTCAGCAATGCGTGCTAAAGAGAAAGAACGTCTAATGACCATCCGCACAATTCTTGCTGCAATCAAGCAACAAGAGGTTGATACGCGGAAGGAACTTGATGATACTGACGTTCTGGCTATTCTCGACAAGCAAAGCAAGCAGCGTCGTGAATCAATCAGTCAATACTCCAGTGCGGGTCGTGATGATCTGGTAGCACAGGAAGAACTTGAATTGGGCTTTATTCAGGAATATCTTCCGGAAGCATTGAATGATGATGAGATACAGTCACTCATAAATGAGGCGATTGAGGCTACTCAGGCGAGTAGCATGAAAGATATGGGCAAAGTCATGGCTTATATCAAACCCAAAGCTCAAGGACGTGCTGATATGGGCGAAATCAGCACCCAGATCAAAGCCGCTTTGACAAGTTCCTGAATCCGTATTACCTCAGGATTCAGGAGCTTAACCCAACTAAAATCCCCTTTTTTAGTGAAGTAAGCATGGCTTTGCATCTCAACATGATCTTGTTGTGGCTATGCCAACTAACCTGCGCGGCATACGCAACAACAATGCAAGCATGTGACTATTAGTCGCTATTATAGTCGCTATATAATAATATTTCAGGGTTTCCATATATGTCCTCTTCCGAGCTTAAGAACGACCGTTTTTTGCGTGCTTTACTAAAGCAGCCAGTCGATACCACTCCCGTCTGGATTATGCGCCAGGCTGGACGTTATCTGCCAGAATATCGTGAGACACGAGCCAGGGCAGGAAGCTTTATGGATTTGTGCGAAAATCCTGATTTAGCCTGCGAAGTAACCCTGCAACCGCTGGAGCGTTATGATCTGGATGCTGCCATCCTGTTTTCTGATATATTAACCATTCCTGATGCAATGGGTTTAGGGCTTTATTTCTCGGAAGGCGAAGGACCCAAGTTCAAGACTCCAGTGCGTGATATAGGTGCAATCAGAAATTTGCCCACACCCGATCCGGAACAGGAACTTCGTTATGTGATGGATGCCGTGCGTGTAATACGCCGTGAACTCAATGGACGAGTTCCCCTGATTGGCTTTTCTGGAAGCCCCTGGACACTTGCAACCTATATGGTAGAAGGCGGCACCACCAAGGACTTCGGCAAAATAAAAGGCATGATGTATGATGCGCCCGCAGCATTGCAGCTGTTACTGGAAAAACTCGCTGACAGCGTGAGCAGCTACCTTAATGCCCAAATCGCTGCTGGCGCACAGGCTGTGATGGTATTTGATACCTGGGGCGGCGTACTTTCGCCTGAAAAATATCAGGAGTTCTCACTTGCCTATATGCAGCGCATTGTTTCAGGCTTAACACGTCACTCGGAGGGTCGTCAGGTTCCTGTCACCCTGTTTACCAAAGGTGGAGGTCAGTGGCTGGAACTAATGGCTGAAACTGGCTGTGACGCACTTGGACTTGACTGGACGCAAGATATTGCAGATGCGCGTCAACGCGTCGGCAACAAGGTAGCTCTACAGGGAAATATGGATCCCTGCGTGCTTTACGCCTCACCTGAAATCATCCGCGAGGAAGTGAAAAAAGTGCTGCATGGATACGGTAAGGGGACAGGGCATGTCTTTAATCTGGGGCACGGCATTCATCAGCATATCAACCCGGATAATGTCAGCGTACTGGTAGATGCTGTGCATGACTATTCCTCCAAGGCATAATTGGCATAATTACAAAAGCCCCTTGTTCTGCTGATAAACTTTATCCAGTTGTTTAGAAATCATTTTAATAATAGCTGGCTTTACATCCAGTTCTGTTGCAATTTCTTCCCAATGGGACAAGGCATCCAGTACTTTAATAATTTCATCCTGTGCTTTTTTCCAGTTGGAAAAATTGGCTTGTGCCGCCAGTTTTTGCATTGCTTTTAATGCAGGTTGCGAGCCGTATCCTGCATAGGACATCATGTGTTGATGATATGGATTGGGACTAAAGGTAACATCATAAAATGGAGAAGGTTGCCATTGCCCGCTATCATCCATTAAAAAAGACCAGTTTTTGGTGTGGTCATCCTGATTACTGGCGAACAGGTTGAAGACAGCACGGGTGAATTGTTGTTGTCCTGCTGCTGGGCTATTACACAGTAGCTGACTGGCTTTGATATTGTCTTCATAATCCAGCGAGGGCTGTCTGAAGTCGGCATCAAGCAATGCACACAAGCTTTGACTGTGATAGCGCCCACCACTCGGACTACAGTCAAAGCGTTTCATGGCAAGCCATGCCCTGGCTCTGTTTTGTTTTGATGCTTTTTCTTTATTTGGCGTAAACAACTGCCACTCAGGCACTTTAATGCCTGCCATTTTTGCCATGTTTAAATAGGCTGCCTCACAAAGACCTTCATCATGTCCCAACAATAAGTTTTCTGAAGTAAATTTTATCAGCCAGGGTTCAAGCCCTTCTTGTGCCAGTGTTGAGACTTTGTGCTTTGATCGTGGATCAATATAAATAAGTGCTTTGGGTCTTGCTCCTCCAGAACTGCCTGCATTTGCCAATGCGGTTAACACCAAATCTGCATCACCATCAAATAGCTGTGTCGCCTGTTTGCCTAGCTCGCTTAGATCAATGCGTGCTTTTTCTGTTTGCTTCCAGCTAATAACAGGTCGATAGGATAAAGCACCAATGCCTGTATCACCCACATAGGCGAGTCTATCCATGGCAGTTATTTGTAGAGGCTGAATATCCTGTTGGCGAAAGATTCTATCCATTAGTAACAAGCCCCAGCCATCAGGAAGCGAGTCGGAAAACAGACCGTGAAGCCCCATATGTGGATATTTGGGTGCTTCTATCAAGCTACTGTTAAAGGCTAAAGTAAATGGTGAAAGGTTATGATAACGGGCAAGATAGTCATCGCTGTATTGAAAATATACACCTTGACTACCTTGAGCTAGCTGACCAACAAATATCTCGCTTGCATCGCTCAAGTGGCGAAATACATCCAGTTTTTTTATGGGCGAAAAGGTACTCACCCCTTTAATACCTCATCAATTGAACCCGGCGGTGCTGTATCTTGTTTACTTAAATCAGCGAGTTTTTGTAGCGAATCAACACATTGCCACAATAAAATAAACTGGCGTAACGATATTTGCGCAGTGGTTTCAAATTTTTTGATGGTTGATGCAGGTACAGTGCTTTTATCCGCCAATGCTTGTCGTGACAGTTTTAATTGTTTGCGTTTTTTTCGTAGCGTTTGCGCAAGCTGTTGTTGCACGTCATTGGCACTTATTAAAGAAAGTTGCATTGCTATTGTTTCTGTATTTAAGTGGATACTATTGTATCTTTTTTTCGCTAAAAAAGCCAAATAAAGACACAATAGTATCCATTATCAGGCAGCTTATGTTTTCAGTAGAACATAAACAGCACCACTGCCACCGTCTTTGGGTTTTGTTGAGTGGAATGCCAGAACACGTTCATGTTCGCGTAACCAGTGGTTTACATGCGTTTTCAACACAGGTTTATTTTTGCTGGAACGATGCCCCTTGCCATGAATAATCCGGATACAGCAGCCTTCAAACTGGACTGCTTCCTGCAAATAATAAAGCAGTATTTTTTTTGCCTGCCTGAGAGTCAAGCCATGCAGATCCAGTTCATCAGAGATACGATAACTGCCGTTCCGTAGCTTGCGGAAAACACTTTTTTGTATTCCGGGACGACAAAAACTGAGAATAGCTGCCGAATCTACCTCCTCTACCTCTAATTCATCGGATATTGGGTCGTGAACAACAAACTCTTTAGTATCATTATGCCTTTCTGGTTTTAATTTGGTTTTTTTTCTCTGCTGGAATACTTTATCATGCGACAGCGGTGTGACACCGCTCATTGCTTCTCGAAAAAGGTCATGCTCAAGACGATCATTTTTGTTTTGCATTGCCGTTTGCGCGACAGATTGTTGTTTTGCTCGTTTAGCCTCACGCTGTTTTTTCAACAGTTCCTTTTTGAGTTGTTTAAGGTCTAGTTTTGCCACGGACGAAATCTGTTAATTATTAAGGTTGAATAAGGATTACTTTAACACATGAATATTTTATTGAGTAATGATGATGGCTTTATGGCTCCAGGTATTAATCATCTGCGCCAACAGCTAATCAATTATGAAGGTGTGAATCATGTAATCACCATAGCACCTGACCGTGATCGCAGCGCTGCAAGTAACTCCCTAACCCTGGATATACCCTTGCGTATAACACAACAAGGCGAACACATTTATAGCGTCAATGGCACACCAACAGATTGCGTGCATCTTGCACTGACCGGTCTGTATGAAAATGAAGAGCCGGATCTTGTCATATCGGGAATTAATGCAGGTGCAAATATGGGGGATGATGTCATCTATTCAGGAACGGTCGCTGCCGCCATGGAAGGACGTAATCTGGGTTTGCCTGCGCTGGCAGTGTCGATAGCCTCACATCACCCTGTTTATTTTGATAGTGCCGCAAAAGCAGTTATTGACTTGTTAAGCAAGCTGCCTGCATTATCCTCGCCCTCCCCGGTTACAAAGGAGAACTCCGCAACCATCTTAAATATCAATGTCCCTGATATACCCTGGGAACAGATCAGAGGCTTTCAGGCAACCCGCCTGGGCAAACGTCACAAGGCAGAACCTGTGATTCGCGCCAGGGATCCTCGTGGCGCAGAAATATTCTGGGTAGGTCCTGTTGGTGAAGAGGCAGATGCCGGAGAAGGTACAGACTTTTATGCGGTACAGCACAAGATGATCTCGGTCACGCCCATACACATTGACCTCACCCAGTATTCAGCAATCAAGGAAACAGGAGACTGGCTTTGCAACGTATAACGAAACAATCAATCAAAGGCGTTGGCATGACATCGCAGCGTACCCGTGACCGCCTGGTTGACAGATTAATGCAAAAGGGCATCAGCAATCCCGATGTTTTGAGGGTGATGCGCCTGGTGCCACGCCATTTGTTTATTGATGAAGCCATGTCGAGCCGTTCTTATGAAGATGCCGCGTTACCCATCGGCTATGGACAGACCATTTCACAACCTTATATCGTTGCGCGCATGACTGAATTATTACTGCAGCATGTGGAACAACCAGAGAACGTACTTGAAGTGGGTACAGGTTCCGCTTATCAGGCTGCAATACTGGGCGGTCTGGTAAAAAATTTGCACACCGTAGAAGTCATTCCCGAACTGTATCGTCATTCTCGTGATATTCTCTATCAACTCGGTTATCGCAATATACGCACCCACCTTGGTGATGGCAGCTGGGGCTGGCAAGATGCTGCTCCCTACGACGGAATCATGGTTACCGCTGCCCCGCAAGAGATACCGGAAGCACTGATTCAGCAATTAAAAATTGGTGGATGCATGATTATCCCGGTTGGTGCACAAAAAGACACGCAAAGACTAAAAATAGTTATTCGCCAGGACGAAGAAAAAGTCAAAATAACTGAAAGTGAGGCGGTTTTATTTGTGCCGCTTGTAAATACACAATAATATACCTGGTTCAGTCAAAAATTGTCGAAATAAAACAAATGAATGATTATATCTACTCCATTATTTTAAGCATGATGCCGATAGCAGAACTGCGTGGTGGCATTCCCTACGCATTGGCTCATAATATTCATCCGGTTACAAGCTATCTGATGTGCTGTGCTGCCAACCTGCTTGCATTTCCAATTGTTTATTTGTTTATGGGATTTTTACATGATTTATTTAGCAAGATGGAGTGGTATTCCAGGCTTTTTGACAAAATTGTTATCCGTACTCGCAAAAAAGTAGGAGAAAATATTGAAAAATGGGGTTTTTGGGGCTTAATGGTTTTTGTTATGATCCCTCTACCCGTGACAGGTGCCTACACGGGAACTTTCGCAGCATGGTTATTTGATATACAGAAAAGAAAAAGCTTTCTTGCCGTTTCACTTGGCGTATTAATTTCAGGACTAATTGTTAGCGCAGTTTTCCTTTCAGGGGTGGAGTTATTCAGTTTTTTTATGAAAAATGTATAATTATTTCAAAAAAAACAAAAAAACCCTTTAAAATTATATTGTTTTAGCTTATATATAAGAAAGTAATTTAGTATTGATGTAATAAATGTACCAGAAGTCTGTCTGATAACAGCAAGCATGGCAAAAATTCAGGCAGCAATTGTTATAAAAAGGGAAGGATCTGCTGGTTTTGTTTAACTGAAAAAGTAGATCAAATATTGAACTAATCATTAATCAACCTATCATATACAAATAGGTAAAAATTAAGGTATTTAATTATGGATAATAAAATCAAACTGTTTGCAATAAGTTCTGTTGTTGCATTAATGGCATCAGGCTGTACTGGTTACAACCAGGGGGCATCAGGAAGCAATGGATATGCATCAAATGGCAGTTCACAGTACTCAGGTTCAGGACAGGTAGCAAGAAACACCAATAATACCTGCACTCCCTGCACAGCAAGAAGAAACACCTATACATACAAACCAAGACCAAGAACTGTATACAAGCCAAAACCAAAGCCAAGGACAGTATATAAACCAAAGCCAAAACCTCGTGTAGCAGGTCAACATAACCAGCAGTATTATATTGATCGCTGGAATCGCCAGCAAAATCAAAATCGCGCAAAAGCCAAACCCAAAACAAATTACTCAAACTACTCGAATTATTCGGGCTACGGTAGCAGCTACTATGTGCCAAACACGGCGAGTAGCACGACTTACTATGATTACAGCTCTGCGGGAAGAAGCAAAACCACGACAGACCGAAACCTGTCAACCAGTAACAAGAGTATTTATACCGGCAGTTACCAGAAAAGAACCTATAAACCATATAAGCCAACAACCTATGCAGGTGGTGGTACAACCTACAAGGCAGTTACAAGCTACTCTGGCGGTAGCTCATCATCACATAGTAGTGGCAACACCTACATTGTCAAGAAAGGTGATACAGTCTTTGAAATCATGAGACAGACAGGCGTTTACTGGAAAGATATTATCCGTATAAACAACCTCAAGGCGCCCTACAATATTCACCCTGGTCAGGTAATACGCCTCAAATAGGCAATAAAGCACAAAAAAGCCCTCATCCAGAGGGCTTTTTTGTGCGCGTACTTATAAACAATTTGTTTTTCTGCAAGTCTTCGTTAAACTGGGGATAGCGTAAAAAAACGGAGAAAACAATGAGCGACAAAGCAATCATCTATCACAACCCCCGCTGTTCAAAATCACGCGCTGCAATGCAGTTACTAACAGACAAAGGCATTGACGCAACCGTCGTAAAATATCTTGAGACACCACCCGACAGGGAAACGCTGGAAAAACTGCTGGACATGCTGGGTATACAGCCACGCGATTTAATGCGTAAAGGCGAAAAAGAATACAAGGAAAACAATTTATCCGATGACAACCTAAGCCGTGACGAGCTGATTGATGCAATGCTAAAGTATCCCCGTTTAATTGAGCGCCCCATAGTGATCAAGGATGGAAAAGCTGCCATTGGTCGCCCAATTGAAAATATTATAAATATCTTGTAAACAAAGCAGAAACAAACAGGAAACCAGGATGAAACAAGTTCTCATACTCTACTATTCACGCCATGGCTCAACAAAAGAGATGGCAAAGCTGATTGCGCGTGGTGTAGAGAGCGTCGATGGCGTTGAGGCGCAATTGCGCACCGTTCCAGAAGTTTCTGAAAACTGTGAAGCAAGCGAACCTCCCATCCCGGATAGCGGTGCACCCTATGTCACACTGGATGAACTGAAAAATTGCGATGCACTCGCCATGGGCAGTCCGGGACGTTTTGGCAATATGGCAGCACCACTTAAATACTTCCTCGAAAAAACCAGCTCGCAATGGCTATCAGGCTCCCTTGTGGGAAAACCAGCAAGCGTCTTCACCTCAACATCCAGTCTGCATGGCGGGCAGGAATCAACACTGCTAGGCATGATGCTACCATTACTTCATCACGGCATGTTAATCAGCGGCATACCCTATACCGAATCCGAACTGCTCACCACCTCAAGCGGCGGTACCCCCTATGGTGCAACACATGTCTCGGGAGAAAAAAGCGATTTACCCTTAAGCGCTGAAGAAAAAGCCCTGTGCATGGCATCAGGCAAGCGACTCGCCAATTTAAGCAAGGTACTCTAAGTGGATATTACCGTATTCTGGCGGACACTGGCTGCCATCGGCATTCTTGGTCTGATCATACTCATCGTACTGTGGAACGGCTGGTTATCCCCGGTACAGCAAATCCCACGCTCGCTTGAGATTGCCATACTGGTGACACCTCTTCTGTTTTTTGTCCGCAAAATCCTGCACGGACAAAGAAATGCCTTTATCGGAGTCACGCTATTATCTTTCCCCTATGCACTGATAGGCATCTGGTATATCTTCTCTGCGCAAGAAGCCATCTACGGTTATCTCATGCTGCTTGCCAGCCTGTTTCTGTTCTTTGGCAGCCTCCTGAATGTCTGGATCATGGATAAACGCGACAAGCAAAAAAGTATCAAAAAAGGGGGGGATGGGTAGTAGTATTAATAACCCATCCCCCCTGTTTTTCACATATTTTTCTGCATAGCCTGTGTCGAGAACGTAACACAGGTGCTGGTTATGCCTCGTACCATCCCGCGTTTCGCATACTCAGCGCTGACTACGGTACTTTATAGGTCAAGAATGTTCAACTGTG
>Ga0256832_1003128_pt1 | contig 11264 bp, 5 predicted proteins | sample 134614metaG_FD_190534 | JGI IMG/M metagenome (GOLD analysis project Ga0256832, IMG submission 190534) | Hydrothermal vent microbial communities from Lau Basin, Pacific Ocean - 134-614 | ecosystem: Environmental > Aquatic > Marine > Hydrothermal vents | place: Pacific Ocean: Lau Basin | collected...
AGAAAATCCACATAAAGAGGAAGGTACTTGATTTTTCTTTCCTTAAAATAAAATCTTATTTCAGGTAATCTTTGTAATGTTTCATCATTGGTTTCTTGTGTTAAATCATAAAGAAAGTCAAAATTTAATTCTGCTGTGAAATATTTATTTGAGTGAAACATTAGTAATTGTGATTTAGTGTAAGATAGGTATCTCAAACTGGAATCGTTGTAAAAATCTTCAAAGAAATAAGGGTCACTTGGCAGGTCAAATTGAAAATAACCGTAAGTATGTTTTCCAAAATCAAAACTTGTGTTAGCTTTTATTCTCCATCTGTTATGGATTTTTTGAGTTTCTCTTTTTTTCCATAAAGTATCTAAATCTTTTTCAGCAAAATAAAAAATATCTCCGTTAAAAAGATGATTTTTGCTAAACCTATTTCTGTAATTAAAATCGATACCATTTCCCTGTTTATTTCTGAAATCATAAGTAAAGGTTAAATCTGAATTTCTATTTAAAACATAAAAGAAAGGGATTTTTAAAATGATATCGTTATAGGTGTCCTGAGCTATTGTTGGTACTAAAAAGCCTGTTTTTCTTTCTGCAAGGGGATATAAGAAATAAGGAACATAAATTACAGGAACTTTAAAAAACCTCAAAGTCAAATTTTTTGCTCTGGCGTAATCCTCTTTTTTTAAAGAAATTTTGGAAGCCTTTAAATACCAATCATACTGGTTGAATGGACACATTGAAAATTCACCATTTTCAATGTAAAAAACTCCATCTTCCTTAATTAAAGCCCCAGCTTTTATAAAATATTTATTCTGAATTATTCCTTTAACTTTATAAACTTCACCTTCATTTTTTTTAATATCCCACCAGCCTTCAAAACCTTTCATCTCAAGGTCTGGAGTTTTGATATAGAAATATTTTTTTAAATAGATTTTCTTTGTTTTTGGATCATAAATAACTTTATAAGTTTTAAAAAGAGAATCATCAAAGTGAACTTGAACATCTCCGTGAGCTATTACTTTTCCATCTTTTGTTCTTTCAATAACATTAGCTTCTATGGATACATTTTGATTTAAACCTAAACTCTTATGAAAAAGAGTTAAACTTAAAATTAATAAATATAAGGTTTTATATAAAAATGCTTTTTGCAATTGCTTCTCCATTTATTTTAGATTGTATTATTATAATCAAAATATATATTCGTATTCTATTAATAAATTAAAAAGGTGAGAAAATGGAAAAACCAAGAGAATGGCTCCGTGAGAAAAGTATAGCCAAAAAAATATTAAAAAATGCCAACATTGTTTTAGAAGTAGTAGATGCTCGAATTCCTTTTGAAACAAGAAATAAAGTTGTTGAAGATTTAGCAAAAGAATGGCAGAAAGATTTGATAATAGTTATAAATAAAGCTGATTTAGTTCCAGAAGAATTTTTAAAGGAAGTAAAAAAAGAGATTGAAAAAGAATTTCCTGTAGTTGTGTTTTCAGCCCATAAGAATAAAGGAATAAAAGAACTGTTAAACAAAATAAAAGAATTATCAAAGGGAAAAAACTTAGTAAAAATAGGCGTTTTAGGATATCCAAACGTTGGCAAATCCTCTGTTATAAACACTTTAAAAAAGAAAAAAGTTGCTACAACCTCTCCAAAGCCTGGAATGACAAGGGGAGAAAAATTAATAAAACTTTTTAATAATGTTTTTTTGATAGACACTCCAGGAATAATTACATTGGAATTTCAGGAAGACCTTGCTTTAAAAGGTTCCTGGATACCTGAAAAATTAGAACAGCCTGTAGATGTTGCTATTAAATTAATTGAAAAAATAATTCAGCATAAGCCTGAAGTACTTAAAGAAGCTTATAAAATTGAATTTAATTCTGATGAAGATTCTGTCACAATTTTAGAAAAAATAGGGGAAAAGCTTAACTATAAAGTAAAAGGCGGTGAAATAGATTATGAAAGAACTGCTAAAAAAGTTTTATGGGATTGGATAAAAGGTAATATTAAAGCTTATTGGAAATAAAAATTTTAGTAAGTCCTTGTAAAATAATGTAAAAAAATTTTTAAACCTTGTAAACACTAACTTTCTTTTTTATATTATTTTCAATATGAAAATATATATACTATAATTTCTATGTGTATCATAAAAAAATATAAAAACTTAGCTATTGATAAAACATAACATATACAAATAAAAAATGGATGAAGGGATATGAAAAGAAAGTATAAGTTAGGAATAGCAGGGACAATAGCTAAGTTTTTTATCAGATCTAAATTAACTCCAATTTTGGGAGTGGCAGCTCTTTGTTTGGGATTATTCGCAGTTTTCACAACACCAAGAGAAGAAGAACCTCAAATAGTTGTTCCGATGATCGATATTTTAGTTCCGTTTCCTGGTGGAAGTGCGAAAGAAATCAATCAATTAGTTACAAAACCACTTGAAAAGTTAATGTGGGAAATTCCTGGTGTTGAATATGTGTATTCGTATGCCAGTAATGGATACGGAATGACCACAGTTCGTTTCTTTGTCGGAACAGACCCAGAATATGCGTTAGTAAGGTTGTACAGTAAAGTTATGTCAGAATACCACCGAATGCCGATTGGAGCGATGAACCCTATTATAAAAGAAAAATCTATTAATGATGTTCCAATTGTTGCTATTACACTTTACAGCGATAAATATAAATCTTATGAAATAAGAAGGATTGCAGAAGTTGTTGAAGATGAAATAAAAAAGTTAACAAATGTTTCTGAAACATTTATTTTAGGTTCTGAATCAAGAGAATATATTGTTTACTTCAATCCTGCCAAATTAAATGCTTACCACATTTTACTTCCCCAATTGGTAGAATCAATTAGAAAAGCAAATATTTCATTAGTTGCTGGTGATTTTGATAAAAATAATTATAGATACGAATTAAAAGCCGGTAAGTTTTTTAAAAGAAAAAGGGATATTGAAAACCTTATTGTTACTGTTTATAAAAATAAACCTATTTATCTAAAAGATATTGCCACAGTTGTAGAAGGAGAGGGAGAAGTTGATAATTATGTTCAATTTGGATACGGTCCTCAGGGAGAAGGAGATGTTAACCATCTCTACAATGCAGTAACAGTTGCAGCAGCTAAGAAAAAAGGAAGTAATGCAGTTGTAATAGCAAATGAAATAGAAAAACAAATAAAAAGATTAGAAAAAGAAGTTATACCTGATGGTATTCATGTAAAAATCACCAGAAATTATGGTGAAACCTCACAAGAAAAAGCAATGGAACTTATTGAACATTTACTTATAGCTACACTATCAGTTGTTCTTTTGATTGCAGTTACTTTAGGATGGAAGGAAGCATTAATTGTAGCTTTTACAGTTCCGGTGACCCTTTCTATTGCTTTGTTCCTAAGTGAGATGTATGGATTTACATTAAACAGGGTTACACTTTTTGCACTAATTTTTGCGATTGGTATTTTGGTTGATGACGCTATTGTTGTAATTGAAAATATACATAGATGGTTTGAAATGGGTAAGTACGACCCAGAAGAAGCCGCTGTAAAAGCCACTGATGAGGTTGGAAATCCGACAATACTTGCAACATTTACAGTTATTATTGCTTTAATGCCGATGGCTTTTGTTTCTGGAATGATGGGACCATACATGAAACCCATACCAATCAACGCTTCTGTAGCAATGTTCTTCTCAATGTTAGTGGCATTTATAATAACCCCTTATATGGCTTTAAGGCTTTTAAAAAGGGAACCAGCAGAAGTAGGTGCAGTTAAAGAGGCTGAAAGGGCTGGATTAATTGCAGCGTTATTAGAAAAGATTTATATGCCTTTATTTGAAAGCAGACTAAAAAGATGGTTGTTTTTAGGTGGAGTATTAGGATTATTAATGCTTTCTGTTATGATGTTGGTAACAAGGGTAGTTCTCGTAAAAACGCTGCCTTATGACAATAAAAGTGAACTTTTTGTTGTTTTAGATATGCCTGAAGGAACAACCCTTGAAAACACTTATGAAACTGTAAAGAAATTAGGAAATTATATAAAAACCATTGATGAAGTTACAAATTATGTTATGTATGTGGGAGTGCCTGCACCTTTTGATTTTAATGGACTTGTTAGACATTACTATTTAAGAGAAGAGAAAAACCTGGCTATGATAAAAATAAATTTAGTAAATAAACACGAAAGGGAACAGCAAAGTCATCAAATTGCAGAAAGAATCAGACCAAAAATTGTGGAGATTGCTAAAAGACAAGGTGCAAAATATGTTGCTGTTGTTGAACCACCTCCAGGACCACCAGTTTTATCTCCAATAGTTGCTGAAGTTTATGGTCCAGATTTAGAAAAAAGAATAGAAATCGGATACACAATAAAATCTCTCTTTGAAAACACAAATGGTATTGTAGACGTAGGAATTTACGATAACATTCCACAAAGACAGTATAGAGTTCGTATAAACAGTAAAATGGCTAAAAGATATGGCGTAACAGAAGATATGCTTGTAAAAATTTTAAGACTCGCACTTTCCGAAGATGCAATAGGTTTAATTCATAAAGAAGATAGTCTTTATCAAAATAAAATCGTAGTAAGACTTCAAGAAAAATTCAGAAACTCTCTTGACAACATACTTTCTTTGAAAATTCTTACTCCAAAAGGAACTCTCATTCCTTTAAGAAGTTTAGTTTATATTGATCAAGCGAATGTTTCTAAAGATATATACAGAAAAAATCTTCAAGGTGCAGTTTATGTAATTGCCAATGTTGATGATTCTTATGGTTCGCCTGTTTATCCAATTATTGATTTATGGAATGATATAAAAAATATAGAAACTCCTGATGGAAAAGGTGTTAAACAGTTATTAACTCAAGTTCCTAAATTTGCAGATAGGTATTATGTAAAATGGGATGGTGAATGGCAGGTTACTTATGAAACATTTAGAGATATGGGAATTGCGTTTGCCATCGCTCTTGTTGGTTTATATATCCTACTTGTTGGATGGTTTAAATCTTTTAGTGCTCCGCTTGTACTGATGTCTCCAATCCCATTTACATTAGTCGGTATTATTCCGGGACACTGGCTAATGGGAGCTTTCTTTACAGCTACCTCGATGATTGGTTTCATTGCATTAGCAGGAATTATTTTGAGGAACTCTATTTTAGTTGTAGAGTTTGCAGAGCAAAGATTAAAACAAGGATATGCAGTTGAACAGGCATTACTTGAAGCAGGAATAATAAGGACAAGACCAATTATTCTTACTGCTGGTGCTTTAATAGTTGGTGCATTTGTAATTATATTTGATCCAATATTTAATGGTTTAGCAATTTCTTTAATATTTGGAACATTTGCCTCTACTTTATTATCATTGGTTGTTGTTCCTCTTCTTTACTACATGATGGAAAGAGAAAGGGCTATTGGTTTACTACCTGCTGTTCCTTTATCTTCAAGACCAAAAGACTATAAAGAGATTGAGCAAAAAGTAGAAGAGGAAATGGAAGAAAAATGGAAAAGACAACTTGAAGAAATAGAAGAAAAATGGAAACAGGAAATTGAAGATTTAAGAAAAAGATTAGGTGGTGAAGAAAAATAAAAGGTGGGAATATTTCCCACCTTAATATATAAAACTTAATTAATCTTCAAGTGTAGAGTAGAGAGGTTCTACAACATCACCAGTTGTATCAGGTAAGTCTCTTTCACATCCTAATTCAAGTAATCTTTGAGGTATTTCGTGGTAGAAGAACGCTACATTCACAGGTCCATATTTTGCAGCTTCAAGGAATTTTCTGATTTTATCAGATGCTTTACCCATTCCTCTTTCAACAACTGCACCTGCGTGTCCAAAAGATACACCTTCAGCAAGGTAATCCTGGAATCTACCACCGATAAATGGAACTAATGGTTTAGTGAATTTACCATCTATCACAAGCTGAGCTGCCTGCTCTTCATAAGAACCTCCCGGTTCACCTAATAGAACAACACCTTTTACATTAGGGTCTTCTTCAAGTTCAGGTAAAACATCGGCATAAGTTGTACAAGAGATAACGTCACCACCAAGTGCAATTGCAGTATAAATTCCAAAACCTCTTCTTTTAATCATTTCAGCAGTAGTAGTTGTTAAACCACCAGATTTTGAAAGGATTACATAAGAACCAGGTTCATCAGGTCTTTGATATGCGATAAATGGATCTTTACCACCAACAGCTCCGATTCTACCAATCTTAGGAACAATAGCCCCTAATGAAGTTGGTCCTACAATTTTTACACCTTTTTCTTTAGCGTATGAATAAAATTCTGCTGTATCTCTAATCGGAACGTGCTCTGTAACGATATAAATTACTTTAATTCCGTTATCAATAAGTTCATAAACAGCATCTTTAACAGAAGTAGGTGGAACATAAACAAGCCCTGTGTTAATAGATTCTTTTAATGCAGGATCCTGTAAAGCCTCCTTAACAGTATTAAAAACAGGAACACCTGCTACTTCTTTTCCACCTCTACCTGGAGTAACACCTGCTTTTGTGATTCCAGGATAAATAGCTTCAGTTTCTGTAACAACCTGAGAAGCTTCCCTTCCTGTGATACCGATAACAATTACGCCAGTTTTGTCATTTAAATAAGAAGTTCCATAAGTCCAATTTTTTTCCATTATTGATTTCCTCCTTGCTGTGCTTTTACCTTATTAAGTTCCTCAAGCTCTTTTGCAAACTCTTCTTCTGGAGGAGGAACTAATGGTTTTAAATCTTCTTCTTTAACTATTCCGTATTGAATTAATAACTCTTTTAATCTAACTGGAGCTTCTGTTAAAGGTAATGATGAATCATAAATCTCACCTTTAATTCCAACTTCTTTAAATGCTTCATAGAGCATTCTTAAACCTTTTTCAGCTTCTGGACCATTTCTTCTTACAACCCAGATTAAATCTTTATTTAGTGTTCCTTCTTTAGCCATATCCCTAATTGCATTTGCAAGACCTTCACCGAGTGTTACGTCAATTCTTGTGTTGTTAGCAGTCCCACCAACAACTAAAACACCTATTAATCCTGGTTTAGAAAGGATAATTCTTGAGATTTTATACATTTTTTCAGCTGGAGGGTTACCACCAATATCTGTAAAGTTTGCTGGTTTTAATCCAATTTCATAACATGTTCCGATGGTAACAGTAGAACCACCACCACCGAATGTCATCATTCCAATGTTTCCATCCTGTTCAACATAAGAACCAGCTTTTCCTCTGTGGTCATCTCTATCAATTTCAGAAGCAGCGATTTCTCTTTCTGTTGGGGGTCTTCCTTGTGTAGTTCTTGTTCCATAAATTTTTGCTGGATTTACAGATGCGTCATCATCTATAGATACAACAGCGTCAAGAGCCATAACTCTTTTCTTTCCACCTTTTTCAACAATAGCAAGAGGATTAATTTCCAATAATCTTGCTTCTGCATTTTTAAACGCTTTGTACATGTTTGCAACAACTTCAGATATCTGTCTAATAACGTCAACGTGCTCTTCAGGAGCTCCAAGCTCCAATAAATAATTTCTTACCATATAAGGATGTAAACCAATTAACGGATTAATCGGCCATGTTCCTATTTTAGAAGGATCCATCTCTTCAATTTCCATTCCACCTTCCCATGAAAGTGTAACGGCAGGAGTTCTTGTTCTTGTATCATAAGTGATAGAAGCGTAAAGCTCTTTTAAAATGTTTGCTTTTTCAACAACTAATACACCAACTGGTTTTTCTCCGTAAACATCGTATCTAAGAAGTGCGTCAATTGTTTCTTTCGCATCTTCCACATCTTTAGTTACTTTAATTGCTCCTGCTTTTCCTCTTTTTCCAACCAAAACCTGTGATTTTACAACTACTTCACCACCTTGTTCTTCTACAAATTGGATGACGTCATCGTTGAGGTGGTCTGTAAAAACGCCTTTTGGAACTGGAATTCCATTAGGCTTAAATACTTTTTCATAGCCTTCATACTCGTATAGATTCATCTTCCACACTCCTTTTTAGAATTTGTATTTAAAATAGAAAATACGGCTCTTTAAATTAAGAGCCGTAAGTATTTTATTTCTTTAATAAATAATTATAATACTCAAACTTAAATTGAATCAATTATTTTGTTAAATGTTTCACTTGGTCTCATAGCCTTTTCAGCTTTTTCATCATCTGGATGATACCATCCTCCAATATCAGCTGGTTTTCCTTCTGTAGCTTTGATTTCATCTAATATTTTTTGTTCATTTTCTTTTAGTTCAGCATATACTCTACCAAATGTTTCAGCGAGTCCTTTGTCTTCAGTTTGATTTGCAAGCTCTTCAGCCCAGTATAAAGCCAAGTAGAAATGAGAACCTCTTGTATCTAACTCACCTACTTTTCTTTTTGGAGTTTTGTCATATTCAAGATATTTTCCAACTGCTCTTTCTAATGTGTCAGCTAAAAGTAAGATAGTTTTCTTTTCTTCATTATGGAGAGCTTTAACTTGCTTATAAGCGTGTCTTAATGATTCAACAAATGCTAAAAATTCTCCTAAAGAGTCCCATCTTAAGTGTCCTTCTTTTAAGAACTGTTCAACGTGTTTTGGAGCCGAACCACCAGCACCTGTTTCAAATAAGCCACCACCTGCAATTTCTGGAACGATAGATAAAGATCTTGCAGAAGTACCAACTTCAATAATTGGGAATAAGTCAGTTAAATAATCTCTTAAAACGTTTCCTGTAACAGAGATAGTATTTTCTCCTCTTCTGAATCTTGCTAATGTAAATTTCATTGCATCTTCAGGAGCTTTTATATACCAGTCAACATTAGATAAGTCATATTTAGGAAGTTCTTCTTTAACTTTCTCAATTAAGTTTTTATCGTGTGCTCTGTATTCATCTAACCAGAATACAATAGGAAATCCAGAATCTTGTGCTCTTGTTACAGCTAATTTAATCCAATCTCTAATTGCTAAATCTTTAGTGATACAACTTCTCCAGATATCTCCTTCGTTCACGCAGTGCTCAATTAAAACATTTCCTTGCTCATCCACAACTTTCATTTTTCCATCTGCTGGTGGGAAGAAAGTTTTATCGTGAGAACCGTATTCTTCAGCTTTCATAGCCATTAAACCAACATTTTGAACAGTTCCTATTTTTGTTGGGTCATACTGTCCATTAGTTTTAATATCTTCGATTATTTCTTTATACATAGTTGCGTATGATCTATCAGGAATTGAAAGAACTACATCTTCAACCTCTCCTTCAGGTCCCCAACCTTTTAAACCATTTTTTATAACTGCAGGAACAGAAGCGTCAATGATTACATCGTTAGGCATATGAAGGTTTGTAATTCCTTTATCTGAATCAACCATATACATTCTTGGTCTTACTTTATAGATTTCTTCGATGGTTTTTTTGATTGCATTTTTTTCATCTTCTGGAAGGCTTTCAATTCTCTCTTCTAAATCAGCCATTCCATATTTAGGATCCCAACCTAATTTTTCTAATGTTTCTCCATGTTTCTCAAATAGTTCTTTGTAGTAAACTCTGATAGCATCTCCAAATATAACTGGGTCAGATACTCTCATCATAGTAGCTTTAACGTGAACTGAGAAAAGAATATCTTCTTCTTTTGCAGTGTCAATAACTTCTTGGAAATATTTTCTTAATTTGCTTCTATCCATATAAGTTCCATCAACAACATCACCTTTTCCAACTTCAACTTCTTTTAAAACAGTTTCATTTCCATTTTCATCTTCAAAGATATATTTGATTTTTGTGTCATCTTTTATAATTACTGACTTTTCATGTTCATAAAAATCTCCAGTTTTCATATGTGCAACGTGTGATTTAGAATGTGGAGATACATCTCTTAATTTATGAGGATGTTTTCTTGCGTATTCTTTAACAACAGGTGCAAGTCTTCTGTCTGAGTTTCCCTGTCTTAAAACTGGGTTAACAACAGAACCAATACATCTGTCGTATCTTTCTTTTATATCTTTTTCCTCATCTGTTTGAGGATTTTCAGGATAATCAGGTAATGGGTATCCTTGTTCTTGTAATTCTTTAATTGCTTCTTTTAACTGAGGTAAAGAAGCTGAAATGTTAGGTAATTTCATAATATTCGCTTCTGGTTTCCAAACTAACTCACCTAAATAAGCAAGTTCGTCTGGAACTCTTTTGTCTTCTGGTAATAAGTCTGGGAATTGAGCTAAGATTCTTCCCGCTAAAGAGATGTCTCTTAATTCAATGTTTAAATCTGCTGTTTTTGTGTAAGCTCTCATTATTGGTAATTCTGAATATGTTGCGAGAGCCGGTGCTTCGTCAATCTTAGTCCATACAATTGTAGCTTTTGCCATAGATGTTAACCTCCTGAGTTTTATTTATTTTAATTATTGATTATTTGAGTTTTTTAATATTCCAAAAGTTACTTTATTAGATATTTCATATTTAGACAAAAACTATTATAGCAAAAAAGAAATTAAAAAATCAAACGCTGTTTTATTTTTCAATGAAAGCTGTTCAAGTTGCCTTTAATTCTTTGTTCTAACAATTTGGATTTATCAGGCAGTATCTAATTGCAAATGATTTGCATTTGAAAAAGATTTATGTTTAAATTTTCTTATGCAAATAGGAATGATTTGCAAATAAATTAAAGAGAGGTAAAAAATGAGTATCAAAACGACCGTTTCACACTATCCTAAGATAGGGGCAAATAGGGAACTTAAGAAGGCAATTGAGGGTTACTGGAAAGGCGGAATCAGCAAAGATCAGATGCTTGAAGAAGTAGAAAAAGTAAATGAAGAAAGGCTAAGAAAAGTAATAGAAGCTGACTTAGATTATATTCCTTTAAATGATTTTTCACTTTATGATTTCGTTTTAGACATATCAACTATGATTAATGCCGTTCCAGAAAGATTCAAGAATATAGAAGATGATTTAGATAGATACTTTGCGATGGCAAGGGGAACTAAAGATGCAGTAGCCTGTGAAATGACAAAATGGTTTGACACCAACTACCATTATATAGTTCCTGAGCTTACAGGAGATTTTAAGCTTGTAAAAAATAGACCTCTCCAATCTTACAGATGGGCTAAAGAAAAGTTTGGAATAGAAACAAAACCAGTTTTAGTTGGAGCTTTTACCTACTTAATGCTTTCTAAAGTTTATGAAAAACAGGAAGGCTCTTTTCTTATGAAAATGGTAAAAGCAGAAGAAAGCGAAAAATTTAAGCCATTTTTATTAGAAATTGCAAAGATTTATAATCAGATTTTAAAAGAGCTACAAGAAGAAGGTGTGAAAGCTGTTCA
>Ga0256832_1003129_pt1 | contig 11264 bp, 13 predicted proteins | sample 134614metaG_FD_190534 | JGI IMG/M metagenome (GOLD analysis project Ga0256832, IMG submission 190534) | Hydrothermal vent microbial communities from Lau Basin, Pacific Ocean - 134-614 | ecosystem: Environmental > Aquatic > Marine > Hydrothermal vents | place: Pacific Ocean: Lau Basin | collected...
CGACCTGCCCCGCTGATAAGGGAATCGACCGCAAAGGACGCGAAGGTTCGCCAAGGTTTCTTGATTGCTGGCTGACGCAACTTAGCCAGGCTCGTTTTTTGGCGCGGTTCGCTGAGCTTACCGCACCCTACGTCAGCGCACGTCGTAGGATGCGGTGAGAGATGAACCACATCGGTCACTTGGCGTCGGGCCTTTTCGGTTGTCGGGGGTTGGAGCCAGGGCTTCATGAGAGTTCGCGTCGATCCGCGGTTCCCGTGTGGGCATTGGTTCCGTGCTGATACACGGAATTGAGCGCGGCGGTATCATTGATGGTCTGAGTGACAACGCCAAACACAACTTTGTGCCCCTTTGCGTCCTTTGCGGTTTTAGAGAATGAAATCAGAACTGAAAAACGACCGTTTCCTGCGCGCCCTGCTGCGCGAGCCCGTCGATATGACGCCCGTATGGATGATGCGCCAGGCCGGTCGTTATCTGCCCGAGTACCGCGCCACGCGCGCCAAGGCAGGCAGCTTTCTCGATCTGTGCAAGAACCCGGAGCTGGCCTGCGAGGTCACCATCCAGCCGCTGGAGCGTTTTCCGCTGGATGCGGCCATCCTGTTCTCGGACATCCTCACCATCCCCGACGCCATGGGCCTCGGCCTGTACTTCGGCGAGGGCGAGGGGCCGAAGTTCGAGCGCCCGGTGCGCGACCGCGCCGCCATCGACGCCCTCGGCGTGCCGGACATGGAGGACGACCTGGGCTATGTGATGGACGCGGTGCGCACCATCCGCCGCGAGCTGCACGGCCGGGTGCCGCTGATCGGCTTCTCCGGCAGCCCCTGGACGCTCGCCACCTACATGGTGGAGGGCGGCAGCACCAAGAACTTCGCCCGCTCCAAGGGCATGATGTTCGACGCCCCGGAGCTGATGCACGCCCTGCTGGGCAAGCTGGCCGACGCGGTCACCGCCTACCTCAACGCCCAGGTGGCCGCCGGCGCCCAGGCGTTGATGATCTTCGACACCTGGGGCGGCACCCTCACCCCGCGCGACTACGCCGCCTTCTCCCTGGCCTATATGCAGCGCGTGGTGGACGGCCTGACGCGAGAATCCGAAGGAAGGCGCGTGCCGGTGATTCTGTTCACCAAGGGCGGCATGGGCTGGCTGGAGATGATGGCCGCCACCGGCGCCGACGCCCTGGGCCTGGACTGGACCATCGACATCGGCGAGGCGCGCCGGCGGGTGGGCGACCGGGTCGCCCTGCAGGGCAACCTCGACCCCTGCACCCTGTACGCCTCGCCCGAGGCCATCCGCCGCGCCGTGGGCGAGGTGCTGGAGAGCTACGGCAGGGGCCCGGGCCACGTGTTCAACCTCGGCCACGGCATCCACCCCGAGATCCCGCCCGAACATGCCGCCGCCATGGTAGAGGCGGTGCATGAGCTGAGCGTCCCCTATCACGCCGCCGGCGCCTGATGGTGGGCAGGCGCTACAGCCGAACCTCGAGCGATGGTGCTGTGCGGGCGGCGCTCGCATCCATCGTCGCCGCCATCGATCGGGGTGCGTTCCCCCAGGCCGAGCGTCTGTTGCAGGAAACGCTGCACCTCGAACCTGACCATCCGGATCTGCTGCACCTTGCCGGTGTGGTCGCGATGGCGAGAGGGGACATCGACGAGGCCGTCGGTCTGATCCGTAAGGCGATCCGGCGTTTCGGCAAGGCGCCCGTCTACCATTACAACCTGGGGCTTGCACTGAGTCAGCGGGGCGATTTCCAGGCGGCCGCCAGGGCCTTCCAGAAGGCGATACGTCTGGGGCACGCGGACCATGACGCCTACAAGAATCTCGGCATTGCACACCAACAGGCGGGACATCCGGTAGAAGCCGCCAAGGTCTTCGAGTCTGCCACACGACAGTTTCCCCGGGATGTCGTCGCCTGGTTGAACCTGGCCAAGATAAGGACGGAGCTGGGCGATGCCGATGGGGTCGGCGAGGCGCTGCGCGAAGCGGGCAGACTGGCTGGCGACGATGCGGAGGCGTGGCGCGACATAGCCAACCTTCATCTGATGCTGGGGCAGCTGGAGCCGGCGGAGTCGGCCTGTGACAGCGGCCTGCGTATCGCGCCTGACGATGGGGGGCTCTGGTATCTCAAGGGACATGTGCTCTACGAGCGCGGCCGGCACCTGGCTGCCGCGGATGCCTATGAAAAGGCGAAGGACAATGGATTCGATCGGCTCAAAGTGCGGTTGGCGCAGGCACGGCTCCTGCTGACCAGTGGGCGGTTGGGCGAAGGCCGGGCATTGTTGGCGAATCTTCGTGACGAGGCCGATCTGTCCGTCGAGGTGCTAGGCGGTATGGCGCTGCTGTATTCCTTGATCGGCGATTTTCGGGAGGAAGAGGCCTGTCTCAGGGGTATGCTGGAGAAGGACCCGAAAAACCTGGCGGCCCAGGCGGCCTTGTCCTTCGTTCCCGGGCGTTCTCTCACTGCCGATACGGTGCGTTCGCTCGAGCGCTATCTGCAAGACCCCTCGGTTCCGCGTCGTGACCGTTGTACTGCCGGTTTCGCTCTGGGCAACCATTATCGGGGTGCGGGGGATGCGGACAGGGCCTTCCGCTGCTACAGGCAGGCCAATCGGCTGAAGTCCGTCAGCTGGGACCGAAGACGGTACGGCGAATGGGTTGCGCGCACCCTGGAACTATATGGTGAAAGATTTTTCCGTGAGCGCAGCGGCTGGGGCAGCGCCAGCGGGCGTCCGCTCCTCATCGTGGGCATGCCACGTTCGGGTACGACCCTGGTCGAACAGATCCTGTCGTCCCACTCCCGGATTCACGGGGCTGGAGAGCTGGGAGGCGTGGCTACCCTCGCCAGCCGCCCCGGTAGGGAGGCCCCGGCTGTCACGGAAGATGCGGAAGCGCTCCTTGCCCTGGACCGGGATGTCGTGAAGATGTTCGCCGAGGGCTATCTGGAACGTCTGGAGCAGCAGGATGCAGAGGCCAAGACGGTCATCGCCAACAAGCTGCCGACCAACTTCCAGCAGCTGGGTCTGTTCGGCCTGCTGTTTCCCGGTGCGCCGGTGATCCACGTCCGGCGCGATCCCAGGGACAATCTGCTGTCGATCTATTTCCAGGATTTCGAGGGGTATCACCCCTATGCCTACGACCTCGAAAACCTCGCCTACATGTACTGGCAGCAACACCGGCTCATGGAACACTGGAAGCGGGTGCTTCCCAACCCGATCTTTACCGTGAACTACGAAGATCTGGTGAGCGACCTGGAAGGTGAAATCGCACGGCTTGCGGCCTTCCTTCATCTCGAGATGGAAGACGGGATGAGAAGGTTCCATGAGCAGGAGCGCCAGGTGAAGACGGCGAGCAAGTGGCAGGTGCGCCAGAAGCTCTACACGACTTCGATCGGGCGTTGGAAGCCCTACGAAAAGCATCTTCGCCCGTTGTTCGATGCGCTAAGGGAATTCGCGCCCGAAGACTACGTGGACGAATATGGGCTCTTTTCTTCCTGAGAGCCGCGCCGACTCCGAGGTGGGTCAGAGATAGTAGACAGTCCGGGTCATCACCTTCGACATCAGCTTCATCGCCTGTCTCACCGGTGCAGGCAGCTCGGCCCCCCCATGCGCCAGGGCCTTGCGCCCGTGTTCGGCCTCATCGTGTTTCATCTGTTCGAGGATGGCGCGGGTGCGCCGGTCCTCGGGCGGGATCTCGTCGAGGTGCGACTGCAGGTGGGCCTCCACCTGTTTCTCCGTCTCGGCTACGAAGCCCAGGCTCCAGCGGTCGCCAGCCGCCCCGGCCGCGGCACCGATGGCGAACGAGCCGGCATACCACAGGGGGTTGAGCAGGCTGCGCCGGCCTCCCAGTTCGTGGATGCGCTGTTCGCACCAGGCGAGGTGGTCGTTCTCCTCGTCCGCCGACCGTTCCATTGCCTCGCGCACGGCGGGATCGCGTGCAGTCACCGCCTGTCCCTGGTAGAGCGCCTGGGCGCATACCTCGCCGGTGTGATCGACACGCAGCAGGCGGCCGATGTGATCGCGTTGGCGCTCGTCCAGCTCTGCCTCGGGCTGGCCCTCGGCGGGGTTGGGGCGGTCGGTCACCTTCGGCTGGCCGAAAAGGGTGCGCAGCGCCTGGTCGAAGCCCAGCAGCAGGGTGTCGGCGGTGGAGTAGTATCGGTCACTCATTTTGCCAGTCCTCATGGGCATGACGAACCCGAATGATGAAAACCTTACCATCGTCGTTGATCCGATAGACGATCAGATGTGCGCCAATCGGATGAATTCGAACGGGCGGGGAGATCTCTGTTCGTTCGCGGGCCACCAAGGGATTCTCCGCCAGAAAATCGAAACAGCGCGCCAGCCGATCATGATAGCGCTCGGCCTGTTCGAGGCCGAAGCGCACTGCCCCGAAGAGAAAAATGTCGACGATGTCCTCCTCGGCCTTGCGGCTGAGGACGTAGTTCATCGAGAGGGTTTTGCCTGTGCCAGTTTGCGGGCAGTGGCGCGTAGTTCATTCATGTCGCTGTTGCCCGTGCCGCTGGCGATGCCCTCGTCCACCAGGGTCTGCATATGAGCAATCCTGGCGGCCTTGTCCTGGTCTCGACGAATCAGGTCACGGACATAGTCGCTGGCGTTACTGTAGCGGCCGGATTGCGTCTGCTGTTCGACCCACTGCTTCATCGCATCGGGTAAGGAGATGTTCATCGTCGCCATGACAGCCCCCTTTTGCAGAAGTATCACAATGTATTTTGGCAAACTTTGTCAATATTTGCCAGCGCCGCCAGCGCCGCGCGGCTCGTTCACTAGCCGTGCCAGCAGAACGACCGGATGCAGCACTTCGATACTCCACCCTTGTGCCATCGCCCCCTCGGCCAGATGCAGGGCGCAGCCAACGTTGGCCGTCAGCAGATAGCGCGGTTTCAGTTCTTCGAGCTGTGCCATGAGCGGTGCACGCAACCGCTGCGCCTGTTCCCGTTGCGTGAGCAGATGGGTGCCGGCCGCTCCGCAGCAGCCGCCGGGATGCCCTAGTGTGTGAATCTCGGTCCCGGGTAGATGGCCGAGCAGCTCCTGCAGTGCCCCGGTAGCCCCGAGGCCATTCGCCAGGGTACATGGGACATGCAGGGCGATCGGGCCTTCGGGGCGGGCGAAGGCCAGCGGGCGGTCCTGCAGGGCCTCGGTCAGAAAGGCCGTGATGTCCCGGGGGACAAGTTCGGTGAGCGTCTCGGCGATCTGCAGCGAACAACCGCTGGCGATGGCGACCACGCCGTCCAGTCCCCGGAAGGCGGCGCGGTTGGCCTCGACCTGGCGGCGGGCGGTGTCCGGATCGCCCTGGTGTACCGCCAGGGCCCCGCAGCAGCCCTGGTCCGGCGGGACGACCACCTCGTAACCGAGCCGCTGGAGCAGGCGGATGGCCGCACGCAGGGCCTCCGGCTGCTGGGTGCGGGTGACGCAGCCCAGCAGCAGGCCGATGCGTCCCCGTGCCCGCCCGTCGGGCGGATAGACGCCGGGGGCGGGAGCACTGCCGCTCACCGGCAGGACCCGCGCCAGCCGTCCGCGCAGCCCCGGCAGGTGCAAGAGCCGGGCGGCGCGGGTCGCGGCGCCCAGCCAGGGGCCGTCTACGGATGGCACCAGGGGCTCGCCCCGGCGGGCCGGCAGTCGGGCGCGCGCGGCGTCGATCAGAGCCGCATAGCCTACGCCGGAGGGACAGTTGGCCTCGCAGGCCCGGCACAGCAGGCAGCGTTCCAGGTGCCCCTGCAGGGCGGCGTCCGGGTCGAGCTGACCGCGCAGCAGGGCCTCGGCGAGCGCGATACGACCGCGCGGCGACTCGCTCTCGTCGGCATACAGGCCGTAGGTGGGGCAGTGGGGCAGGCACAGGCCGCATTTGACGCAGCGGTCGGCCTGGGCCAGTGCCTTTTCCGCGGGGAGGGTTTCATTCATGTCGCTATAATGCCCGTCCATCCCGGACTGGGGAAATGCCCATGGGTTACTACCGGCATCACGTCTTCTTCTGTACCAACCGCCGCGAGGACGGCCGCCCCTCCTGCGGCGCCTGTGGTGCGGCCGAGGCGCGCGACTACGTCAAGCGGCGCTGCAAGGAGCTGGGCATCCACGGCCCCGGGAAGGTGCGCATCAATACCGCAGGTTGCCTCGATCGCTGCGAGCAGGGGCCGGTGATCGTGATCTACCCCGACGAGACCTGGTACACCTATGTGGATCGCCAGGATCTGGACGAGATCATCGAGCGCCATCTCCAGGGCGGGGAACGGGTGGAGCGGCTGTTGATCGATCGGCCTGGGCCTGTCTGACCGGGTTTCCCTCGACGCCAGAGCGGGTTCTTCCCGGACGCGAGGGGATCTTATGTATTGATGTATTGATCTGGGTCAGCCTCGGCAGGAATGTCGCCTTCAGGGAGCATTCCGGCAGTTGACTTGGCGGCGGAATATCATGGAGTATTAACATACTGATTCGGTGAATCAGTACTCCTCCATCCTCCTTTGGTGGTTATCTTGAGCGTGGCGCCCCCCGCCACGCCTTTTTTTGCTTGCAAACCCCCGTCGGGCCGGGTAAGATTCGCGCCCTTTCGTGAATCCGATCGAAACCGAACTGGCAAGCCCCTCGGGGCCCTGTTGGAGCAGGAACATGAACACCACGGTCAGCGCCAAACCCGCCGAAGTCCGCCGCGACTGGTACGTCGTGGACGCCGAAGGCAAGACCCTCGGCCGTCTCGCCTCCGAGATCGCGCGGCGCCTCAAGGGCAAGCATAAGCCGATCTTCACCCCGCACGTGGACACCGGCGACTACATCGTCGTGGTCAACGCCGAGAAGATCCGGGTCACCGGCAACAAGATGAAGGACAAGATGTACCACCACCACACCGGGTACATCGGCAACCTCAAGTCCATCAGCCTGGAGAAGCTGCTCCAGAAGGCGCCCGAGCGCGTGCTCGAGAACGCCGTCCGCGGCATGCTGCCGCGCACCCCCCTGGGTCGTGCCATGATGAAGAAGCTGCGCATCTTCGCCGGCCCCGAGCATCCCCACCAGGCCCAGCAGCCCAAGCCGCTGGACATCTGAGAGACGAGAGAATGGCAATGCAAGCGAACTACGGTACCGGACGCCGCAAGACCTCCACCGCCCGCGTCTTCCTGTCCCCCGGCAGCGGCAACATCACCGTCAACGGCCGCGCCCTGGACCAGTTCTTCGGCCGCGAGACGGCGCGCATGGTGGTGCGTCAGCCGCTGGCGATCACCGACAACCTGGACAAGCTGGACGTGCGCGTCACCGTCAAGGGCGGCGGCAACACCGGCCAGGCCGGCGCCATCCGCCACGGCATCGCCCGCGCCCTGCTGGAATACGACGAGTCCCTGCGCGCACCGCTGCGCCAGGCCGGCCTGCTGACCCGCGACGCCCGCATGGTCGAGCGCAAGAAGGTCGGCCTGCACAAGGCGCGCAAGCGTCCGCAATACTCCAAGCGCTGATCTTTCCCGCTACCTCCCCCGCTGGCGGGGGATGCTCGGAGGGGAAACCGAAAGGCCTCGCCAAGCGCGGGGCTTTTTTCTGTTTGTGGGAAAATCCTGGGCAAAGCTCACGACGAATCTCAGGCAGGCTTCTTAACTGTTTGAAATCCATATTGTTGTATTTTTGCAACAAGATTGCGGTGCGCGTATTTTTTCTGCAAAAAGGGCTTGCAATGTGTTGTGTGTCACACTAGACTCCTCCCTGCAAACCTGACCAATCAACCTTTATTTGCGGGAGTTCCATCATGAACAAGAAGCTTATCGCCGCTGCAATCGCAGCAGTCGTGGCTGCCCCGGCCGCCGTGGCAGCCGACACTACCCTGTATGGCAAGCTGCACATCGCCATCCAGTCCAACGATCTGGGCGCCAACGACAATTACAGCGTCAACAACCGTACCTCGCGTATCGGCATCAAGGGTTCCGAGGATCTGGGCGACGGCCTGAAGGCCATCTTCAAGCTGGAGATGGCTCACAATATGACCGACAATGGCGGCGGCAACCCCTTCGGTGGCCGTAACTCCTACATCGGCCTGTCCGGTGGCTGGGGTACCTTCCTGGCCGGTCGTCACGACACCCCGGCCAAGGTGGCCTGGTATGCTGCTGGCAACGACGTGATCGGCGACTCCATCGTCGACTTCAACCGCATCGGCTTCACCGAGCGTCGTCTGGACAACGCCATCGCCTACATCTCGCCCAACATGAGCGGCTTCACCGTGGCCGCTGCCGTGGTTCCGGGTGAGGGCACCACCGGCACCAACAACGACATCAACAACGCCTACTCCCTGGCCGCCATCTATGCCGGCGGTGGTCTGAAGGCCGGCATCGGCTACGAAGTGGCCGACAAGGAGTACCTGGGTGGTACTGCTTCCGACGAGAAGATGCTGCAGGTGAGCGCCAGCTACACCTTTGGTGACTTCATGATCGGTGGTTCCTACCAGGATGTGAGCGACAAGGGTGGTAACTCCGGTCAGGACCAGACCGTGTGGGGCCTGGTCGCCAAGGCCAGCTTCGGCAACAACTATGTCATGGCCAACTATGGTGACAACGATGATGACACCGTCACCAACGATGGCACCACCTGGGGCATCGGCGTGGGCCACAAGTTCAGCAAGCGCACCCAGGTGTACGCTGCCTATGACAACCGTGACAACGGTACTGCAGCCGACACCAGCGCCTTCGCACTGGGCATGATCCACACCTTCTGATCACCGATCGGAAAAGTGGTATCGAGACGGGGCCTTCGGGCCCCGTTTTTGCGTCCGGCGTTCGGAGGCGCGGGCCTTGTCAGATGGATCCTACAGAAAGATCGGATTTCTCCTACAGCACGAATCGGATTTTTCCGATGTTGGATTTCTGCCCGATGGCGGACAATACCACTGCCGTCAGGGATGAAGCACCGGGCAGGAGGCCCAAGGCAGGGAGGCGACAGGCCAGGGACGGTTAACGCGACCCGGCGGCATGCCCGCACCCAGGGATGGGTGCGGGCGTTTTTTTGCGCCTTGTCGAGCGTAGGCAGGAGCTGGCTGATCTCCTGGCAGGAATCGTAGAGCAACACCAAGTATTTGTGTCTTGGTGGCCCGGGGTGCGACGGCAGGTGTTCGAGCTGTCGGAATCGTCCTACAGAAAAATCGGATTTTTCCTACAGCGTGATAGGATTTTTCCGATGCCGCGCCCGCCTCGCAGGGCACATAATGCAATCGCCGTCAGGGAGGAGTCGCAGGGCAGGAGGCCCGGGAGCAGGGAAGCGACAGGCCAGGGACGGCCACGGCAGGCCCGACGGTATGCCCGCATCCAGGGAAGGATGCGGGCATTTTATTTTTCCGACCGGAGCCCGGGCAGCGGCCAGTGGGTGCGCCGGATGTTGTCGCGAAACGAGGCCGGTAGTTCATGCCAGACATGGAGGTCGACCCGAAAAGGCAGATCGCTCTCTTCCAGCGCCTCGCGCAGATCTGCCACCCTGGCCGCTTGCTCCGGCTTCGCAAACACCACCAGGTCCAGGTCGGATGCCGGTCGGGCCCTGCCGGTGACGCGCGAGCCGAAGGCCCAGGCTTCGACCTCCGGTAGATATTGCCGCAACAGGGACTCCAGCACTGCCAGATCCTCCGCGGCCACTGCGAGAGCCGGCTCATCCCTGGTGTGAGGCCTGGTCGATGAGGGCCCCGTAGAGGACTTCGGCATCTCGAATGAAGTCTCCGGTCGTCTTCAGCGTCTGTTGTGTCTTCTCGCCACTATGGTCGTGTGCGGTGGCGATGCGGGCGTTGGCATAGGCGATCCACCGATGGATGTCGGACGGCAACAGGCTGTTCTCGTGGGCCAGGCGGAATACCGGCTTGGGGCTGGCCGGTACCTCCGGCAGGCCGAGGACCTCCTGAAGATGGCGGCGCAGCACCTTCCACAGGCTGTCATAGGCGGTCTCGAAACGCTGGATCACCTATTCGGCGACTGCCTCCCGCATCAACCGCGGCAGGTCGTCGGGCAATGTCTGCCAGTTCCGATACTGGGCCTCCAGGTGATCCAGTGCCTTGTGCAGTTTGCCGTAGTCGATCATCTCGGGTGGTGAAATTCAGGTCCGAAGAGACCATAGCATGCCCGGCCAAATGGCGCCTGCGTCCCGAAAGTGCTACCTTGTCGGGCTCGATGATCGATCAGCAGGAACAGTCAATGAACCAGGACGAGATGAAGAAACAGGCGGCGCTGGCGGCGCTGGAGTACCTGCCGGAGGGCGGGGTGCTGGGCATCGGCACCGGGTCCACGGTCAATCACTTCATCGACGCGCTGGCGTCGGTCAAGGGTCGCTACGAGGGGGCGGTGTCCAGCTCCGAGGCCTCCACCGAGCGCCTCAAGGCGATCGGCATGCCGGTGCTCGATCTCAATTCGGTGGGCGACCTGGAGATCTATGTGGACGGCGCGGACGAGTCCAACCGCCACCTGCAGCTCATCAAGGGCGGTGGTGGAGCGCTGACCCGCGAGAAGATCATCGCCGCGGCCAGCAAGCGCTTCGTCTGCATCGCCGACGAGACCAAGCTGGTGGACGTGCTGGGCGCCTTCCCGCTGCCGGTGGAGGTGATCCCCATGGCGCGCAGCTATGTGGCGCGCGAGCTGGTGAAGCTGGGCGGCACCCCGGTGTGGCGCGAGAACTTCGTGACCGACAACGGCAACGTCATCCTGGACGTGCACGACCTGGAGATCATGGAGCCGGCCAAGCTGGAGACCACCATCAACCAGATCGCCGGGGTGGTCACCGTGGGCCTGTTCGCCCACCGCGGCGCCGACGTGCTGATCCTGGGCACCCCCGAGGGTCCGCGCACCCTCGAGCCCTGATTCGGCACAGCGAGGCCCCCATGCCGCGGCGATACATCGAGGAGATCCTGCGCGCGCGCGTCTATGACGTGGCGCGCGAGACGCCCCTGGAGCGGGCGCGTCGCCTGAGCGACCGCCTGGGCAACACCATTCTGCTCAAGCGCGAGGACGACCAGCAGGTCTTCTCCTTCAAGCTGCGCGGTGCCTACAACAAGATCTACAGCCTCGATCCGGAGAGCCGCGCGCGCGGCGTGGTGGCGGCCTCCGCGGGCAACCACGCCCAGGGGGTGGCGCTGGCGGGGCGCGAGCTGGGCGTGCCCACCACCATCGTGATGCCCACCACCACCCCCGCCATCAAGGTGGAGACGGTGCGCCGCCTGGGCGGCCGGGCGGTGCTCAAGGGCGATTCCTACGACGAGGCCAACGAATTTGCCCTGGCGCTGGCGGAGGAGAAGGGGCTGAGCTTCATCCATCCCTT
>Ga0256832_1003130_pt1 | contig 11262 bp, 8 predicted proteins | sample 134614metaG_FD_190534 | JGI IMG/M metagenome (GOLD analysis project Ga0256832, IMG submission 190534) | Hydrothermal vent microbial communities from Lau Basin, Pacific Ocean - 134-614 | ecosystem: Environmental > Aquatic > Marine > Hydrothermal vents | place: Pacific Ocean: Lau Basin | collected...
GGCAGGTGATGATGAGCACGGAAATGGCGTGCAGCAGCGAGACTGGCCAGTTGAAACCGGTCACGTAAAGCCAGCCGCCAAGCGTCAGACCCGCCGCGATATGCACCGCCGGGGCGTAATAGCCGGCCAGCCGGTCGGCCAGGCGCACATAGGCCGAGCGGCTCCTTTCGGCGGCGGCCATGAGGCGGATCATCTCGGCCAGGAACGTGTCGTCGCCGGCGGCCAGCAGGCGGATGGTGAGCGGGCCGGTGAGATTCACCGCGCCGGCATAGACCTTCGCCCCCTCGGCCACGCGCTCCGGGTTCGATTCGCCGGTGATGACGGACATGTCCACGTCGGAAGCGCCCTTTTCCACATAGCCGTCCACGGGAATGTGCTCGCCGGGCGCAACGTGCACCAGCATGCCGGGTTTCAGCTCCGATATTGGCAGGAAGCGGCGCCTGCCGTCCTCGCCGATGACGGTGGCGCCTTCCGCCGAGAGGGCCATGAGCTGGGTGACGGCGGAACGCGCCCGCGCGCGCATGCGATGATCCAGATAGCGGCCGATGAGCAGGAAGAACAAAAGCGACGTGGCGGCGTCGAAATAGGCGTGTTCCTGCGAGTTGGCCGTCTCATACAGGCTCATGAACAGGGCGGTGAGAACGGCCAGCGAGATGGGCACGTCCATGTTCATGCGCGCCTGGCCGAGCGCCGCCCACGCGGAGCGGAAGAAAGGACGGCCCGCGTAGAATACGGCGGGCACGGCGATGGCGGCGGATATCCAGTGGAAGAAATCGCGCGTGGCGCCCTCCGCGCCGGCCCACACGGAGACGGAGAACATCATGATGTTGGCCGCGGCGAAGCCGGCCACGGCCAGCGCGCGCAGCAGTTCGCGGGCCTCGGCGTCATCGCGGGCGAAGCCGGCGGCTTCCGGGTCGAAGGGGCGCGCCTCGTAGCCCAGCGCGGCGAGTTTTTCCACCACCACGTCCGGGTCGAAATCCGGATCGCGCCAGCACACCCGCACCTGGCGCAAGGTGAAGTTCACCCGCCCCTCTTCCAGTTGCGGTATTTCCTTCAGCCCCTTCTCGATGGTGGAGATGCAGGCGGCGCAGTGGATGCCGGGCACGGAGAGGGTCAGCTCATGGGAGCCGTCGTCCTTGCGGCGCGCCCACATGGCGGCGCTGCCGACCGCGCCGCCCGTTTCCTCGCCTCGCATGCCGCAGCAACTCATGGCCGCGCTCCTTGCAAACTTACGCTCATGCCACGCGCACAAAGCAGAGATTGGCTGAGAGAAGCGCCAATGGCGATTTTTCGCCATTGGCGCTTCATTGCCATTCTTTTCGCAACTCCCTGAATGTCAAGGATGAAACCGCTACGCGGCGGCCCGAAGGGCCGTCCTTGACATTCAGGGAGTTGCGAAACACCCATCTTGCTCTCCTGGCGGCCTTCATCTCTCCGGCACCGCGAACTCGGCCTGCGCGCGCCATTGCAGTTCACCGCCACGGATGAATTTCACGTCGATGCGCCAGGCGCCGGGGCCCAAGCCCTCGCCATTGAGGACATACCTGCCGATGCCACGTTCCGCGAAAACAAGGTCTCGGTCGCCCTTCACGCCGATGGCGCGCAAGGCCCGGCCCCTCGCGGTCAGGCCAGTGACCGGTTCGCCGTCCTTGTTCTTCAGCTCGATGACGATGCGGCCATCCTTCGGCACCAGCACCCTGGTTTGCCAGCCCTTGGCGAGAATGGCGCGGGCTTTCGCCGCTTCCCTGTTGTATTTGCGCGAGGCCTCATAGCCGTTGCCCGGCATCAGGCCGGTCCAGGTGACCTGCGAATAGTAGATGAAGAGGCCATTGACGGCGAAAATGACGCCGAAGAAGGCAAGCAGCATGAACAGCACGTGCCAGCCGGTGAGCTGAAACTCCTTCCGCTGGTGCGCCATGGTTTTGCCTCCCGTTCGCGGGAGCGGCGCCGGGCAAACCGGCGCCGCTTCCGGCTCGCGTTCACTTCGCTGGCGCTTCGAAGATGGCCTTCTTCTCGGCGCTTTCTTCCACCTTGCCATCCGGGCCCAGCGCCTCGATGCGGAAATAGAAGGCCTCGTGCGGCTCGCGCACCTTGTCCTTCGGCAGCGTTACGAACACACGCAAGGATTTGGCCTTGTTGCCCGGCACCCTGATGGTGAAGGAGCGGGCCGGCGGCTTGTTGATGCCAAGGATGCGCATTTTGCCGCCTTCCAGCCCGACCATGCTGAGGCGGAAGTCGCGCGGCTCCAACTGCATGTTGAGCATGCGCACGGTATAGGAATTGCGAATCTCGCCGGTGGAAAGGCGCACGAACAGCGGGCTGCGGTCGTGGATGACGTTCACCCGCAAGCGGTCGCGGGTGGCGAGATGCACCAGCAGCGCGGTGGCGATGAGCGTCCACACGAGGAGATAGACGATGGTGCGCGGACGGATGAAGCTGCGCCAGCCGAATTCCGTCTGCTTCATCTGGCCGGTGGTGAGCTTCTCATAAGCCCGCACGCTGGAGTAGGATATCAGCCCCTGCGGCTTGCCGATCTTCTCCATCACCTGGTTGCAGGCGTCGATGCACAGGGCGCAGGTGATGCAGGCCAGTTGCTGACCATCGCGGATGTCGATGCCGGTGGGGCAGACCTGCACGCACCACCCGCAGTCGATGCAGTCGCCGAACTGCACTTCCGGGTGCAGCTTCTGCTCTCGCTTCGAGCCGCGTGGTTCGCCGCGCCAGTCATGATAGGTGACGATGAGCGTGTCCTCGTCCACCATCGCGCCCTGGATGCGCGGCCAGGGGCACATGTAGATGCACACCTGCTCGCGCATGACGCCGGCGAAGAAGTAGGTGACGAAGCCCATGATGGCGACGGTGGAATAGGCCACGAAAGGCGCCTGGCCGGTGAAGAACCAGTAGGCGACGTCCGGCGCGTTGCCGAAATAGAGGATGAAGGTGAAGGCCGTCCAGAAGGCGATGAGCGCCCATACGAGGTGTTTCAGCCCGCGCTTGAGGATTTTCTCGGCGTTCCAGGGCTGCTTTTCGAGCTTGATCTGGGCGTTGCGATCGCCCTCGATCTTGCGCTCCACCAGCATGAACAGGTCGGTCCACACCGTCTGCCAGCAGGCATAGCCGCACCAGGCGCGGCCAACCATGGAGGTGGCGATGAACAGGCCGATGCCGGCAAGGATGAGCAGGCCCGCCACGTAGTAGAACTCCTGCGGCCAGATCTCGATGAAAAAGAAGTAGAAGCGGCGATGGGCCAGATCCACCAACACGGCCTGATCCGGCGCGCCGGGGCCGCGGTCCCAGCGAATCCACGGCAGGATGAAATAGATGCCCATGAAGATGGTGGCGAGCGTCCATTTCAGCCGCCGAAAATGGCCAGATACGGCACGGGGAAAAATCTTCTTGCGCGCTTCGTAGAGCTTTCCGGGTTTTTCTTCCGGCTTCTTGGCGGAGTCGCCGGTGCGGGCGGCTTCGCGTTTCAGCGTGTTGACAACTTCAGCCATCGCTCCGCTCACTTGTTGCAGGTTTCGTTCAACCGCGCTGCGGGCGCTTCCCCCTCTTTCGCCAATGTTCGCTCCGCTGCGAACGCCATTCAATATATTAGGAAAAACTGATATTTACAGTTATCAAACCGTAATCTCGTCATCCTGCCCGAAGATTGTCCACGATGTGGAAAAGCGCGGGCCGCTTGTGATACGAGGCGGAGATAGGATCATCTCCGCCTCGCAAATCTCGTGACTTTTCTCTGCCCGGATCAGGAGCCGACGCCGCCACCCAGCGAATAGACGTAGACAGTCAGGGCCTTGATGGTGGCCTTGTCCAGCTTGTACTTCCAGGCCGGCATCACGCCGTGCTTCGGCTTGGTGATCTGGCTCCTGATGGCTTCCCTGGAGCCGGAGAAGAGCCAGATCTGGTCGCTCAGACGCGGCGCGCCCAGCTCCTGGTTGCCCTCGCCCTTGTCGCCATGGCAGCCGTTGCAGCCGGCGTCTTCCTCGAAGACCTTCTTGCCGGCCTCGGCCTTCCTGGCGTCGTGCTCCTGGCCGGAGAGCTTGAGCACGTATTCGGTCACCGCCTCGATCTGGGCCGGCTCCAACTGCTCGCCGAAAGCCGGCATGTCCGACTGCCGGGTTTCCTCGTTGGTGTCCGGGTTGTAGCGGGCGCCGTGGGTGATCGTGTAATGGATCGCCTCCAGCGTGCCGCCCCACAGCCAGTCGTCGTCCTGCAGGTTCGGGTAGCCATAGGCGCCGCGGCCCGCCGCCTGGTGGCACTGCACGCAGTTCACCTTGAAGGCCGCCTCGCCCATGCGGGTGGCGAAGGCGCGCAGTTCATCATTCTTCATGATGTCCTGCAGCGAGGCCTTCTCCAGCTTGGCCAGCTTTTCCGCCCGCTGGGCCCTCACCGTCTTCAGCTCCTTCTCCAGCTCCATGCGGTTGGTGGTGCCGAGGAAGCCCTTGGTGTTGGTGTGAATGAGCGGCAAAGCCGGATAGGCCAGGGTGTAGCCGATGCCCCAGATGATGGTGGCGTAGAAGGTCCACAGCCACCAGCGCGGCAGGGGCGTGTCCAGCTCCTTGATGCCGTCCCATTCATGACCGGTCGTTTCCGTGCCGGTCACTTCATCGCGTTCACGTTCAGCCATCTTTCCGTTCCCCGATGTTGTCGTCATCCTCGAGCGGCACCCGGGCCAGCTTCTCGTAAGTCTCCTTCGAGCCGGGGCGGAAGATGAAGATCAATGCCCCGAAGAAGACCACCATCATGATGATGGTGCCGATGGTGCCGGCCCAGGATGCCAATGTCTCGTAGGTCATGACGCTCCCTTAACGCAGGTTCTCGACATTGGAAGTGTCGAACGTCTTGAAGTCGACGAGCGTGCCGAGCATCTGCAAATAGGCCACCAGCGCGTCCATCTCCGTGATCTTCTTGCCATCAAGGCCGAAGTCACGGGCTTTCACTTCGGTGGCGCTGCCCCAGCGCTTCTTGCCGTAGCGCTTGATCAGCCCCTCGGTGTTCTCGCCGGTCGCCTGCGCCACCAGATCGGCCCTGGCGTTCTGGATCATGTCGTCGTCATAGGGAACGCCAAGCGTGCGCAGCGTTTTCAGATGGTCGGCGATGTCGTCGAACTTCAGCTCCCGCTCGGCGAGGAACGGGTAGTTCGGCATCACGGACTCCGGCACCACCGAGCGCGGCGCCTTCAGATGCTGAACATGCCACTGGTCCGAATACTTGCCGCCGAGGCGGGCAATATCCGGGCCGGTGCGCTTCGAGCCCCACTGGAACGGATGGTCATACATGCTTTCCGCCGCCAGCGAGTAGTGGCCGTAGCGTTCCACCTCGTCGCGGAACGGGCGGATCATCTGCGAGTGGCACAGATAGCACCCCTCGCGGATGTAGATGTTGCGTCCGGCCAGCTCCAGCGGCGTGTAGGGCCGCACCCCCTTGACCCGCTCGATGGTATTGTCGAGCCAGAACAAGGGGATGATCTCCACCAGGCCACCCACCGTCACCACGAGAAAGCTCAGGATGAGCAGCAAGGTGGCGCTGCGTTCTACCTGTTCGTGCTTCATCTTGCTTCACTCCCCCTCTTACGCCCGGGCCGGGGCCAGCTCGGCCTCCGCCGCGCTCACACGGCCCTTCGCCGTCATGTAGAAGTTGTAGGCCATGATCAGGGCGCCGGTGAGATAGAGCAGACCGCCCAGCGCGCGGATCACATAGTAGGGATGCATGGCCTCCACCGTCTCGGCGAAGGAGTAGACCAGGAAGCCCTGATCATCATACTCGCGCCACATCAGGCCCTGCATGATGCCCGACACCCACATGGCCGCCGCATAGAGCACGATGCCCAGCGTCGCCAGCCAGAAGTGCCAGCTCACCAGGCGATAGGAATAGACCCTGCCATTGGGGCTGAACATGCGGCCCATGAGGTAATACATGGCGCCCATGGAGATCATGCCGACCCAGCCGAGCGCACCGGAGTGCACGTGACCGATCGTCCAGTCGGTGTAGTGCGAGAGCGCGTTCACCGACTTGATGGACATCATCGGGCCCTCGAAGGTGGACATGCCGTAGAAGGCGACCGCGATCACCATCATGCGCAGGATCGGGTCGGTGCGCAGCTTGTCCCAGGCGCCCGAGAGCGTCATCAGGCCGTTGATCATGCCACCCCAGGAGGGCATCCACAGGATCACCGACATGACCATGCCCAGCGTCTGCACCCAGTCGGGAAGCGCCGTGTAGTGCAGATGGTGCGGGCCGGCCCAGATGTAGGTGAAGGTGAGCGCCCAGAAGTGGACGATGGACAGGCGGTAGGAATAGACCGGGCGCTCGGCCTGCTTCGGCACGAAGTAGTACATCATGCCGAGGAAGGCGGCGGTGAGGAAGAAGCCCACCGCGTTATGACCATACCACCACTGGGTGATGGCGTCCGGCGCGCCGGAAAGCAGCGAATAGCTCTTGATGCCGAAGAACGACACCGGAAGCGCCAGGTTGTTGCCGAGATGCAGCATGGCGATGGTGACGATGAACGACAGATAGAACCAGTTCGCCACGTAGATATGGCTGACATTGCGCTTCACGAGGGTGCCGAAATAGACGAGGAAGTAGGCCACCCAGACGATGGTGATCCAGACGTCCACATACCACTCCGGCTCGGCGTATTCGCGGCTTTGCGTCACGCCCAGCACGTAGCCGGTGGCGGCCAGCACGATGAACAGCTGGTAGCCCCAGAAGACGAACCAGGCGAGGTTGCCAAAGGCCAGCCGGGCGCGGTTGGTGCGCTGCACCACGTAGAAGGAGGTGGCGATCAGCGCGTTGCCGCCGAAGGCGAAAATGACCGCGGAGGTGTGCACCGGGCGCAGGCGGCCGAAGTTGAACCACTCGGCCAGGTTGAGCTGTGGCCACGCCAGCTCGGAGGCCACGAACACACCCATGAAAAAGCCGATGATCCCCCAGAACACGGTGGCGACGACGCCGTATTTCACCACCTTGTCCATGTATTCCGTTTCCTTCTCCCGCAGGTAGGCGCCGGAGAAGGTGTTGCGGGCCATGAAGAACAGGCCCAGCACGGCTGCTGCGAAGAAAATCCAGGCATGGAAGGCATAGAGCGGATCGACCGCCTTGGCCGCCATCACCAGGGCGAGCAAGGCGCCGAGCGCGAGCACTCCCATTTCCAGCCATCTGACCGTCAGAGACATGGTTCCCTCTCTCCCTTGTTGCCGAGAGACACTGGCGGGATCAGCCCGGGATCCCCGATCGGGCCTTTCCCATTCCCCCCGAGTGGTTGCGCGCCGAAAAACGGCCACGCGCCGGCCCGGAGCGCCACAATCTTAACATCTGTCCATGCTTTGGGAATCGACGAGTTGCCGCTGCGACAGTGTGTCCTGACGCACGCACTTCGCCAACTGCCGCTGTCGGCGGAATACGGCATTCTTCGTTCCCCAAAACATCGGCCGGATACGTCCAGCCTGTGTCGAGGCTTACCGATATTTCATCCCCACCAATTTGACTTCGGTCAAATGCGGCTGGTTGCGGCGCCGGCTTTCCACCACCCAGAAGGCAAGGCGGGGGCGGCATCATGCCCGCGAGCGCAATGGAATCCTTCAGGCGCAAGAAAAAAGGCGGCCCCGGCGGGCCGCCCCCTTTTCGCGCGATTCGCCACAAGCGCGGCGATTTGCCGCGAGAGTCAACCTCAGGCGCCAACCGCCGCCACGGCGGACGCCGGACGGGCGATGGGCTCGCGGGCCTCGCCGCGCACGGTGCGCCAGACGTTGTAGGCCATGAGCAGGCCGCCGGCGAGATAGAGCATGCCGCCGATGGCGCGGATGACGTAATAGGGATGCATGGCCTCCACCGTCTCGGCGAAGGAGTAGACCAGGAAGCCCTGATCATCATACTCGCGCCACATCAGGCCCTGGGTGATGCCGGACACCCACATGGCCGCCGCATAGAGCACGATGCCCAGCGTCGCCAGCCAGAAGTGCCAGCTCACCAGCCGCACCGAATAAAGCCGCCCCTTTCCGAACAGGTGGGCCGTCAGGTAGTAGAGCGAGCCCATGGAGATCATGCCAACCCAGCCGAGCGCGCCGGAGTGCACGTGGCCGATCGTCCAGTCGGTGTAGTGCGAGAGCGCGTTGACCGACTTGATGGCCATCATCGGGCCCTCGAAGGTGGACATGCCGTAGAAGGCCACGGCGATCACCATCATGCGCAGGATCGGGTCGGTGCGCAGCTTGTCCCAGGCGCCGGAGAGCGTCATCAGGCCGTTGATCATGCCGCCCCAGGAGGGCATCCACAGGATCACCGACATGACCATGCCCAGCGTCTGCACCCAGTCGGGCAGCGCGGTGTAGTGCAGGTGGTGCGGGCCGGCCCAGATGTAGGTGAAGGTGAGCGCCCAGAAGTGGATGATGGACAGCCGGTAGGAATAGACCGGGCGTTCGGCCTGCTTGGGGATGAAGTAATACATCATGCCGAGGAAGGCGGCGGTGAGGAAGAAGCCCACCGCGTTGTGGCCATACCACCACTGGGTGATGGCGTCCGGCGCGCCGGAGAGCAGCGAATAGCTCTTGGCGCCGAAGGGCGAGACGGGCAGCGCCAGGTTGTTGCCGATGTGGAGCATGGCGATGGTGACGATGAAGGAGAGATAGAACCAGTTCGCCACGTAGATGTGCTTCACCTTGCGCTTCACGATGGTGCCGAAGAAGAGCAGGAAATAGCACACCCACACCACCGCCAGCCACAGATCCACATACCATTCCGGCTCGGCGTATTCGCGGCTCTGGGTGATGCCCAGCACATAGCCGGAGATGGCCAGCAGCAGGAACAGCTGATAGCCCCAGAAGACAAACCAGCGCATGTTCCCGAAAGGCAGCCTTGCCTTGTTGGTGCGTTGCACCACGTAGAGCGAGGTGGCGATGAGCGCGTTGCCGCCGAAGCCGAAGATGACCAGCGTGGTATGCACCGGGCGCAGGCGGCCGAAGTTGCCGAACTCGCCGAAGTTCAGCCACGGCCAGGCCAGCTCCGAGGCCACGAAAACGCCCATGGAGAAGCCGACGATGGCCCAGAACACGGCGGCGATGGTGCCGGCGCGCACCACGTCCAGATAATAGCCGTCCTCCTCACCGGACGCCCTTTCATGGCCGCCGAAGGTATCGCGCGCCAGCCAGAACAGGCCCAGCAGCATGCCGGCGAACAACATCCAGGCATGAATGTAAAACCCCATGTCCCGTGCACGCGCCACCAGCAACAGCGCCAGCACGCCAAAGGCGCCAAGCAGGCCCATCAGGCCAAACCGCATGGAAGTGCTCATTGATCGACCCTCTTTCCGCTTCGTCCGGGCACGCGTCAGACCCTGCGGATAGAAGACGCATGCTCCCCGTTTCACCCGTATGCGGGGTGAAGACGAACTGTCGCTTTGTTGCGGCCGCGTCGCGCTTCCCCCATCACGGCGCGGTCATGGTGCATGGATACGCCCGCGCGGCGGACGTGGGGCGCTCATTTCGCCATGCGGACAAGACAGAATGCCGCGCCGGGAAACCGGCCCTGGCGCGGCCCCGGATGATGCGGAAAAGTGGCGTATTTTCAGTGCGCCATGAACACGGGCAGGGTCATGTCGCGCAAAAGCCGCTGGGTGGCGCCGCCAAAGACGTATTCGCGCAGGCGCGAATGGCCCCAGGCGCCGGAAACCAGCAGGTCGGCGTTGCCTTCCCCGGCGTGGGCGAGCAGCGTCTGCCCCGGCGTGCGCCCAGCGCTGTTGAGGCGCACGGCCTCGGCCGGCACCTCGTGGCGTTTCAGCGCCGCCACCATGTCGGCCAGCGGATCGTGATCGCCATTTTGCCGCTCCGGCGGATCGACCCACACGATCTCCACGCGCTTCGCCCGCCACAGCAGGGGCAGCGAATCGTGCAGCGCGCGGGTGGCCTCGCGGGTGTCGTTCCAGCCCACGACCACGTGGTCGAACTTCGTCTCGCGCTGGCCGGAGCGCGGCACGAACAGCACCGGCCGGCCGGTTTCCATCACCAGGCGGTCGGCGAAGTCGGCCTCCTCGTCGGGCTCTTCCTCGGCCGGCGGCTGGGCGGCGATGACCAGATCGCGCGGGCGGGCCATCTCGATGACGGCGTCGGCCACCAATGGCGTGAAACTCTCGAACAGGTGCCAGCCATGCTCCACGCCCTGCTCGGCACAGGCCTGCTCGAAGGCCGCGCGCACCTCCTCGCCACGCTGGCGAAAGACCTTGCGCTGGGCCTCGAAGACCTCCGGCGGCACGTGCACCGTCACCACCGGATAAAGCCTCAGCGCCGGCACCACATAGAGTCCGTCCAGCCGGCTGCCGAAATGTTTCGCCAGGCGCGCGGCGAAGCGGCTGAGCGGTCCGCGCATGTCATAATCATTGAGGGTGACGAGGAGATTCTTCATGGCGCCCTCCCTTGCCGTTCGAGCCGGAAATGGTGCCCCTTGATCTGCATATGGGCACGGGGAGCGCAAACGAAAAGAGAGGGCAACAGGCTGCAGCGGAAAGAGGGGGAACGAAGCGACAGCCGATGTCTCTCGCAATCCACAGCCTGCGCCCTCTCCACGTGTCCGGCGTCGATTGCCGCCGGGCACGAGGGTTTTCTGGCATGGGCGCGGAATCGCCGCCTTGACGTGCGTCAATTGGCCCCATGGGATGTGCATTTTTTCTTTTCCCGCCGCCCGGAAGAGCCTACATCCATGGTCGGAAAGGGAGAAAACCCATGGGCGCTCCGGCACAAGGGCGGCAGGCGGAAGTGGTGCGGTTCCTGTGCGATCCGGCCCATTGGCCGGGGGCGGTGAGGCACGTGGAGCACCTGCAGACGCACATCTCGCACCTGTTCCTGGGCGGCGAGATGGCGCTGAAAATGAAGAAGGCGCTGAAGCTGCCCTATCTCGACTTTTCCACGCCGGAAAAGCGCGAACATTACTGCCGCCGGGAGCTGGAAGTGAACGCGCGGTTCTCGCCGGAGATCTACCTGGGGCTTTCGCGGGTGGCGCGGCTCGAGGACGGGCGGCTGGCGCTCGATCCGCCGGAGACGGCGGGCGAGACGGTGGAATGGCTGGTGCGCATGCGGCGCTTCGCGCAAGAGGCCATTCTGGCCAATCGGCTGGTGGAAACGCCGCCCGACGCGGCGCTGGCGCGGCAACTGGCGGCCATGGCCTGCGCCGCGCACCGGCGGGCGGAGACGCGGCATGATGCCGATTCATTCGCCACGCTGATGCACGTGTGGCGGCAGGTGCGCGACGCGCTCCTTCCGCAGGCGG
>Ga0256832_1003131_pt1 | contig 11262 bp, 5 predicted proteins | sample 134614metaG_FD_190534 | JGI IMG/M metagenome (GOLD analysis project Ga0256832, IMG submission 190534) | Hydrothermal vent microbial communities from Lau Basin, Pacific Ocean - 134-614 | ecosystem: Environmental > Aquatic > Marine > Hydrothermal vents | place: Pacific Ocean: Lau Basin | collected...
TTTGATAACTAGTGCGACCGAGACAAGGTGTCGCCCCGCTGGGGCTTCCTGTATCGTGCGATATTGTCTGTTACAAAGGTGTCGCCCCTACGGGGCTGACAACTGAGAAAATACCCATATCTGAGCCCCATCGGGGCGACATCTTTGTAAGTCTAAAATAAAATAGTAGGTATATAGCTCCGTAGGAGCGACACCACGCTGCACTAGGGCATTGTAGCCAATAAAATTTTGTTCCGTGCTTCAATTCTTGGCTGTAGTGACTTTTCGGAGTGAACTCAGCGTTCAATCGTTCAATTGATTGCTCATAACTAGTTGATTCCCAGTACTTTCAATTGAACAGTTGAACAGTTGAACGATTGAACAAGATCTCCAAATAGAATAAAATTTGGCAGTTTTGTATCAGAATACTTTTCGGAGTCAACTCACATTTACTTTATTCAAGGCAGTTAAGGATGCGGGGCAGGCTATGTCGGTGTGGCATTCGACTCCTAAATTCATAATTTTTAGCGCTTTACGGGATATTTCGCCAAACCATACACAGAAAACTTTTGAAAAAATATCAAATTCTCCCAAATTTTACGTTATTTTGCCGGAATGGAAGAGACCTTTCGTCAATTTTATAATCATACGATTTATCCCGAATTGTATCGCATGGAGCGCCGGCGAAAACGGCTGTTGATGATGTTGGCAGGGATGGGGGTGTTGAGTGTGCTGGTGTTGTCCATTGGCTTTGTGTTGAAGATGAATGCTTTGATTCTGTTTTTATTGCTTCCTTTGGTGGGGTATTTTTCATGGCTGGGGCGGGCTCTGCGTCAATATGTAAAACTCTTTAAGCCCCGCATCGTCAAGTTGATTTTGGACTTTATTGATAATCAGTTGAGCTATGACACCTTGCATTATGAGCCGGAGAAGGGGATATCCAAAAAAATGTTTTTGGAATCAGGTTTATTTGTGACGAAGGCGGATGATTATCAATCTGAAGATTATATTTCCGGGAAAATAGGGGATGTTGCTTTTGAATTGTCAGAGATTCGGGCTCGAGAGCTGGCAGGCCAACAAAGTGGAACGAGATTGGTCTTTTCCGGTGTTTTCTTTAAGGCGACCTTTAATCGTCCGGTTCGTGGGGCTATTTTGATTATTCCTCGTCATGAACGGGCACGAATGAATAAAGTCATCAAGAAATTTAATCTAAAAGGTGGAAAACCTGTTGTATTAGACGGGATGGATGAGTTTAATGAGCGGTTTTTAATCTATCGGACTTTGAATGCATCTATTTCGATGGCGGTGTCCAAAGCTTTTTGCGAAAGCATCCTAAACTATTATCAGATGACCAAGGAAAGCCCGGCTGTGCTGATTTCCGGAGAAGGGGCTTATGCGGTGTTGCCTAGTTCAAAAGATATGTTGGAGCCGAAGTTGTTTTCTTCGAATCTTAAGTTTGAAGAGATAGACGAGTTTTATCGGGATTTGAATATGTTGCTGGAGCTCATAGAAGAATTGGACAGAATGTTTTGATTGGGTTATAGCTTTCCGAAAAGTCTAGTTTTTGAAATGATTGGAACAGTTGCAAAATATTATTTTGATTGAATGCTTTCTGTTCAATTGTTCAAGCGTTGAGTCTGCTCCGAAAAGTCGGGTGTTGCGGCTTGCTCTTGAGACCACAAAATTTTATTTGGTTATGATACAGAACTTTCCAAAAGTTTTAAACTTTTGGAAAATTATCGAAAAGAAACCAAGTAAAATTTTGTTCCGTGTTTTAATTTTTGGCGGAGTGGACTCAGCGTTCAATCGTTCAATCGTTCAATTGGTTGTTCATAACTAGTTGATTAGTAGTGATTTATGTTGAACAGTTGAACGATTGAACAAAATCCCCAAACAGAATAAAATTTGGTGGTTTTGCAATAGAAAGGTTTGGCAGAAAATACCGGAAACTTCAATCACCGCAGGACTTTAGAAGTGTCGAAACTTGATTAATAAAAAAAATGAATATACAAATCCAAAATGATAGAAAAGTCATTCAAGGGCTACGTCAGCTTTGGCGTAAGCGGGCTATTCCTGCGGCACTGATTGAGGTAGAGAAAATTCAGGATGAAGTCGCCCGGAAAATATGGAAAGCGACGATTCTGATAGCAAAGGCAGAGCTTGCCGGTAGTGCAGATGCTCTTGGGATAGATTTGTCGTGGTTTGATGCGATAGACCTGCACGCATTGCCCCAAGAGACTCAAATTGACATCGAATTGGTCAAAGGTCGAATAGCCATTGTGTTGGGCGATTTTGCGCAAGCGGAAACCTACTTTTTTGAGGCTTTGCTGAAGAGTAGAACTGTTGATTATTTGCTGGGTAAAGTCCAGTCGATGGTTGGATTGGGTCAGGTGAAGTTGTTGAATAATCATTTTGAACAGGCCTATGACTTGTCCATTACGGCGGCTTCCCTTGCGGAAAAATTATCGGAGACGAATCGTGAATATGTAGAGACTGAAGTGCTACTATTGCAATGCCATATTCATCTTAATGAGCAGGATTATGTCAAATTAGCCCCCAAAGCAGAGGAGTTATATGAGCGCAGCAAGGTGCTGGATGAGACCCTGAAGTTTGTGCATGCCCAAAATCATATTGCTATAGTGCACTCGGTCAAAGGGGATTATAAGTTGGCATTGCCTTACTTTTTGGAAGCATTGGATACCTGCAAAAAGATTGATTATCAGAGTCTAGCGATAAAAATAGCCACCAATATCGCCACGATGCATGGTCAATTGCATAATTATAATGAGGCTTTGGATCGCTATCACTCCATTTTGGATGAGTATCAGGCGCCGATTAGACCCGAAAAGCGGGCGGTCATGTTTAATAATATTGGTAATCTATATGTCCGTTTGGGTAAATGGAAGGAAGCCATCGCTTATTTTCTGGATGCGGAGAAGATTGCGGATGAAAAAGAGTATTTGCCCTTAAAGCGATTGGCATTCAGCCAGATAGCCCGATGCTTGATAGAGTCTGAGAGCTATGATGCTTTTATTACGCACATGAAGTCCGAAGATTATTTTGATGGACGCCCTACTAACGGGCTTCAGATTATGCATTATGTAAAGTCCAAGTATGCGCTTTCGCAAAAAAAATATGAAGATGCTATCCGGTGGGGCGAACAGGCCATAGATGTTGCACAGGATTTTGGAGATGATACAACGATATTACAGGCGCAGGAACTTTTGGCGCAAGCCTATGAAGAGAGTGGGGACTTGGCAGCGGCGTTGAATATTTTTAAGGAATATACCAAGAAAAAGGAGGTGCTGGAGAAAGAGCGGGTCAAAAATATGATTGTCAATACGGAGATTGATTTTATTTTGGCCGCTAAAGAAAAAGAAATTCGCTCCTTGCAAAGAGAAAATCAACTCCAATCCGAGCTGATTAACTCGACGTCTTTGATACGAAAAAAAAATAAAGAACTTCTAGCAAAGAATGAAGAATTGTCTTATTTTGCACGAATGATAGCCGTAGATTTTAATAAGCATTTGCGGGTGATACAGCAGTTTGTGCAAATTTTGGAGCAGAAATTGCCTGTGGATAAGCAGGAAGAAGAGTATTGGGGATATGTCAATCGAGCGGTTGATAAGGTCTCTAATCTCGTTGACGGCTTGCACAAATATGCGCTTGTGATGGATGATGATAGCCTAGCGGGAGCTGTGGGAATCGGGGAAGTATTGGAAATTGTGGAGTATGATTTAGCTGCACTTATCCAAGAAAATCAGGCACAAATTCAATATGCAAGTGATTGGCCGACCTTGCAATGTGGCAAGACACATTTGGTAAAAATCTTTAAAGAGCTGATTTACAATGCTTTGCGATTTTCATCAAAAGGAGTTGTCATTCAAATTACGTCACGGGAAGAAGACGATGGTCATGTCTTTCAGGTGCAGGATAACGGGGTCGGTATTCCGGAAGGAGATGAGCAAAAAATATTTTGGGCATTTTATCGCTCCGGGCGCTTACCTAGTATCGAAGGCAATGGCCTCGGCTTGGCTGCGTGCAAAAAAATAGTTGAAAACTATAATGGTGTGATTTCGGCAACGTTGCCGGAAGACGGAGGGCTTTGTATCAATATTTTTTGGCCTAAAGACTGTAAATCATCAGATAGCGTTTGACGTAATAAAATGGGGAAAGCCATTCACTCTGAGTAATCAAATAAAAAGAAAACATGCTGAATAGACTGACAGATGTCGTAAAAAACTTACTGATAATTAATGTAATCGCTTTTGTGTTTACCTTACCGAACCATCAACTAATGGGGCATGAATTGGCTGTTTTTTATCCGGGGTCACCCTTTTTTCGTCCTTACCAGTTGGTGACCCACATGTTTATGCACGGCAGTATGGCACATATTTTCTTTAATATGTATGGTTTGGCTTTATTGGGGCCATCCTTGGAAGCACGTTTGGGAAGTAAGCGATTTTTGGTTTTTTACTTGGTGAGTGGGTTTGGCGCCTTGTTGTTGCATTTTGGGGTGACGTATTTTAGGATATTGGGATTGGAACAGCACTTGGGACCTTCGGATGTTGCCGTTGTTTTTGATCAAGGAGCTGCGGCCCTTCAGGCTGGCAAGAACTTTACGAATACCACAATGGCACAGTTGAATAATATCATAAATGTACCGATGTTAGGAGCTTCCGGGGCTATTTTTGGGGTTTTGGCGGGGTTTGGGACGATGTTTCCGAATGTGCGCCTTCAATTGTTGTTTCCGCCGGTAACACTTACGGCCAAATGGTTTGTTTTGATTTATGCCGGTATTGAGTTGTTTTTAGGGATGAATGATTTGCAGCAGGGGGTGGCTCATTTTGCCCATGTCGGAGGCGCTTTGTTTGGGTTTTTGTTATTGCAGTATTGGAGACGGCATACTGTATTGTGAGTGGTGGCCTAGGCGAGTCATGGCGACATCTTAATTGAACAGTCTCCAGTCTCCCTTTTTACCCAAAAAGCAAACAGCATCTCGGAATCTACCCATCGGAAAATGTCTGTCAACGAGTCCATCTCAGGCAGCAAAAAATCGAATTAGGGTATTTACTATATGAATAGCAATATCTAACCCCAAAAAATCGTTTTCAGTGCCCAAGGCATTGTACAACAATAACCTACACCATTATGCTTTGTCTTTTTGCACTGTACTGCGTTACAAAATTGGTTGTTATGCTAGGCATAACGCCCAATTTTGTGCCTTGTTCAGCCCAAAAATATGTTGCCTAATGGAGCAATTTTATTATTGCACAATGCCTAAGTGTGTGCTTTTTGTGCAGAATCTACAGGCATCTAAAAAGGCCTGCTCACAACCTATGCCGCTCCCTATTTTGACGTAAAATCATGGAACATTCGAAATGTTTTAGTGATGGATACAAATGGAGAATGGCTAATAACCAAATTTATTAGTTATTTTCGGGTATTCATCGGGTGATTTAGGCTAAAAAAGCCTACTTTTGCCTACTATTTTACGGTAATTAATAGTTGAAAAAAAAATAGAATGAAGAATCGTGTTGCTTTTAGTTTGTTGCTTTTGATGCTGTTATTGGGGGTGTCAAATACTTTGTTTGCTCAGATTCCTGTTCCAATCAGGGTTGAAGCTTCATCCAATGTTCAAGGGCAACCCGAAGACTGTGCGGCGCAGTCTGCCGGTCAAGTGAGTTTTTCTAATTTTGTGGGGAAGAGTAGCGATATTTGGGGAGATCCGGCAGTAGATACGATTTTTTTATGCGCCGATGATAAGTTTGATTTGACGATTTCCGGTCAGGACTTGACGGGAGACCCGGATATGTCCACACCGGGAGGAGTGGGTTATGCTTGGTACTCAACCCAACCTACGGTGGCGGGTAATGATGAAAATACAGTAGGCTTTGACAGTCATTTTTTGTTGGGTGGGGAATGGATTGTCTCTACGGGGTGTGCCCCGTCGGGGAATACAACCTTTAAAAATACGGGTGGGGTTCAGAATACCTTAGACCCTATGAATGCAGCCCCCCAGTTGGTTTGGTTTGCACCAATTACTTACGATAAATTGGGGTCAGCGACGCCACCAACCAATACGTGTAAAGCCATTTATGAGAATGGAGGCCCTTGTGTCAAAGTAAGTATTGATGAAGCTTTTCCGGTCGTCTATTTGAATACTATTCAGGCGGCGAGTAAGCAGCATGCCATAGGAGGCTTTGGCTGTCGGGGCTCTTTTATTGTGAAGGGAGGGCTACCGGAGTTTGATGGTAGCAATTATGATATAGATATATCCTTGCAATCCGATCCATCAGTAAAGGCGATGCTTTTGGATGATAGTTATTCGCACGAAGAGTATGTGCGTTTTCAAGTGGGCGAAGGCGGCATCTATAAAATCACCATCGATGATGGCAAAAGCTGTATCTATACGGATACCATGTTGATGGCCGGTTGTCCTTCGATTGTTATAGATATTCCGGATACAATAGGAGCACAAGGGGATAAGATTTGTGTTCCTTTTACGGTCAAGGATTTTGTCAATATCTCTTCGTTGGAGTTTGTGATAAATTGGGACTCTACTGTTTTGAGTTTGGATACCACGGGATGGAATGATATTACCGGGTATTTGAAAGGATTGACAGATGAAGCCGGCAAGCGTTCTTCATTTAATTTGTTGGATAGTAGTAGGCTTGTATTGGTGTGGTCGCAGTTTACCACCGGGATTACATTGAATGATAATGATGTCATCTTTGAGATTTGCTTTAAATTATTCGGACCTAAAGGTGCGTTGAGTGATGTTTGGATTAGTCCTAATAACAACGGAATCGTAATCGCTGATCCGAATGGTGTTCAATATGGTCTGAGTACGTCGTCTAATGTGGGAAGCGTGAAGATTCAAAATCCCAATGCCTTGGATGTAGTCCTAGACTCGACAAACTTGGTTTGTTCCGGGGATAATTCCGGGGAGATTGGTGTCTTGTTAAGTGGTGGTGCAGGCTATCCGGTTACGATGACATGGACAGAACAGGGGAGTGGCAGCAATGGTACAGAGACTTTTACGAGTAGTGGACAGCACAAAAGCGTGACTAATTTGCCGGCAGGTGTATATGATTTGCACTTTGTGGATGCGGCAAACGGTGTTTTGGATACCATTATTCATCTTGAAGACGGACGAAGTTTAGGGGCTAACTTTGATGCATCCGATGTCTTGTGTAATGGTGATCCGGTTCACATGTGTGCGATAACCTCGCTTGAAGGTGTGGAAGTTACAGATTTGACCGGTTATAGCTTTCAATGGAATAATGGTCGGGGAACGGCTTGTTTTGATACGATAGTCGCCGGCAATAATTATTCTTTTACGGTAACGGATCCTTTTGGATGTACCGCATCTGCCGGAGGCAGTCCGAGTCAGCCGTCTCCAGTGGCAGCGAATGCCACCGTTAATAAAAACCCAACCTGTAGTGGGAAAACCAATGGCCAAATAGAAGTCAATCCTAGTGGCGGTAAACCGGACATTGCGGGCAATTACGTCTTTAGTTTTGAGAATTCACTAGATACCAATGTGTCAAAAACATTGATTGGATTGGATACGGGCTTTTATTCCATTGTGGTATATGATGGCAACGGTTGTTCTGTTACAGAGACGGTTCATTTGAATTTTGACAAGGAGATTGTGCTTTCGCTAAATAGTCAAGATATTTCTTGCGCCGGCAGCGATGATGGCGAAATAAGGGCTCAGGCTACGAATGTCGGCGGCATGGAAGCTTTACCCTATACTTTTTCTTGGAGTCCTGTGGTGGCTAATACATCGAATCCAAATGCAAATGTTGAACTGGCCACCCAATTGTCTCCGGGAACTTATGTTATTACGGTGACAGATAATGATGGCTGTTTGGATACGATTTCTACGAGTTTGTCTGAGCCGGATTCGATGACCATTACTTTGGTAAAATTGAAGCATCAGTCCTGTGCGATGCCTGCGCAAGATGATGGGCAAATTTCCGTCTCGGTATCCGGGGGCGCCGGGGGCTATGCGTATGCTTGGAATAGTGTGGCCGGTGGGCCGGATATGACCGATTTGAGCCCGGGAGCTTATACCTTGGAAGTGACGGACGCAAATGGTTGTACCAAGACCAAAACCTATACCGTTAATCCAAGGACTCCACCGACCATCAACGATTTTACGAAAGTAAATGTAAAATGCCCAACAGATACAGATGGCAGCTTGGATGCAAATTTGACTCCCGGAAATGGAACAATGATTGGGTATAGTTGGAGCACAGGCTCTGTCGATACCATGATTACCGGATTGGCTGTTGGAAAATATACATTGACCATCACAGACGAGTATGGATGTACAGCCGAGTTAACAGATTCCATTGGGTCAACTCAAGGATACTTTTTAAAGGACACTACTTTTAAATTACCGACTTGTTATGGTCTATCAGATGGTGAGATTCATTTAAGTATGAGTGATGTGTCATTGAGCTATAACTATTTCTGGGAGTATGATAGTGGCAATACGAATAATTTTGCGCTAAATATCCCGTCAGGGACTTATAATGTTACGGTGTCATCTAGTCAAAGTGTCTGTCCGCCGGTGGAAGCTACCTTGGTTTTGGAAGAACCACATAGAATTATGACTGCAATTACGGCCTTGGATAGTGTCTCTTGTTTTGATGGTAGTTTTACAGATGGTCAAGCCAATGTAAAAGCTTGGTATTCGGATAATGCTCCGGGTAATTTCTTCTTTACTTGGGGACCTAATTTTTATTCTTGTAATAATGATACGGTTTGTACGGCCAGCAATTTGGGGCTTGGCCAAAATGTAGTTGCTGTAAATGATGCAGACGGCTGTACCGCTTTTGATACCATTGAAATCTTTGCTCCGGATAGTATTTTGTTGCAAGATGTTGTGATTACGGATGTGTCTTGCTTTGGCTATAGTGATGGGGACATTCTGCCGATTGTTAAAGGAGGGACACCCGGTACCAATCCGGATTACCTTTACAGTTGGACTCCGGGAGGCGCCGGACAGCATTTACAAAATGCGAGCGCCGGAAACTATGTGCTAAGTGTGACGGACGGGGTGGGTTGCTCTGAAACCTTCAATTTGGTTATAGACGAACCACAGCTTTTAGAATTGCAAATCGATGATACCAAGACTAAAGATGTTCGTTGTTATGGTGGGTCGTCGGGTATTATTTTTGTGCAAGCAACCGGTGGAAATGGCGATGAAACTTACCAATGGAGTCCGGATGTCTCCGATACGCATGTGGCGTCTTTAATTCCGGCCGGTACATATAGTGTGACCGTTACCGACAAAAAAGGGTGTACCCAAGAGATTACCCATACATTGTCGCAAAATGACCCGGTGGTTGCCCAATTAGCGCCCATCGAGCCGCCGGAATGTTATGGTTATCAGACCGTTATCTCGGTGGACACGGCGTATGGCGGTGCCGGCGGGCCTTATAATTTCTCGGTTGATTATAGCTTATTGCAGTCTATAAATATTGATTATCCTGTATTTGCGGATTCACACATCGTGATTATTTACGATGCCTTTGAATGTACGACTGAACTGAAAGTAAATATCACTGAACCGGACGAAATTTACGTAAGTTTACCGCCTAGTGTGCAAGTAGAACTCGGGGATAGTGTTTTATTAAGCCCTGTTGTTAGTTCCAGTCTGCCGATAGACTCTTTGTTCTGGACACCGCTCAGCAATTTGAGTCCGGACAGCGTATTGTCTCCGCAAGTCATTGGATTGACCCAAGACCAAAATTATACCATTACGGTGGTGGATACTAATGGTTGTTCCGCTTCCGCAACTGTTTTAGTTGAAGTAGATAAAAACAGGAATGTCTATATCCCGAATATCTTCTCGCCCAATGGAGACGGGTTCAATGATGTCTTTTTTCCAAAAACAGGAATTGGTGTCAAGCAGGTAAACTTTATGAATATCTATGATCGATGGGGCGAAATCATCTATGCGGCTAAAGATTTTCTGCCGGGAGATAATTCTACGAGATTCTGGGATGGTTCTTACAAAGGCAAAGCACTGGATCCGGGGGTTTATATCTATTTAATCGAAGTAGAATTCTTGGATGGCGTCAAGCTGCTCTATCGGGGGGATATTACTTTGTTGAAATAATTCGTAAATTATTCAGCATGATGTTTGGGGGGTAAGAAGAGACCTTCTTTGCCTTTAGATTTCATGCTGAATACTTACAAAAGTTCTTAATAGAAAATGTAACTGTCCAGGTATCCACTATTTTTTGCCTTAAAATTGGAGCACCTAATTAGTTAATAGAAAATAAATGAAAAAAGCACTCATCATTATAGACATCCAAAACGACTATTTCAAAGGTGGGCAAATGCCCGTGGTAAATGCTGAAAAAGCGGCTGCTAACGCTAAGAGAATATTAGATTATTTTCGACAAAAGGGTGATGTGGTTGTCCATATTCAGCATGTTTCTACGAGAGCGGGTGCTACATTTTTTTTGAAGGATTCACCCGGTGTAGCGATTCATAACATTGTCCAACCCGTTGAAAATGAAGTAGTTATTGAAAAGCATTATCCCAATGCCTTTCGGGAAGCCGAATTGTTAAGTTATCTAAAACAAAAGAATATCTCTGATTTGGTCGTTTGTGGTATGATGACCCATGTATGTGTGGATGCCACCACGAGAGCTGCCAAGGATTTGGGCTTCAATATCGAATTGATAGGCGATGCCTGTGCGACAAGAGACTTGGAAGTTAACGGCGCAAAGGTAAAGGCCGGCGATGTACAAAACGCCTTTTTGGCGGCACTGAATTATTACTATTCGGATGTGGTTGATGTGGAGGCGTTTTTGAAGTGAATCGGGCTTGCGTCTGAAGCCAAAGTGACTAAAACCAATCTCAGGGGGTATAGTCAAAAGCGCCCCTGATGAGTGGTCGCCAAAATAGTGTGTGTCTAAACAGGTACCCAAAATTATAACTATCTTTGTCCTGATAGAGGGTTGAAATAATAGCGAAAACAGAATAAAATTTTGCGAAGCCTGACTTTTCGTGGCAAACTCATCTTTAAACAAATAATTTTTTACTGAATCAACCAGAATAGTTGTGGAAGAATTGCAGCAAATCATCGAAAAGCTAGACAGGCTAAAAATTGAGTTGGACGAATTGCGCCCAATCGATGCGGATGCTTTGCACAGATTAAATCAAAAGCTGCGACTTGAATGGAATTATCACTCTAACAGTATTGAAGGGAATTCTTTGACCCTTTCGGAAACGAAGTCTTTTTTATTGTTCGGG
>Ga0256832_1003132_pt1 | contig 11262 bp, 9 predicted proteins | sample 134614metaG_FD_190534 | JGI IMG/M metagenome (GOLD analysis project Ga0256832, IMG submission 190534) | Hydrothermal vent microbial communities from Lau Basin, Pacific Ocean - 134-614 | ecosystem: Environmental > Aquatic > Marine > Hydrothermal vents | place: Pacific Ocean: Lau Basin | collected...
CATCTTGCAAAAAGCATAAGCGGGAAGGGGCAAAGCCAAAGACAGGCAAAGCAAGTAAGTGCGGGGCTTGCTTGTTTGGCTTGCATTGCATTGCTTTGCCGTCCCACACGCGCCCTACACTTTGACACGCTCAGTGATCGGGTGCGTTCTCCATTTCCCTTACCGGTCAATGGCCTGACGGCTCGAACTGTTGTCCGGGAACTTCCGTTGTGGATGGAAGGCCTATTGCCCAAAAAAGAAGGCGGACCGCCCGGCCCGCCTTCTTTGTGTCATGTGCCAATGATCAATGAAACTCAATCACCTTAGGCGAAGCAGCCAGAATCTCCTCACTGACCTTGTCCGCATACTTCTCAAAGTTCTTGATGAAGATGGATGCCAGGTAGTTAGCCTTCTTGTCGTAGGCCTCCTTGTCTGCCCAGGCGCGCCGCGGGTGGAGCAGCTCGGAAGGTACATCCGGGCAGCTGTCGGGCATCTCCAGTCCGAAGACCGGATGTTTGGTGTAGGATACGTTGTCCAGGTCGCCCCGCATGGCGGCATGGATCATGGCGCGGGTATAGCGCAACTTGATGCGGCTGCCGACGCCGAAGGCGCCGCCGACCCAGCCGGTGTTGACCAGCCACACTTTGGCGTTGAATTTTTGGATCTTGTCACCCAGCATATTGGCATATACGGTGGGGTGGTGGGGCAGGAACGGCTCGCCGAAGCAGGTGGAGAAGGTGGCCACCGGATCGGTGATGCCTACTTCCGTACCGGCTACCTTGGCCGTATAACCCGACAGGAAATAGTACATGGCCTGGCCGGGCGTCAGACGTGAGATCGGCGGCAAAATGCCGAAAGCATCGGCCGTCAAAAAGAAAATATTCTTGGGTGCGCCCCCGACAGACGGCTCGACGGCATTGCGGATGTGAAACAGCGGATACGAGACGCGCGTGTTTTGTGTGATGCTCGTGTCGGCATAGTTGACGGTACGTGTGCCCGGGAAGAAACGGGTATTCTCCAGGATGGCGCCGTGCTTGATGGCGCCCCAGATGTCCGGCTCTTTTTCCTGTGACAGGTCAATGACTTTGGCGTAGCTGCCGCCTTCGAAGTTGAAGACGCCTTCCTCGGACCAACCGTGCTCATCGTCGCCGATGAGCCCCCGCTCCGGGTCGGCGGACAGCGTGGTCTTACCGGTGCCCGACAGGCCGAAGAACAAGGCAGTGTCGCCGTCCTTGCCGATGTTGGCCGAGCAGTGCATGGTCAGTATGTTGTGCTCCTTGGGCAGGACGTAGTTCAGGACAGAAAAGATGCCTTTCTTGATTTCGCCTGTGTAGCCGGTGCCGCCGATCAGGATGACCTTGCGCGTGAAGTTGATGATGGCGAAGTTGGGTGCTTTGGTGCCGTCCTTCGCGGGGTCGGCCAGGAAGCCGGGCGCATTGAGAACGAGCCACTCCGGCTCGAAATGCAGGATGTCTTCTTTCTCCGGGCGCAAGAACATGTTGCGTGCGAAGGCACTCATCCAGGGATATTCCGTGATGACGCGGAGCGATAGGCGATACTTGGGATCGGCCACGGCGTAGCCGTCCCGTACCCAAATATCCTTGTCTTTGAAGTAGGCGACGACTTTGTCATACAACTTGTCGAAGACGGCCGGGTCAAAGGGATAGTTGATGTCGCCCCAAGCCACTTCCGAAGTGTAGTCGTCTTTTACGATGAAGCGGTTCTTCGGATCGCGGCCGGTAAACTTGCCGGTCTCCACGACCAGGGCCCCGGTGTCGGCCAGGACCGCTTGGCCGTTGTTGATGGCCATTTCAAACAGTTCTTCTTGGGTGAGATTCCAGTACACATTCCGGGGCGCCAGCCCCAGGTAATCCAAACTGGCGGCGGGGTTTTTTGTGCCAATGTTTCGCATGATGTTGCTTTTGGTGAACGTTAATTACCAGTAGAATGGCCTTGCGCGGTCATCCCCACTCGCAGATACTGCAAATAGGGTGCAAAGGTAGCCGCCACGGTACAATTTTTCCCGCTTTTTTGGCCCGACGGCAGCTTTTGTGGGGTGTTTTTCTCCGGGACCGGGGTGGCGCCATTAATTATGAGTCGGGATGAGATATTTCCATTATCCAAAAGGCCGCAACGGGTAGGCATAAAAAAACTACCCGCCGGTCGGGCGGGCAGCTTTTTTCGCGGATTATGTCGTTTTACCTGGTAGTCGGCCTGCCACCGTAAGCGCGTTGGATCTTCTCCTTCAATTCTTTGCGTGCGAAGAAAATCCGGCTTTTGACGGTGCCCAGGGGCAGTTCGAGCTGGTCGGCTATCTCCTGGTACTTGTAACCGTAATAATGCATCAAAAAGGGCAGGCGGATGCTGTCGTCCAATTCATCCAGCATGGCGTCCAGCTCCTGCATCAGGACGCTGTTCTCGCCGCGATTGGCCACCACGGTGCTGCCGCTGTTGATGAAGTATTGGTTGTCCGTCGCATCCATAAAGACGCCGGCCTTGCGCTTACGACGGTAGTTGTTGATGAAGATATTGCGCATGATCGTGATGACCCACGCTTTGAAGTTGGTACCGGGACGGAACTTGTCGCGGTTGCTCAAAGCCCGGAAAGCCGTCTCCTGGTACAAGTCTTTTGCGTCATCCGCATTCTTGGTCAGATTATAGGCGAATGCGTACAAGAGACTTTCCAGCTTGGAAAACTTGACGTTGAACTCGAAAGTTGACATTGTGTAAGTCGTTATTTAGAACAAATATAAACAAAAGCGCCGTAACGACCAAGGAATTGTTCAAAAAAAAGAATTTTTTTTGGGGCGGCTCCCTTTTCCCCTGACGTTTGGCACTGAAAATCAATGCTTTAAGAGAATTGTTAATGTTCTCTTATTGAGCGCGCAAAGATACAAAGTAACTGTTTAGGTGCTCCTGTTTTTAGGGTGAAAATTGGCATTTTAGCACAAAAACAGCGGGTACCTAAACGGTTACAATACAAAAATCCCCTCAAACAGAGGGGCTTTTGCGGAAAAATTTGTCCAACTTTCGCTTATCTTTTGAGTAGTTTTTGGCTGTACCGCTCGCCGGCTTCGTTGGTGACCGAAAGAATGTACGTGCCGTGCGGCAAGTCGCCGATTTGGATGGTATGGCCCGGATGGGGGACACGGCGGATGACTCGCCCCTGTAAGTCGTAAAAGGTGGCTTCGGTGATGCGGTCATCGGCTGTGGAGATCCGGATCCATTGGGTGGCCGGATTGGGGAATATGGCAAAGCCGGACGCGTGGGAGATGGATACCGAAACAATGTCAGAAATTGTCGCCTTGCCGTCATAATCTTTTTGTCGCAGGCGGTAGTAGTTCATGCCGGCGGCGGGGTGCAGGTCAAGGAAGCGATAGGAGATGACTTGGTCACTGTTGCCTTGGCCGGCTACCCAGCCGATTCGCGTCCAGTTGTAACCGTCCGTACTCCGCTCGACCACAAAACCCTCGTTATTCTTCTCCTGGTAGGTTTTCCAGGTCAGTTCTACAGTCCGGTTGTCCAATGCACGTGCTTGCCACTCGCCCAGGCGTACCGGCAAGATGATTTGGGAGACATCGTAGGCATATACCGATCCCCAGTCGCGGTCGCTGGGGTTGGAGTCGTTGTCATCGCGGTAGGAGCCTACGAATACATAACTGCCGTCGCCGGCGACACTGACACCGAAATAGTCATAGTTGGCGCCGTTGGAAGCCAGGATTTGATTGGTGTTGGTGTTTTCGATCCAGTCGCCACTTGTTGCATCAAATTGGTAGAGGTAGGCCGCCCCCGTCCGGCTGGCCCCTACTTTGTGGCGGTCAGCGCCGATAACGGCGTTGTTTGGGCTGATAAAAGCCACGGAGGTGCCGAAAAACTCATTGCTGGCTCCGTCAAAGGCTGTGACCTTGGTTTGTTCTGTCCAAGTGCCGCCAGAGAGATGATAAAAGTAGGCGGAGCCACTGTTGCTGCCTTTATCATCATCTCGATTAGAACCGACGATGATGTCGTTGTCCAAGATGGCCACACTGCAACCGAAGTTGTCGAGTGCGGCCGCATCCGACGCAGTCAGTTTGGCGTCCTCCGTCCAGGTTGACCCCACGCGCGAATATACGTAAGCTGCGCCTGCATCCGTACCGGCACCGTCATTGTGCCAGGACCCGACTACCACTTGATTGCCGGAAATGGAGACGCTTTTGCCAAATTCATCGTAGTTGTTGCCGTCGCTGGGCGCCAAGACAGCTTGCTGAGCCCAGATGCTGCCGTTGTAGCGGTAGATGACTACGCCGCCGCTTTGTTTGACGGTGCCGTTGATATTGACGTCCATGTTGGTACCGCCTACGGCGAGATAGTCATTGTCAATGGATACGCTGAAACCGAACTTGTCCAGGCTGGTATGCTGAAAACTGGCAAATAAGTACCAGTTATTAGAATTGCTTCGCTTGTAGATATAGACCTTACCATCCGTTTGAGTGGCACTTGGACCGTAGTATGGCGCACCTACGGCCGCCCAGTCTCCGCTGATGCTGACACTATAGCCAAATTGGTCGTCGGCGCTGCCGTCACTGGGTATGAGATTTTGTTTTTCTTCCCAGGTGCCGTTGACTAGCTGGTAGATATAGACGGAGCCGCTTTTGGATCCATTGGGCTCGTCTTCGGGCGCACCTGCAATGGCCCAGTTGCCCGAGACGTCCACAGACATACCAAGCTTATCGTAAGAATCCCCGTTGGAGGCGACAAGTTTGGTCTCCTGCTGGGCGTAAAGCAACCCACAGAAAAGTACCAAAATAGCGGAGGTTAGATATTTCATCTTATCATGTTTACTCTTGCTTTTACACGAAATCCCCGGTGATTTATGCACCGTTTCGTCCGGTGGATATACCACAAACTCCAAGGATTCAGGCTGTTTTATCCAAAAAGTGTGCCCAAATCAGCTAACAATATGTTTACATTGACCGGTAAGCCGGCGTCAGAACGCCCCGGTCCAGAAAGGCGGGCCCCAGTCGGGATTGAGTTCCACGGTGTCGCCGGCCTGTCGGGTCATCCGGTCGAGTTCCTCGGGCGGGAGTGTGGATTCGAGAAAGGGGAAAAGTTGCCGCTCTTCGAAGCGGACATGGTTTTCGAGCTGCTCTGCCCATTCAGATACCGGAGACAGCACATCGTCGGTACCGTGTGCAATGACCTCCCACGTAGCCTCAATGTCGCGGTGTTCACGGAGAAATTGAGCGACCAATGGGTGGGTCCGGTTTATTCCCGGCAAAGCCGGGAGTAGTGCTTCTTCCGATCGGAAGTGCTCCCGCAGTGCTGGCCACGCGTGGATGACATAGTTTTGCAAAAGTGTGTCCGGTACCTGTTTTTTTATTCCTTTGCGGATGCGCGAGGCCAGGACCAATACCGCGTGGTGATCTCTTGAGAAGTGAACTAATGCCGGGTGTCTTTTCATTTTGCCCAATTGTCAGATTAGCGACAGTTTTCCGGATTTTCGGTGGATGCTCCGGAAAAAAAAGCGGCGACAGGATAGCTGTCACCGCAAAAGTAATTCTTTGCACGGATACCGGTCAGCGCAGGATAAGTACTTTGGTCGCATAGCGCTTGACGCCTGTGTTGACGGTCAGTATGTATAGGCCCGGCGAAAGTGATGAGACATCCATCGTCATCTCATTTTCACCTGAGGAGACTTGTGTCGTTTGCTGCTGCACGGGACGGCCGTTCAAATCGTACAAGAGGGCGTGTGTACGTCCGGACTGTGCCGCTTGGATGCGTAGGCGCAGGCGATTCGTGGCCGGTGCATCCATTACGGAGATTCCCGCACCGGTATCCGGATCGTCATTGGCCAGGATCAGGCCCTCGGTGAGTGTCATTTTTTTCTTGCAGGGGCTGTCGCCGCCCTGATTGCCGTTTAGGTTGACGGCATTGCCCACGGCGTAAAATGTGACGCTGCCGCTGCCGGCGGGCGGGGCGACCCAGTCAATGGTAAAGACGTTGGATGTAGAGGGCTGGTTGTGCTCGAAGTACTTGCGGCCCAGGATGCCGTTCACTTCTTTGACGTTGGCCGAATGGCCGGGGAAGTCTTGCAGGCCGACATCGCCATTGTCTTTCAGGCCGACCATCTGAAAGCCGTAGCCGGCGGGCGTGCCCGTGGCCGCATGGATGATGAGTTTGATGGTGTATGACGCACCCGGATCGTAGCCCAGGATGTCGTGCCCGTTGGCATCCTGGACGCGTATTTCCAATGATGAGTTGTAAGGGTTACCGTTGTGGCACTTGGCACACGTTTCTTTTTGTCCGGAGGCGTTTTCCAGGTCCCCGGGGGCTGTGGTGATGCCACCTTTCTTTTGTGTGGCATAGCCGTCGGCAAAAGAATATGCAAAGAATGCCGCAAAAACAGCCAGGAGCACCAGCATACGTGGGTAAACAGACTTCATGATTTTCTGATTTTGTGTAACTGTTTAGGTACCCGCTGTTTTTGCGCTAAAAACCGGAGCACCTAAACGGTTACGATTTTGTGAGAAGGCCTGCGAATGTAAGCAATTTTTACGGGTCTGACCGGGGAAAGATACCGTTTTCGGGGTTTTTCCCCTTGACACCGACAAAATAATCCCAGAGATAATTTAAATCCCGCTCTTTGTCGTCGGTTGTCCAAAACAACTCACCGAAGTTGATTTCTTTGTTTTCGTAGTCAAATTTGGTGGGCAGGATGGGGATATGGGCATTGCGCGCGATGTAATAAATGCCTGTCTTGAATCGGGGCACGCGCTTGCGCGTGCCTTCGGGCGTGATGGTAATGACGAACTCGTCCTTGGAATTAAACAGGTCCACCACTGCTTCCGCAAAGCGGGTGCGTCGCGTCCGGTCCACGGGGTAGCCACCCAGGGCGCGAAACAGCCTGCCGATCACCGGCTTGAATAAGGTATGCTTGGCCACATACTTGATGTCGGCACGCAGGCACCACTTGGCCAGGATGCCAAGGGGAAAGTCCCAGTTGGATGTGTGCGGGGCCACCAAGACGATAAATTTCTTTTGTTCGTAGGGGTAGCGTCCGGTGATTTTCCACCCCAGCATTTTGAGTATGCCGCAAGCGAGGTGTTTTAGCATGGCAGTTTTTTTTCCGAAAGTTGAGTTTACTCCCAAAAGTCCGGTCCGTCAAATTCCTCAATTCTTCGATTCCTCCATTGCACAAAAAAGCCGGGGCACCGGAAAATTCGGTCGGCTATCAAAAACTGCATGGGCTCAATGCTCCCTACATTCTCTCATACATAGTCCGCAATTTGGTACGGGTCATCACAGATTTCCAGTCTTTTCCCAGGGCATTTTCCCACAGCGGCTCCAAGGACAGGGCCACGTCAATCATTTTGTCAAAATCGGCGTCTGACAGGCCGGCACATACATTTCGGGGAATGTGTATTTCGTGCTTGTCCACCATTCGCTTAAACTCGCGAACACCCTCGGGATAATAGTCTTCGAGTTGATCAAAGACGATGCAGTTGCCTACGCCGTGTTTGGTGCCCAGTAGATAGGAAAGTCCGTAGCTCATGGCATGGGCGATCCCGACTTGGGAATAGGCGATGCTCATGCCGCCATGCCAGGAAGCCATCATCAGGGCATCGGCCGATTCTTCGTCCCGCTCGTCTTTTTCCAAAAAGACGAGGCGGCACAGTTCGAGCGCCTTTTCCCCATAGCTCTTGCTGAAGGCATTGAGATAATTGCCGGTCAGTGACTCGATGCAGTGAATGTAGCAGTCCATACCGGTATAAAACCACTGATCTTTGGGGACGCCACGGGTCAGTTCGGGGTCGAGTACAACCTGGTCAAAAGGCGTGTAGTCCGAGTTGATGCCGAGCTTTTTGACCGGTCCCGTCAGCACGGTGGTGCGTGATACTTCTGCCCCCGTGCCCGACAAGGTGGGGATGCCGACGTGATAGACGGCAGGATGCTTGATCAAATCCCACCCCTGATAATCGGCGGCGGAGCCCGGATTGGTCAGCATCAGGGCTACGGCCTTGGCATAGTCCATGACGGTGCCGCCGCCAATGCCGATGATGCCTGCCGGCAGCACGTCATATTCGCTCATGATTTGGTCGCGGTATGCATCCACCCGGGATGTCTTGGGTTCTTCCGCCGCACTGACAAACAAAACCTTGTCCGGCCCTTGGGCCGGCAATCTTCCCACAATATCCTCACGGTTGCGGAAGACGTCGTCCACCAGGAAGATAAACGGCGCATCGGGATGTGGCCGCCTGAGTGCCAGTATCTCGCCCAACTGGTCAAAGCTGCCCCGTCCGAAAACGACGCGCGACACCATAGGGAAGTTTTTGTATTTCATCGCTAATTGTCTTTGTCAAAAAACTGCCGGGCCCTGTCCAGGTCTTCCGGTGTGTCAATTTCGATGCCCATATAGTCTGTCTCCACCATCTTGATGCGCTTGCCGTACTCGAGAAAGCGGATGCATTCCACCTTTTCAGTTCGTTCCAACGGCCGGGCCGGCAGCCGGTAGAAGTCCAGGAGCGTCTTCTTGCGAAAGGCATATACGCCGATGTGTTCGTAATACGCTGCGTACTCCACAGCGCGCGGGTAGGGGATGGGCGATCTGGAAAAGTACAAGGCAAAACCGGCCCGGTCGGTGACTACTTTGACGTAATTGGGATCGGCGATGGCCTGCGGATCGGTCAGAGCCTGCATCAGGGTCGCCAGGTCAATGCGGCCTTCCGGATCTTCCTTGAATACGCGGATGAGCTTTTCCAGTGGTTCCCGCCGGACAAATGGTTCATCGCCCTGTACATTGACGATGATGTCGGCATCCAGATTTTCGGCGGCTTCGGCGATGCGGTCCGTCCCACACTCGTGCTTGCGCCGGCTCATGACCACTTTTCCGCCGTGCGCTTCTACTGCCTTTTTGATGACTTTGCTGTCGGTGACAACGATGACGTCATCAAACAGACCGGTGGCCACGGTCGCCTCATACGTGCGCACAATAACGGGCTTGCCTGCCAGGTCGCCCATGAGTTTGCCGGGGAAGCGGGTGGCCCCGTACCGGGCCGGTATCAAGGCGATATATTTCAGGGACATCAGGTGTTTGTTTTTGCCAGGGCTTTGCGCACGGCTTCGACCATCTTGTGGGCGCGCGCGCGGACTTCGTCCTCTGTCCAGGACAATTTGATCAGGCAGGATATGTTGCGGCTGATGTAGTGGTCGGATTGGTCAAAGCGCTTTTCTTTGAGTGTGCGCAGGCCGGTGAGGACATCGGGCGCGAGGGGATAGAGGGTTTTGGCGTCCTTGAGATGCTCCCATTTGCGCACGTAGTGCCAGTTGTTTTCGTAATAATTCCAAAAGGCGTCAATGCCGGCTTCGCGGAAGGCCTCGACGGTGCGGTTGGCAGCCTCGGCGGAGGGCAGGAAGAAGGACAGAAACGTCGCACTGTCACCGGCTTCGTCGGGCAGGCGGCGGAAAGTGATTTCGGGAATCTCGGCGAGTGCTTTCTTCAAGATGCTTTTGTGGCGGCGCTGGATTTGCAAAAACTCGTCAATACGGCGGATTTGGGCCAGGCCTACCGCGGCGTTCAATTCGGAGATGCGAAAGTTGTACCCCATAAAGGGATGATCTTCGGCGCCACGGTCCGTCCCCTCGTGCGTGTGCCCGTGGTCGGCGAAGTAGTCGGCTTTGCGGGCCAGGTCATCGTCATTGGTGACGACGGCGCCGCCCTCGCCACAGGTGATTGTCTTGACGAAGTCAAAGGAGAAACAACCGGCGTGGCCGATTGTGCCGAGGTATTGGCCGTGGTAGGTGCCGGCGAAGGCCTGGCACGCATCTTCGAGCAGGTACAGATTGTGTCGTTCACAGATGGTGCGCAGCGGATCCAGGTCGGCCATTGCTCCGCACATGTGGACGGGCATCACGACTTTGGTGCGCGGCGTGATGGCGGTCTCGACCGCTGCCGGGTCCAGGGTCAGGCTGTCGTCAATGTCCACTAGGACAGGCGTCGCCCCTGCCATCAGAATGGCTTCGAAGCTGGCTACAAAGGTGAAGGTGGGCATAATGACCTCATCGCCGGCACCGACACCCAGGATGGCCAGGGCCACGCTCAATGCGGCTGTGCCGCTCGTCGTCAGCTGCGCGTGTTTGACTTGCAATTTGTCTTGTAGGGCTTGTTCCAATTCGCGCGCCTTCCAGCGTCCTTTGCGCAACCCGTCAAAACCGTAGCGCATCAGGATACCGGTCTCCAGCACCTCGTTCACCTCGCGGCGTTCCTCGTCTCCAAATAATTCAAATCCCGGCATGGCTGCATGTTTTGGTCAGCCGACAAAGGTAAGGATTGATGGGCTTATGCCAAAAATTCCGGCTTGTCGATTCTTCGGTTCTTCCATTCCTCGACTCTTCGATTCCTCCGCCAACTATCCCGCACTGCATTTTTTAGAATAGACTCAAGATTGAATCGCTCTCAATCTGTCTTCCAGGATTTTACCGGAGTCACGAGACTGAACAAGCCGACGATGGCAATGTATAGGATATGAAAGACGGCCCCCGGGACAAACAGTTTCATCAGTCCGGTCCGGTCGAAGAAGCGGGTGGCCGACCGCAGCAGCCGGTAGTCGGCGAGAGCCTTGACAGCCCACACGGCCCAGCCCCAGGGCGTCCCCAATGATAGGAGAATCCACCAGGAAAGCCCCCAAATCAAAGCCGCCAAGGCTTTGATTTGGGGGCGGCGCAACATCCTGTTTTTGCCCCCCCACCGCAGCCGCTGGCGGAAAAAGGCCCTGACGCCGGCCCTGGCGCGTGTATAGACAACGGCCCGGCGGCTCTTGAGAAAGCGGATCGCTCCGGGTGGATGGCGTTGCGCCAATTTCTCTATTAAGAACATGTCGTCCCCGGAGGCAATGTGCAGATTGTCTTCGTAGCCGCCGACGTCCCAAAAGGCCTGCCGCTCAAAACACATATTGGCACCATTGGCGAGATACAGATGCCCCGAGGTGATGCCTCCACCGGTGACGGCCATCATGCCGCAGAAGTCCAGCGCCTGCACTTTTTCAAATCTGCTGTGTGTCTCGTGAAAACAGACCGGTCCTGCCACAAAGACGGGATGCGTGGCCGCGACCATGCGCGCAAACGTGCAGACCCACGAGGATACCGGGACACAGTCCACATCGGTGGTCAGCACATACGGATAGCGCGCTGCTTCGACACCTCGGGTGACCGCAGACTTCTTACCACGCCGCCCATCGGGCGGCAACCATCTAAAATACCCGGGTAGGGCGTGCGCCTGGAAGACTTGTACCGAGGCATCATCCGAAT
>Ga0256832_1003133_pt1 | contig 11260 bp, 11 predicted proteins | sample 134614metaG_FD_190534 | JGI IMG/M metagenome (GOLD analysis project Ga0256832, IMG submission 190534) | Hydrothermal vent microbial communities from Lau Basin, Pacific Ocean - 134-614 | ecosystem: Environmental > Aquatic > Marine > Hydrothermal vents | place: Pacific Ocean: Lau Basin | collected...
TAACATGAGAATTTTCTGGATGGAAGTTGTCATTGATACCATACAGATTTGTAGGCATCACTGATCGGAAATCCGTTCCATGCTGCCGATTGAAGGACTCACATAGCTTTATGCCCGCAATCTTTGCTATGGCGTAAGGCTCATTGGTCGGTTCCAAAACACCGGTCAGGAGCGCATCTTCTCGCATGGGTTGCTCGACCGCCTTGGGATAAATACAAGTGCTCCCCAAAAACAGCAATCGCTTGACACGACTTTGATAGGCCGAATGGATTACATTGGCCTCAATCATCATATTCTCGTAGATGAAATCTGCCGGATAGGTATCGTTGGCATATATGCCGCCGACTTTGGCGGCAGCCAGAATTACATAGTCTGGCTGCTCCTCCTCAAAGAAAGATTTCACTGACGATTGATTCGATAAGTCAAGATCGTGATGGGTACGGGTTACCAAGCGCTCAAACCCAAGACCCTTTAGTTTCCGAACAATAGCAGAACCAACAAGACCTCGATGACCCGCGACATAGATTTTGTCATTTTTTTCCATGCCAGTAGTTACTCATGGTAGTCGAAGGAGCGATAGCCATGATCCCTAACCAGAGAATCTCGCCGCGCCAGCATCAAGTCATTCTCCATCATTTCCTGCACCATCTCCTCAAAGCTTATCTCCGGTGTCCAGCCCAGTTTTTCCTTGGCCTTGGAAGGATCGCCAAGCAGAGTCTCAACCTCTGTAGGGCGGAAGTATCTGGGATCTACAGCCACAATGCAGTTGCCAGTCTCAGCATCGTAGCCTTTCTCATCGACTCCCTCGCCTTCCCAACGAATCTTTCTTCCCAGGTGTTCATAAGCCGCATTACAGAAATCACGGACGGAGTATTGTACCCCTGTGGCAATACAAAAATCTTCAGGACTATCCTGCTGCAACATCATCCATTGCATGCGCACATAATCCCTGGCATGTCCCCAATCTCGCTTTGCATCGAGGTTGCCCAAATAGAGCGTATCCTGCAGCCCAAGATGGATTCGGGCGAAAGCCCTTGTAATCTTTCGGGTAACAAAGGTTTCTCCACGAATCGGAGATTCATGATTGAACAAAATCCCGTTGCATGCATAAATGCCATAGGCCTCACGGTAGTTTACCGTAATCCAGTAGGCATAGAGCTTCGCAGCTGCGTAGGGTGAGCGCGGATAAAAGGGTGTAGTTTCTTTTTGAGGAATCTCCTGAACAAGACCATACAACTCTGAAGTTGATGCCTGGTAGTATTTCGTCTTTTTTTCCAGACCAGCTATTCGTATCGCTTCCAGAATTCGCAAGGCCCCGATCCCCACGGTATCTGCAGTATATTCCGGACTTTCAAAAGAAACCGCCACATGACTCTGAGCACCAAGATTGTAGATCTCATCAGGCTGGATCTGCTGAATAATGCGCACCAAAGCGAGCGAGTCGCTCAAGTCTCCATAGTGCAATATGAACTTCTGATCTGATTCATGTGGATCCTGGTAGAGATGGTCTATACGATCGGTGTTGAACGAAGAAGATCGACGCTTGATGCCATGAACTTCATAACCCTTTTCAAGCAGGAATTCTGCGAGATAGGCACCATCCTGGCCGGTAACTCCTGTAATTAATGCAATTTTACTCAACTTAAAACCTCTTGATGATATGGTGGTTATTTGCACATAATTATACACTGAATAGCACTGAGCATCGAGACCATCATAATAGCTGATTTAATTTTTTTCTAAATGCCGGCAAAACTTTATCAGCAGAAAAATTACCCAGAATATATCTTCGTGCAGCACCACCCATGCTGCTGACTTTTTCGGGAGAATCTACGAGAGATTTAATGAAACGAGCAGATTCTTGTAATTTACCAGCTTCAAAAAAGCCATCGCCCTGAGAATCATGTAGCACCCTCGCCACCTCAGACTCCAAATTACCAGTAACAAGAGAAGGCACTGAGCTAGCCATCATACCTAAAATCTTGGACGGCATTACCGTATCTACAACTTCTTTCTTCTGAAACAAAACATGTAAATCAGCAGAACAGAGCAAATCATTTAACTCACTGAATGGCACCGGCTCTCGCACAGTTACATTTTTAAACGGAGATAAACCTTCTTTCAATGAAGAAAATTTCGCGCCCTGCCCTACAATAAAAAAATGGATCCTCGAATCTCCAGAAAAATAATCAATAAGCCCAACAAAAAAATCCCAATCCTGTTTTTCACCCACATTGCCCGAATATAGAATCTTAAATTGCTCGGAGTGACCATTAAATATCGGGTGCAGGGAAGCTACGGACGGATTAATTTCATCCCCACTCACCCAGTTAGGAAAATAATAGGTTTCTCTTCGCGTTTTATGCTCCAGCTTCCCAATCATACCGTGACTGATCGTCGAAACGATATCTGCCCGATTAAACAAAAACCGTTCGATCGAAAAGAGCAACTGAAAAACTAGTTTATTTATACCCTTTTCGCTCGAAGCAATACCTGATTCTAGAATAGCATCCACTTCAAAATCTTGAATATGCACCCATAACCGCGCCCCTTTGAAACGAGCTAACATCCAGCCTAAAAAAACCGTACTGGTAAACGGAACCACACAGATGACCACATCACAATGCTTCACTTTAAACAGATTCAGAAAGCTTCCTAGAGTAAAATCAAGCATGTGAAGTATGCGTGTTTTGAAACTCGGCTTCTCAGGGACATACTGTTTATAACGAAGAACATGAATACCCTGCAGACCTTCTTGATAAAGAAATGGCCTGCACTGATAATCGCTTTTGATCTTCCAGTCGGGATAATAGGGAAACCCGGTAACCACCGAAACTCGATCTCCCTGATCATTCAAAAACCGACATAACTGGGTAGAATATAGCCCTATCGCAGTATCTTCAGGATAAAAATTCACCCCGATCAAACAAATATTAGTCTTCAACAAGCCTATCCTTTATGACAACAGCCGGATTACCAATGCACACCTTCCCCGGAGGCAAATCTTTAAAAACACTACTTCTCGCACCGACAACGGTACCTTGGCCGATAGTTATCCCTGGCGCCACATAGACATCCGTAGCTAGCCAGCACTCATCTTCTAACACAATCTTTTTTGCCAAAATCGGGAAGTCTACTTTATTATAATCATGTGAACCTGTGCATAGGTAAGACTTCTGAGATACAACGGCATTCGCGCCAATCTCGATCTCGCCCAGTGTATATAAAACAACATCATCACCTATCCAACTATAATCACCAATCGTCAAATTCCAAGGATAGGTGACGCGAACTGTCGGCCTTATGATAACATTTTTACCTATTTTAGCGCCGAAGATTTTCAGGAGGAAAACTCGCCACCTATACATTACCTGGGGTGACGACCTGAAAAACAAAGATTCTACGAGCCACCAAGCTTGCACAGTAAAAAAATTACGCCCTCTAAAATTAAACGGCAACTTAAAGAGGCTGAGTTTTTGCATAACACCTAACTTTTTCACAAACAGACCAAGAAGTAAAAAGCAACAACAAAATCACACCAAAATCAAGGGTCTTATAAGCAGACTCTAAAAAAATGTTAACGATCAGTACCGGAACTACCGAGAAGATGATTGACAGAATGTAGGGGTCATCAGTCTTGAAAAGTAATTTCCATAATTTACTTGCTATACTAAACAATAAAAAAGCGAATAATACTACGCCTATCAAACCCATTTTAAGCAGCATAAAGGTAAATAATGAATGAGTGTATCGCACCTCTAGCCCAACAGCCGGCGAATACCATACACCCCCCCACCCTTTTCCAAACAACATCGCTCCTAAATCTGAGCTTGAGAACACGATCTCGAATACTTTTAGCAGCTCATCTACTTTACCGTTTGAGCCATAGTTTTGCTGCTTTAAAACAAAAAGTTCCAATGCGGAAATCAGGTTACCCCATTGGACAAACACGAACCCGAAAATTAAAAGAGATGTACATAATAACCTTATGAGTTTTTTATTAGATATATACACATAATAAAGAACAGGGAAAAGGATTGATAAAAATAATGGCGCGCGTAACACGCCTTTGTAAAAAGCCATAACCGGCAACAAAAACAAAAGCAAAAAGAGGACTGACTGCAAATGTTCAGAGGAGCTGAACTTCCTAAAAAAGGTTGATAACAAAAAAGCGGCGGAAAACAAAACTGCTGGAGACTGAATAAAATAATCAGATGTAACCAACATCCTCCCCCCACCATTAACATAGAAGGGCAAAAGCTCTCTTAATGAATACACGAGACCGCACAAAACTAAAAAAAACGGCAGGTATCTTATCATTATCAAAGCATTCTCTTCGTTTCTATTTGGCGCGACAAATGCTAGATAGAAATAAAACAAAGGGATTAAATCTCTGATAACATCATGTGGTTTGTTACCCAAGTAAAGGCCCACAAAAAGAGGTATGAAAAGGGTCACGCAAAAAGCTAGAGAAACAATAGGTCTTGCAAGCAAGAAAACTCTCAGATACCCATCAGCCGAAAACACAACTAGAAAAACAAAAATCGATAACTCCAAAAAAGAAACAGTCGAAGGGAACGGCTTGCTAAATGAGTAGAGAAATACTGCAAATAAAATCGCATAAGTCTTCACATTACAAAGCTTAAAGCTTAACATTGTAATCTCTTTCCAAGAGAGCTGGAATATCGAGATCAATATTTTTAATTTTTTCCTCGAACTCAGTAACTTTGACATCCACCAACAGCCGATACCAAAAACCTTGCATAAAATGAAAGACAAATCCTTTTGATCCATCCAAAAAACCTAGCTTAATAAAATATCGGTAATTAAAATACAAGAATGCTCTAAATCCTACGGGGAGTCGTGAATAAACCCTCTCTTTTAAGTAGCGTTTTCTCTTGGCCTGAGGATCATCGAAATCCATCAAGGCAGAATCATCGTCGAAGAAGTGATATTTTGAGTTCATCAAATCAATCATTTCTCGTGTTGCATAAGAATTATGCTTACTAACCCACCATCCGATATCATTCAAGTTATAATCTACAAGGTTTTCATTGTAAATGACCGTACTCCCCTCAGAGAGTACGATATGCTCATCCATCCAGCGTTGCTCAATTCTTCCTTTACCCGCTCTCCATATCCTTAAAAGTACATGCGGATAAAACCCACCATATCGTATCCATTTACCCTTAAAATACACTTTCCTTTTAAGGTAGATCCCTGAAACATCATTAGGCAGATATGGCGTCTTGTCAGCAATCTCCTTTGCAAGAGCAGGCTCTAAATATTCATCCGAGTCAATTCGCATAACCCATTCTGACTCTATTGGACAATTTTCAAGACCCCATTGAAATTGTGTGGCGTAGTTTATCCAAGGGTGCTCATATACCTTTGCACCTAGAGACTCAGCAATCTCTTTCGTATTATCTGTAGATCCTGAATCAACTAAAAATATATGATTGGCGATCGTCTGAAGAGACTTTATGCATCGCTCAATATGCTTCTCCTCATTTTTAGTTAAGATTATTACATCAATTTTGCTCATCTCCAGCCCATCTTAAATTTAGTAAGGTAATACCTGATTTTAAGCAAATAAAATTTTAACCTGCCCTTTAAGTAGGACGGGTTTTTGAATAATTTGATTTTTTCCCGCCACGGTGTTTTATACACATCAGATTTACTTAACGAGTTGATAAGCTTCAAGTCTAAAATATCAATCTTACTCCCTCGTTTTTGTTTTTGCTTTTCAATAATTGGCAATGATATATAGCAAATTCCATCAACTTCAAAGTGACACCTAGGATCTAATAATAACTCCTCCAACGAATTCGGGTATAAACTTAGATCTTCTGTATTATCATTGATTATCTCATAACCTGTATCTATAAAACCAGTCCCACCATGTATGAAATCAATATCATTTGGCTCTCTTAACCCATACAAGCCAAGCGTTGAACTACCAATGAGACAAAAACCACCCTCCATCTTATTATTTTGTTCAACCATTTGTTTAAAACTCTGCCTTAATGATTCAAACCATTTAAAGTCCCGAATCAATGCATTATTGAGCCAATGCACGGCATTTTGATTGAACAGCAAGTGAGACAGTTTAGATGCTTCTTCCATGGTATCTGTCATATGTACGGCATGCTTGCCTTCTCCAATTATTTTTCTTATCTTATCTTTCAGCTCAACTAGGTCACTAGTTGTGTCGTATAAGTAAACATTTAAAGGGCCCTCTTTTGCAAAGCACCAACTTGCTTTATTTCTTGCGCCTTGGAAATCATCTTTAACAGTCCCGAGCCAAGCTTCACCGGAATAAGCCTCCTTTATCAATAGCACAGGACCATTTCTTTTAAGTTCTATGTCTTTCTTGTATACGACTTCACCTGATTTTTTCAGAATAGCCTCTATCTTCTGAACATTTTCTTGACCAGCAGTTGGCCAGACCAGGACTATAGCTAACTTATTTCGATACCTGAGATATTCTTGAGCCATTGCATCCATGAATACTTCTGGCAACCCCCTTTCACGGAAAAATTCATAATTAAGACGGAGAGATGGAATATCTGTATTAATTGCTTTAACCGTCAATCCAGCGAAAAGCGCGCTGGCCAAGCGATGTGATCCATCGAGAAGATCCCCACCTGAAGATAGAGGTAGAGCGTAGCGTGGATCAAACCCCTTTTTAGTTATAGAATCGTAAACATTAACAAAACTTTCTATAAACTGCTCTTTTCCAATCTTGTTTGAACCGTCAGCTTCAAGCAGGCCATTCATTGCCTTTATATGTTCTATGTATATCTTTTCACCAAAGCCACCCGAGCCAAGTTTGCTCCTAAGCCGCAAGAAAACTAGTTTGGCCGCCAGGTCAAACCTGTTAGCGGTAAACAGCTCAACGGGCTCATAATCATCAATGCTATAATCTTTATGATCTAATTTATTCGCCAACACCTTGTTAAACTTTAACTCGCTCTTACTTACCCGCATTCAACTCACCTTTAATTTTCCGTTCCAGAGGGACACCAACAATAGAACAAATTGCGACACAATCATTCCGACTAACGCACCTTTTACGCCGAAGTTATTTACTAAAGGGAATGAAAAAAACAATGTCAATAAAGAGGATCCCATATAACCGTAAAACCATGGCCTGGTACTCCCAATTACTCGAAAAAGTATTCTAACTGACATCATTATCACCATCAGGATTGTTATCAACATATAGAAAAGAAGAACATAACTGAACTGCACATATTCGTCACCATATATTAAATCCACTAATTCATTCCTATATATTACGACAACCGGAGAAGCAGACAATATAAATCCGATAAACACTAATGACACTTTTAACAAATAATGTATGCACCCACTCAGCCCCCTCTGTTGATAAATATCTGAGGCAATTAACGGGAAGTAGTTCTCACCAGCTAACAAAAAGACATTTACAACTTGGGTTAAATTTTGCCCAACCCTGATTGCTGCAACCGCAACTGGTGAAAGAATTGTCGCCGCCAATAAGATATAGAAATTTATAGACGTCCACTGCATAAGACCTGAGGGAATCAGCCATTTAGAAGTCTTCCAGTGAAGCCTGAAAGCCCTTCTAATAGAACACAAATCAATGCGCGAAAAAATCTGATACTTCGCAGACGCCACAAGTACTCCAAGGCCAAATGAAAGGGCAATAGACCAGAATACAGCATCAAGAGTTATCATTTTTCCGGCAAATATCCACGCTCCTATAAACACATATCTTGACATATACGCAACAATACTCGAGAAAACTACCAAGTTTGTTTTTTTATCTAAAAACAACAACCTCCTAAAATAATCATGCATATGATAAAACACCATAACAACTAAAGAAGGTAAGTATAGACTAGCCATTAATGGCACAAAGACACCAAGCGAGAAGTAGGCCGCAGTAAATATCAAAAGGGAAAACAGCAAGAAAAATATTTGAAGCTGGTATAATCTATCCCGATAGCCAGCTTCATTTCTTATAGACTCATCGAACGACATTAATGGTAAAACAATAACAGCCTGATGAAGGCTGTTAATGAGCAGTATAATCAGCCATATTACTGAAAAAGAGCCAAAACCCTCAACGCCAAGAAGCCTTGCCAAAAGTATTGCAAGAATAAAGTTCGAAAGGCTTACTATTACTTGTTCTAGGATAATGATATATTTATTCACACACAAACCTGTTCACAATAATCCAATAGCTACTCAAATTCTATGCTCTATTTCAGGACTTTTGGCACAAGAGGTGCCTGCCAAGAAAATGAATACGTATATCAAAAAGAATAGCAAGAAATCCCGGTGCTCAAATAATGAAATAGACATACCAAATTGAGCGTATCCTAGAACAAGTATCATGCCCGAAATTGCCGAAAATCGAATAGCTCCTCGTGAGCTTGAACGCTTCAAATAGAAGCTTAAGAATGTGACCAAAAACAGACCAGATATAGAAATGACACCAACCATACCCCGTGTTGCAGCCTGAAGAAGAAATTCATTATGCGGATTTTTCCAAATGATTACTTCTTTAGAAATCTTGCCGTTCTGTGACTTATAATAATTAAGCGCATACTTATGGTATTCACCAACACCTCCGCCAAATAACGGGTTCTTCTTAAATACCGAATAAGCTGTTTTGTACATATCAAGTCTCGACCCAATTGAAGTATTGGATCCATTTCCAGAAAAATATTTCACCAAATCAATCTCCGCCTGTTTTACTCGAATCTCTATTTTCAATTGAGGTATATTATATAAAACTCCGACGACCAGGATTAAGGACAACAAAAATAGAATTGCATGCTTGATTCTAATTTCAGAAAATACTGGAAAAATAAGCGCAACTAACAGCACAGGAATGGCTACCCATGCTCCGCGACTCAGCGAGAGCAGACTGGCTCCTATTCCCGCGACAAAACCGAGCGACCCTATGAGTAAAAATCGTTTATCGCCATCCTTTAAGTACATACCTCCTGCCAATGAGAAAAACCCAAGCAATAGCGTTAAATCTCCAAAACGGATAGGATGCATTACTCCATTAGCACGATCAGTACTCGCCTCCCAAGCCAATTCCTTAACCATTCCAAAGCTCTCGAGTACAGCCCGGCCAAAAGCAATAAAGCATCCCAAGACTATTCCAAAAAAAATCACATCCATTCTTGGATTAACATATCGAAACAGGTAATAAACCGGTAATGCCAAAATAAACCAGCTGTATTTCTCAACCCTTGGAACAGCTTCTTCAAGAAAGCCGAAATAAGCATATGACACCCAGGCAATAATAGATATTGAGGCAAAGAGAGCTAGTGTAATGAACTCTATTTTTGTCAGCGGATAGTCTCTGATTTGAATTTTTCTTGTAAGAAAACCATATACGGCCATTAAAAACAAAACTGCAAGATATTCTGAACGTATGCCTTTATAGATAAACATCGTTGCAGGGTAACTGAGCATAACGGCATACACACCAACCAACATTAATTGATGGGGTTCTTTAAATAGAATCTTAAATCTCCTAATCAATTTCCGGAAAAAATTCTTGGTCATATAAGCTCTTATTAGTCAGCATCAGACGTAACCTGAAAATTAGTCAATGCAATAAGTACAAACTTAGAGTCAGGTCGGGATTTCATGATAAACACTGTTCAGCATCCGTCGCTTAATGAATTGTGCTGCTCATCGATATTTTTAAAGGCTAAACGGCTGAACATCGCCTTGACGGCGGTCATACTGTTATAAACCTTTAGCAGGCTATATACTATTGGGCAATGGATAACTCACGGAAATCCCCCCATTTGTCCAGAAATCCCCTATTTTTTCTATTTTCCTGTTTTCAAGCGCACACCTCTCAGAACCGGTCATTAAGATCTCCCCCCCTAGATTGCGTATCCGAACTAGGCTGTAAACAGGGCTCCTAGCACTAAGTGGGAATCTAGTTTCTACGGATCTACGAGCCGACTCTTGAGCAAGCCAACGATAGCCTTGAGTCAGCCTAATCATTCTTCTATCCGTTTCCGCGTCGCATGCCTGGTCAGGTAACCGGTGTGGCGGGTCGTGCGTCCATCGGATGGCCGATAAACGGTTGGTGTCCTTCTGAGCAATGTACGGTGTCACGTTGGCACAGCACATCGCATTCACGAAGCCCTTGGTGTCATAGTTTTTTATCTGCGCCCACCGTCACCTCCAGCTTTCCGTCTCGCATCTCCTTGTGCCATCGTGACAACATGAAGGGGTGGATGTCCAATTCTTCGGCTACATCCTTGACTTGGACGCCCGGCAGATGACTCAGCCGGACTGCTGTCACCTTGAACTCCGTACTGTATTGCCTGACCTTTCTCGGCCCCTTTATTCTTGGCATGGGTCACCTCCTTTTCCTTAGTTGAAGGTGTCAACTTTTTCGGGGGAAGTTTATCAACAGGACTTCCAGATCAGTTTTCAACTCATGCGTTTCACGGCTCAGCTTCTCGCCATGGAAATTCACAGTGGGATTGCGTTCGCCACCTGGGGCGGCCGTGAATCGTCTTCATCCTTGGGGCAATTTCTCCTGAGCGAGGCCAAAACCTCGATCAGTGTGCCATCCATGTTGAAGTGTTCCTTAGACAACAAGCCAGCATAGAGGATATTGATCTTGTCTTCCAGCGCCTTGAGGGCCTCTTCAATCATCCGACGGATGGGACGCAAGGGAAGATTCTTAGGTACCTATTCCTCTGGCAACTCATTTTGTCGGAAAGGGCATCTAGCAGTATGTCTAGACCTCGTATCGCCAATATCTCCATGATCTAGATATGCAGATTGATCTTCCGGAAATCTGGGGGTTTTCAGCAGCCTGTTAACTATTAAATTGAGCATTCATTCCTAGAACGGAATATCATCAAACCCATCATCCGATGCCGGCGCATCGAATTCGCTCGATGGCTGTGCTGCCGGTTTCTGGCTTTGGGGGCGGGACTGGAAATTAGAGGTGCCACCGGAAGCATCGGGGCGGCCGCCGAGCATCTGCATTTCGTTGGCCACGATCTCTGTGGTGTAGCGATCCTGACCGTTCTGGTCCTGCCATTTGCGAGTCTGGATCTTGCCCTCGAAATAGGCCTGCGAGCCTTTCTTCAGATACTGTGCGGCAATCTCGGCCAGCTTGCCGAACATGACGATGCGGTGCCATTCCGTGCGTTCCTGCATTTCGCCGGTATTCTTGTCCTTCCAGGATTCGTTGGTGGCGACATTGATGTTGACGACC
>Ga0256832_1003134_pt1 | contig 11258 bp, 6 predicted proteins | sample 134614metaG_FD_190534 | JGI IMG/M metagenome (GOLD analysis project Ga0256832, IMG submission 190534) | Hydrothermal vent microbial communities from Lau Basin, Pacific Ocean - 134-614 | ecosystem: Environmental > Aquatic > Marine > Hydrothermal vents | place: Pacific Ocean: Lau Basin | collected...
TTGGAGGCTGGAGGCTGGAGGCTGGAGGCTGGAGGCTGGAGGCTGGCGGCTGGAGGCTGGCGGCTGGAGCTCGCCGTGGGGCGCCAGCCGGTGACGGAGCGCACGTTGCGCCGGGTGCTGGGGAGCCTGTGCTGGGAGGATCCGCGGGCGGTGTGGGCGGAGGTGCGGCCAGAGCCCCACAGACTCAAGACGATCCTATCGTTGTTTGGGCGAGTAGAGCCAATCCTGTTCGCTTCGCGCAACCCAGAGTGGAGGCAGGGTGCCTTGACCGAGGCCTCCATCCTCGCTGGAGTGAAACCAAATGTCGGAACAAGAACCCTGGGCGTCCGTCGAGGACGTCGCCAAGCATCTCGGGATCGCCAGAGACACAGTCTACCGCTGGGTCGAGTCGAAGGCGCTGCCGGCGCACAACATCGGTCGCCTGTGGAAGTTCAAGCTCTCGGACGTCGACGAGTGGGTGCGGGCGGGGGGCGCAACGGATGACGCGGCTGCGGGAGGAGCAGCGTGACAACGGCCAACCCGCGCGAAGGTATGATGGCGGTGGTTCGCAACCGCCGCGCGATGATCATGGGAGTCCAGCCCTTCGACGCGGACGAGACCGGGCGATTTCACCTGGTCGAGGTCGAGTACAGCGACGGTATCGGGGTCGAAACGGACGAGGTGTTGTGGGAGGTCGAACCGGGGACCGACGTGCTCGAGCCCGCCGCCCTTCCGCGTGTGGAGCGCACCGCGCCCATGGATCTGCGCGAGTTCGACGCCATGGTCCGCGCGTCCCGCTGGTCGGCGCTCACGCCGTCGCTGCCCTTCTCGGGCCTCGACGAAGATCGTCCACCGCTGGCCGCACCGCTCTACGGCGCCATCTACCCCGAGGCCTACCAACTCGTTCCGGTGCTCCGCGCCCTCGAGATGCCGCGCGTGGCCCTCATGCTCGCCGACGCCGTCGGCCTGGGGAAGACGATCCAGGCAGGCATGGTGCTCCGCGAGCTCATGCTACGGCGGCGTATCCGCCGCGTCCTCGTGCTCTGCCCTGCGGCGCTCCGCACCCAGTGGCGCGAGGAAATGCAGGACAAGTTCGCCCTTCCGTTCGAGGTGGTCGACCGTGCGAGTGCGCTCAAGCTGCAGCGCGAGGTCGGCGTCGATGCGAACCCCTGGCGCACCTACGAGAGGGTCATCGCCAGCTACCATTACCTCAAGCAGCCCGATGTGCTCGAGCAGTTCCGCAGCGTTGCCGAACCCGGCGAGGACGGTCGGTTGCGCTGGGATCTGCTGATCGTCGACGAGGCGCACAACCTCGCGCCTGCGAGCTTTGGCTCGGACTCCAATCTGTCGAAGATGCTGCAGCGCATCTCGCCTTGGTTCGAGCATCGAATATTCCTCACCGCCACCCCGCACAATGGGCACACGCGCTCGTTCAGCGGGCTGCTCGAAGCTCTCGATCCCGTCCGCTTCACGCGCAAGTCCGAACTCGACGAGGAGGACCGGCGACGCGTGTCCGAGACCGTCATCCGTCGGCTCAAGAGGGAGATCAACCGCTGCTACGAGAGCCTTGGGGAGCCAGCCCGCTTCGCCGACCGGCACGTCGAGGCACTGCCATCTCTCCGCTTCGGTAGCCGCGAGCGCACGCTGCACCTCGCATTTCGCGACTTTCGTCGGGGGCTCAAGAAGGTGCTCCGTGGCGCCGACCATCAGGATAGGACGGCTGCCAACTTCGCCACCGAGGTCCTTCAGAAGCGTCTCCTTTCGGGCCCCTGGGCCTTCGGTCAGAGCTGGCTCGCGCTCATGGAAGGCCTCGCCGAAACCGACGAAACGGCGACCGCCGACGCCGTGGCGCGAGTTCGCGACGCCACGCTCGACGACACCGACGACGACGCAGAGCGGGAGAGCCGGCAACGGCACGCCGACCGCACCGTCGGCGCCTGGCTCCGGCAGTGGCAGAACACGGTCTCCGACGAGATTGCGGACGTTACCCGAGCGGTCGAGGCCATCGGCGTGTCTCGAGTCCCCGCCGGGCTCGACTCCGCCTCACACCAGGCAGAGGTGGCCGCGTGCGCGGCCGACGTCGTGGCCGACGCGCGCCTGTGCGCGCTCGAGACCCACATCGACGAAAGGCTCCGCGACGGTGCCACATGGAAGCGCGACGAGCGCCTCGTGATCTTCACGGAGTACCTCGCCACCCTCGACTACCTGCGTGCGCGGTTGCGGCAGAAATACGGCGACGGCGATTGGCTGCTCACCCTATACGGCGGCATGAACGACGCCGAACGAGACGCCGTGAAGCGCGTCTTCAACGACCCGAGCGGGCCGGCGCGGATCCTCGTGGCCACCGACGCGGCCGGCGAGGGGCTCAACCTCCAGCGCGCTGCGCGCTACCTGCTGCATTGGGACATCCCGTGGAACCCGGCGCGCATGGAGCAGCGCAATGGCCGTCTCGACCGGCACGGCCAGCAGCGCGACGTCCATATCTTCCACTTCGACAGCACCGACGACTCCTCGATGCGATTCCTAGGAAAGGTGCTGCGCAAGCGCTCCCAGACCCGCGAGGACCGCGTCGTCACCGACGAGATCTTTGCCGACGCCATCCTCGCTCACTTCGCCGAGGAGGAGGACGGCGAAGCCAGCGAGGAGCGGCTGGAACGCGTCATCGGCCAGGCGCGGGCCGTGAACGCCGAGGCCATCGACGACCTGTCCACCGGAAAGCCGCTCCCAGGCGCCGAGGACCTCGAGCACCTCGAAGCGCTCAAGGCCGAGCTGGATCTTTCGCCTCAGAGCCTGCGTGAGACCCTCGAGACCGCGCTCGCCATCGAGGCCAGGCGCCCTCGGCTCGAGGCTGATGGTGCCGGGCGCGACCGGTTGGTCCACCCGGTGCCCGCGCTCTGGCAAGAGCTTGTGGACCAGACCTTGCGTGCCGGCGGCCCGGCCGGCCCGATGCTCGCCCTCGTCTTCGACCCATCCCACTACGTCAGGACTCACGACGGCACGCCTTCTGGGCGCCCCGTCTACACGCCCGAGCCTGACTCAAAGCTCTTGCATCTCGGAGACGCGCTCTACCACCGGGTCATGTCCACCTTCGCGCGTTACCGTTTCCCCGGCGGACCGCAGGCGGCCACGCGCTGGACGGTGCGACGCGCCGAGGTGCCCGACGGTCACGACGCGCTGCTGCTCCTCACCATCGAGGAGCTTGCCGTCAACGAGCTGCGCGAACCCTGTCACCACTGGGTGCGCACGATCGCCTTTCCGGTCGCAGGCGCCCAACTCCTCGACCCGCTGCCCCATCGTCCGGCCACCGATTGGGCCGCGCCGCCCGTGCCGGGTGACCGGGACGCCGCGCGCGACCTCTGGGAGGAGATCGAGGACGACATCAAGGCCCACGTGAAAGCCATGCAGCGCGAGCTGACCGCGTCGCTTGGCGAACGCATGAAGGCCGCCGGCAACGCCGTGCGCGCCCTCGAGAAGAAGCGCTTCGAGAGGCGTCGACGCGAGCTGGAGCGCGCCATCGGAGACAACCAGCTCGCAAAGCTCGCCAAAGAGGCCGAGAATCTGCGCGAGAAGGCCAGGCAGATGGCGCTTTTCTCGGAAATTGATCAGGAGATCGAAAAGCGCCTGGCCGATCTCGATGCGGAGCTTGCGCTTCGAAAGAGCCACTACGAGCAGGTCCAGCAGCGTCTAGCCGACGAGGCCGAGCGGACCCTGGAGCGGGTCTTGCCCAAACGCTACGCGCTGCGCGGTGAGGCGCGCGTATACCCCATCGCCGTCGAGATCCGGCTGCCGGGAGGTGGGCGATGAGTCTGCACGACGCGTGGATCGCGCTGCGCCACGGCGGCAACCTGCTCGCGCCCGCAATCCTCGAAGGCCTCCCCGGGCCGAGCACCGCGCCCCGGGGCCTGGCCGACCGGCTGCGCTCCGCCCTCGTCGACCTCGACCCCGACAAGCCCGGCAAGGGGATCGGGCCGCTCCTGGACACGGTCCTCGAGGACGCCTGCAGCCTCCGCGGGGGCTGGGAGAAGGGCAACGCCCTCGGCGCCGCCGATGCCGAGAAGCTGCTCGACGGCACCGTGCTCAAGCCCCGCCGGCGGTGGCAGACCGACGGCTTCGAACCCCTGGTCGTGTTCAGCACCACGGCCCACCGCCTGGGCGTCGGCAAAGGGCGCCGCCCCGTCGCGCACGTCGTCGAGTATCTGCGCCGCCGTGCGCTGCCCCTCGGGGTGCTCACCAACGGAAGCCAGTGGCGGCTCATCTGGGCCGATGCCGACAGCCTGGCTTGGGTCGAGTGGGAGGCCGACCGCTGGTTCGCCGCCGACCAACTCACCGACGAGCTCGCGGTGCTGCGCCGGGTGCTCTCTCCGGTGTCGCTTCAGCGAGGTGACGACGGCACGAGCCCGTTGCTCGCCTGTATCCGCGACACTCGGCGCGGCCAAGCGCGGCTCAGTAAGGAGCTGGGCGAGCGCGTACGCCGCGCGGTCGAGACGCTGCTGCGTAGCCGCGCGCCCGTGCTCGGGCCGGCCTGGGACGACCACACCGCTGGCGACCTCTACGTGGCCGCCTCGCACTTCGTGATGCGGCTCGTGGTGGTCCTCTTCGCCGAAGCGCGCGAGCTTCTGCCCGTAGACAACCCGGTGTACCACCAGGGCTACGGGCTGCGCGGCCTGCTGGACCAGCTCGACCGCCTCACCCCCGAGCGCCGGCGCGCGAGGCACACTGCCTGGCCGCGGCTCCTCGCGCTGTTTCGGCTGCTGCACCGTGGATCGCCGCACCCCGCCATGACGCTCCCGGCCTACGGGGGCGACCTCTTCGCCCCCGGCGACGAAGGCGGCACCGGGGTGCAGCGGGCGCTGGCGCTCCTCGAGGCGCTGCTCGAGCCGCCCGACGACGACGTGGTCCATCGCATCCTGGTGCTCCTGACCCGCACGACGCAGAAGGTCCGCGAGGGCTCGGGCTGGCGCACGGTCGCCGCGCCCGTCGACTTCACCGAGCTGACCAGCGAGTACATCGGCATTCTCTACGAAGGCCTGCTCGACTACGAGCTGCACCGGGCCGGCGACGAGCCCGTCCTCTTCCTCAACCTCGGCGACCAGCCGGCGCTCCCGCTCGACCGCCTCGAGGCGATGGACGACAAGGCGCTCAAGGCGCTCGTCGAGAAGGCCAAGGTGAAGAAGACGGCCGCCACCGACGAGGGCGACGAGGAGGACGGCAGCGACGACGACGCCGACCTCGACAAAACCGCCGAATACGACGAGCGCGACAGCGCCGAGGATGAGGGCAACCTCGAGGAGGACGATATGCCCGACGACGTGAGGGCCCAGGCGCGTGCGCGGGCGCTGGCCTGGGGTCGTCGGGCGGCCGAGGTCGCGAAGCTCGTGAAGAAACGGAAGGGCAAGAAGGCCGACGACCAGGCGCAGTACCTGGCACAGCTCGACCGCGCCGCCGCGCAGCTCGTCGCCGACCTCAAGCTGCCCGGCGAGCTGTACCTCGTGCGCTGGGGCGGCACCCGCAAGGGCGCCGGGACCTTCTACACCCGCCCGCAGCTCACCCTGCCCACCGTGCGGCGCACCCTGGAGCCGCTGATCTACGAAGGTGAAGGGGACGACCGCGCCGTCCGGCCGCCCGAGGCGCTCCTCTCGCTCAAGGTCTGTGACCCGGCGATGGGCTCGGGCAGCTTCCTGGTCGCCGCGCTGCGGGTGCTCACCGCGGCCGTGGTCGAGTCCCTGCACGTCCACGGTCGCATCGAGCGGGTGGGCGGCCGGACCACGGTCGCCTGCGACCTCTTGCCCGAGGCTGACCGCCGCCTACCCACCGAGGGCTTCGAGGAGCGGCTTGAGGCCATCGTGCGCCGCGCCGTCGTCGAGCACTGCGTCTATGGCGTGGACCTCGACCCGCTCGCGGTGGAACTGGCCCGTGTGGCGCTTTGGGTCGAGACTCTCGACAAGCGGCTGCCCTTCACCTTCCTCGACCACAAGCTGCGCTGCGGCGACGCCCTGGTCGGGGCGTGGCTCGACCGCTTCCGCGACTGCCCGCTGCTTTGCTTCGCCCGCAAGAGCCCCGACGAGAAGTACAAGGGCGTCCACCACCCGGCCAACGTCTGGCACAAGGCGCTCAAGGCGAAGCGCGCCGCCGCCGTCGCCGAGCAGGTGGATCTGATCGACGGTCAGATCCCGCTGCAGGCGCAGGGCACAAGCGACGAGGACCTCAAGGCCGCCGTCGAGCGGGTGCGCCGCCTCTACCGCGACCTGCGCGCCGTGCCCGCCGGCCGGCCCGACGAACGCGCGCGCATCTGGCGCGATCGGATCCAGACCGACGAGGCGCTGGCCCGGGTGCGCGAGGCCTTCGATACTTGGTGCGCGCTGTGGTTCTGGCCCCTCGACCAGCTCGACGCGATGCCGTTGCCGACCGAGCTGCCGGCCCCCGATGAAGCAGCCCGCGCGGTGGTCCGAGCGCTGCGCGACACCAAGCGCTTCTTCCACTGGGAGATCGAGTTCCCCGACGTGTTCACCGAGGAAGGCGCGGGCTTCGACGCCGTCGTCGGCAACCCGCCCTGGGAGATCCAAAAGCCCAACAGCAAGGAGTTCTTCAGCAACCACGACCCGCTCTACCGCGCCTACGGCAAGCAGGAGGCGCTGCGCGTGCAAAAGGCGCTCTTCGCGGCGCACCCGGACATCGAGCGCGCCTGGCTCGCCTACAACGGCGCCTTCAAGGACCGCGGCAACTTCGTCAAGCACGCGGCCGAGCCCTTCGGCGACGGCAAGGTCGCCGGCCACGGCGGCGGCGACGTGAGCCTCGGACGAGGGAAGCAAGGCGCGGCGCGCCACAAGTCCTGGCGCGCCAAGCGGGCGCGCTACCGCGGGCTAAGCGACCCCGAGCACCCCTTCCGCCACCAGGGCTCGGCCGACCTCAACACCTACAAGATGTTCGTCGAGCAGGCCCACGCGCTGCTCCGGCCCGGCGGCCAGCTCGGGCTGGTGGTGCCGAGCGGCCTCTACACCGACAAGGGCACCGGCGACCTGCGCAAGCTCTTGCTGGAGCGCTGCGCCTGGCGCTGGCTCTACGGCTTCGAGAATCGCAACAAGCTCTTCGACATCCACCGCAGCTTCAAGTTCTGTGTGCTCATCGCCCAGAAGGGCGGGCAGACCGAGGCCATCCGGGCGGCCTTCATGCGCCACGACCTCGAGGACTGGGCCGAGGCTCGCGGCGCGCTGGCATACCCGGCCGAGCGGGTGAGGAAGTTCTCGCCGAAGAGCCTGAGCATCCTCGAGATCCGCAGTGAGAAGGACCTGGAGGTGCTGACGAAGCTCTACGCCAACGGCGTGCTCCTGGGCGATGAGGGCCCCGACGGCTGGGGCATCAAGTACGCCACCGAGTTCCACATGACCAACGACTCCAAGCTCTTCATCCCGCGGGACAAGGCGGAGGCAGAGGGGTTCCGGCCGGACATCTACGGGCGCTGGGTCAACGAGGCCGGCGAGGTGTTGTTGCCGCTGTACGAGGGGCGGATGATCGGCCAGTTCGACTTCAGCGCGAAGGGCTGGGTCAGTGGCAAAGGGCGCAGCGCGATGTGGCGGGAGATTCCCTGGGAGGACAAGCGGATCGAGCCACAGTTCTTGATGCGGCGGGAGGACTTCGTTGCGTCCGGGTACGCGGGCAACGGTCGAGCGCGTACCGGTTTTATGGACGTCACGTCAGCTACGAATCGCCGGACGATGATTGCCGCCCTCATCCCGCCCTATCCGTCGGGGAACAAAGTCCCTATTCTCTCGACTAGAGCACCAGCAGCCGCGCTTGTAGGCACGCTGTGTAGCACCACGTTTGATTGGCAACTTCGCCAACGCCTTGGCGGCGTAACGCTAAACTACTTCGTCATCGAGGAAGCGGGATTGCCCGCCTGCGGACCGACGAGCGAGGCCACTAGCAGAATTGCCTTGCGCCTTGGTGGATCGGGTCACCCTCTATTATCTGAGTTCTGCGAGACGAAGAGTCACACAAGGAGCTTGTATTCGTTCTGGGCGCTTACTCCCCACGAACGCCTCCGCCTCCGCGCGATGCTCGACGCCATCGTCGCCGTCCTCTACGGCCTGGACCGCGACGATTTCGCCTGGATCCTCAAGGACTGCGACCACCCCAAGGGAAAGCTCTCCAACAAGGCCTTCTGCCGCCAGCTCGACCCCAAGGGGTTCTGGCGCGTGGACAAGGACAAGGATCCGGAGCTGCGCCACACGGTGCTCTCCCTGGCCGCCTTCGACGACCTCCAGGCAGCCATCAGCGCGGCCGGCGGCGACCGCGATTCGGGCATCGAGGCCTTCTGCGAGCAGAACGACGGCGACGGCTGGATGCTCCCCGAGACCCTCTGCATCGCCGACCTTGGCCTGGCCCGCACGGTGGACGTCGGCGTCTACGACGAGCGCGCGCGCACCCCGCAGCCCGTCCGCGGCCGCATGGGCCAGCGCTTCCTCGACTGGCAGCTCGCCCAGACCCCCGAGGAGAGCTGGGCCGAGTGCGAACGCCACGCCAAGGCGATCCTTGAGGGGATGCCGGCACCGACGACACTGCCCAAGAAGCCGCCCGCCGAGCTTCCCCGGCAGCCGGACCTGTTCGACCACCCCAGGAGGAGCGGCCGATGATCGACCATCTCCGAGTTCGGAACTTCAAGGTGTGGAGCGACACAGGCGACCTCAGGCTGGCGCCGCTCACCGTGCTCTTCGGCCCGAACAGTGCGGGCAAGACCAGCCTCATCCAGCTCCTGCTGCTCCTCAAGCAGACGGCCGAGTCGCCGGACCGCCAGCGCGCGTTGCACTTCGGCGACGAGCGAACGCTGGTGGATCTCGGCGACTTCCTCGCCACGGTCCACGGCCACGATGCTAGCCTACCCATTGCCTTCGAGGTGGGGTGGTCGCTCCCTGCCCCGCTGCGCTTCGAGGACGCCTACCACCAGGATCAGTACCAAGCCGATCACATCGCGCTTGGCGCGAGCGTTTCCGCGTCCGCCGAGGGCAGGCCGCTGGTCGAGGCCTTTGACTATCGGCTGCGCCAGGACGGGGGCGACGACCTTCGGATCGGGGTGCGCCGCAAGCGAGTCAAGGATGGGAAGTTCGAGTTGGTCGCCCAGGGGTACCGACCCGTGCATCGCCAAGGGCGCAAGTGGCCCCTGCCTGCTCCGGCCCACTTTTTCGGCTTTCCCGATGAGGCGGTGGCCTACTTCCAGAACACCGGCTTTGTCGCAGACCTGACCCTCGAGATGAGCCGGCTGCTGCAGAGGGTCTCGTATCTCGGGCCCTTGAGGCAGAAGCCTCGCAGGCTCTACCGCTGGTCAGGGGAGACCCCCCCCGACGTGGGCGAACGGGGCGAACGGACAATCGAGGCGATCCTAGCCGGCCGCCACCGTCGCTTCAACTTCAAGCCCAAGCAGCGAACGCGCCCTTTGGACGTGCTGGTCGCGGAGAAACTCAAGCGAGCTGGGCTCATCGCGTCATTCGAGGTGGTGCCGGCCGCTGAAGCCCGCAAGGAGTACGAGGTCCGAGTCCGGACACGTCCACGGTCTGCGAGCGTGCTGCTGACCGACGTGGGTTTCGGCGTGAGTCAGTTCCTGCCCGTCGTCACGCAGTGCTTCTATGCGCCCCATGGGGCGATCATCATCATGGAGCAGCCGGAGATCCATCTGCACCCGGCGATCCAGGAGGGGCTGGCCGATCTCTTCATCGACGCCCTCCATGCCCGCGAGAACGGCACAGCCCGCAACATTCAGTTCATCATCGAGAGTCACTCCGAGCACTTCCTCCGCCGCCTGCAGCGACGCATCGCCGAAGAGGTTCTGCGCCCGGAGGATGCGGCACTCTATTTCATCCACACCGATGGGGCCAAAGCACACATCGACGAGCTCGAAGTGGACCTCTTCGGCAACATCCTCAACTGGCCCCAAAACTTTTTCGGCGACGAGATGGCCGACCTGGTGGCGCGCTCGGAGGCGCAGGCGCGCCGCATGAAGGCGCAGGCCCACGAGGGGACATGACGCTTCCCACACACATCGTCGTCGACACCAACGTTGCGACGACGGCCAACGCCCAGAACGCCGGGGCGCCGGCGGACTGCGTGGCCGCCTGCGCGCGCGCTCTTGAGCACACCATGAAAAGCGGGCATGTGTACATCGATCATGGCGGCGGCGCATCGGCGATCGTTGCGGAGTACCGGAGAAATCTCTCGGCGAAGGGGCAGCCGGGCCCGGGCGACGCCTTCTTGAAGTGGCTGCTCATCCACGAGTGGAGTGACCAGCGGGTGACCCGCGTTTGCATCACGCCCAAGGCGTGCGACCCTGAGGACTACGAGGAGCTCCCCGCGCCGAGCGATGGCACGGTGTATGACCGCTCGGATCGGAAGTTCCTGGCGGTAGCGGCGGCACACCCCGAGCACCCGGCAATCCTCCAGGCCTTCGACAGCAAGTGGTGGGGATGGCGTGAGGCGTTGTCCGCCGCTGGTGTTAGGATTGAATTCCTGTGTCCGCACGCCATCGCTGCCAAGCACCAGCAGAAGATGGGGGCGTGATGGAAGACTTCTTCCGCTATCCGCACACGCCGCACCTGGCCTGGCTCGGCGAGGTAAAGCCGCGCGCCGACAAGGTCCTCACACCCGAAGCGGCGTCGGCGCTGCTGTCCGATGAGGTCGTGGTGGAGGAGAAGATCGACGGGGCCAACCTGGGCCTCTCCGTGACGGAGGGAGGAGCGCTACGCGCCCAGAATCGCGGCACCTATCTGGAGCGCGACCACGCGCACCCGCAGTTCCGGCCGCTCTGGTCGTGGCTCGCGGCACGCGAGCACGCGCTGGTGCGCGCGCTGTGGCCCGATCGAATCCTGTTCGGCGAGTGGTGCGTCGCGGTGCACAGCGTCCGCTACGATCGCTTGCCCGATTGGTTCTTGGGCTTCGACGTATACGACAGGTCCGCAGGCCGCTTCTGGAACACGGCTCGCCGCGACGATCTGCTGGCAGGCCTGGGGCTCGAACCCGTCCCTCGGCTGGCGGCAGGACGATTCACCCTCGATGACCTGAAGGCTCTGCTCGGCCCGTCGCGCGTGGGGAGCCTACCCATGGAGGGGATCGTCGTGCGACGTGATGAGGCTGGCTGGAGCGTTGGGCGCGCGAAGTTGGTGCGAGCCGCGTTCATACAGGGCCTCGACGCGCATTGGTCCACAAGTGCACTGCGCACGAATACGCTTGTCGGAGGTGCGTCCCGATGGCGCTGAACCCCATCACCTTCACCGAGCGGGTGGTCGACGACTTCC
>Ga0256832_1003135_pt1 | contig 11254 bp, 23 predicted proteins | sample 134614metaG_FD_190534 | JGI IMG/M metagenome (GOLD analysis project Ga0256832, IMG submission 190534) | Hydrothermal vent microbial communities from Lau Basin, Pacific Ocean - 134-614 | ecosystem: Environmental > Aquatic > Marine > Hydrothermal vents | place: Pacific Ocean: Lau Basin | collected...
GGTGATCCGCGAGAAGCAGCAGGCGGCGGAGTAGGGGAGGAGAGCCGATGCCCAGAAAAGTACTCACCGGCGTCGTGGTCAGCGACAAGATGGACAAGACCGTCGCCGTGCTGGTGGAGCGCCAGTTTCCGCACCCGCTCTACGGGAAGGTGACCAAGCGCTCCCGCAAGTACCTGGCCCACGACGAGGAAAACGCCTGCAAGGTGGGCGACGTCGTCGAGATCATGGAGGCGCGGCCCATCTCCGGCCAGAAGCGCTGGAAGGTGACGCGCCGCCTCGAGGAAGGCCGCATGGACGCGGTCGAACGCTACCGCCTTCGCAAGGAGCGTGGTAAGGCATGATCCAGCAGGAAACCAGTCTTACGGTCGCCGACAACTCCGGCGCGCGCCGCCTCAAGGTGATCCGCGTGCTCGGCGGTTCCCACCGCCGCTACGCCAGCATCGGCGACGTGGTGGTGGCCTCGGTCAAGGAGGCCATCCCCGGCGGCGTGGTCAAGGAGGGCGAGGTCGTCAAGGCCGTGATCGTGCGCACCAAGAAAGAGGTCAAGCGCCCCGACGGCAGCGCCATCCGCTTCGACTCCAACGCCGCGGTGGTGCTCAACAACCAGGGGGAGCCGCGCGGGACCCGCGTCTTCGGTCCGGTGGCGCGCGAGCTGCGCGAGCGCAAGTTCATGAAGATCGTCTCCCTGGCGCCGGAGGTGCTCTGATGCAGCCCAAACTGCACGTCAAGAAAGGCGATCAGGTCGTCGTCGTCTCGGGCAAGGACCGGGGCAAGACCGGCCGCGTCATCGCCGTCTACCCCAAACGGCAGCGGGTCGTCGTCGAGGGCGTCAACGTGGTCAAGAAGGCCATGCGCGCCACCCCCGACAACCCCCAGGGCGGCTTCCACGAGATGGAGGCGCCGGTGCACGCCAGCAAGGTGCGCCCCGTCTGCCCCAGCTGCGGCAAGCCCGTGCGCGTGAAGAAGAAGCTGATCGAAGAGGACGGCAAGGTCCGCCGTGTACGCGTCTGCAACCACTGCGGGGCCGCGCTGGATGAGGAGTGAGGTGAACGATGCCTTTGGAGATTAAGCTCAAGCAGCGCTACTACGACGAGGTGCGTCCGGAGTTGATCCAGCGCTTCGGCTACGACAACGTCTGGGCCGCGCCGCGCCTGGAGAAGGTCGTCATCAACCAGGCCCTGGGCGAGGCCAAGGAAGACGTGCGCATCCTCGAGAAGGCCGCCGAGGAGATCCGCCAGATCACCGGGCAGAAGCCGGTCATCACCCGCGCGAAGCGTTCGGTCTCGAACTTCAAGCTGCGCAAGGGAATGCCCATCGGGCTCAAGGTGACGCTACGCGGCGACCGCATGTGGATCTTCCTCGAAAAGCTGATCAACGTGGCGCTACCGCGCATCCGCGACTTCCGCGGCGTCAACCCGGGCGGCTTCGACGGCCGCGGCAACTACAACCTGGGGATCCGCGAGCAGCTGATCTTCCCCGAGATTTCCTACGACCAGGTGGACGCCGTGCGCGGCATGGACATCGCCGTCGTGACCACCGCCGAGACCGACGAAGAGGCCAAGGCTCTGCTCGAGCTCTTGGGGTTCCCCTTCCGTAAGTAGAGGAGCGACATGGCTAAGAAGGCACTCGTAGAAAAGGCGAAGCGCAAGCCCAAGTTCAAGGTCCGGGCCTACAACCGGTGCACCCGCTGCGGCCGCTCGCGCGCGGTCTACCGCTACTTCGGCCTCTGCCGCATCTGCATCCGTGAGCTCGCGCACAAGGGCCAGCTCCCGGGCCTGAAGAAGGCTTCCTGGTAGCGAGGGCCGGTCGGGGGGTTTCCCTCGAGACCGCTCGCGAAGGTGCAGCGATAAAAGGAGAGAAGAAATGACCACAGACCCCATTGCGGACATGCTCACCCGGATCCGGAACGCGCTCATGGTGCACAAGGCCACCGTGGACGTTCCGGCCTCCCGGTTCAAGGAAGAGATCGTCAAGATCCTCGTGCGCGAGGGTTACCTCAAGGGCTACGAGCGCGTCGAGAACGACGGCAAGCCGATCCTGCGGCTCGAGCTCAAGTACGGCCCCCGGCGCGAGAAGGCCATCCGGCACATCCAGCGCGTCTCCCGCCCCGGCCGCCGCGTCTACGTGAGCGCAGACCAGGTGCCGGTGGTGCGGCGCGGTCTGGGCATCGCCATCGTCTCCACGTCCAAGGGCGTCCTCGTCGACCGCGAGGCGCGCCGCCAGGGCGTGGGCGGCGAGGTCGTTTGCGAGGTGTGGTGAGATGTCGCGCATCGGTAAGCTTCCCATTCCCCTGCCCGCGGGCGTGACCCTCGACGTCAAACCCGGTCAGGTAACGGTCAAGGGCCCCAAGGGCCAGCTGGTCGTGGATTACGACCCCGACCTGGAGATCGCCATTGAGGAGAACCAGGTCGTCGTCAAGCGCCCCACCGACGGCCGCCGCCACCGGGCGCTGCACGGGCTCACCCGCTCGCTGGTGGCCAACGCCGTCGAAGGCGTCTCCCAGGGCTTCGTCAAGGAGCTCGAGATCAAGGGCATCGGTTACCGCGCCAAGCTGCAGGGCGGCAAGATCGAGCTCTCGATCGGCTTCAGCCACCCCGTCATCGTCGAGGCCCCCGAGGGCATCACCCTCGAGGTTCCCGAGCCCACCAAGATCCGCGTTTCGGGCATCGATAAGCAGAAGGTGGGCCAGGTGGCCGCCAACATCCGCGCCATCCGTCCGCCCGACGCCTACCACGGCAAGGGCATCCGCTACGCGGGCGAAGTCCTGCGCCTCAAGCCGGGCAAGGCCGGCGTGACCGGAGGTTAGTCATGGCTAGGTTGAACACCTTCCAGCGTCGTAAGTTCCGCACCCGCAAGCGCGTGAAGCGTTCCGGGCGCCCTCGGCTCACCGTCTACCGCAGCCTCAGCCACATCTACGCCCAGATCATCGACGACGAGGCGGGCCAGACCCTGGTGGCCAGCTCCACGCTGGCCTTGGGCGTGAAGGGCAACAAGACCGAGGCCGCCAAGCAGGTGGGCGCCGACCTCGCCAAGAAGGCGGTCGAGAAGGGCATCAAGCAGGTGGTCTTCGACCGCGGCGCCTACAAGTACCACGGCCGCGTCAAGGCCCTGGCCGAAGCCGCTCGCGAAGCGGGCCTGGAGTTCTAGAGGAGGACGGCATGCCAGAGACCGATTTTGAAGAGAAGATGATCATGATCCGGCGCACCGCCAAGACCTACAAGGGCGGCCGTCGCTTCCGCTTCGGGGCGCTCGCGGTGGTGGGCGACCGGCAGGGCCGCGTCGGCGTGGGCCTGGGCAAGGCCAAGGAGGTGCCGCTGGCGGTGCAGAAGGCGCAGAACATCGCGCGCCGCAACCTGATCGAGGTGCCGCTCGAGAACGGCACCATCCCCCACGAGATCGAGGTGATCTACGAATCCAGCCGCGTCATCCTGCGCCCCGCCGCTCCCGGTACCGGCGTGATCGCGGGCAAGGTGCCGCGTGCGATCCTCGAGCTCGCGGGCGTGACCGACATCCTCACCAAGGTGCTGGGCAGCCGCAACGAGATCAACGTCGCCTACGCCACCATCGAAGCCCTCAAGCAGCTGCAGACCTGGGACGAGGTCAAGAAGATGCGGAAGGAGGCTTCCTGATGGGTACCCTGCGCGTCAAACTGGTCCGTAGCCCCATCGACTTCCCGCGCGACCAGAAGGCCACCCTGCGGGCGCTGAAGCTCACCAAGATGAACCGGGAGCGCGAGCTGCCCGACAACCCCTCGATCCGGGGCATGATCCGCAAGGTCGAGCACCTGGTCCAGATCGTCGAGGTGAAGGAATGAAAGTCAACGACCTGAAACCCAATTCCGGCGCCAAGGTACGCAAGAAGCGCGTCGGACGCGGCACTTCGAGCGGCCACGGCAAGACCGCGGGCCGCGGCCACAAGGGCCAGAAGTCGCGCTCCGGCGGCCTCAAGGACCCGCGCCGCTTCGAGGGCGGCCGCTCCACCCTGATCATGCGCCTGCCCAAGCGGGGGATGCGCGGCCAGGTGCCCGGAGCGATCCGCCGCCCCGAGTACCAGACGGTCAACCTCGGCCGCCTGGCCGAACGCTTCCCCGAAGGCGGCGAGGTGACCCCGGAGCTGATGGCCAAGGCGGGTCTGATCCGCAAGGCGGGCGGCCTGGTCAAGGTGCTGGCCCACGGCGAGGTGGCCGTCGCCCTCAAGGTCCACGCCCACAAGTTCTCGAAGAGCGCTGCCGAGAAGCTCGCCGCCGCCGGCGGCGAGGCGCTGACGCTGGAAGCCGAGCCTGGCGAGGAGGCCTGAGATGCTGCGCGCGTTTAGGGATGCCTTCGTGGTCCCGGAGCTGCGGCAGCGCCTCTTCTTCACGCTCTTGATGCTGGCCGTCTACCGGCTGGGCACCTTCGTGCCCACGCCCGGCGTGGACGTGGCCAAGGTATCCGACTTCCTGGGCACGGCCGCGGGCGGCGTCTTCGGCATCATCAACCTCTTCTCGGGCGGCAACTTCCAGAACTTCTCGATCTTCGCGCTGGGCATCATGCCCTACATCACCGCGGCGATCATCATGCAGCTTTTGACCTCCACCGTGCCCGCGCTCGAGAAGCTGCAGCGCGAGGGCGAGGAGGGCCGCCGCATCATCACCCAGTACACCCGCATCGGCGGCATTGCGCTGGGCGCGTTCCAGGGGCTGTTCCTGGCCATCGGCTTCCTCGAGAACCAGGGCGGCCAGTTCCTGCTCCCGGGTTGGGAGCCGGGCTGGGGTTTCCGCCTGATTGTCGTGATCACCCAGGTGGCGGGGATCGCGCTGCTGCTTTGGATGGGCGAGCGCATCACCGAGTACGGCCTCGGCAACGGCGTCTCCCTCATTATCTTCGCGGGGATCGTGGCCAGCTGGGTGCCGCAGCTGATCGGCCTCTTCCAGCTCGTCTCCAAGGGCGAGGTGGGGATCGTCAACGTGATCTTCTTCTTCGCTTTCATCGTCCTGGCCTTCGCGGGGATGGTGGCCGTCACCCAGGCGGAGCGAAGAATCCCGGTGCAGTACGCCCGTAAGGTGGTGGGCCGCAAGATGTACGGCGGCCAGACCACCTACCTGCCCATCAAGCTGAACGCCGCCAACGTGATCCCCATCATCTTCGCCGCGGCGATCATCCAGATCCCCATCTTCCTCGCGGCGCCGTTCCAGGCCAGCAGCCCGCTCGCGGCCGGGATCGCCAGCTTTTTCAATCCGCGCAACGCCAGCGGCCTGATCATCGAGGTGGTCCTCGTCATCCTTTTCACCTACATCTACACCGCCGTGCAGTTCGACCCGCGCCGCATCGCCGAGAACCTGCGCGAGTACGGCGGCTTCATCCCCGGCGTACGCCCCGGTGAGCCGACGATCAAGTTCCTGGAGCACATCGTCAGCCGCATGACGCTCTGGGGCGCGCTCTTCTTGGGTCTGGTCACGGCGTTGCCGCAGATCATCCAGAACCTCACCAAGGTGAGCTCCCTGGCCTTCTCGGGCATCGGGCTGCTGATCGTCGTGGGGGTGGCGCTGGATACCCTGCGGCAGATCGAGTCGCAGCTGATGATGCGCAACTACGAGGGCTTCCTCTCCAAGGGTCGCATCAAGGGGCGGAGGAACTTCTAATGAGCGCCGGACCGCTAGTCGTCGTCTTTCTCGGGCCTCCGGGCGCGGGCAAGGGCACCCAGGCCGCTCGGCTCGCGGACGACCTGGGGCTGGTCAAGATCTCGACCGGGGACATCCTGCGCGACCACGTGGCCCGCGGCAGCGAGCTGGGGCGCAAGGTGGGCCCCATCATGGAGCGCGGGGAACTCGTCCCCGACGAGCTGATCCTCGCCATCATCCGCGAGGAGCTCGCGGGGATGCCCGAGGTGCGGGCCATCTTCGACGGTTTTCCGCGCACCACCCGCCAGGCCGAGGCGCTCGACGACTTGCTCGCCGAGCTGGGCGCTCCGGTGAACGCGGCGCTCCTGCTCGAGGTGCCCGAAGACGAACTGCTGCGGCGCATGCTGAAGCGCGCCGAGCTGGAGGGCCGCGCCGACGACAACGAGGCGACGATCCGCCGCCGGCTCGAGGTCTATCGCGAACAGACGCAGCCGCTCGTCGACTACTACCAGCGCCGGGGCGTGCTGCGGCGGGTGGTGGGCCTGGGCGATCCGGGTCAGGTCTACTGCCGCATCCGGGAGGCGCTCTAGTGCCGATCGTGTTGAAGAGCCCCGCCGAGATCGAGCGCATGGCCGAGGCCGGCGCCCGCCTCACCGAGGTGATGGACCGCCTCGCCGAGGCCGTGCGGCCGGGGGTGAGCACGCTCGAGCTCGACCGCATCGCCCGCGAGGGCATCGAGGCGCTCGGAGCCAAGCCCGCCTTCCTGGGGCTCTACGGTTTTCCGGCGTCGATCTGCGCCTCCGTGAACGAAGTGGTGGTGCACGGCATCCCCTCGGAGCGACCGCTCGAGGAGGGCGAGATCCTCTCGGTGGACGTGGGGCTCTTCTACGGCGGCTACGCCGCCGACATGGCCCGCACCTTCCCGGTGGGCGCGGTTTCGGAGGAGGCGGAGCGCCTCATCCGCGTCACCGAGGAGAGCTTCTGGAAGGGGTTCGAGGCCGCCCGCCCGGGCGCGCGCCTGGGCGACGTCTCCGCCGCCATCCAGCAGCACGTCGAAGACGCCGGGTTCTGGGTGGTGCGCGAGTTCGTGGGCCACGGGATCGGCAGCGAGATGCACGAGGACCCGCAGCTGCCCAACTTCGGACGCCCAGGGGTGGGCCCCAAGCTGAGGCCGGGCATGACGCTCGCGATCGAGCCGATGGTTACCCTGCACCCGGCTCCTGTTGTAGTATTGGAAGATGGCTGGACCGCCAGCAGCGGGCGGGGTAACCTCGCTGCCCACTACGAAAACACGGTGGCGGTCACCGAGAGCGGCCCAAGGTTGTTGACGGGAAGGCGCTAGGGGGAGAAGCGTGGCGAAGGAAAAAGACACCATACGTGCGGAAGGCGTCGTGCTCGAGGCGCTGCCCAACACCCAGTTCAAGGTCAAGCTGGACTCGGGCCTCGAGATCTTGGCCTACGTGTCCGGCAAGATGCGCATGCACTACATCCGTATCCTGCCGGGAGACCGCGTGGTGGTGGAGATTACCCCCTACGATCCCAGCAAAGGACGAATCATCTACCGGAAGTGAGGTTTGGTCATGAAAGTGCGTGCTTCGGTCAAGAAGATGTGCGATAAGTGCAAGGTGATCCGCCGCCACGGTCGGGTCTACGTGATCTGTGAGAACCCCAAGCATAAGCAGCGGCAGGGGTGAGGTGAGGAGGTAGCATGGCTCGTATCGCAGGGGTGGAAATTCCCAGGAACAAGCGCGTGGAGATCGCGCTGACCTACATCTACGGCATCGGGCGCACCCGCGCCAAGGAGGCGCTCGAGGCCACCGGCATCGACGGCTCGATCCGCGTCAAGGACCTTCCCGAGACCGACGTGGTCAAGCTGCGCGAGTACATCGAGAACAAGTGGAAGCTCGAGGGCGAGCTGCGCAGCGAGGTGCAGTCGAACATCAAGCGGCTCATGGACATCGGCTGCTACCGTGGCCTGCGCCACCGCCGCGGCCTGCCGGTGCGCGGGCAGAAGACCAAGACCAACGCCCGCACCCGCAAGGGCCCCAAGCGCACGGTCGCCGGCAAGAAGAAGGCCCCGCGCAAGTAGCTTGCCAGGGGGCGCGGGTTTTGGTAGACTCGCAAGGTTGCTCTAGCCGCCACGGCGGCACGGGCCAGTTGATACTCCAAGGAGGAGAGTATGGCCAAGGCTAAGAAGACGAGAACGACGCGAAAAAAGGTCAAGAAGCAGGTCGCGCACGGAAAAGCGTTCATCCACGCGACCTACAACAACACGATCATCACCATCACCGACCTGGACGGCAACCCCGTCACCTGGTCCTCGGGTGGGGTGATCGGTTACAAGGGCAGCCGTAAAGGCACCCCCTACGCCGCACAGCTTGCGGCGATGGACGCCGCCAAGAAGGCGCAGAACTTCGGCATGACCCAGGTGGACGTCGTCGTCCGCGGCACCGGCGCCGGACGCGAACAGGCCATCCGCGCGCTCCAGGCCAGCGGCCTGCAGGTGCGCTCCATCGTCGACGATACCCCCGTCCCCCACAACGGATGCCGTCCCCGCAAGAAGAAGCGGGCGTAGGAGGAGCTGAATCATGGGCAGATACATCGGTCCTGTTTGCAGACTTTGCCGCCGTGAAGGCGTAAAACTCTACCTCAAGGGCGATCGCTGCTACAGCCCTAAGTGCGCGATCGAGCGCCGTCCCTACGCGCCGGGGCAGCACGGGCAGCGCCGCGCGCGCCGTCCGAGCGACTACGCGGTGCGGCTGCGTGAAAAGCAGAAGATGCGCCGCCTCTACGGCATCAGCGAAAAGCAGTTCCGCAACCTCTTCGAGGAGGCCTCGAAGAAGAAGGGCGTGACGGGCACGGTATTCCTGCGTCTGCTCGAGAGCCGTCTCGACAACGTCGTCTACCGGCTCGGGATCGCCACCAGCCGCAAGCAGGCGCGCCAGCTCGTGCGCCACGGCCACATCGCCGTCAACGACCGCAAGGTGACCGTGCCCAGCTACCGGGTGCGTCCGGGCGACGTCGTGGCCGTCACCGAGGCGGGCAAGAAGATCGGCGCCATCCAGGCCAACGTCGAGGCCGCCAAGGGCCGCACGACCGGTCCCTGGCTGGAGTTCGACCCCGAGAAGATGGTGGGCAAGTTCCTGCGCCTGCCCGAACGTGAAGACCTGGCCCTGCCCGTCAACGAGCAGCTGGTCATCGAGTACTACTCGAGGTAAAGGAGGCGGTCTTGTTGGAAACCCTAACGGCGAAAGCCCCGGTACTGACCTCGCGCGTCGAGGGGAACTACGGCGAGTTCGTGCTCGAGCCCCTGGAGCGCGGTTTCGGCGTCACCCTGGGCAACCCGCTGCGCCGCATCCTCATGTCCTCGATCCCCGGCACCGCGGTGACGAGCGTCTACATCGAGGACGCGTTGCACGAGTTCACCACCCTTCCCGGCATTAAAGAAGACGTCGTCCAGATCGTGCTCAACCTCAAGGAGCTCGTCGTCAAGTTCCACGAACCCGGCTCCAAGACGCTCACCCTGCGCGTCGAGGGTCCGCGGGAGGTTTACGCGCGCGACCTGGTCGTTCCTTCCAGCGCCGAGCTGGTCAACCCCGACCTCTACATCGCCACGCTGGGTGAGGGCGCCAAGCTGGTGATGGAGGTGCGCGTGGACGAGGGCGTCGGTTACGTGGCCGCCGAGAAGCACGGCATCAAGGACCGCATCAACTCGGTTCCCGTAGACGCGCTCTTCTCGCCGGTGAAGCGCGTGGCCTTCCACGTGGAAGACACCCGCCTGGGCCAGCGCACCGACCTGGACAAGCTGATCCTGCGCATCTGGACGGACGGCTCGGTGACCCCCGACGCTGCGCTCGCGCAGGCGGTCGAGATCCTGCGCGGCCAGCTGGGGTACTTCGACCAGCTCGCCCCCAGTGCGGCGGAAGCGGGCGAGGCCGCCGCGCTCCCCGAAGCCCCCGCGGCGGCGCCCACGGCGCCCGCAGCCGAGGCCGAGAAGGCCGGCGCTTCCCTCGAGGACCTGGGCCTTTCCACGCGCGTGCTGCACAACCTGCGCGAGGAGGGCATCGACTCGATCGCCAACCTCACCGCGCTGACGGAGCGCGAGCTCAAGAAGGTGCCGGGCATCGGCGAGCGCAGCGTGGAGGAGATCAAGGAGCGCCTCGCCGCCCTCGGTCTTTCCCTAAAGGAGTAAGCCATGCGCCACATGAAGACCGGACGTAAACTGGGCCGCTTCAGCGACCACCGCAAGGCGATGTTCCGCAACATGGCGACGGAGCTGCTGCGCCACGGCCGCATCCGCACCACCCTTCCCAAGGCCAAGGAACTGCGCCGCTTCGTCGAGCCCCTGATCACCAAGGCCAAGCGCGGGGATCTGGCGGCGCGCCGCCAGGTGATCCGCGAAATCCACGACCTCGAAGTGGTGCGCCACCTCTTCGACGACCTGGCTCCCCGCTTCGCCGACCGCAACGGCGGCTACACCCGCATCCTCAAGCTGGCTGAACGCCGTCGCGGGGACGGTACCCAGCTGTGCATCATCGAGCTGGTGGAGTAGCGCAACCCTTAACCGCAAAGCGCGCCGGACATCGTCCGGCGCGCTGCCTTTATGCGGGTGCTAGTCCCCCTCTGCGGGCGCGGCTTCCTCGTCCCCTGCGGTTTCGGCCTCGCCGCCCTCGGAGGAGGCCTCGTGGCTGACGTCGGGGAAGACGCGGCGGCCGCCCCCTTCGCGCTCGAGCAGCTCGCGGTAGCTCTTCAGGTCGATGAAGCGGTCGGTGGCGCTGCGGATGTCGAGGTCCACGAGCTCGGGGATGCCCAGCAGGTGCACCTCCTTGCCCATCGTGCGCACCGCCTCGACGGCCGGAACCAGCTGCGACGCGCCGGTGGCCAGGAGCGCCACGTCCCAGCGGGGCGCGGTGATGAGCAGGTCGGTGGCGATCTGGGCTTCGAAGTTCGGGGCTTCGCCGCGCACCTCGCGCGAACGTACCGAGTAGCCCATGAAGATCAGGGCGTCCAGGAATTTTTGCTGACGCTCGTCGTTCCAGTCGGTAATGGGGGCGTAATAGAAGGCGTTGAAGAGTGCGTAGCCGCTGGGGAAGTGTTCGATCACCTTGCGGTGGTCCACGTTCCAACCCATGCGCTTGGCGCAGTTGTAGACGAACGAGCCGTCGATGAACAATGCCAATCGGTCCACGGGCCCATCATACCGCACCGCGGCGCGCCAGGAAAAACGCGGGCCCGCGAGAGCCCGCAGCGAGCGAGGGTTCTTCTAGCCCTTCTGGGGTTCGCAGGTGCTCACGCCTAGGATCCGGTACAACGGGCAGAAGCGAACCGCGGCGGTCACCACCAGGATGATGCCGACGATGAGGGCGACGATGCCCCAGGTGCCCGACAGCCAGCCCAGGAAGTAGGCCAGCAGGAGCACCACGCCGAGGATGAAACGGAAGATTTGGTCTCCCTTTCCTACGTTGCAGCCCATGTTGTCACCTCCGCCCTTAGCCTAGCAGAACCGCAGCGCGCGTGCGTTACCGCGCGCTAGCTGTAACCTCCCAACACGTTGTTCACTGGAGCCCCATACCCTGGTGCCAGTAAAGGTTTGGCTTTCGGCACGAGAGGAGGAGCTCCAGTGAACAGCCACAAGAACGCACGACTCACCTACCA
>Ga0256832_1003136_pt1 | contig 11253 bp, 6 predicted proteins | sample 134614metaG_FD_190534 | JGI IMG/M metagenome (GOLD analysis project Ga0256832, IMG submission 190534) | Hydrothermal vent microbial communities from Lau Basin, Pacific Ocean - 134-614 | ecosystem: Environmental > Aquatic > Marine > Hydrothermal vents | place: Pacific Ocean: Lau Basin | collected...
CGGATGTACTCTAGATGAATGATATCGCTATAAAAGTTCAAAACCTAAGCAAGGTCTATCACCTCTACGACAATCCCCAAGATAGACTCAAAGAGGCACTGCACCCCTTCAAAAAAAAGTACCATCATGATTTTCATGCACTTGATGATATCTCTTTTGAGGTCAAAAAAGGAGAGACTGTCGGTATCATCGGCAAAAACGGTGCTGGCAAATCAACCCTCCTGAAGATCATTACAGGAGTATTAACACCTAGCTCAGGTACAGTTGAAGTCAATGGCAAAGTGGCTTCTCTTTTGGAACTTGGTACAGGCTTTAACCCCGAAATGACCGGACTGGAAAACATCTATCTCAATGGCACACTGATGGGATTTACCAAAGAGGAGATGGATCAAAAGGTAGATACTATCACTGAATTTGCCAATATCGGTGAGTTTATCCATCAGCCGGTCAAAATGTACAGCTCGGGTATGTTTGCACGACTGGCTTTCTCGGTGGCAATCAATGTCGATGCCGACATCCTCATCGTCGATGAGGCACTCAGTGTCGGGGATATGCTCTTTCAGGCAAAATGTATCGCCAAAATGACAAGCTTGATGGAAGAGGGGATGACGATCCTCTTTGTCAGTCATGACATCCATGCGGTACGCTCTTTATGTACCAAGGGCATCTATCTCGAGCATGGCAAAACCGTTATGATAGGGAATGCCGGAGAGGTGGTCGACAGATATATCAACGATGATCAACAGATCGCCACGGCACAGCTCAAAGAGCTTGACAACAAAAGAGTAGATACCGCTCCCGAAAATGCCATCGATTTCACAGAAGAAGAGATACCAGTCATTGTCTCCCTCACCCCATCCATCAAAGAGAAAGAGGGGATGACACGACACGGAGACAAGGGTGCAGAGATTCTCGACTATGCAGTTTTGGATCAACAGTTTAACGTCACCAACCATCTTGTTTCCAAAGAGGACTATTATATACAGATGTCTATCAAGTTCCATGAAGACTTACCGACATTTGTCGCAACAACCACGCTCTTTAGTCTGGACGGTGAACAGCTATTGGCGTGGATCAATACCCAGGATGAGGTAGACTTTCCTGCTGTAAAAAAGGGGGATATTGTGGTCGTTACTATCAAGATCAATCTTCCCGTTAGGCAAAATGTCTACAAACTCGGTGCATCTGTAGAGTTTCCGACCATTCCATTGATACAGCATCGATTTCTTGATATGATCAAGGGTATCGAAGTGATCAATGTCAATTTTGAAAGCCCCTCCAAGCCGTTTCATTCCACATTTTACAGCAAGGGAGAGTATCTCTTGAAAAAAATCACGCAAGAGGATCTATAGTATGCCTATACAGCCTGATATCAGTGTCATCATCCCCTGTTTTAACGATGCAGATTTTATTACAGAAACATTACAATCCCTAGATGAACAAAGCTATCAAAATTTTGAGATTATATTGGTCGATGATGCTTCTACTGATGCCAAAACGCAAGAGATACTCGAGAAGCTGTCCCATCCGAAACTCACCCTAATACAATTAGAAAGCAACTCCGGCCCTGCAGTCGCACGCAACAGAGGGATAGAGAAAGCCAAAGGAAAATATATCCTTCCGCTTGATGCAGATGACAAGATAGCCCCCACGTATTTAGAAAAAGCAAAACAAGTGCTCGATGAGAACCATAACATAGGTATCGTCTATTGTGAAGCAGAGCTTTTTGGAGGTAAAACTGGAAAATGGGAGCTGCCTGCCTACAGCTTCCCTGAAATTCTGGTTGCCAACATGATCTTCGCAACAGGAATGTACCGCAAAGAAGACTGGAAAAGTGTCGGGGGCTACAATGAAAATATGCGCCAAGGCAATGAGGACTATGACTTCTGGCTCTCGATTTTGGAGTTGGGCAGAGAAGTATACCAGATCCCAGAAGTTCTCTTCTATTACCGCATTAAAGAGCGTTCCAGAACCACGCAGCTCAATGATGATCCAAACAAAGAGATCGATACCTATACGCAGATTTTTCATAATCATCAAAAACTTTATATTGACAATATAAGAGTAGTCTTCGAGGAACTATACAAGAGGCAAGCAACAAAAATAGAAGAGATACAAACCGCCCATCAGATGCTGCAAAACAAAGATAAAGAAATCCAACTCCTTCACCAAAGATTGCAATCAAAAGACAAAGAGATCATCAATTTACATAAGAATCTCAGCAAAATACAAGAACAGCTCCATACAATAGGTGAAGAGTTAAGCTATGCCAGAGAGATCATCGCATTTAGGGATCAGCAGATCGATGCGATGCGCCTCAAAAACAGAGCCAAAAAACTGCTCAAAAAATCCATACCATTCCTGCCGATACATATCCCTAAGCCAATAGAGCCGCAAAAAGAGGCACCTGACATAAAACAGATCCCGTATACCTATTGCTATCATAAACCTGAATTGACAAAAAATGTCAAACAGACTTTAGAGACTCTAAAGACACAACCACTGATCTCCCTGATCATGCCGGTATACAATGTCGATCCAAAGTGGCTGGACAAAGCGATCAAATCAGTAGAAGCCCAGTGGTACCAAAACTGGGAACTCTGTATCGCCGATGACAAAAGTTACAATACCAAAACCCTTGAATATCTCAAAAAGATAAACAACCCCAAAATCAAAGTACGTTTCCTTGAGACCAACCTCAATATCTCCGGAGCCTCCAACGCTGCTTTGGAGCTGGCGACGGGTGAGTATATTGCACTGATAGACAATGATGATGAGATCACTCCTGATGCACTTTATGAAATGGTCCAAAAGATCAATGAGACTGATGCGGACTTCATCTACAGTGATGAGGATTTTATCGATACAGAAGGAAACTGTGCCAATCCGCATTTTAAGCCGGACTTTTCTCCCGACCTGCTGCTCTCTCATAACTATATCACCCACTTTGCCTGCTTTAGACGATCATTGCTTGATGAGGTGGGGTATTTTAATAGTGCATTTGACGGTTCACAGGACTATGATCTTTTCTTGAGACTGACCGAGCGAACAAAAAAGATCGCCCATATCCCCAAAGTACTCTACCACTGGAGAACACTGGAGACTTCAACCAGTGCCAACGCACAAGCAAAACCCGAAGCGATAGAGCGCGGACGCAAAGTACTTGAAGCTGCCATCAAACGCAGAGGCATCGACGCTACCGTAGAACATGGCAACTTGCCGCACTACTTTAGGGTGAAATACACGATCAAAGACAATCCGCTTGTGAGCATCATCATCCCTTTCAAAGACAAGCCGGAACTTCTTGAGATGTCCGTCAACTCGATACTTGAGAAGTCAACCTATCAAAACTATGAGATCATCGGCATCAGCAACAACAGTCAAGACCCAAAAGTCTTTGAACTGATGCAAGAGCTTGAAGCCAAAGATACCCGTGTCAAATTCTATGAGTACAATACCGAGTTCAACTATGCAGATATCAACAACCATGCAGTAAACAGCTACGCCAAAGGTGAGCACATCTTGCTGCTCAACAATGATATTGAGGTCATCTCGCCAGACTGGATAGAAGCGATGCTTGAACACTCTCAAAGAGAAGAGATCGGCTGTGTCGGTGCCAAACTCTACTACCCTAATGATACTATCCAGCATGCCGGAGTCATCATAGGACTTGGCGGCTACGCAGGACACTCGCACAAAATGTATCCAAGGGACAACTCCGGATATTTCAACAGACTCAATGTGGTACAGAATGTCAGTGCAGTCACTGCTGCATGCCTGATGATCAAAAAATCACTCTATCAGCAAGTCAGCGGTATGGACGAGGTGAAATTTAAAGTAGCCTACAATGATGTAGACTTTTGCCTGAGAGTCATGGAGGCAGGATACCGAAACCTCTTTACCCCCTATGCGCAGATGTATCACCACGAATCGATCTCAAGGGGATATGAGACCACACCGGAGAAGATCGCCCGATTTCAGACCGAAAAAGATGCACTCTTTGAACGCCATAGCGATATACTTACTTACGGTGACCCCTACTACAACCCCAACTTGACACATGACAAAGAGGACTTTAGTCTATGCGCAAAACAATAATCTTTTTTGTTCTTTTGCCTCTTGTGGGGATTTCACTTTTATTTGCATTGCTGCTCTATCTGCATAACGATACCCAACTCATCGTCAAGATGCACAGTGCCAAGCAAAACAGGCTCTATCCCCAGATCTATTTTGCCAAAGTAGGGCAGCCCTACAGTGAAACACAGGTATCACGACCTCTAAAAGTAAAAAATGACGCCTATACATTCTCACTTCCCAACATCGACAGTATGACACGTCTGCGTTTCGATCCGGCAAGACAAGAAGCTAATATTACCCTTACAGATATCACTCTCGTACAACATAAATGGTTTAAAACTATCTATACCAAAATCCCGTTAAGTACCCTCAAGCCGGCAGCCCAAATAGACAAATTTTCACAAGATAAGTATACCCTCTCTTTCTCTACTACCGGCAATGATCCCCAAATAGAGATCAAACTTGCACACTCAAAAAAGTCTGAACTTTTTACACTGCATCCGGAATTACTGCTCGTTGCCCTGATGGCATATCTCTTCTTTGTTTTTATAGTTTGGGTATATCAAAAATATAAAAATGAAACGCTCCTAACAGCCAAACTTGTTCTTTATGCAATTTTCTTTGCCTTGACCCTCTTTAAAACAGTCTATTATAAAGAGCATGTCAAATTTGGGTATCCTCCAGATGAACTGGCACACCTATCCTATGTAGTATCGGTAGAAAACGACCCTGTATTTATCCCAAATTATAAAGATATGGTAATGATCAACAACAAAAAAAGTGGCAACTATCTTAGTCACCCGCCACTCTACTATGAACTCGTTGGTCTTGTATATGACAAGCACCTGTCAGCCATACGAAATGTGGGGCATTTACGCATGATGAGCATGCTCCTCTTTTTACTTGCTTTTATGCTTATTCTCTACATCGGATTTCGTGCCGAGCTGAGTATCTTAGGCGATCTTGTCTTCCTCTCTCTCCTCTCTTCGGTACCTATGTATGCTTATATTGGAGCGAGCATTTCGAACGATACGCTCGCAATGCTCGGTGCAACTGTTTTTGCACTCGGACTTAAACGTCTTTTGGACAAACAATACACCACTGCTACATACTTGCTTGTTGCCATAGGTATTTTCCTCGCTTACTTTAGCAAATTGACAGCCGCCATCCTTATCTTCTTTGCCTTGCTCTTTTACCTTCTCTATCTGCTCTTTACACGTTCCTGGATCACGATTAATACCAAGCAGATACTGCTGTTGACGATTGCCTTGCTTCCTATTGTCTATTATCAGCTCACCATTACTATGCATTACCACACACTTGTACCGACATTCAATGTCACACACCCTGCACAATACCTTGAGTCACCTTTTTTTGTGCCTGAGCAGTATAGACAGCATTTAAGCCCTTCTGAATGGTTCGAGCGGATGGTGCACTATATTCAAGGCGGATGGTTTGGTATCCACTCCCACCACTCTTTTGCCAAAGCGAGCTGGTGGGGTTATAGCGGTTTGCTGCTTCTGCATATCTTTGCAATGATTGCACTCTTTCTGCCCTGCCCCAAAACTGAAGAAACCCATAGCTATTGCCTTTTGGGCAAGATAACAATGCTCGCACTCTTTGCTGTGTTGGTGATCCAATATCTTTTCTCCTACAAAGCGCATCTGCATAGCGGCTATATGGGTGGACTGCAGCCGCGCTATTTATTGCCGTTTATGTTTTCATTTGCTATAATGGCATCTATTTTTGTAGAGCATTTTAAAAAAAGTTTTGTCTTTAATGTGTTGATTATTCTTGTCTGCATACAAGCAATCTATTCTGATTTCTTTTATTTTTTGCAATATTACCGATAATAGGAGCTGCCACCATGAAACTCATCATTCAGATACCATGCTATAACGAAGCCGAAACACTCGCCATCGCCTTGGGTGCCTTGCCCAGAGAGGTTGAGGGATTTGACAAAGTTGAATGGCTCATCATCAATGACGGCAGTACGGATGACACTGTCAAAGTTGCCAAAGAGTGTGGCGTCGATCATATTGTCAATTTCAAACACAATCAAGGATTGGCAAAAGGATTTATGGCAGGAATCAAAGAGTCTCTAAGGCAAGGAGCCGATGTCATTGTCAATACGGATGCCGACAATCAATATGAAGCAAAAGATATCCCCAAACTTGTCAAACCCATCTTGGAAGGTAAAGCTGAGTATGTCATCGGTGCCCGCCCTATCGATCAAACCGAACATTTTTCTCCTGCCAAAAAGGTTCTCCAAAAACTTGGCTCCTGGGTAGTACGAAAAGCAAGCCGTACTGATATCCCCGATGCACCAAGCGGATTTCGGGCAATGAGCAGAGAGTGTGCAATGCAGCTCAATGTCTATAACAACTATACCTATACACTTGAAACGATCATTCAAGCAGGACAAAAAAATATGGCGATCACATCAGTTCCGATTCGAACAAATGAAGATCTGCGTCCTTCAAGACTCCTCTCAAGTATCCCTAACTATATTAAGAAATCCGTTGTTACCATTGTTAGAATTTCTGTTGTATACAAATCTTTTCAGTTTTTTATGACAATTGCAGCCATTCTTTTTGGGTTCGGGCTGCTACTGGGACTACGTTACCTCTATTTCTATTTCACCGGTGAAGGCGATGGACATATCCAGTCTGTGATCCTTGCAGGCGTCCTGATGGGTATGGGATTTCAGACGGGGCTTATCGCCTTTATTGCTGACCTGCTCTCTGTAAATAGAAAACTTCTCGAAGAGATCAAGCTGGAGCAGTTTAAAAATAGTCTGGAGAAGGAAAACTGCAAATAGATGAAAGTGCTTTTTACCTGCTCCGACAAACCGACGATCTCGCGTAACAAATTTCATAGAGAGACCCTTCGTGCACGTTTTGACTATAGTGAGTGTATCTCTGATGGAAAAAGTTACCTTTCCAGAATCCCCAGTATTCTTTTGAGATTGCCTTTTTCCATGCTTGGAAAAGATGTTTATTTTGTCGGCTATATGGGGCATTTTCTGGTACTCTACCTACGTCTATTTACCAAAAAACCGATTGTATTTGATTTCTACCTCTCTATTTTCGATATGATGTGTAATGACCGAAAAGTCTACAAGCCAAACAGTCTTTTGGGAAGACTCACTTACTGGATCGAGCAAAAATCACTTGAAAAGGCGGATTTTATTGTTGTCGATACCCATAAACTGATTGACACACTTGCCGAAGAGTACAGTATCCCCAAAGAGAAATTTGTCCGAGTCCCGCTTACAATCAACGAAGAGAATGTCAAGCCACAAAAAGTTGAACGCTACAAGCCGCAGTTTACTGTACTCTATGTCGGAAGCTATATTCCTCTTCACGGCACAGAGGTTATCATCAAAGCTGCAAAAATATTGCAGGAGCAAGGAGATGACACCTTCTTTTTAATGATTGGAAAAGGTCCTGATCTTGAAAAGTGTCAAACCCTCGCTGCATCCTATAAGCTGAACAATATTGAATTTAAAGGTTTTATGAGCCTTGAAGAGCTCAACTATTACTACAACGCTGCCGATATCAATCTTGGACTCTTTAGTGTAGGAGAACGCGCCAACAGCGTGGTGCTCAACAAAACCAATGACTCTTTCCGAGTCGGCAAACCGCACCTGACACTCAAAACCGATGCAATGCAAGAAGCATTTACTGACAACGAAGATATCTTCTTTACAGAGGACAATCGCCCTGAGACTCTGGCTGTACGTATCCTTGAGATCAAACGCAACCCCACACTCATGAAACAAGTAGAAGAACATGCACTTGCATCTTATGACAAAAAGCTGAGTAATACAAAGGCAAAAGAGATAATGGACAAAAATATCTTCTCCATGCTTTTTACTTCACTTAGGGATAAAAATGACTAAAGAGAAAATTAAAAATATCGCCTATTCAGTAGGCAAACTTATTGGTATCTTCGGTCTGATTTATGTATTTTATAAGCTTTTTCAGGCATATACATTGCATGACCTTATTGAAAAGTTTTCCGAAATAAAATCAATTTTTCTCCCATTGATCATTCTCAACCTTGCTTCACTAATGACGGGAATATATGCCTGGAAGATGATGCTTACTCAGTACTCTGGACATCGCTTACCCTATTTTTCTGCCTATTATTTTTTTTCCAAAACAGAAATTGCCAAATATCTACCCGGCAATGTTTTTCATCTTGTTGGCAGACAGGCTATAGCCTCCAAACTTCATATTTCCCAAAAACAAATGGGGAAAGTCTCTTTTTTGCATATCCTGCTTCTGCTTGTGAGCACCATCCTCTCTGCAACATTTTTTTCAGTATTTACACCAGATATTCCATACTTTATAAAACTTTTATTGCTATTAGGTTCTATTATTTCGATAGTGCTTGTATACTTTATATACCCTAGTTTTCCATTCTCAAAAAAAATGATACTGAGTGCAATCCTTGCATTTTCTATTGCACTACAAGGAGTCTTACTTGCATGGATCGTAGTCCACCTAACAGGGCAAGCATCATGGCAACTCTTTTGTGAACTATCTGCAATTTATATTATTAGCTGGCTGATAGGATTTGTTACCCCAGGATCCTCTGGAGGGTTAGGTGTAAGAGAGGGAGCCTTTGTTGCAATAATCGCATTCCTAAAGCTTGATATTCCATCAGATATCATTGTCTTTTCTGTACTACTCGTTAGACTTATCAATATTATTGTTGATGCACTCATGTACCTCTCAACCTATATGCTTGAAACCAAAATCAAAGGATCGCATCTATGACAACTACACAGAAGCATAGGTTTGAACAAGTTGTTTTTGCTTCAGATCGTCTCTTTAGAAAAAAACCTGAACCGATCCATACGTCTGATACTTCCACTGCTGTCATCGTGCACCTTTTCTATCCGGATATATGGCAAGAGATCCATGCCTATCTTGATGCGCTTGACACCAAGCATGACCTCTATATTACCCTGCCGCCGCATATAGAAGATGCAGATATCATCCGGATTTTACAAGACCGCCCGGATACGAAAGTCTATGCAGTAGAAAACCGGGGCAGAGATGTGCTTCCTTTTTTGCTGACTATGCACCATATAGGGCTGGATACCTATCGGTATATCTGCAAGCTGCATACCAAAAAAACCGGGGAGAGTCCGCTGGGAAGTGTATGGCGAAAACTGCTCTATCATGACCTGATAGGCTCTTCGGAAACAGTCACTAAAACCATAGCACTCTTCGAGTCAGACCCTACGGTAGGACAGGTCACCGGCAAATATACCATTTTGGACTCCGAGCGTTATGCCTACGGCAACAATACCAAGATCAAGCAGCTGTGTGAGGCTGCCCATATCCCCTTTCCCGATACCTATACCTTTGCGGGGGGTACTATGTTTTGGAGTCAAACAGAAATACTTGCCCCGCTGCTAAAACTGTTTCAAAATGGAGAACTGGTATTTGAAGAGGAGCGCGGACAGAAAGACCATACCCTAGCGCATGCTATTGAGCGCTTTTTGGGCATTCTTGTCCAGCATAACGATATGCATATTGCACCAAGTCCCTCATCTTATGCCGATCTTCCTGTGGAGTTGGTCGAAGAGACGGCATCACTGGTACTTTCACAGCAGTATGCCGGTCAAGATATCTTTGAGAAGGTCAATGAACTCATCTCCGACATGCAAGATCTCAAGCGCTATGCCCACGAGATGGAGACGCTGGCAGAGTCTATGCGACTCAAAAACCGACTCAAAAACCTTCCTTCTGAATTGCCCAAACTCTTTAAACTAAAAGAAAACACTCCCGAGAAAAAAGCTTCATCAAGAGAGAGCTCACAAAAAGAGAAAAAAACCTTTTCGCCGCCAAATCTCAAAAAAATCACAGCCCTTCTCAAAACCAACCCGGCTGCATACAAAAAAGCGCTCTATTACCTCAAACGGGGTGAATTTGGCTATATGCTGCAGAAGATCAAAGAAAAAATGCAGCATAATGAAAAACGTCTTGCTGAAGTCACCCCTCTCGATCCCAAGTCCTATTTTGAACCCTTTGATGCCCAAAAATATGCACTGCCCGCACAGACGATCGATATCATCATTCCGGTTTATAACGGATTTGAGTTTCTTGAGAGGCTTTTTGATACCCTCAAAGCCAATACAACACCCCATTACCGTCTTATTGTCGTCAATGATGCCAGCCCGGATGAGCGTGTACTTCCTTATCTAAAAGAGCGATTGAGCGAATTTGATAATGCGATACTCATTGAAAATCAAAGCAACCTCGGTTTTGTATTGAGCGTCAGCAGTGCTGTGGAGAAAACACGTGGGCATTTTGTGATACTCAATACCGATACAGAGTTGCCTCCGCTTTGGCTTGAGCGGCTGATGTATCCGATCTTTCATATACCCAAAGTCGCTTCCACGACACCATTTACCAACTCCGGCACCATCGCCAGCTTCCCTACCTTTATTGAAGACAATCCTATCTTTGAGGATCTGGAGGTTGCCCAGCTTGACAGCTGCTTCCGAGAGGTCAAACCCGAAGCTCACTATGCACATCTGCCTACGGGCGTAGGATTCTGTATGGGTGTCAATGCCGACCTCATTAAAGAGATCGGCTTTTTTGACAAAGAGACATTTGGCAAGGGCTATGGAGAGGAGAACGACTGGTGCCAGAGAGCTATCAAGCACGGCTATGCCAACCTGCTGGTACCCAACCTCTTTGTCTATCACAAGCATGGCGGCTCCTTCCCTTCAGAGCTCAAGCAGAAGCTTCTTCAAGAGAACTACGTCAAACTGCTCGCACGCCACCCCGACTACGACCAGCAGGTGCAGCGCTATATCCAGCAAGATCCGCACAACACCCTGCGAAAACTGATTGTTATTAAAGCCTCAACACTCAAGGAGCCTATGTGGGTTATCTTTGACCATGGGCTTGGGGGCGGCGCTAACCAATATGCAGACGATCTGATCGAGACAAAACTTGCAGAGGGAAGCAACACCCTGCTTATCCGTTATGACTTTTATGGCGGTGTATTCACGCTGCACCACCGTTATCATCAATATGAATCCCAGTTTGCGCTGAAAACTTTGGATGACATCGATATAATTCTCTCAAGACTACAGATCAAAACACTTTTTATCAACAGTCTTGTCTCCTACCCCAACAGCAAAGAGAT
>Ga0256832_1003137_pt1 | contig 11253 bp, 9 predicted proteins | sample 134614metaG_FD_190534 | JGI IMG/M metagenome (GOLD analysis project Ga0256832, IMG submission 190534) | Hydrothermal vent microbial communities from Lau Basin, Pacific Ocean - 134-614 | ecosystem: Environmental > Aquatic > Marine > Hydrothermal vents | place: Pacific Ocean: Lau Basin | collected...
GAGATGAGCCTGTCGGCAAATTCCCCGGCCCCGAAGGCCCCGGTCTCAAATGCATGGATCAGGGCGAAGACTTCAGAGCGACGCTGGATAAACTCTTCCGGGTTTGCCGCCCAGTCAGCCGGAAACGGCTCTGCGCCCACCTCAACAACAACCCCTCCCAAATCAAACAGGATGATATCTATCGTGGCCAAATCATAATCCTGCATATTAGCCGGGCCTTGCGTAAATTCCAAAAGACGGCCAATCATCGGCTCGTCGCTTTGATTATAGGGGAATTCCCGGTGCAAAGGAAGAAAGAACGGACACTCCTCAACTCATCCATCAGCTTAATAATGATAGCGACACTGGATGATGATTAAGGTATCGTTCTCGATTTTATAGACCAAGCGATGTTCATGGGTAATCCGTCGTGACCAGTATCCAGACAAGTCACCCTTAAGCGGTTCCGGCTTGCCGATCCCTGCGAACGGGTGTCGTAAACATTCCTTACTCAGGGCGTTGATTTTTTTTTGGACTTTTTTATCTGTCCTTTGCCAGTCCTGGTATTGGGACCAGGCTGTCGGGCGAAAAACGATATTCATTCAGAGGCCATTGCCTCAAGCTCATCCAGAGTTTTAACAACAGACTTTCCGGATTTGTCTTCGGTGATGGCCTGGCGAAGACGACGGGCATTTTCCGGGCTGGCCAGCAGATAGGCTGTTTCGTCCATGGCATCATAATCTTCCAGCGACAGAAGCACAGCAGGCTTGCCGCGCGAGCGTGTTATAATAATAGGCTCATGGTCATTATTGACCTGATCCATAGCCTTTGAAAGGTTTTTGCGAAGTTCTGTGGAGCTGAGTGTTCTCATGTGATGTGTGTACGCGATTATGTACATTTAGTCAAGAAAAATAAGGCCGCGCTCAACTGTAAACACGCCTGCGGATGGAGGTAAAATAATGAAACCGTCCTGACGGAGGGGACGGCATAAACCGTCCCTCTCGCTACTGGTTCAGGAAGCTCCGCAGTTTGCGCGACCGGCTTGGGTGTTTGAGTTTGCGCAGGGCTTTGGCTTCAATCTGGCGGATGCGTTCGCGCGTGACCGAGAACTGTTGCCCGACTTCTTCCAAAGTATGGTCGGTGTTCATGCCGATGCCAAAACGCATGCGCAGAACCCGTTCCTCGCGCGGGGTCAGGCTGGCGAGAACCCGCGTCGTGGTCTCGCGCAGATTGGCCTGAATCGCGGCATCAATCGGCAATATGGCAGAACTGTCTTCGATAAAATCACCAAGCTGGCTGTCTTCCTCATCACCGATCGGGGTTTCTAAAGAGATTGGCTCTTTTGCGATTTTCATCACCTTGCGGACTTTGTCCAGGGGCATGGACAGTTTGGCGGCCAGCTCTTCCGGTGTCGGTTCACGACCAATCTCGTGCAGGATTTGTCTGGATGTGCGCACGATTTTATTGATGGTCTCAATCATGTGCACCGGAATCCGGATGGTGCGGGCCTGGTCGGCGATGGAGCGGGTGATGGCCTGACGGATCCACCATGTCGCATAGGTGGAGAATTTATAGCCGCGCCGGTATTCAAATTTGTCCACCGCTTTCATCAGGCCGATATTGCCTTCCTGGATGAGATCAAGGAATTGCAGGCCGCGATTGGTATATTTCTTGGCAATCGAGATAACCAGACGCAAATTGGCCTCAACCATTTCCTTTTTGGCCTGGGCCGCCTCGCGTTCACCTTTTTGGACGGTCTGGACAATGCGCCTGAACTCATCCACCGGCACACCCGTCTCTTGTGAGAGTTCGGCGATTTCGGCACGGATTTTCTCAATCGTACGGCGCTCGCGCCTGATAAAGCGCTTCCAGTTTTCGGACTTCTCCTCCATGGTGTCCAGCCAGTCCGGGTTCAGCTCCTGGCCAATATAGGATGAGAGAAATTCCTGACGCGGCACGCCATTTCCATCCGCCAGACGCATTAACTTGCCCTCAAGCCCGATCAGGCGTTTATTAATGGCATAGAGCTGTTCAACCAGCGCCTCGATCCGGGCATTGTTGAGCTGTAGGGATTTGATCTCTTCGATGATTTTCTTTTGCAGTTTTTCATATTCCTCGCGTTGCGGCTTGCGCAGGCTTTTGCCCTTGAGGCGGGCACGAATATGCATGTCCTGAAGTTTCTGGAAACGCGGGAAGTCCTGGGCAATTGAATCGAGAATGGCAAAAATATCGCTGCGCAACTCGGCTTCCATGGCGGCCATGGACAGGTTGAGCTTTTCGTCTTCATCTTCCTCGTCATCATCATCCAGGGTTTTTTCACCCTCGGCATGTGTGGCTTTCTTGAGCTCCGGCCCGTGTTTGGGCTTTTCAATCGTCTCGCCTTCTTCAGGTTCAATTTCGCCGCGCTCAATTTTCTCTCGTCTGACAGCTGCGGCCGAGCGGTCTTCCTGAATATTCCCGATCGAGATATTATAGGTGGTATCCAGATCAATAATATCACGCAGAAGGATACGTTCTTCTTCCAGTTCTTCACGCCAGACCATGATGGCTTCAAACGTCAGGGCACTTTCACACAGACCTTTAATCATGGTATCGCGACCGGCCTCAATACGTTTGGCAATGGCAATTTCGCCCTCGCGCGACAAAAGCTCAACCGTGCCCATTTCGCGCAGATACATGCGTACCGGATCATCGGTACGGTCATGGCGTTCCTTGGAATTGCCGCCTTTGATCTCACGGGTTTCTGTCCGGGCCAGCGTATTGGCCGACGTGTCGCCCTGATCCTTGTCATCAACGACAGAAATGCCCAAATCCGATAAATCCGCCAAAACGATTTCAATTTGTTCAGCGGTAATTTCGTCCAGATTGAGATGCTTATTCAGCTCACTGGTCGCCAACAGACCGCTTTTGCGCGCAACTGTGATCATGCGTTTGACTTCGGCGTTTTGCATGTCCAGAAGCGGTGCCTTTTTGGCATCGGTTTCAGTCTTTGTGCCGGTGACCTTCTTATCTGCGCTCGCTGCACTTTTGGCCATATGGTTTCTCCACACTCTCTGTTCAGTTCCGGTCTGGTGCAGGTTCAACCCCACCCATATCCGGCCCCAATTTACTATGGCGCAATGCCAAACAACCCCGTCCCGTCCAGAACATATGTTCCAGACAGGCGGAGTCTTATCTTTCATACGGACGGGCTGACAAACTGCCTGTCCTATAATCTCGCGGCCTTTCCCTCAGGGTGCGCCCCTGTCTTTGGTCGCACGTACCAGACGGCTTAAGGCCTCTTTATTTTCCGAACGTATGGTATCTGCCATGCGCCCGCGTGTCTCGTCCCGGGTCTGTCGGACACTCTCGCGCTCCTCCAGACCGGCTGCTTCGGCCAGCCACAACCGCATGCGGGTTTTGATATCCGCATCCACCCCGCCCATGGCCGCAATAACAAGATTGCGCTCCCGCAGGAAAGGTTTCAAGGCACCAGCCAGCCCCTCGGCCTCTATATGGGCAATCAGGGCCCGCTTTTCAACCGTAATTGTGTCCTTATGATAGCCCAGAAGCGCATTTTGCAAACTTTCACAGACAGTTGAGCTGAATTTTAGCCCAAACAGTGTCTGATCAACACGCTCCAGCAGTTCCGGCCATTCCAATATGGCCCCGATCAGACGGCGTTCACGTGCCTGCCGAACGGCGGCGGGCTTCATTTTGGCCTGCAGGGCCAAGTCCGGCTTGCGTTTGGACGTCCAGTTTTTGCGTACACCGCCCGGCCTCCATTTGGTCCGGCCAAATTCCCTGTCAAAGCGGGCCAGCAGCGCAGTTTTGTATTGTTCACGTACACTGGCATCGGCAATCTCCTGCATGACCTTGAACAGGCGCGATTTCAGACCGGCCCTGGCTTCCGGGGTGTCGAGTTTTTCACGTTCAACTTCACGTCGCCATAACATGTCAATCAGCGGGACAGACCGCTCCAGCACCCGCGCCATGGCGACCGCACCTTTATCCCGGATCAGATCATCCGGATCCTGGCCTTCCGGCATCAGGGCAAAGCGCACAGTCCGGGCCGGTTTTAGCAGGGGCAAGGCCCGCTCAACAGCGCGAAAGGCCGCCCCAATCCCGGCCCGATCCCCATCAAAGCACAAGACAGGCTCCGGCCCGGCCCGCCACAATAGCTGTAACTGCTCTTCTGTCAAAGCGGTGCCGAGCGGGGCGACAGCGTGTTCAAACCCGGCTTTTGCCAGGGCGATGACATCCATATAGCCTTCAGCAACAATCAGGCCGCGTGCGCCATTGCCCGGTGCATGCAGAGCCTTGCGCGCCTCCGGATAGCGATAAAGGGTTCGGCCCTTGTGAAAAATATGTGTTTCAGGCGAGTTGAGATATTTGGCCTTGGCTTGTGGATCAAGCGCCCGCCCGCCAAAGGCAACCAGTCGTCCGCGTGTGTCACGAATGGGAAACATAATGCGGTGCCTGAAGCGGTCCCAGGGTTTTCTCTCCCGCTCCCCCTCTTCCGGTCGGATCACCAGCCCTGCGTCCACCAGCCTGTCCAAAGAGGCCCCGGCCTGGATCAGCTCATCATGCAAGGCCGTATAGCTGTCCGGCGCATAGCCTATGCCAAAGCGCTGACAGTCTTTACCCGTGAGCCCGCGTGATTTGAGATAGGCCCGTGCTTCGCGGCCAATGTCCCGGCGGAGGGATTTTTCAAAAAAATCCTGTGCCCGCTCTATCACACTGACGGTTTTTTTGTTGGCCGCCGCCCGCCGTTCCGCATCCGGGTCTTCTTTGGGCAGCTCCATACCGGCCAGCCCGGCCAGCTTCTCCACGGCTTCAGGGAAGCTTAAGCCTTCCACTTCCATGACGAAATTGATGATGTCCCCATGCTTGCCGGAGGAAAAGCAATGATAAAAGCCTTTCTCGTCATTGACAAAAAACGATGGTGTTTTCTCATTGGTAAACGGAGAGAGGGCGGCAAATTCACGGCCCTGGCGCTTGAGCTTGACATGGCGGCCAATCACCTCGGAGGGGCGCAGGCGGGCCTTGAGCTCTTCTATAAAATGTTCACCAAACTGCATGTGAGGGAGTTTAGGGGGCTTAAACAGGAATTGCCAGCCCGTTCTTTCAGTCTGATACGGTCAAAACAAACTGGCGATAGAGCCTGAATGGTTTATGTCGGCAAGCGGGTCGGGCGGGCGATGGCGAGACCGGCAAAGATGATGAGCATGGCAGCAACGATGCGCCAGGAGAAGGGTTCCTCCAGAAACACAATCCCGGCAATGACGGAAACCACCGGCACAAGATAGACCAGCCTTGCGACAAAGCCCGGCCCCTTAAGCTGGATCAGTCGCAAATACAGGATTTGTGCCAGCCCGGTTGCGCCAATGGCCAGGGCCAAAAGCGCCCAAAGCGCTTTGGCTGGAGGCAGTGTTTTGGGTGCGCCTTCCACCAAGGCCCAAATCAGTGAGAAAACAGCCGCACTGCCAATCATCATTGCTGCCCCAAGACTTGCGGGCAGATGCGGGGCGCGCTTGGCAATGATGGTCAGTATGGCATAGCAAAATGACGTCCCGAGAATAAGAAGCTGGGCCTGCCAGTGCGCGACCAGTCTCAGGCTGGGCGGCCAGGGCAGAAACAGCATGATTATCCCCAAAAACCCGATGACAAATCCCAGGGTTTTGCGCCCGCTCATGCGTTCTCCGGGAATAAAGAAGTGCGCCAGCACCAGGGTGATGAGCGGCATGGTACCTGCGAGGATAGAGGTCAGGCCGCTGTCAATCTGCTTTTGGCCACTGGCGGTCAGAAAAAATGGTAACGTCATGCCAATAAACCCCATCAGGGCATACCAGAGCCAGAGCTTTGATGTAAGCGGCGGCAGACGGTGACCGCGCCAATGGGCATAGGAGATGAGAATGATCGCTGCCAGACTGGTGCGCACTGCGACCAGCCAGGCCGGGGAGAGATAGGGCACGATCACAGCGATCAGCGTATAGGCTGTTCCCCAAATCAGCACGGTCACAATCGCCGCCAGCCAGAACAACCCCTTATTCGATTTCATGGCGCAGTGGCAGTTTGCGCCCTGAGGCGGCTTGTTCACGGTGGGCAATCCATAGACCAAGGCTGATAATCGCCAGGGCGATGAGGGCGCGCGGCTGGATTTGTTCACGCAAGAAGATTGCACCAGAGACCAGGGCCACCAGCGGGACGACATAATTGATTTTGGCAATCAGGCTGGGACCCGAGAGCTGCAAGAGGCGTAAATAGAGAAGATTGCCAAGAAAGGTCGCACCCAGTGTCAGAGCAATCAGCGCGGCGATGATTCTGGTGGAGGGAAGGGTTTTGGGGATGGTATCAAAATCCAGCCAGAGCGCACACAGCACAGCGCTCACCGCTCCGCCGATCAACATAAGGGCGGCTCCGACACTGGCGGGTTGTTCGGGGGCCCGCTTGCCCAGAATGGAGGTCAGCGCATAGCCGAAGGCGGCCAGCACCACCAAAAGCTGCGCCTGCCAGTTTTTGGCCAGGGCCAGCCCGATATGGTCGGGTAGAAACAGCACACATATCCCGATAAACCCGATGATAAAGCCAAGTGATTTCATTTTGGTCAGAGGCTCGCTCGGGATAAAAAAATGCGCCAGAACAACAGTAAACAGAGGTGTGATGCCAATCAATATGGAGATAAGCCCGCTATCAACATGGGCGCTGTAACTTTTGGCAATCAGCCAAAACGGGATGGTCATGCCGACAAACCCCATCAGACCATACCACCACCAGCTTTTCGAACGCAGTGCCGGAAGGTGATTGCCACTGGCATAGACAAAAACAACCATGAGGATGGCGGCGGCAAGCATGCGGATCACGACCTGCCAGCTTTCGGCCATATGCGGGGTGATGGTGCCGACCAGCGTGTATTCTGTCCCCCACAAGAGCAAGGTCAGCGGCACCAGAATGGCAAGATTTGATGTCAGCGCCTTCATCCGCGTTCCTGCTCCCCGATCCGGGCGACCAGCAATCCGGTAATGATAATCATCATGGCGGCAACAGCGCGCCAGCTAAAGGTTTCGTGCAAAAATACAATGCCGAAAAACAGGGCAAATACCGGCACCAGATAATTAATCTTGGCGATCATGGTCGGGCCGGACAGCTCTATGACTTTCAGGTATAATATGTCGGACAGGCCGGTGTAAAGAACAGACAGGGCAAACAGAGCCAGGATGACCCCGCCGGGGATATGGCCCTGTGGCAGACCGGAAAATCCGGCCAGCATGAGGGCGGTGGCCGCCGCTGTGAGCAGCATGATGGCAGCACCGACACTGGCTGGTGTTTCAGGGGCGCGCTTGGCAACGATGGACGCCAGCGCATAGGACAGGGCGACGGAAAGGATAAAGGTCTGGCCTTTCCATTCGCGTACCAGCTCAAGGCTAAGGTTTTCCGGCAAATACAGAAATACAACACCGGTAAAACCGATAAGAAAACCAATGAGCTTGCGCAGGCTTAAGGGTTCGGAGCGGACAAAAAAATGTGCCAGAACAATGGTCATCAGCGGCATACCGCCATTGATAAGAATCGAGGAAATGCCACTCGGCACTGTTTTTTGCCCGTGTGCCTGCAGAAAAAAGGGCGCGGTCATGCCGAGAAACCCCATCAGGCCATACCAGAGCCAGCGACTGTCAGACAAACGGGGAAGCCGCAGGCCGCGCGCATAGACAAAGGCGGTGATGGCAATGGCCGGCAGGCTGACGCGGGCAATCGGAATCCAGGCCGGCGGAAACCCTTTGGACACCGTATAGCCCATGAGCGTATAGCCGGTCGCCCAGATAAACACGACGGCAGCAACATAAAAATAAAGACGCGGGCGTTCGCGCCGGGGGGTGCGATGATCTTTCATGACCTTTTGCTATTGAAAGCCGGGCAGGCTTGCAAGGACAAATTCCCCCTGATGCTCAGAAGTCCCTGGATATGCCAATACCGGCCCAAAATGATTTATGGTCATTATGGACAGAGACTTCTCCTGAATGATTCCATGCAGTATCGGTGAAAGTTTTTTGGCTTGAGAGCCCGGAATTTACACTGAGATGTATATTCAATTTATCTGATAATGCATAATGGTAGCCCAGTCCGGCACTGATATAGAGATTGTCCTGTTCACTATGCAAGAAAGCTCCTCCAGCCATCAGTTTAACGTCCAGAGAACTCCTCCCGGACAAGGGATAGGATGGAGCCAGTGCCATTTCCAGAACAAAGTCATGAAGGTGTATATCGAAATAAGCCGTGAATTGCGGGTTCAATAACTCTTCAAACCCGACACTGACATAGGTTTCGATGGTTGAGGCCTTGTGTGCCCCGAGATCCAGAAGGGAGCCATGGACTGGATTGTGAATCAGATCTGCTCCCAAATTCAGATGAATACCAGAACCTGTTTTCAGACCGTAATCAAGATTGATATCGATCTCATCATCATAGACAAGGCGGTTATGTGCAAGCATTCGGGTATAGCTGACTCCAACACTCAAACGACCGTCTGAGACACCGAGCGCAGTTTTGATATGGTCACCTCCAACAGTTGCGCCCCTGTCTGCATATTCAGTCTGAACTCCGGTCTCCAGGGATATCTGCCATGTCCGCTCAGGTCTGGACTCTGCCCGCGTGGCAAACCCGGCAATAAGAAGTACCAAAACTTTTATGGCAATATATCTTTGCATTTTTCTCCCCTCAAATCAGGCCGAGATTAGGCGGTTATTTATATGGCTAAAGACCAATTTCAAAATACGCCAGTATGTGGCCACTTTGGTGCTTCTGTAAGTTCCTGAATACAGGAAATGGCGGAATTTGGGGCTTGTCCTGACATATCAACTCTGATAGCGGCTGTTGTGGCGGGGTTTCTGAACGCTCAAACCGGGATAACCATATGTCTGTCTTCGCCAAATCCGTGCTGAATGTAAAAAACACGCCTGCAGGTACACCTCCGCCCTTAATGCATGCTTTGCGCGTTGAGGATGTGGCGGAAGGCTCTCCTGCGCAATCACTGGGAATTCAGGCGGGTGATTTTTTACTGGCTGTGAATTCAACCCCGGCCCTAAATGCCGATGTTGAGGAATTATTACTAAAAGGCAGACGGGTCGATTACGGGTTTTATCAACCCCGGGCCGGACAGAGCCTGAGCATTCAAACCAAAGCCTTGCCACTTGGCATCAGGACAGCCCCGACATCAGATGGTATCGTCCGGAAATACAGGGCCGAGAAGCTTTATGGAGCGGATGACTGGTTTGTTTTATGGGAGCGCGGAGATTTTGAGCATTTGCGCCAGGCAGCCATTGCTGCCCAGGCGACATCATTTGTCGGGAAGCTGCTGGGCAAGGGCAAACCCTTTCCCCCGGCGGAATTGATGATTGCGGTCAGTGACATTGAAGCAGGACGGCTTGAGGAAGGATTTTCCGGACTGGCACAATTTGAGCCGCAAATGCATAAATGGACAACTGACTTCCATGCGCTGGTTTATTATTACAGGGCGCTAGCTGCGCGTCGTGCCGGAGACATGTCCAAAGCCCGTGAACTGATCGCTTTTGCTATTAGAGCCAACGGGGGATCCAGACGGATAAAAGCTCTTGCTGAAGAGATGGGAGTCAGGTCATTTGATGACAGCCAGTTGTTGGGACGATGCCCAAAACTCGATGGCACGATTGAATATATTTTTGGTCGCAAGGGACAGACACGGCTTACAGATATCCTGAACGAAATGCCTGAAGGACAGATTTTGCCATTGTGTCTGATGGCCAGCTATAGAGGAAACGGGCCCTATGACAGGGCTTTGGGAGCCTATATTTATACCTGGCCGCACCTGTCTGAAATCCTCCATCCCATGGTGGTTTTGACCGATGTCAAAGACAGACGCAAGAGCAGACCGCACTGGCTTGAAAATGAAGATTTGGCGCGTAAGAAGAAAATTCCGCTTCTGGGGTGTTATGATCCGGAGTCTGCCTTTTCCGAGGCTTTCAATCTGCGGGCGGCACCGGTTTTTCATGCATTGAACAAATCGGGCACTGTGATCTGGAGCGGAGATCTGATGAATGATTTTGGATATTGGCAGATGATTGCCAACCGTGAGGCTTTTGACTGACAGGCGATAACCATATTAATTTTCAGATTACCGGACAGGAACAACTTGTTAAGACTGTTGTTTTTTCATTCTTGAATTCTTGAAGCCATTTTGGTAGGAAGCACATGACTCGGGTCTTGGGGGCTGGGTTGACAGGGATGGACAATGCAAAACCCCGGGACGCACGCCACTCCGCCAGAGTGGTTTTATTCTTTGCGGCAATTCAGTGCAAATCACCATATTGATATTGGTCAGGCTTGTCTGGTCTGGCGTGTCGCCCCGCATTCGCCCGCCGATGCACTTGGTCTTGGGCCCGGAGATGCTCTTATCAGTGTCAATGGTGTGCGGGTAAGCGGGCTGGATATTGATGAGCTGCTTTTATCCGGCCAGGATATGTTCTACCGGTTTTATCTGGTCAGAAAACGCATAATCCTTGAGATCAGCATGCCGCCAATCCCGCTTGGTATTCGCCTTTTGGAGAGCCGGGAGCGTCTGGTGGAGACCTATCGCAAGAACGGCTTTTACGGGGCGGAAGGTATTATGAGCCTTTGGGAACGGGAGGATTATGAAGGGCTGTTGGAGATTGCCCGTTGTCTGGAAACAAAACCGAAGATCAGTTTGTTGCCGAAATGGCTTGAGCGTACGGGCCGTGACCCTTTGGCGGGTGTACTGGAGGAAATATGCGCTTTTGAAACTCGGGACGGGCAGGATGATCTCGCCAGGCTGCAAAGTTTCGTTAAAGAGGATATTGAAGATTATCCTGCCGAAATTCAGGCTCTGGCCTGGTATTATCTCTCGTGCAAGGCCAGGCAGAATGCCGATGTGATGTACACACAGGAATATATGCAAATCGCCTACGGGCTGTATCCGGACTCCGGGCGTCTGGCCCGGGCGGCGGAAAATCTCGGTGTGAAAACCCATAGCCTTCATCCAATGCTTGGACGGCTCATTCCGGATCATTACCGGCTGAGAACACTAAAGGACAATGGAAGCTGGGCCAATGAGACGTCTTTGCCGGAATTGGCGGAGACCATGCAGGCCGGGCAGCTTATGCCGATTTGTTTCCTCCTGGATACGCGTGACAATCTCGCCTATAATCAGGCTTTGCGTGTGTACCGGACAATGATTGACCAGATGGGGACGCGGCTGGCCCCGATGCTGGTTTTGTGTAACCGTGCGGCAGAGACAAAATTAAC
>Ga0256832_1003138_pt1 | contig 11251 bp, 8 predicted proteins | sample 134614metaG_FD_190534 | JGI IMG/M metagenome (GOLD analysis project Ga0256832, IMG submission 190534) | Hydrothermal vent microbial communities from Lau Basin, Pacific Ocean - 134-614 | ecosystem: Environmental > Aquatic > Marine > Hydrothermal vents | place: Pacific Ocean: Lau Basin | collected...
GCAGTTGGTAATGTTCCTTTGTCTTTACACGAATGGGGTGTCGATTTTGCGGTTTGGTGTACCTACAAATATCTCAATTCCGGTCCGGGGAGCGTAGCGGGTTGTTTTGTGAATGAAAGACATCATGAAAATAACGACTTACCGAGGTTTGCAGGATGGTGGGGGCACGATAAGGAAACGAGATTCCTGATGCCACCTGATTTTAAACCCATTCCGACGGCTGAGGGCTGGCAACTGAGTAATCCGCCAATCCTTTCCCTTGCCGCCATTAAAGCTTCACTAGAGATATTTGATGAGGTCGGAATGCAGGCACTACGCAAAAAGTCCTTGTTGCTGACGGATTACTTTTTGTTTTTGATTTCAGAATTAGACAATCCCAATATCGAGGTGATTACCCCGATGGAACAATCTCAACGGGGATGCCAATTGTCAATCAAAGTGGTGAATAGCAATAAAATGCTGTTTGATACGATTACCAAAAAGGGGGTGATTGCCGACTGGCGTGAGCCGGATGTCATTCGCGTTGCACCGGTACCTTTGTATAATAGTTTTGAAGATGTTTTTAAATTTGTCTTAATCCTGAAAGAAGGATTGGAGGTATTATAAATTTTAAAAATGAAAAAAAAATCAGCAATTATCGTTGGAGCAGGACTGGTAGGGTCGCTGTGGGCTATTTATCTAGCAAAAGCCGGCTACAAAGTTGATGTTTTTGAGATGAGAGGCGATATTAGAAAAGCAGATATTGCCGCGGGCAAGTCTATTAATTTGGCTCTTTCGGATAGAGGTTGGCGGGCTTTAGGTCAAGTGGGAATAGAGGAAGAAATTCGGAAAATAGCCATTCCCATGCGTGGTCGAATTATGCATGCTTTGGATGGGACGCTGACTTTTCAGCCTTATGGCAAAAAGGGGCAGGCGATTTATTCCGTGTCAAGAGGTGGCGTCAATGCTCGTCTGATGGAAGCTGCAGAAAGTGCCGGCACGGTCGAAATTCATTACCATCACAAATGCATCGGGGCAGATACACAAGAAGGGATTGCTTGGTTTGAGCACACCAAAACAGGAGCGTCGATGTCCTTTCAAGCAGATTTGATTTTTGGGACAGACGGGGCTTTTTCGGCTATCCGCTACAAGGCGATGCAAAAGTTGGACAGGTTTAATTACGAGCAGCGGTATATTTCGGATGGCTATCGCGAGATATTATTACCGGCCGACGCTGATGGCTCCTATAAGCTGGATAAGAACGCGCTCCATATTTGGCCGCGGGGACGATTTATGTTGATTGCTCTTCCAAATGAGGACGGGAGCTTCACCTGTACTTTATTTATGCCCTTTGAGGGGGGGGAGAATAGCTTTGAGCAACTCCGAACCAAGGAGCAGGTCGATGTTTTTTTTAAAAAGACCTTTCCTGATTTTTTTGAATTGATGCCCGATATAGGCGAAAAGTGGGGTGCCCATCCGCTTTCTTCACTCGCGATTATACGGTGTTACCCTTGGTCGAACGGGCGTGCTCTGCTTCTAGGCGATGCAGCTCATGCTACCGTCCCCTTCTATGGGCAGGGGATGAATTCCGGATTTGAGGACTGCCGAATACTGGGAGATATGATGGAGGAGTATCAAGAGAACTGGGCTCAAATTTTTAAGGCATTTCAACAGGAACGAAAGCCAAACGGGGATGCAGTGCAGGATTTATCTTTACATAATTATTACGTCATGCGGGATTATGTGGCTGACCCAAGATTTTTACTACAAAAAAAGATTGAGGCGCGTTTTAGCGAGCGGTATCCCGATAAGTGGATGCCTTTGTACAGTCAGGTGACTTTTAGCCACATTTCTTATGCTGATGCTTTAAAAGTGGGGATGCGACAGGATGAAATTATCAAAGAGGTAATGAAAGAGGTCGTGGACATTGAACAACGATGGGATTCTGATGAGGTAGAAGCCCTTATTTTGAAAAAACTGAAAATAAAGGTTTGAAACTTAGGGAATCACTACAAAAAATTACCAAGGCTCCTCTGTATAGGAATAGCTTCACTTTGGTGTCGGGTACTTTCATCGCCCAGTTGTTTTTGTTGGTCATCAGTCCGATATTGACTATGCTGTATAGCCCGGAGGAGTTTGGTGTTTATGGTGCTTTTCTATCGGTATCGACCATTTTGGCGATGATTGGAACAGGGCGCTACGAATTGGCGATACTATTACCCAAAAAGGATAAAGACGGGTACTATATTTTCCTGTTGAGTTTATTATTAGCTGCATTTTTCGGGGTTTTACTCCTGCTAATTATTTTCCTGACCCAATCATTCTATTTTTGGGATTGGGTGACTGCCCTTAGGGGGAATTATTTATTTCTGATACCGCCGGGTGTTTTTTTATTTTCAATGACCATGCCGGCTGCTTTTTTAGCAAATAGGTTTAAAAAATTTCGCTTGCTTTCCTTTAGCAAGATTGCGGGGAGTGGTTCAACGGGGTTATTGGGCTTGCTGTTTGGTAGTGTGGGTATTACGTTTGGGGGCTTGATTTTTAGTAAATTAATCGGTTGGTTGGTAGAGACGGGTGTAATCGTGGTGCCCATTCTGAAAAAAGCCACCAACGCATTCAAGCCCTTTGAAAAAAGCCGCCTTTTTAAGCAGGCAAAGAAATATCAAAATTTCCCAAAATTTTCTATTCCTGAAGGGTTGTTGAATACGGGATTTAAGCAGATTCCAATCCTGGCGCTGACGATGTTTTTTAGTCCTGAACTCGCCGGATTTTTCACTCTGACGTCTTCTATTTTAGCAAAACCATTCGGTATGGTTAGTATGTCCTTTGGTCATGTTTTTTTTCAGAAGGCAACCGAGGTAGACCATCCGGATAAGTTACGTCCAATCTTTTCTGAATTGTTGAGATTCCTGTTTTTGCTTGCCATAGTACCTACGGCATTATTATTCATTTTTGCGCCATCCGTTTTTAGTTGGGTGTTTGGGCAAGTATGGGCAACATCCGGTATTTATGCCCGATGGATGCTGCCTTTCTTTTTTGTCACTTACCTAAAATCACCTTTTTCGGGCATGGTAGACGTCAAAAATGCTTTTGTGCGAAATTTGTTTTTTGAAGTGGGATTTGTTGGGATTGCACTTGCTGCATTCGCAATTGGTCATTGGCAGAAGGATGATTTATTGGCTATTAAAATATTCAGTCTTGGCAATGGCGTACTTGGATTGATTCAATTGTACTGGTTTAAGCTTTTAATTGAAGAGGAGGGCGGATGGTAGTAGGTTATAAAAAATGTAACCACTCAGATACCCAATGCCTAAAAACAGGAGCACCTGAGTCGTTACCAAAAAATAAAATTACCGGTTCATGCAACGCTTTTTGAATTTCTTTCGTTCTTATACCAAATACTGAACGTTAATCCAACCTAAAAAAGCTCAAAAAAGTAGAAGTGATGTGTGCTCCAGATCATTTTATCTTTTGAAATTTAGACAAATAAATAGCGACAACATGAACAATCAAAAAAGAATTACTCCCAGCCAAATTATCGATTTCATCGGATGGCAACTAAATGTCCCCATTTCAAATATTTTTCCACATACCGATTTGTCTAGTGATTTGAATTTGGATGACATTGATCAACTCCTTTTAATAGCTGAATTGGAGAACAGGTTAGAGGTATATCTTTCTAAGGAGGAGGTAGAGAAAATTAACACTATAAAAGACGCTAGTATTGTTTTTTTGAAGAATGTTGCTTGAGGGGCTTGGGGTTTTCGGCCTATTTTGCTAACCCGATAATTTAATCTTGACAGAGCACTAAGTATCTTCGCGAATAACGGAGGATATTTCATCAATTGCTTTTAAGGTGTTGATGGTGGCGGCCAGTTGGTCGGTATTGGCAACGACAATGCTTAGTTTTCCTTCAAAGAATCCATTATTTCCCGCAATTGAGAGCGATCGGATATTTAATCCTAGTTGTGTTGAGAGGATGTTGGTCATTCTTTCAATCATTCCCTTTCCTTTATCGACACCTCTGAGTGTCAGGTTTGCGACGAAGGAGGCATTGGTCGTGTTCACCCATTCTGCCTTCATGATTCGATAGCCATAGTTGGCCATTAGGTTGGTTGCGTTTGGGCAACTGGCGCGATGGATTTTCAAGCCGGCAGAGATGGTCAGGAATGCAAATATGTCATCTCCCTGTACCGGATTGCAACAATTGGCAAAGCTGTAAGAAAACTTTTCTCCCGGCTCTCCATTGATTAGTAATTTGGTATTTTCATGGAGGTTTATTTCTTTTGGTCTATGCTTCTTTGAAGGGGAAGCGGCCTCGTTTTCTGACGGTTTAGGTACCAGTTTTCCACCTTCGACGACAAAGTGCTTAGTAATTTGGCTAATATGGAATTTATCGGTAGCTATATCGTAATACAAATCTACGTAAGATTCATACTTGAAGAAGGCGATGAGGGTTTCCATTGATTCCTCAAACTTTACTTTAAGGTTTCTAAATTTTCGTTGGAGCGCTTCCTTGCCTATTTCTCCGATTTTTCTCTTTTCCTCCTTCATGGAGGATTTAATTTTTGATTTGGCCTTACCTGTGACCACCATCTTTAACCAGGCTTCGCTTGGTTTTTGCTTTGGAGAGGTAATGATGGATACTTGATCTCCATTTTTCAGCTCTGCACTGAGGGGGACGAGTTTGTTGTTGACTTTGGCGGCGGTGCAATGATAACCCACATCGGAGTGAATACTGAAAGCAAAATCGAGTGCCGTAGCACCTTTGGGTAATATTTTCATATCTCCTTTGGGCGTATAGACGAATACTTCTTCTTGGAAGAGATGGTTCTCTTTGAAATCTCCTAGAAACTCGACAGCGTCCATATAAGGGGCATCTAATATTTCGCGAACGCTATTCAACCACCGATCGTACACATCGTTTCCATCAGTGGAAACCCCTTTGTATTTCCAGTGTGCAGCAAAACCCTTCTCGGCGATTTGATCCATGCGTTCTGTGCGGATTTGTACTTCCACGTATCGCCCTTTGGGTCCGATAACCGTGGTGTGGAGGGATTCATAACCATTAGATTTAGGCGTCGTTATCCAGTCTTTTATGCGTTCGGGTATGGGGATGTGAACGTCGGTCACAATGGAATACGCCTGCCAGCAGACCATCTTTTCCTCAGAGAGGGTAGCTTTCATGGGCATCTCCAACACGATACGTACGGCAAACAGATCATAAATTTCTTCAAAAGAGACTCCTTTTGTTTTGATTTTGTTCCAAATGGAGTAAATGGACTTGGGGCGACCGAATATTTTATATGGGACGCCAACCGCACTTAATTTTTCTTTTAAAGGCGTAATAAAGGCTTCAATGTAAGCCTCTCTGTCTTTTTTTGTTGCCGCCAATTTGGTGGCTATTTCACTATAAGTTTCCCGGTCTGTCACCTTCATACATAGGTCGAGATATTCGGTTTTGAAGGCATAAAGTCCCAGACGGTGAGCAAGAGGGGCATAGAGAAAACTAGTCTCCGCTGCAATCTTTAATTGGGAGTGAATGGGCATGGCTCCGAGCGTTCGCATATTGTGAAGCCTATCAGCCATTTTTATAAGGACAACACGGACATCCTCGACTAGTGTTCGGAGTATTTTTTTGAAATTTTCCGCTTGCGGGCTGTTTACGTTGTAGGCGCCATCTAGCTTGGTGAGTCCGTCGACAATTTTGCCAATGGTCTTTCCGAATTTTTCGTGGATTTGCTCCGAGGTGATTGGGGTGTCTTCTACGACATCATGGAGTAGAGCAGAGATGATGGAGGTGGCGCCTAATCCGATTTCTTCGGCACAAATTCTAGCGACAGCAATGGGATGGAAAATGTAAGGTTCTCCTGATTTACGGCGCTGCTTAGAGTGTGCATCTACGGCTAATTCGTAGGCGCGATTTAGTTCCTCCTTATCCTTCTCGTCGACCTTGACCTTGATTGACGCTAACATATTCTGATATGCCTCATCAATTTCTTTTCGTTCCTCTGCTGTGTAACTCATCTTTGTCCTCTTAATTAAAACCAACAAAATTAAGCTATTTTCAGATATAAGGCTATTTTTTTCATTTTATTTTTGTAACTATTTGCGAGTAGTACACCATTTTTGTCATAGAAACGCCTTTTTCGATTTGAGAACAAGGATTGAAAAGAATATCGAACCTGTCTGCCTTCGACGGACTGCCGTATTCACGGTAGCCACACGAAGAACCTCCCGAACGTAATGAATCGCCATCAAATGAATAAAAAAGCGAGTAAAAAATCTTTGTATGTAGCTTTTTATAAAAAAAGGTCTTATATTTGCAGCGCTTTTTTAAAAAGCGGGTGTGGCGAAATTGGTAGACGCGCTAGACTTAGGATCTAGTGCCGCGAGGCGTGGGGGTTCGAGTCCCTTCACCCGCACTCATTCGAGACGTGTTTTTCTCGATGCTTTTTAATGAAAAGCAATAAGGATAAACCGGATTCCTTTGGTTAGGTTTCCGGTTTTTTTCTACTGTTTTTAGATTCAATAAACATTGCTATCATGCCAAAAGTTATCAGTAAAGATATTGATTCCGTAAATGCGAAACTCACCGTATCTATCCCCGTTTCCGATTACAAACCTGCTTACGAGGGGGAGTTGAAAAAGTTGAGGCAAAAAATTGACCTGAAAGGCTTCCGAAAAGGCAAAGCACCTTTAGGACTCGTTAAAAAAATGTATGGGGAGCAGGTATTAATGAAACTCATAAATGAGCTCTTGGATGAGGAAGTTAATAAGTTTCTTCAGGAGGATAAAGATACGAAGTATTTGGGGCAACCCATTCCCTCGGAGGATTCTCCCGTCATGGAATTCAATTTGAAAGATCTAAAGGACTATGAATTTAAACTGGACTTAGGGAAAGCCCCTGACGTCGAATTAAAAGGTCTTGATAAGAAGAGCAAATATTCTAAGTACACGATAAAAATAGAAAAGAAGATTGTCGATGAGGGGTTGGAGGCTCTTGCCAAACGATTTGGAGAGGAAGTGGAGGTCGATGAGCCGATCAAAGAAGGCGATAGGATAAGAGCCATCGTTACCGAGCTAGACGGCAAAAAAGCCAAAGAAGGTGGCTTGGTGACATCGGTAGTTGTTCTGGTTGACGACATGGATGAGGATATTAAAAAGAAAGTCCTCAAAAAGAAAAAGGGCGATACCATCAAAAATATCAATATCTATAAACTAGACAAACAACTAACGACCAAGGAGGATATTGATGAACATCTGTTGGGACTGGAAGAGGGCGAAGAAGTAGGAGAGAACTTTGATTTTACGATTGACGAAGTCATCCGGATAAAACCTGCTGAGTTGAATCAGGAGCTGTTTGATAAAGCCTTTGGTGAAGGTGTCGTTAGCTCTAAAAAGGAGGCTATCGAAAAAATAAAAGAGCCACTCATAGCACATTTTGATAGACAGGCAGACTTTATTTTTGCAGAAGAGGTGAGAGAAAAATTGCTGAAGAAAAATGAGTTTGAAATGCCGGTGGATTTTCTCAAGAGGTGGATATTGATGTCGGATGGAAAAATGACAGAGGAGGAGTTGAAGGAGCAACTTCCTGTTATTTTGGAGTCATTAAGGTGGGACTTGATTCAATCCATGATTGCAAAATCAGCAGATATTTCTGTCTCTCACGAAGAAGTTGAGCAGGATCTTATTCAGAAGATTGAGCAATATTATGGGGGTGCTAATTTGCCTGAAGGAATTTTGAATTCTCTTCTAGAAGGCATTCTAAAGGATGAGAACGAGTATCGTAGAGTTGTCAAAGGGATTTATGATGCCAAAGTGATGGGGGTAATCGCCGAAAAGGTGAAGATTGAAGATAAGCCGGTCAGCGTCGAAGAGTTTGAAAAGGTGATTAAGGCATTTAATGAGAAAAGGCATGAGGGGCATGACCACAACCACGACCATCAGCATTAAGATTTAGTGTTTGGAAATAGCAGCAAATAACCCTGTGACCAGATTCATTTGGTCACAGGGTTTTTTACGCATACCAAGCAATTTTAAACCAGTCTAAATAAGAAGTGCGAGCAAAAAAAACGGAACTTCTAAAAACATAGTTTGGACAAGAGTGTTATACACATTGCCTGTAGGCTTAATTATTTTACTAAAACAAAGAAAGAATGTTTCCTAAGAATGAATTCATGAAATACGCTACTAAGCATTTGGGCATGAGTAGCCTCCATTTGGAAGAGTATGCAAAGAAATCCGCTGCTTATCCAAATATTCAGGGTTTTACTCCCAATGTGATAGAGGAGCGCCAGATGAATATTGTTGGTATCGATGTCTTTTCACGTTTGATGATGGACCGTATTATATTTATGGGTCTTCCTGTGGATGATTATGTAGCCAATGTAATACAGGCACAGCTTTTGTTCCTTGAGTCGACTGACCCTAAAAGGGATGTGCAGCTTTTTATCAATAGTCCCGGAGGTTCGGTTATAGCAGGGCTGGGGATTTATGACACAATGCAGTATATTACAAATGACGTTGGTACGATATGTACAGGGTTGGCAGCCTCTATGGGCGCCGTGTTATTGACAGCCGGTACCAAAGGCAAACGGACAGGTCTACAGCACAGCAGAGTTATGATTCATCAACCGCTCGGTGGTATGCAAGGGCAGGTGACTGAAATGGAAATCTACTACAATCTCATCAAGGAACAGCAAAAAGAGTTGTACGAAGTGTTGAGCTATCACACCGGACAGCCCTATGAAAAAATTGAAAAGGACTGCCTGCGGGATAATTGGATGACCGCCAGTGAGGCAAAAGAATATGGGTTGATTGATGAGGTGCTGGATAGAGGTAGCCTTGCAGAAAAGAAGAAAAAAGCAAATAAATAATTCTCCATGAGTAAGAAAAAACATTCCTTCCAGTGCTCGTTTTGCGGTAGAGATAAAAGTGAAGCTTTGATGCTCATAGCGGGTATTGATGGGCATATTTGCGAGATGTGTGTCGAGCAGGCCTACGATATTATTCAGGAAGAACTATACGATGAGAAAAAACGGAAGAAAAAAAGTTCTACCACTTTCACTTCCAAGATACACAAGCCCCAAGAGATAAAAGAGTATTTGGATAGGTATATCATCGGGCAAGACCAGGCTAAAAAGGTGCTGTCGGTTGCCGTTTATAACCACTACAAAAGACTCGGCCAGAAGACGACAAAGGATGATGTGGAAATTGAAAAATCGAATGTTCTTTTCGTGGGAAAAACAGGTACAGGGAAGACTCTTTTGGCAAAAACCATTGCTCGCTTACTGAATGTGCCTTTTGCTATCGTTGACGCGACCGTTTTTACTGAAGCGGGTTATGTTGGAGAAGATGTGGAAAGTATCCTTTCCAGATTACTGCAAGTGTGTAATTATGACGTGGAAGCGGCCGAGCGAGGAATTGTCTATGTCGATGAATTGGATAAGATTGCAAGAAAGAGTGATAACCCATCCATAACGAGGGATGTCTCAGGTGAAGGCGTACAACAGGCTATGCTGAAGATGCTGGAAGGGACAGATGTTAGTGTTCCGCCACAGGGGGGCAGAAAGCATCCCGAGCAAAAATTGGTAAAAATCAATACAGAAAACATTCTCTTCATTTGTGGTGGTGCCTTCGATGGCATCGAGAAGAAAATTGCAGACCGTATTAACAAAAAAGTTATTGGTTTTAAGACGGAGGATGGTCTTGATACCACTAATACCGATGATTTGCTACAATATGTGACCCATCAGGATATTAAGCACTACGGGCTTATCCCGGAACTGATAGGGAGGCTTCCCGTACTTACCTATTTGAGCGAGCTCAATTTGTCAGCGCTAAAGGCTATTTTGACGGAGCCCAAGAATGCTTTGCTGAAGCAATACATAAAGTTATTTGAGATTGAGGGGATTGACTTGACCTTTACCGAGGATGCAATTGATTTTATTGCTGAAAAAGCACTTGAATACGAATTGGGTGCAAGAGGGCTACGGTCTATTTGTGAAGCCATTATGACGGATGCCATGTTTGAGTTGCCATCTCAGAAAGAGGTCAATAATTTTGTTGTCGACAGATCTTATGCAGAAGAGAAACTAAGCAGGTCAAAATTGAGTAAACTAAAAGTTGCGTAATGCGCTACTTTGTCGAATTGGCGTACAAAGGAACTCCTTTTCACGGTTGGCAAACGCAGCCACAAAAGGTAAGCGTACAGGAAGTGTTGGAAGATGCTTTCTCTAGGATGCTTCGAATAAAAATCAGCATTGTAGGCTGTGGCAGAACCGATGCCGGTGTTCACGCTTCGCAGTTTATTGCCCACTTTGACTACAATGGTGAATTACCCCGTTCATTTGTCGAACGCCTTAATAAATACCTGCCTCCTGAAATTGTGATTTATGAGATTAGGGAAGCCCCTGAGGATATGCACGCCCGGTTTGATGCCAAACTGCGTGGATACACCTATCGCATGATTTTTCGCAAAAATCCATTTTTAAAAAATCTTACTTATTATTATCCCTATCCCAATCGTCCCGATTTTGAGAAGATGCAGGAAGCTGCAAACCTCTTATTGGGCTATTCCGTATTTTTTCCATTTTGCAAGTCCAATTCTGATGCAAAAACAATGAATTGCCGGTTGCAAAAAGCTATCTGGAAGCAGGTCGATAATACGGAGGAAGAAGAATGGCAATTCCATATCGAAGCCAATCGTTTTTTGCGGGGAATGGTGCGGCTTATCGTCGGAATGTGCGTCAATGTCGGCACGGGGAAGCTATCCTTGGAAGAAGTAAAAAGTGCCCTTGATAATCAACGTCGCCTAACGTTAGATTTGAGTGTACCCGCCGGGGGGTTGTATCTTTCAAAGGTAGTATATTAATACATCGGGCATCCACAGTCGGGTGTTCTACACCCGTAAACTAGGAATACTAATAATACCAGAAAGAATAGAATTTTCCAACGATTGTTCATTAGTTCGTGCTATTTACCTATTGTCAAGCTACAAATGTAAGCTAAAAAGCCAAGAAGATATAGAAAATTATCGAATTTTAAATACCTTGCCACTCAAAATATCTAAGCAGGTATGAATGCACAGGAAATAATCAATTGGTATCGGGATGCAGTTGTTCAAATTGCCACTCCATTTAGCACCGGAACGGGCTTCTTTTTGAAGAAGTATGGATTGATCGTCACAAATGAGCACGTTGCGCGCGACAACAAGTTTGTCATTATTGAAAGCAACCTTATGAAAAAGCAATTGGCAGACACTGTTTAC
>Ga0256832_1003139_pt1 | contig 11245 bp, 11 predicted proteins | sample 134614metaG_FD_190534 | JGI IMG/M metagenome (GOLD analysis project Ga0256832, IMG submission 190534) | Hydrothermal vent microbial communities from Lau Basin, Pacific Ocean - 134-614 | ecosystem: Environmental > Aquatic > Marine > Hydrothermal vents | place: Pacific Ocean: Lau Basin | collected...
CGCTATTGAAGACGAGCCTGGAGCGGGCCGCCGATCTGGCGGGTGACGCGCGCCTGCTGGTCAACAGCGCGGACAGCAGTCTGCTGGAGCATGGCGCGGACGGTCTGCACCTGGCCGCGCGTCATCTGGATGACCCGCCGACGCGGCTCGGCTGGCCGAGCGCGGCGTCTTGTCATGCTCCGGAGGAATTGCGCGCCGCGCGCCGCGCCGGGGTGGATTTTGCCGTGCTGTCGCCACTGTTGCCCACCACCAGCCACCCAGGCGCGCGGACGCTGGGTTGGTCGCGCTTCTCCGAATGGGTTGACGATTGCGCGATGCCGGTGTTCGCGCTCGGCGGCCTGTCGCGCGGGCATCTCTCCGAGGCCTGGCGCCACGGCGCCCAGGGGATTGCGGGAATTCGCCTGTTCGAGGGCGGCCGGTGAAGCATGCCAACCGCCTGTGGATGTTCTTCATCCTGATCGCGGCCGGGCTGGTGTACAGCTATGCGATGGTCGGCAAGCGTTATCAGCAGGCCGTGAGTGACTCTCCCGCCACGGCATCGTCGTCGAGGGGCGCGCGGATACTCAACATCGAGGAGGACTGTCGCCCCTTTCAGGCGCCGTGCGCGGCCTACGCGGCATCCGCCGCGCTGGTGTTGCGGCTGAGGCGCGTGAGTGGCGCTGGCGGCGCGCCGGAGCTGGCCGTCGAGGTGGCGCAGGTAGGGCTTTCGCCGAAAACGCTCGCGTCGGCGGAGTTGATTCTTGGCCCGCGGGCGGAACGGGGCGGGGCGCCGTTGCCCCGATTTCGCGCGGTGGCTTCCGACGGTGTCTGGAAAGCGGTGTTTCCGCTGGATGCGAAAGCCACGCGCCTGGAGGTCCGCCTGGACGATGGCGAACGTGTCTGGGTGGCGGAATATCCGTTGTGACGCTGGGAGCCTGTCGGGTTATGGGTTGTCCACCGCGGTGGTAGGGAATCAAGCTTCAGTCGTGGCGGTAGCCGTCGTCCTCATCCGGGGTCCGATCCGGGATTTGCGCCGGTTCGCCGGGTATCCGACGGGACTCGTCCAGCCATTCGCCCAGGTCGATAAGCCGGCAGCGCTGGCTACAGAACGGCCGGGTGTCGGCCTGTTTCTCCCAGTTCACCGGGGTCTTGCATATTGGGCACGGGACTTTGGTCATCAGAGCATGCAGTTCGTCAGTGAGAACTCGATATCGTAGTCCGCCGGCGCCGGATGGCTCAGGCCCCGGCTCATATCGATGAAGCGGATCGTGTAGCGGTGCTTCCCGCCACTGACCTCGGCGTGGCAGGGGATGGCCGGATCCAGGCCGATGCGGATCAGGCGGGTGCCGCGCGCGGCATCCTGGTCCTGCTGGAACATGCCGCGTTTCGCCTGCCGGGGTTCGCTGACGGCGCTGTCGCGGATCAATGCGAGCAGCAGGTCGGTGGCGTGTCGTACCGGCGCCAGATCGGTCAGCCAGTCGGACAGGTCGGCGCGGCGTTCGTCCTCCGGGCGGTGCAGCCAGTAATGCAATTCCGGCAGATCGAAAGAACAGTCGCCGCCGGGGATGCAGCTGCGTTGCGCGACCGTTTTCAGGAATTCGTCGTTGCGCAGTCGCTGGCCGATCTGGCCGGGCTGGTTGCGTAGATTCGCGCCGCCCTGTTCCAGCTTGGCGAGTGTTTCGTCGAGCATGCTGGTGTCTATGCCGGCGTCGCGCTGGATGCCGTGCAGCACGTTGGTCAGGCGTTCGACCTCCTTCAGCAGTTCGGATCTCAGATCGCTGCGGGTCAGCGCGGTGGTGGCGTCCAGCAGCGCCTTGACGCACTGGCGGGTGTTCCATGCGTCGCTCTGGGTCATATGGTAGGCGATCTCATCGAACAGGCGTTCCAGTCGCAATAGCGTGCGCATGCGTTCGTTCAATGGATGTTCGTAGATGATGAGCTCGGCCACCGGCTTTCCGTCCTGCGCGCAAAAGGGCATTTTCCGCTATTTGCCGGGTGGCGTAAACTCCTGTGACGTTGCCGCGGCCAAATCGAGATAGCGCCGGTGGAGCCGCGCGACCCGAGCGTCCAGGACTTCCATCCCGGCATTGTTGTCGATGATGTCGTCGGCGATGCGGCGTAGCGCGCTTTCCGGGGCCTGCTGGGCGATGATGGACTCGATGGCTTCGCGTGGCTGATTGTCTCGGCGCATGGCGCGCGCGATACGCGTTTCGCGGTCGGCATCGACGAGCAGGACACGGTCGGCCAGGTCGTCGAATCCGGCCTCCAGCAACAGCGGGATCACGGCGATTGCGTAGGGGGCCTCGAGCGCTTCCAGGCGGGCTTCGAGTTCGCCGCGGATGAGTGGATGCAGCATGGCGTCCAGGCGGGCTTTCAGCGCGCGATCCGCGAATACCGCGTCACGCAGCGCGCGCCGGTCGAGCCGACCCGAGGTGTCGAAGAACCGTTCGCCCCAGGTTTCGCCGATCGCCGCATGGCCCGCGCGGCCCGCTTGGACGATGTCGCGCGCGATCACATCGGTGTCGACGACCGGTACGCCGAGCATGGCGAAGCGGTCGGAAACTGCGGTCTTGCCGCTGCCGATGCCGCCGGTCAACGCGATACGCAGCGGCATCGCGATCGGGCTCAGAGGCCGGAAAGCCGCAGGTAGGCCTGATTGATCTGTTGCCCCCAGAGCAACGCGATCCAGCCGGCGACCGCCAGATAGGGTCCGAACGGGATGGGGTTGCCTTGCTCGTGGCGGCGCAGCAGTATCAGGCCGAGGCCACTGACCGCGCCGACTACCGAGGCGATCAATATGATCTGCGGCAGCATCTGCCAACCGAACCAGGCGCCGAACAGCGCGAGCAGCTTGAAATCGCCGAAGCCCATGCCCTCCTTGCCGGTCAACAGGCGAAACAACTGGAAAACCACCCACAGCACCAGGTAACCGGCGATCGCACCGATCACGGCCGATTGCAGGTCGGTAAACACGCCGAACAGATTGAAGAACAAGCCCAGCCACAGGAACGGCAGCGTGATCTGGTCCGGCAGCAGCTGGGTATCGAGATCGATCATCGCGAGCGCGACCAATACCCAGGTGAAGATCAGTCCGGCGAGGGTCTGCCAGGTGACGCCGAAGTGCCAGGCGACCGCCAGCGACAGCACGGCGGTGGTCAGTTCGACGAGCGGATAGCGCGCGCCGATGGCGGTATCGCAGTTGGCGCAACGACCGCGCAGCAGCAGATAGCTGACGACGGGGATATTCCGCAAGGCGCTGATCGCGTGGCCGCAGGCGGGACAGCGGGAACGGGGTTTCGACAGGCTGAGCGGCTCACTGTCGCTCACGTCCTCCTCCAGCCCGAGGTACTCCCGGCATTCCGCTTTCCAGCCGCGTTCCAGCATTTGCGGCAGGCGGTGGATGACGACATTCAGAAAGCTGCCGACGGCCAGGCCCAGCAGGCCGATCCATAACAGGAACCAGCCGGGATGAGCGCGCAGAAGTTCGATGTAATCCATGCCGTCCGGCTTACTTGCCCATGACCGCCGAGCCCATCTGGAATATTGGCAGGTACATTGCGATGACCAGCCCGCCGACCAAGGTGCCGAGTATCACCATGATCAGGGGTTCCAGCAGGCTGCTGAGCGCGTCGACCGCGTTGTCCACCTCTTCCTCGTAGAAATCGGCGACCTTGCCGAGCATCGAGTCCAGGGCGCCGGATTCCTCGCCGATCGCGACCATCTGGTTGACCATGTGTGGAAACAACGGCTGTTGTTTCATCGAAAGCTGCAACGACTGGCCAGTGGCGACATCCTCGCGCATCTTCAAGACCGCGTCCGAGTAGATCACGTTGCCGGTCGCGCCGGAGACCGATTCCAGGGCTTCGACCAGTGGTACGCCGGCGGCGAACATGGTCGATAGCGTGCGCGCGAAACGCGCGACGGCGGCCTTGTGCAGGATTGGGCCGATAATGGGTGTCTTCAGCAGCAGCTTGTCGCCGAACTGACGGAACTTGCGCGAACGTTTCCAGAAGTAGCCGCCGACATAGATCGTGGCGATAAATCCACCTAACATCAACCACCACCAAGCCTGTACGAATTTCGACATGTTGACGACCAGGCGGGTAAAGGCGGGCAGGTCGGCGCCGAAACCGGCAAACAGGGATTCGAACTGCGGGATCACGAAGATCATGATGATCGCGACGACGATCACCGCGACGATGATCACCGCCGCCGGATAGAACAGGGCTTTCTTGATCTTGCCCTTCAGCGATTCGGTTTTCTCCTTATAGGTCGCGATCTTGTCCAGCAGGTCTTCCAGGATACCGGCCTGTTCGCCGGCCTCGACCAGGTTGCAGAACAGGTCATCGAAATATAACGGATGCTTGGCCAGCGCGGTCGCCAGCGCGGTACCGCCCTCTACATCGGCCTTGATCGCGAGCACGAGGTCCTGCATCGACGGGTTGTCGTTGCCGCGCCCGACGATATCCATCGCCTGAACCATCGGCACCCCGGAGGACATCATCGTCGCCAGTTGGCGAGAGAACACCGCGATATCCTTCGGTTTGATCGGTTTCTTGCGGTTGGACAGAAAAGAGGTCTGCTTGCGGCGTACCTTGGTGGGCGTGAGTCCCTGCCGGCGCAGGTCGGCCTTCACCAACGCGATGCTGGCGGCGCGCGATTCACCCTTGACCTTGCGGCCCTTCCGGTCGGCCCCTTCCCAGTTGTAGACGTAGGCTTTGTCTGCCTTTGGCGCCTTGGTCTTGCCCCTGGCGCGGGTTTGTCGGGCTTTTTGAACAGCAGTCGCCATGCTTAGTCCTTGGTTACGCGGTTGATTTCTTCGAGGCTGGTGATGCCCAGTTTGACCTTGTTCAGGCCGGAACGGCGCAGGTCGGAATAGCCTTCCTTGGTGGCCTGCGCGGCCAGATCCATGGCGTTACGCCCTTCCATGATGAGCTTGCCCATGTCTTCGGATACCGGCATGACCTGAAAGATGCCGATACGTCCGCGGTAGCCCTTGGCGCACTTATCGCAGCCCACCGGGCCATACAGGGTCAGGCCAGAGTCCGCCTCCTCTTCGCTGAAGCCCTCTTCTATCAGGGTTTCGCGCGGCAGTTCGTGTTCGGTCTTGCAATGCTCGCAGAGCTTCCTCGCCAGGCGTTGCGCCATGATCAGATTGACCGACGAGGCAATGTTATAGCTCGGGATACCCATGTTCGCGAGTCGCGTCAGCGTCTGGGGTGCATCATTGGTATGCAGCGTGGACAGCACCAGGTGGCCGGTCTGCGCCGCTTTTACCGCGATCTCGGCGGTTTCCAGGTCGCGGATCTCGCCGACCATGATGATATCCGGATCCTGGCGAAGAAAGGCGCGCAGGGCCGCCGGGAAAGACACCCCGGTTTTCGGGTTGACATTGACCTGGTTGATGCCGGGCACCTGGATTTCCACCGGGTCCTCCGCCGTGGAGATGTTGATCTCCGGGCTGTTCAGCAGGTTCAGCGCGGTGTACAGCGTGACCGTCTTGCCGCTGCCGGTCGGGCCGGTCACCAGAATCATGCCGTAGGGCTTCTGGATCGCGGTCATGAAGTCGTTCTGCTGCTGCTCCTCGAAGCCCAGCGCCTCGACGCCCAACTGGGCGCCGGCGGCGTCGAGGATACGCAGCACGATCTTCTCGCCATGCAGCGTCGGGCAGGTGTTGACACGAAAATCCACGCCATGGTTCTTGGAGATGGCCAGCTTGATGCGGCCATCCTGCGGTATGCGGCGCTCGGCGATGTTCAGTCGCGCCATGACCTTCAGTCGCGCCGCCAGCCGTGCGGCGATGCTGTGCGGGGGCGCCGATGCCTCGTGCAAAACGCCGTCATGGCGGAAGCGGATGCGATAGGTTTTCTCGTAGGGTTCGAAATGGATATCCGATACGCCCTGGTTGATCGCGTCCAACAGGATCTTGTTGATAAAGCGCACCACCGGCGCCTCGTCGATCTCGGCATTGCTCTCGCTCAGTTCATCCGATTCGCCGACGCCGATGTCGAGATCACCGAGATCCTCGTCGATCAGGTCGGATACGCTCTGTTGCTTCGAACTGAGCGCCTTCTCGATCGTCAGCGCGAGCTTGTCTTCCTCGGCCAGTATCAGCTCGGTACTCAGTCCGGTATGGAACTTGATTTCGTCGAGTGTCTGATGGCTGGTCGGGTCGGATACCGCCAGATAGAGACGCTTGCCGCGCTTGAAAACCGGTAGCGCATGGTGCTTGGTGATGAGTTTTTCGTCGACCAGGTCGGTTTGCAACTCTTCCGTATTCACCGCGTTGAGATCGAAGATCGGAATACCGAACGCCTGAGATGCCGAGATCGCGACATCCTGCGCATTGACCAGCTTGTGCTCGACCAGGTAGCGCGTCAGCGAGAGCTGCTGCTCGGCGGCTTTCTGTTGGGCGCTGGTGGCCTGCTCGTCACTGAGCTTGCCTTCCTGAACCAGGCGTCTGGCGAGGCCGTTGAGGTGGAATTTGGCTTGGGCTGTTGGCATGGCTTAGGCGTTCGTCTCGGGAAAAATGGCATGCCGGTGAAACGCCGGCGTCGAATGCGGCCAAGTATAGCTTAATTCGGGTGACTGCTTCCCGGACCTGCTCTATTTGTCGTCAGGCAGGCACGGGACTTGATGATTTACGGACAGGCGGAAGCCGAGCTGCTGGTGTTGCTGGAATCGCAGCATTTCTGCATCCTGTTGTCGCAGCGTACCCAGGCGTTGCTGCTGATCTCGGTGACGACAACCGAATAGCTCGTGCTGTTGGCCGTGGTGATGACGTTGTAGGTGTAGCGATCCTGGTCGCCTTCCGGCCTCCAGCCCAGGTTGTTGCCCAGCGTGCCGCTGCCTCCGCTCCAGGAACCGCCGACATAGCTGTTGTTGTCGAGTTTGTAATCCTCCAGCGCCATTCTCAGGGAATCCATGTTGGAACGCGCGACGCCGAGGCGGGATGTAGTGATATAGCCGTTGTAGGCAGGAATGGCGATCGCCGCGACGATGGCGAGAATAGCCACTGCGATCATCGCTTCGATGAGAGTGAAGCCGCGTTGTCGATCGGCGGGAAGATGCATGGATTTGCTCCGTGGTCTAAATCTACATGGTGACCGAGTTTATCACGATATTGGCGCTGTTCAGGTCCAGATAGCTTGGTCTGCTGATGGTGACCACCTCGGCGCCCACCACGCTGCTTTGTACGCTGATGCCGATGGTTCCGTTGCTGTTGGGGGTGGCGGCGAAAGCGGGTCCACCATCCGGCGCGGTGCTGTTTTGAGGATTCAGAATATTGATCAACAGACCGCTGGACAGCGTGCTGACCGAGTGGTTGCTGGCGATACGCGCAAGGCGCAGTGTCAATTCGGCCTTGGTGGCGCGATACGCCTCGTCATAGTGATTATTGACCTTGGCCATGCGTGCCTCCTTGATGTAGTTGTTATAGGCGGGAATCGCGATGGCGGCCAGGATAGCGATGATCGCGACGACGATCATCAGTTCGATCAGAGTGAAGCCTGATTTCAATGAGGTTTTGTGCATGATGGTTCGGAAAACCCGCGCTACGACCAAGAAGTCGGCGCAGCGCGGATAGACTGCCCGATCAGAGATTCGCGGCGGAGATGTTTACCGTTTTACCAAGGGTCACGCCGGAAAAGGTACTCGGCTGACTTATGGTAACAACCTCTTGGCCGGTACTACCGGAAACAGATATGCCGATAGTGCCATTGGTGGTGCTGGCCGAACTGGCGTAAGCATTACCAGTGCCGACAGGCGCTAACTGGGCTTCGGGGTTGACAATGTTGTTGACAATGTAGCCGACAGTGAGGGAGGGTACGGAAGCGCCGCGAGCAAGTTCCGCCGCGCGCTTGGCAAGTTCGGCTTTCACTGAGCGATAGGCTTCATCATAATGGTCGGTAACCTTCGCCAAGCGTGCTTCCTTGATGTAGTTCTGGTACGCCGGGATCGCGATGGCGGCCAGGATGGCGATGATCGCGACGACGATCATCAATTCGATCAGGGTAAAACCGGATTGGGCTTTTTTCATGGATTGCTCCGTTGGTTGGATAATTCAAATGTATAGACAATGGCCAAGCCGTATTGCCGTGGAGGTGGCTCGACCCTTGGCAAGGGTACTTGCAGATGCCGTGCCAACTTTTCTTTCGTTGACTGTTTGGCGTCCGCAGCAGGCAAAGCTTTAGGGATAAAGTACGGGATAGGGGATCGGCATGCGTGGAATCGGCTCACATTTTTGGTTTCGGCGGGCCTGATGCGGGACGCCGGGTGACAAAATTCGTCACATTGTGCCCTCAGTTGTCGATTTCGGTCTTTTCGATGCCGAGTTTTGCCAGCCGGTAGCGTAGCGCGCGAAAGCTCAGGCCCAGTTGGCGGGCGGCGGCGGTGCGGTTCCAACGGGTGGCTTCCAACGCGGTCAGGATGCGCTGGCGCTCGATGTCGGCCAGGTAGTCTTCCAGCGGCAGGTCGTCGTCGGGTCCGGCCGGGTCGCTGGCCGGGAGGCTGGCCGGCAGCATCAGGTCAGCGGCGGTGATGCGCCCGGCCTCGCAGAGCGCCGAGGCGCGTTCGAGGATGTTTTCCAGCTCGCGCACATTGCCGGGGTAGGCGTAATCGCGTAGTTGCCGCATGGCTTCCTTGTCTATCACGGGTTTTTCCAGACCGTTCTTGCGCGCGATGCGTGTCAGGAAGTGTTCCGCGAGCAGTGGGATGTCGTCGGCGTGCTGACGCAATGGCGGCATGACCAGTTCGATGACGTGCAGGCGGTAGTAGAGATCCTGACGGAACTGGCCGGATTCGACCAGGCCGGCGAGATCCTTGTGCGTGGCGCTGATCAGGCGGATGTCGACCGGTATCTCTTGCGCGCCGCCGACCGGGCGAATACGCCTTTCCTGGATCGCGCGCAGCAGCTTGACCTGCATCGCCTGTGGCAGGTCGGCGACCTCGTCGAGAAACAGGGTGCCGCCCTCGGCGCTTTGAAACAGCCCTTTCTTGTCCTGTGTGGCGCCGGTGAAGCTGCCCTTGACGTGACCGAACAACTCGCTTTCGACCAGGTCGGGCGGGATCGCGCCGCTGTTGACGGCGATGAACGGCGCGGCGGCGCGCGGGCTGTTGGCATGGATCAGATGCGCGGCGAGTTCCTTGCCGGTGCCAGATTCTCCGCTGACGAACACCGGCGCCTGGCTGCGCCCGAGCTTCAGTATGGTCTCGCGCACCCGGTTGATGGCCTCGGAGTTGCCGAGCAGCATCGGGCGTTCCGGATCGGTGCCGGGCTGTCCGCTTGCGCCGCCCGTTGGCGCGGCCGGCTCCAGCTTCAGCGCGGCGGCGATGAGCTGGCGCAGGTTGCCGAGATCGACCGGTTTGGAGATAAAGTCGAAGGCGCCGGCCTTCAGCGCGCTGATCGCGGTCTCCATGCTGCCGTGCGCGGTGATCACCGCGCACGGCATCGCCGGGTGGCGGCTGCCGATATGTCGCACCAGGTCGATGCCGTCGCCATCCGGCAGGCGCATGTCGGTCAGGCAGAGGTCGAAGTGTTCGCTTTCCAGGAGTTGTCGCGCGGTGCCCAGGTCGGCCGCCGAGCGGGTGCTGATGCCCATTCTGCCGAGGGTGATCTCCAGCAGTTCGCGGATATCCGGTTCGTCGTCGACGATCAGCGCGGTCGGAGTACTCATAGGCGGCCCTTGAAGGTCAGTCGAAAACAGCTGCCGCCGGTGGGTGGCGGGATATAGCGTAAGTCAATGTCGTTTAATTCCGCAAGCTCGCGGACGATATACAGCCCCAGGCCGGTACCGCTGTTGCGTGTCGTGAAAAAGGGCTCGAAGATGCGATTGACGGTGTCGGGCGGGATGCCGTTGCCGTTGTCGATGATGTCCAGCACCGGGTTTTTCGATTCCCGGGTCAGGCCGCCGCACAGCGTGATCTTGAGCGATTCCATCGGCTGGCCGCCATGCACGACCGCGTTGCGCACGATGTTCAGGACGATCTGCGCGAGCTGGCTGGGGTCGGCGATGACCCGCGTGTTTTTCGGCGTGATCGCGATACGCCAGCGTTTGTCGCCGAGACCCAGTCCGGCCTGATTGTCCGTTATCAACTTGTCCAGCCAGTCCGCCAGCCGTAGCGCCTCGAATGTCGCCTGGGTGCGCCGTGACAGGCCGAGGACATCCTCGATGACGCGGTTCACGCGCTCGGTGTTGTCGTGGATGATCTGCGTCAATCGTCGGTCGGCGTCGTTCAGCTCCGGCGATTCCCCGAGCAGTTGGGCGGCATGCCCGATGGCGCCCAGCGGGTTGCGGATCTCGTGCGCGATACTCGCGGTCAGCTTACCCAGCGAGGCGAGTTTCATGCGTGTCGCCTGGCGGTTCACCTCGCCGCTGTCCTTGATCAAGAGCATGATGCCCTGGTGCTCGGCCAGGCCGATACGGGTGAATTGCAGATTCAGTTGGCGCTCGCCGGGCAGGTTGACATCCAGGTTGTCGATGCTGCCCCGTTGTTCGCGCCAATGGTTCAGCGCGCGGGCCAGTGCGGGCGAGATCTCCTCCAGCGGCGCGCGTGGCGGCGCGACCGGCATGTCGAGCAGTTGCCAGGCGGCCTCGTTGGCCATGCGCAGCACGCTGTTGTCGTCGACCACCGCGAGACCGGCCTGCATGTGTTGAATTATATAGTTGTTCAGCTCCGACAAGCGCGCCAGTTCGGCACCGCGCTGGTGGGCGAGATACTCGGATGACTTCAGTCGTTGGCTCAGGTTGCTGGCGAGTACCGCGATGGCGAAAACGGCGATGCCGAACAGGCCGGCCTGCACGTAGCCGTTGGTCGGCGCGTCGAGATAGAGCACCGCGTAGAGCTGCTCGGCGAGTACGCTTACTGCGGCCAGCGCGGCGAAGGTCAGCGCGGCGCGGGTGTCGATCAGGGTGGTGGAGATCGCCAGCGAGATCAGCAACAACATACCGATGCCGGAGCCGATGCCGCCACTGGCGTGCATCAGCAGCACGATCGCGACGATATCGCCGAAGATCATCAGATAGACCTGGTGATGAAAGGCCGGCTGGCGCAGCGTGACGAGTAGTGCGGCGATGACCGTGCTGGCGAAATACAGCAGGCTGACCAGGGCGAACAGCAACGGTTCGCGCTGGCCGAAATACTGGTGGCTGTCGGGGTAGAAGAAGTAGACCAGCGCCAGCAGGGCGCTGAGCAGTACCCGGTAGGTGGCCAGCAGGGTCAGGAGCCGCCAGCGACGCCCCGGGCGTTTACCGCGGTCAGTCGTCGT
>Ga0256832_1003140_pt1 | contig 11243 bp, 10 predicted proteins | sample 134614metaG_FD_190534 | JGI IMG/M metagenome (GOLD analysis project Ga0256832, IMG submission 190534) | Hydrothermal vent microbial communities from Lau Basin, Pacific Ocean - 134-614 | ecosystem: Environmental > Aquatic > Marine > Hydrothermal vents | place: Pacific Ocean: Lau Basin | collected...
AGCTCCCAGCTGCGAGCGAAGCGAGCGTTGAGCGTTGAGCGTTGAGCGCGGGTCCGGGTGCATTCAGGCCTCAAGGCTCCCAGCTCCCAGCTCCCAGCTCATGGCTCACAGCTCATGGCTCCCAGCTGACAGCTCACAGCTGACAGCTCCCAGCGCCTCAGTCGCCGTCGGTGCGCAAACGGTAGCCAACGCCGCGCACCGTCTCGATGCGGGCGGCGGCGGGGCCGAGCTTCTCACGCAGCCGCTTGACGTGGGTGTCGACAGTGCGCGTCTCGATGCCCGGCGCATAACCCCACACGCGCTCGAGGAGGTCCGCTCGCGCTTGCACCCGCCCGCGGCGCCTTGCCAGGTCGAGCAGCAGGCGGAACTCGAGGGCGGTGAGGTTCACCTCCTTGCCTCCCACCTCGACGCGGTGACCGGGCACGTCGATGACGAGGTCGCCGACGACGATGTGCTGGGGCCCTTCGTCGGCCGCCGCACCGACCCGCCGCAAGATGGCGTCGATCCGCAGCAGGAGCTCTCGCGGGCTGAAGGGCTTGGTCACGTAGTCGTCGGCGCCGACCTCGAAGCCTACGACGCGGTCGACCTCCGCGCCCTTCGCCGTGAGCATGACCACCGGCAGTCGTGCCGTGCTCTCGTCGCGGCGCAGGCGCCGGCAGACTTCGAGCCCGCTGATGTCCGGGAGCATCACGTCGAGGACCACGAGATCTGGGCGCTGGCGCCGGATCTCGGCCAACGCCGTGGCGCCGTCGTGAGCGCAGAGCACGGTATGACCCGCCTGCTGGAGGTTGAAGCCGACCAGCTCGGCGAGGTCGCTTTCGTCTTCGACGACGAGGATTCTCGAACCCATCGGTTGTCCGGGATACTGCGGTGGCGCCGTCACGATTCGGTGACGGCGACGTGGCGAAAGCTCAACGCTGCTGTCAGATACAACCATGGGCCCGCGGCCGGCACACCCTCGTGAGCGAACGCACGGGCGCACCCGGAGCCAAAGCGGTACGGGGCCCCTCCCATGGGTCTGAGCGTCGGCATCGTCGGGCTCCCGAACGTCGGGAAGTCCACCCTCTTCAACGCCCTCAGCCGCAAGCAGGCCGAGGCCGCCAACTACGCCTTTTGCACCATCGACCCCAACGTGGGGGTGGTGCCGGTGCCGGACGCACGCTTCGACGCCCTGGTGCGCCTGTTCCAACCCAAGAAGGTCGTCCCAGCGACGGTGGACTTCGTCGACATCGCGGGCCTCGTGCGCGGTGCATCCAGGGGCGAGGGCAAAGGCAACGCCTTCCTCAGCCACATCCGCGACGCCGACGCCGTGGCGCATGTCGTGCGCTGCTTCGAAGACGAGAACATCCTGCACGTCGACAACCGCGTCGATCCGTCCGCTGACATCGAGACCATCGAGACGGAGCTCGTCCTCAAGGACCTCGAAACGGTGCAGAAGCGTCTGGACAAAGCGCGCAAGGCCGCCAAGGGTCCCAACCCTCTTGAGAAGAAGGCCCTGGCGGTCTGCGAGGCGCTGCAAGCCCACCTCGATCAGGGCAAACCGGCGCGGCTCTTCGACGCCGGCGAGGGAGACGACGAGCAAGCGATCGTGCGCGATCTCTTCCTGATCACGGCCAAGCCGATGTTCTACGTCTGCAACGTCAAAGAGGAGCAGATCGCGGACGCCGATCGGGACCCACTCGTTCAAGAGGTCAAGGCGATCGCCGACTCGGTCGGGGCGCCGACGGTGGTGATCAGCGCCGCCATCGAAGCGGAGATCATGCAGCTCCCGGAGGATGAGCGCGCGGAGTTTCTCGAGTCCCTGGGCCTCGAAGAGCCTGGGCTGCATTCGGTCATCCAGACGGGCTACCGGATGCTCGACCTGATCACCTACTTCACCTGCGGTGAGCCCGAGGTCCATGCCTGGACCATCACGAAGGGCACCAAGGCCCCGCAGGCCGCGGGGAAGATCCACACGGACTTCGAGAAGGGCTTCATCCGCGCCGAGGTCATCAAGTGCGCCGACATGCTCGAGCTCGGCAGCGAGCAGGCGGTGAAGGCCGCTGGCAAGATGCGCCTCGAAGGCAAAGACTACGTCGTCGAGGACGGCGACATCATGCACTTCCGCTTCAACGTCTGATGGGCGCAGAGCTCGCGGAGCTGTGGGCGGAGCTCGCGTCGGGGCCGGGCCTCGCCGACGTCGACGAGCTGCAGAAGCGCTTCGGCTTCGACGACGAAGTCGCCGCTCTTCTGCGCGAACGCTACCCGGACCGGCCCGTCGAAGTGGGGCAACGGCATCTCTTTCCAGACCTGCACCACGTCCTCGACGACGACGAGCTCCCCTGGCCACGCTCCTGGCTGCCCCTCGAACCGGTCGACGACCGCGAGGTGCTGGTGCTGGCCGAAGGCAAGGTTTGGCGCGGCCGACGGAACGGGAACCCGGAGCTCCCTGGGGAGCCCCTGTGGGACTCCTTCGGCGCGTTTCTGAGGGATGTGGTCGCGGTCCGCAGGCACGCGGCCTACGCCTCCCTCGGCCCTGACCGTTGGCTCACCCCCGAGGCGGAGCGTGCCCTCCGCGCGGAGCTCTCGCCTGCGGCCTTCGGCTTTTTCGGGCTGCCCACCCTGGGCGAGCTACGCCGCTACCTCCAAGGCGAGAAGGCGGCGGGCCGGGTGGTGGCCGCGGCGGGCCTCTTTTTCCTCGCTTGCACTCTCGCGTTCCTCTTCGCGCCCTTTGGGACCTTCGCCGCCCGCGTCCCCTTCGTCGTGGTGATCGGCTCGGTGCCCTTCGCGCTCTTCCTCTTTGGGATGCGCGCCGTGCGTGGGGCGCGGCGGCGGCTGGCGGCGCTCCCGCCTACCCCTCCGAACGCGCATCGCGCCGAGCCCTGAGCTGAGCTTTGAGCTGTTTGGCGGCCAGCGCGTAGCCGCCATCGCTGCCATCGACGAAGTGAACATGCTGGCCCCGGCGCTGCTTCACGAGGCAGGTCATCAGCGCGCTGCTCGACTCGTGGAGACCGTAGACGACATCCCCAGCGCGCCGTTCCTCTTCCAAGAAAGCCGCGATCGCGTCCCGCTGGGCACCGGTCACATCGAGCACCATCCGGAGCGTGTCGTCGAACTTCCGGAAGTCGGTGTTCGCCACGACTTCTCCTTTGTAGGTTCGACCGGGAAAGCCCAAAGCATCCTTCTGCCGCGCCATGAGCGCCGCCCCAATGCGCGTCTGCATCATCACCTTCGCGCAGCGAAGAACGATGCTCGGCCGGCTCAAACCCTCCGCGCGAAGCCGGGCCTCCGTTTCGAAGGCCTGGGCCGTCGTGCCGAGACGGAGGCGGTCTGGCCCGACGGGACAACCGTCTCCGCCAAGGATCCCCTCGATGGTCTCGATCACCCGCCGGTAGATGGGAGCGGCCGCCCTTCGGTCCTCGGCCCGCGCCTGGACCAGCAGGCTCAGGATCGACCCCCGCTGGCTCCGAATGGGCTCCCAGCGGCACTCGAAGCCACGGAAGTCGGCCTCGCCCGCGCCCGGTTCGACAGCGTAGCCCTTGCCGAGCTCCGGGTCCTTCACCCGGCGCTCGCCTTCGGTCAGGCCGCTGCCGGCGAGCATCGCGAAGGTGACGTGGGGGCTGGCCCGATAGCGCGCGACGAGCACCTCGTGTCCCTCGCTTCGAAGCGCGTCGATGGGCACGATTCCCGCGCGCATTCCGAGGTCGAAGGCCTCCCGAGCCCTCGCCTGCAAACCCTGGAGGGCGGGTACGATCGCGTCGAGGCGCGACCTCGGGCAGAGCATGGTTGCGCCGTCGCCGCCGAACACAAAGGGCAGCTCGAGGTCTGGGACCGCGTTGCGAACAGCTACGATCGACGCGACGCCCAGGGCGTTGACGTCCTTGTAGCGCCCCGCTTCGATCGCTGCCGTCGACCCCTCGACGTCGGTGATGAGCAAGGCCCAGCTATCGGGTGCGGGCCGGTACGACGCGAGGTCGGGCACCTCCACGAACCGTTCGAGGGCCGGGAGCTGTGCAAAGAACCGCTCGTCCGCCACGCGCCGACGATAGCACGCCGCCGGACCTCAGGCGGGCACGCGGAGCTGCACGCGGACGTCCGGCTGCACCTTCAGCGCGCCGAGCATCGCGGAGAAGGGTTTGATGCCGAAATCCGGTTGGTGAAGCGTCACTTCGGTCTGCCACCAGGACCCCTCGCGCCGCACTTGGGCGACGATGGGCCGGGTGACCCCGTGAAGGGTCAGCTCGCCGCGGACCGTGGCCTGGTCGGAGTCGCGGGCGACCTCCGTCGAGCGAAAGGTGATCGAGTCGTAGCGCTTCGTCTGCAGGACGTCCGCGCGGATGTTCTTCTTGATCTTGGCCTTGTCGCTCTCGCTCAGCACGCTCGGGTCGTCCTGGCCGTCCTTTCGTGCGCACACGACCCGCAAGGAGCTCGGGTCGAAGCGGCCCTCGATCGCGTCTTCGGCGACCGTCAGCTCGAAGGTGGCGACGCGGAGCTTGAGGTCGTGGGCGACCTTCGACAAAAGCCCCTCCTTGAAGGTGTAGACGAGGCACTCGGCGTCGGCGGCGGTGTAGGTCGGCATGCCCCCGCTCTAGCAGACATCGGCGCACTTCAGAAACCGAAGCGCGCGCTCCCTTCACCAGGCGGTGCCCATCGGACGCGCGCAAGCCCAGCGCTTCCGATGCAGCTCTGCTCAGCCGGAGGTGCGATGTGCCCGCGAAGGATGCTCCCGGGCATCAGGCGAGGTATTGCGGCGGGCGGTCCGCTCAGAAGCGAACCCCGGCCCGCCCGGCCACCCCCATCGAGAGCGCGCCGCCGCCGCTGCTCAGGTACATGAGCTCCGGCAGCGACGCCTCCACGTAGAAGCCTCCCGCGAGGTTGTAGGCGAGCACGGCGCTCACACGGCCCATGAATGCGGCGCGCCGGTTGCCCGTCGTGGCGCGGAACAGGCCCAACTCCACGGACGCGCCCAAGTGCAACGGCGTCGTCCAGGGGCTGAAGAGGTAGGCCGCCCCCCCAAAGATCGACAGGCCCGCCGCCGCGCCGAAGGTGAAGTCGATGCCCCCCCGGAGCTCGAAGCCGTCCAGCCCTTCGAAGCCGCGCCCGATCCGTAGCGCGAAGGTGCCCAGCACGCCTCCGTCGCCGCCGCTGAGCAGGAGCGGGCGCAGCGCGAGCCCAAGCTGCACGAGGTTCAGCCCGTCCGCCGTCCCGTAGCGGTCCCGGTGTTCGAAGGCCTCCTGCTCGCGCCGGGCACGCTCGGCGGCTTCACGCTCGGCGGCCTGCCGGCGGGCTTCTTCTTCGGCCTGCCGGCGGGCTTCTTCTTCGGCCTGCCGGCGGGCTTCTTCTTCGGCCTGCCGGCGGGCTTCTTCTTCGGCTTCGGCCTCGACCTGGCGCCCCTCGGCGTCTTCCCCCGCCAAGCTCAGCGCCTCGTCGCCGAGGCCCTCGGGGCGGAGCATCGCGCGGAGGATCTCTTCGAGGCGCCGGTTTTCGTGCGCCCGTCGGACCTCGGCGTCGAGCTCCTCGACCCGCGTCTGCGCCGCGTAACCGACGCGCAACGTGAGGTAATAGGCGCGCTGGCCGTGATCGTGGACGATGGGCACGACCACCCACTGGGCCCGCTGCAGCTCGGCGATCGCGCGCATCTCGTTGGCGGTCTCGGGGAGGGCGTCGGCCGCCATGTCGAAGCCCGCCGCGCTCTCGGTGAGCGCCTCGTGGTGGAGCTGGCGGACCGCCTCGACGACGGCGTCCTCGATCCGTTCGAGCTCGAGGGTTGGCGCGTCACCGGTCGCCCGGAGGACCACCACCCGGTCCGCGCGCGCAGTGCCTGCGGACAACAGCGCGGCCAGGACCCAACCGAGCGTTACCTGCTGTCGCAGCCGCGCGGCGATCCGAGAACCACGGTTCACGAGCATGGGATGGGATCGCATCGAATCCTCTTCGGAGCAACTAACGTGCCGCGCACACGGGCGTCGTCAGCCGAGCGCCGCGATCACCTCCGGAGGCGCCTGGACGAGCTCGATCAGCACTCCTTCGCCGCCGAGGGGGCTCTGCTCGTTGCCTCTGGGGTGGATGAAGACGATGTCGTGGCCGGCGGCGCCGGGCCCGATCTCGCCCGCGAAGCGCACCCCCTGGGCGCGCAACCAGTCGACCGCCGCGCGCAGGTCGTCCACCCAAAGTCCGACGTGGTTGAGCGGCGGCTGGTGGACCTTGGGACGCCCGCTGGGGTCGAGGGGCTGCATCAGGTCGACCTCCACGGCGTGAGGACCACGGCCGAGGGTGAGGATGTCCTCGTCCACGTTGTGTGCTTCGCTCCGAAAGGTACCGGTCGGGGTCAGGCCCAAGACGTCGACCCAGAGGTGGCGAAGGCGGGTCTTGTCGGCGCCGCCGACGGCGATCTGTTGGACGCCGAGGATCCGGAACGGTCGGTCGCTCATGGTGGGGCTATAGCGCAGTTTCGGGAGCGCTCGAGCGAGCCCGCGCTCTTGCCCGGTTCGCCCCGGCGCGCCACGATGCGGCCACCGTGACCACGCCGAAGACGTCTCTGACGGGGATCAAGCCCACGGCCACGCCGCACCTCGGCAACTACCTGGGCGCGATCCGTCCGGCCCTGCGGCTCGCCGAGCAGTACCGGACGATCTACTTCATCGCCGATTACCACGCGCTGACCACGCTCCGCGATCCGCAGGCGCTGCAGGGCTACATCTACGACGTCGCGGCGACCTGGTTGGCTTGTGGCCTCGACCCGGAGCGGACCATCTTCTTTCGCCAGTCGCAGGTCATCGAGGTCTTCGAGCTCGCGTGGATTCTCGCGTGCCTCTTCGGCACGGGCCACCTGCTGCGCGGCCACTCCTACAAGGATGCGATCGCCAAAGGTCAGAAGGATCCGAACGCGGGCATCACGTTCTATCCGATCCTCATGGCGGCGGACATCCTGCTCTACGACACCCACGTCGTCCCCGTCGGCAAGGACCAGAAACAGCACCTGGAGGTCGCGCGAGATCTCGCTGGGCGCTTCAACCATCATTTCGGGCCGACCCTCGTGGTCCCCGAGCCGCTCATCGGCGAGGCGCCGCTCGTCCCCGGGACCGACGGCACCAAGATGAGCAAGAGCAAGGGCAACACGATCCCCCTCTTCGCGCCGCCCAAACAACTGCGCAAGCTCATCATGAGCATCAAGACCGGATCCGAGGGGCTCGACGATCCCAAGGACCCGGACCGCTCCACGGTGTGGCAGCTGTGCCGGCAGCTCGCGCCCGAGGCCGCCGGTCCGATGGCCGAGAAGCTCCGCCGCGGTGTGGGCTACGGCTGGGGCCACGCCAAGCAGGACTTCTTCGAAGCCCTCGACGCGGAGCTCGGGCCGATGCGGGAGCGCTTCGAGGCGCTGCGAGGTGACGAGGCCCAGCTGGATGAGACACTGGCGGCGGGCGCTGCCAAGGCGCGCCCCATCGCCCAGGCGACGATGGCCCGCGTGCGCGAGGCCGTCGGCATTCGACGGCCGCCGTGCCCCCCGAAGGAAACGCTGCGGCTCAAGAAGAGCGGAGGTGGCGGCTAGCTAGAGCTCATCTCAAGATCCCTCGTCGCCGCTGTGCGGCCCGCACGCCCTCTGCCGCCATCCTCTCACCTCGACAGGGCTCGGCATTTCCCTCGGTTCGCGGATGCGCCGCCGGTCCCGCCCAGTCCGCGGATCGATCGACGAATCGCTGTTGAGATGTGCTGTAGGTCACGCGGTGACCGCCGCTGCGACGAAGGAGGAGCCATGCAACGAAGGCCTGCGTCGGTGCTGCGCGTCCTCCTCGGTTCGGAGGCCGCCTTGGGCCGCACCGAGGCGCAGCAGCGCCTGGCGGAGCTCGGCGCGACGGTGGAGTGCGCGCTCGAAGCCCCGGAGCAGGCGCGCTGGGCTCTGGGCGCGAGCGTCGAGGGGCTGTCGTGTCAGGTGTGGATGGAACCGACGCCTCCACTCGACCTCGGCGGCGCGGTCGCCGCAGGCCTGATCGACGAAGACCAGCGTCGGGCGGCAAGGGACAGCTCGTTCTCGGTGCTGGTGCGTTGCGTGTTGGGCGAGCGGCCGCTGCGCGACTTCCACACGCAGCTCCGTGTGCTCGCGCGCCTCGCGCCCGCTGGCGTCTTGATCGTCGACGAGTGCTCGCGACAGATGCACCCGCCCCAGTGGCTCCAGGAGGTGGCCGCTTCGTCGACGCCTCCGAGCCCCCGCGCCCTCTACGCGCTGCACGCCGTCTCGGGCGACGGGCGGGTCTGGATCCACAGCCACGGCTTGCCGCGCTGTGGCTGCGTCGACCTCGACCTCTTGGAGGTGCCGGTGGACGACTGGCGCGCCTTCGTGCCGCTCGCCCAGGCCGTGGCCGCGCGGTGGATCGAGCTGGGACCGCCTCCGCAGGGGGAGGTGTTCGAACCCGGGCACGGGATCGCGCTCCTGTGGCTCCCGTGGCGAGCCGCCCTCGCCAAGGTCAAGCCGGTCGGCCCCGGCGGATCGGGCGACCGCGACGAAGCGCACGGAGGACCGCGCGCCGTCCTCTTTGCCGCCGAGAGGACCTGGACGGGTACGAAACCCCGCCCCATCGCCGCTCTCGCTCCCCGGCTGAACGGCGACCCGATCCTCTACGTGACGGACGGGGAGACCGAGCGGATGGCGCTGCTTGCTGCTGAGCGGCTGCCGCGGTTCGCGGCGCTGCTCGCTCGCCACGGCGCCGAGGAAGGTTGGCGTTTCCTCGCGAAGCTCGGCTACCCCCGTGACGGCGGCGACGAGGCGCAGCGGGAGCATCTTTGGTTCGAGGTGCACGCCCTGCACGGCGACGGGGCGGACGCCACGCTCCTGAGCGAACCCTACGATGTACGTAGCCTGCGCCCGGGGGAGCGTGGCGTTCACGATCTGGGCCTGCTCAGCGACTGGCTCATCATCGCGCCCTGGGGCGAGTTCGGTCCCGACGAGGTCGGAGCGTTGGAGGCCGCCGAAGGCCTGACCCACTGAACCGCGGGAGCCTCGAACACGCCCCACCGCTTCGGCAGACCGCTATGCTGGGCCGAATGTCGACCTTCCGCCTCTCGACGGAGCTGACCCCGAAGGGTGATCAGCCCAAAGCCCTCGCGGCCCTCGTCGAAGGGCTCCGCGAGGGCGCCAAGCACCAGTGCCTCCTCGGCATCACCGGCAGCGGCAAGACCTTCACGGTCGCGCAGGTCATCGCCGAGGTCCGCCGCCCGACGCTCATCATGGCGCCGAACAAGACCCTCGCCGCGCAGCTCTACGCCGAGATGAAGGAGCTGTTCCCGGACAACGCCGTCGAGTACTTCGTCAGCTACTACGACTACTACCAGCCCGAAGCCTACATCCCGGCGAGCGACACCTTCATCGAGAAGGACGCGATCATCAACGACGCGATCGATCGCATGCGGCACAGCGCGACCCGCGCGCTCCTCAGCCGCCGGGACGTGATCATCGTCGCGAGCGTCTCGTGCATCTACGGCATCGGCTCCGCCGAGTGGTACCACCAGATGCTCATCGAGTTGGAGGTCGGCCAGGAGCTCTTGCGCAACCGACTGCTACGGCGCCTCGTCGACATCCAGTACGAGCGCAACGATGTCGACTTCCATCGCGGCACGTTTCGGGTCCGCGGCGACACCGTCGAGGTTTTCCCGGCGCACTCCGACAAAGTCGCGGTGCGCATCGAGTACTTCGGCGACGAGATCGATCGCATCTGCGAGATCGATCCGCTCAAGGGCGAGGTGCTTCGAGAGCTCGAGCGCTACGGAATCTACCCGGGCAGCCACTATGTGACGCCCGACGAACACCGGAAGCGGGCCATCGAGGCTATCCGAGAGGAGCTCCGAGAGCGGCTCGCCGAGCTCGAAGCCGCGGGCAAGCTCCTCGAACGCCAGCGACTGGAGCAGCGCACCATGTTCGATCTCGAGATGCTCGAACAGATGGGCTACTGCCAAGGCATCGAGAACTACTCGCGGCACCTCTCGGGGCGCGCACCGGGGGAGCCGCCCCCGACGTTGATCGACTACTTCCCCGACGACTTCCTCATGGTGCTCGACGAGTCGCACCAGACCATCCCACAGATCGGCGCGATGTACCGCGGCGACCAGGCCCGCAAGAAGACGCTCGTCGCCCACGGCTTCCGGCTGCCAAGCGCCCTCGACAACCGTCCGCTGACTTTCGAGGAATGGGAAGCGCATGTCGGCCAGGCGATCTACGTGAGCGCGACTCCCGGCGACTACGAGCTCCAAAAGACCGAGGGGGTGGTCGTCGAGCAGGTGATCCGGCCGACCGGCCTGATGGATCCGGTCCTCGAGGTGCGCCCCGTCGCCAAGCAGGTCGACGATCTGCTCGGGGAGATCCGCGCGCGGGTCGAGCGCGACGAGCGGGTGCTGGTCACCACGCTCACCAAGCGCATGGCGGAGGACCTGACCGAGTACTACCTCGAGCTCGGGGTGCGCGTGCGCTATCTGCACTCGGACATCGACACGTTGGAGCGGATGGAGATCCTCCGTGATCTGCGGCGCGGTGAGTTCGACGTGCTCGTCGGCATCAACCTGCTCCGGGAGGGCCTCGACCTGCCCGAGGTGTCCCTCGTGGCGATCCTCGACGCCGACAAAGAAGGATTCCTGCGCAGCCCGCGCTCCCTCATCCAGACCATCGGGCGCGCCGCCCGGAACGCCGAAGGACGCGTGATCCTGTACGCCGACCGGGTGACCTCAGCGATGCAGCAAGCGATCGCCGAGACCGAACGGCGCCGAGAGCTCCAAGCGGCCTACAACGCCGAGCACGGCATTACCCCGCAAACGGTCCAGAAGGCGGTTTTCGATCTGGATCCCTCCATGGGGACGACCGACTGGTCGCCGGCGCCGAAGGTTCCAGGCGCGGGCGACGAGGTACCCCTTGCCGAGCGCCTCGAAGCGCTTCGCGCGGCGATGTATGAGGCGGCCGAGGAGCTCGACTTCGAGAAGGCCGCCCAGCTCCGCGACGAGATCAAGCGCCTCGAAGGCCACGACCGAGCGCCACGGTCGAAGCGCAAACGGCAGCGACCCCGTCGCTGAGCCGAGCGGCCTGGGTTTGCTCACGGAACAGACCCGCGCCGGTGGACGCGCCGATGCTCCTGCGTGGCGCCTGCGCGCGGCCGACACTAAACTGCCCCGCATGTTCCGCGGGTCGGTCGTCGCGGTGGCGCTCTGGGCGCTCGCCGGAGCCCCTGAAGTCGCTGCTCAGCGCCTCGTCGAGATCCGGTTCGTGCCCGCCGAGCGGGCACAGA
>Ga0256832_1003141_pt1 | contig 11243 bp, 11 predicted proteins | sample 134614metaG_FD_190534 | JGI IMG/M metagenome (GOLD analysis project Ga0256832, IMG submission 190534) | Hydrothermal vent microbial communities from Lau Basin, Pacific Ocean - 134-614 | ecosystem: Environmental > Aquatic > Marine > Hydrothermal vents | place: Pacific Ocean: Lau Basin | collected...
CCCTTTAATACTTTGAGAGCTATAAAGAGATGTTGTAAAAGAAAAACCATTATATCGTCCTGATTTAAAGATAAGACTTCCTCCTATATTATAGGTTGGAGAATCTTTATCGTAAAAAAAGTTATTAGTTCTAAAGCGACCGTAGAAAACTCCTTTAGTAAAAATATCTACAAAGTTATCAACTTTTTTAGGACGTTTTTTATATTTAATAGTCATATTACATTGAATTTTCTGTTTGGCTACTATTTTCTTTTTATATTTATTGTCTTTTTCATCTATTTTAGCATATAGTATTTTGTTACATATAAATAAAACTGTAATAAAGAGTAATGGTTTCATATTTTTCCCTAAATATTAAACTAAATTATATCTATTTATACAGTTTTTAATTTAGGGATATATTTCAATAAAATTATATTGGCTAAAAGATGTAAATTCAAGTAACATTCTCTAAAGACCATAATAACAATATTTGACATAGTTATATATAAAAGACTACTCTCTGTTTAATTTTGAAGTCCTCTTTAGATATAATCATAAAAATTGCAAAAGGCAGATAATGCAATCAAGTTTTTCTACATTGGACTGGATAGTATTTTTTTCCTATTTTTTAGTTCTAATTTTAACAACTATTCTACTTAGTAAAACGAAGGTCAAAACCTCCAGAGATTACTTTACAGGTGGTAACACTATACCAATGTTTGCTGTTGCTATCTCTGTGTTGGCTACTTCTCAATCAGCAGCTACCTTTTTGGGTGGACCAGAGTACTCATATAAAAAAGATTTAACATTTTTAGGGTTTTATATTTCAGCTTTTTTAGCTGTTATCTTTGTCTCTAAGGTGTTGGTTCCTAAATTTTATGAGATACGAGCTATTACTGTCTATGAGTATTTGGAGTATCGTTATGGTGAGACCTCTAAGCGTTATGCAGGAGTTATGTTTTTAGTTGGTAGGTTATTTGCAAGTGGGGCTAGACTCTATATTGGAGCTTTGGCTATCTCAATGATACTCTTTTCAGATATTTATGCTACTCATATAGCTATCTCTATAGCTATTCTTGTTATAGGAGCTTTAGGGTATACATACTTTGGAGGGGTAAAGTCGGTTATCTTTTCAGATATTATTCAAGCTGTAACTTATATTGGAGCAGGGTTAGCTGTTCTTGTCTATTTATACTATAGTTTAAATACAGATTTCTCAACGATTGTTCAAATATTAAATAATGAGAATAAATTAAAATTGATAGATTTCTCTTTTTCAGGTGGTTTTACTATCTGGACACTACTTACAGGTTGGTTTTTACTAAATATTGCAGCTTATGGATTAGACCAAGATATGACTCAACGTGTACTAACTTGTAAAAATAGAGAGGAGGGGGCACACTCACTTATCTACTCTATTGTCTTTACCATTCCTGTTGCATTACTCTTTTTGATAATTGGTCTACTTCTTTACCTCTTCTATCAGCACCCTGAACTCTCTTCGGTCAAATCAGCTTGTGTTGACCAAAATATTGATGGTCAAAGTGTTAAGATTTTTATGCTCTATATTCTTAATGAGATGCCAGAGGGGTTAAGAGGTTTAGTAACCGTAGGTGCTATTGCGGCTGCTCTCTCTTCAACCAACTCAGTTCTATCTGCTATGTCCTCTGTTGCCATTGAAGATATCTATCGACCATGGTTAACCAAAAATAGTAAAGATGAAAAGCACTACTTAAATGCTAGTCGTTTTATGGTTATTGTCTTTGCTATTTTGCTCTCACTTATGGCAATGCTTTCATTCTATTGGCAACAGTATAGCGAGTTACCTCTTCTAAACTTTGCTTTAGGTGTTATGGCATTTGCTTACGCTTCACTGTTGGGTGTTTATGGAGCAGCTATCTTTACCAAAAGAGGAGATGAGACAACTGTACTTTGGGCATTAGTTGGAGGATTTTTAACTGTATTGGTTCTACAGCCTTATATTATTGGTAATTTTATAGATTTTAAAGTTGACTTTTCTGTTATGATGATAGTTGGAACTTTGGTTTCGTTTTCTATTATGATGCTAGGAGAAAAAAATGAACAGTAAAAAGGTATACATAGTAAGTGGAGCAGGGCTTTCAGCAGAGTCTGGCATACGTACCTTTAGAGACACAGATGGTCTTTGGGAAGAGTATAGCATAGAGGAGGTATGCTCTGTTGGTGGTTTTATGCGTGACCGACAAAAAGTATTGGATTTTTATGACGCACGTAGAGCAGATATTGAACAAAAAGAGCCTAACTATGCCCATAAACGGTTAGCAGAGCTTAAAAACAAGTACCCTGACAATGTTATAATGTTAACACAAAATGTAGATGATATGTTGGAAAGAGCAGGGTGTAAAGATGTTATTCATCTGCATGGAACACTAACAGATTTGCGTTGTGAAGATTGTGGGAAGGTGTTTCATATAGGCTATAGAAGTCAAGAGGGAGCTGTTTGCCCATCGTGTGGCTCTTATAATATTCGACACAATGTTGTAATGTTTGGTGAGGCTGCTCCTGCATATAGATACTTAAATGAGCTATATAATCAAGCTGATATGGTAGTAGTCATTGGAACAAGTGGACAGGTGATAGACACTGCCTATATGGCACAGTTGGTAGATTACTCTATTTTAAACAATATTGATGTAGATGAGTATCATGACCAATACTTTAAAGTTAAGCTCTATAAACCAGCAACTGAGGCTGTTGATGAGATATATGATTTAGTAGAGGAGTTTTTGAATGGGCAGAGATGATTAAACCATCATCTCCTGTTTAATCTTCTCTTGGTTAAGCTTTATAATAATTTTAGAAGACAACTCTTCATAACGTTTTTTATCTAAAGAGAGCTTCTCTAAAAGAGGCTCTATCTCTTCATCTTTTGCCCAACAATTTAAAATTTTAAACTCTTTTTTTGTAAGTTTGCTTTTTAAAACAACTTTTAGTTCCTCTTCGCCTTTTAGAGGTTTTATAATCTTTTTAATGTGTCTTTTTACTTCATCTCGAAGTGGACTCTTTAAATCTACCTCTTTACTCTTCATCTAACGCTCTCTTTTATATGTTTTCTCTTCTTCATCAATAACTTTTTGCATCTTTTGTCGTACCTCTTCATACCAATCTTTCTTCTCTTTTGAGACTTTAAAAGGCTCTAAGTAGGTAATGTGCACAGTAGTAGGGTAAGATGTTTGGTTGTGTTCATTTAGTAGACGTTTACTGTTTGTAATGACTATTGGTTGAATGGTTAGTTCAAGTTTCTCAGCAACAATACGAGCTCCTGCTTTAAAAGAGAGAAGAGATTGCTTGTCAGTTCTAGTCCCTTCTGGAAAAATAGCAATAACTCTATCTTTATGATTTTGAATAGTCTCTTTTACATCAGCTAAAAGTTTAATTAGTCCACTTTTATTTTGTCTATCAACCTCTATCATTTTTGGAATTTTTAGAAGAAATCCAAACCAAGGAGTATCAAATAGTTGTTTTTTTGCCACCCATTGAAAGTTAACATTTTGACTTGCTTCAAGGGCAATAATATCTATAATACTTTGATGATTAGCAATAATCATATCTACATTTTTATCCAACTTTCCATGCTCTTTAATTTTTCCACCAATTAGAAATATAATTAGTTTGTTGAAGTAGTGTAGAATTTCAGATGATTTTCTAGGCATAATCATTAAAAGAGGAACCATTATGCCTCCTGCAACTAAAGAGATGACCCCTGCACCATAGTAAAATCTAATCTTCGCAAAGGTCTTCATGCTTTATCCACCCTATAGTTCCATTGATATACTCTATTTTTACAAAATCATTTCTCTCTGCAAGTTTAGTTGTTTTATATTTTTTATCAATATGAATACTCGTTGTACTGTTTGATGTAGGTATAATATAAAGAGGAGCTCCCTCTTTTACACAGACAGTAGCTAAAGGTGTATAAAATGTTAATAGTATGGCTGATGATATAACAGCCATAACTAAATAGAAGAGATCCTTTTTCCATAAAAAGAGAAGTACAAATATAATAGAAAGGCCAATTAGTATATATTTTTTTAGTGTCTCAAAACTATCATCTTTTGGATTTAGGTCTGTTTGTGCAGCTACAGAGGCATCTTGCATAATAATAGGAATACTCTTTTGTATGAAACTCTCTTTTATCGTATCAAAGTATGTAAATGTTAGGGTTTTATCTTTTGCTGGTAAAACTATATAGTAGTTTATCTCCATTTTAGAGCCTTCTCTTTTTGCATTTTCTGTACCATCTTTAAGAGCAGAGGGTATGTATATATCTTCTAAATTTGCATCATGAGCTTCAAGTGAGATAGCAATAAGATTTGTATTCTCATCATAGACCGATACTTGATGGTTTTTTATCTTTAATCCAGAGGCAATGACTCCAGAGAAGTTTTTACTCTTTGGAAGTTTTTTAACAGGTATTTTAATACCTGATAACTTCTCCTTTTTACCATTGATAGTAACTACTATTTTAGGAATATAGAAAAGTCTTCCTGAAGCTTTAAAGTAGAAAGTGTAGAATACTTTAGAACCATTTTTAATAATAACAGGTTCATCTAGTACAGGCTTTTTATCTCCATAAAATTCAAATTGTATATTTTTAGAGTTTTGTATATTGGTTAAAAAACTAATAGGGAAGACCTGTCTTTCATATACTTTTTTAGGAATATAGCTATAGTTTATCTCTCCAGCTACAAGGTTTAGAGAAGAGAGTATAAAAAATGTAATCAATAGCAAGGTATATGAGTATATTTTTTTCATTAAGCTATAAGCCCTTTTAACATTTTTATACCATCTGTAGAGCCTAAAATAGTCTCTATAGCACGTTCTGGGTGAGGCATTAGACCAAACACATTTTTATTTTTATTGCAAACTCCAGCAATAGAGGTAATTGAGCCATTAACAACTACAGGTTCACCCTTTTCATCAGAGTAACGTAATAAAATCTGTTCATTTGCCTCTAGCTCTTTAAAGCCCTCTTTATCAATATAGTAATTTCCATCAGCATGAGCTATAGGAATATTTAAAATTTCATCTTTATCACATTTTTGCAAAAAAGCATTTGTGTTATTTACTACTTTCATCGTTTGAAATCGAGAGATAAAGTGAAGTCCAATATTTCTTTTTAAAGCCCCTGGTAGTAGTCCCGCTTCTGTTAAGATTTGAAAACCATTACAGATACCTAAAACCTTTCCACCACCATTAGCAAACTCTTTGACCGCACTCATAATTGGAGAGAATTTTGCAATAGCTCCTGCACGTAAGTAGTCACCATAAGAGAATCCACCAGGAACAACAACTAAGTCAATATTTGAAGGTAGTTTACTCTCTTTGTGCCAAACGATAGTGGTGCTACAACCAAGTTTCTCAAAAGCATACTTTGTATCTAAGTCACAATTAGTACCAGGAAATTGTAAAATTGCAATCCGTTTCATTATAGTAACTCTATAGTATAGTCTTCAATAACAGTATTAGCTAAAATCTCTTGTGCCATCTGCTCAACCTCTTTTTGTGCCTCTTCTTTGTTGTCAGTAGAGAGTTTTAAAACAATCTGTTTTCCCATTCTAACATCTTCAACACCCTCAAAGTTCATTGCATCGAGTGCATGGTGAATTGCTTTTCCTTGTGGGTCAAGTACACCATCTTTTAAAAATATGTTTACTATTGCTGTCATTTTTTTTCCTAATTTATTATATAGGGCAGACACAGAGGTCGCCCCTACTATTTGTTTCCTAAGATTCTGTTTAGAACCTCTTCGTATGCAACTTTAAGTCCACCTTGACCTTTTCTAAATCGGTCTTTGTCCATACTCTCACCTGTCTCCTTATCCCAAAATCTAAAGTTATCAGGACTAAGCTCATCTATTAAGATAATATTCCCATTAATATCACGACCAAATTCAAGCTTGAAGTCTACAACCGTTAAGCCTTTGTCGGCAAAAAACTCTTGCATAATGGTATTGATACGACGTGCCATAAAACGAATATAGTCAAGCTCATCACTACTCTTAACTAATTCCAAAATAAGACAGTGTTGGTCATTTAATTTAGGGTCTCCTAATTCATCATTTTTGTAGTCAAACTCAACTAGAGTAAAAGGAAGAACTTTCCCATCTTCTATACCTAGATTTCTGCTTAGAGAGCCTGTTGCAATATTTCTTACAATCACTTCAATTAAGATAACATCACACTTTTTATGTAGCATATTGGTATCATCTATCATCTCAATAAAGTGTGTTGGAATACCTTTATTGTTAAGTAGTTTAAAGAGTTCAGTTGAGATTTTATTGTTTAATGCACCTTTCCCCTCTTGAGAAGATTTTTTCTCTCCATTAAAGGCTGTCAAATCATCTTTAAACTCTGAAATCAGAAGAGTTTCATCTTCTGTATTCCAGATTTTTTTTGCTTTGCCCTCATATAGTAATGATACTTTTTTCATTATTTGTTTGTCCTTAATCTATTTTTCTTGTGTAATCATTAATGCTTTAAGAATATCAATTGCTGACTTTAATTGAGAGTCTTTATATATTTGCTCCTCTGTTATAACTGTTTTATCCTCTTTTTTATCTATTTTTTTATTTTTCTTACCATCTACTTTTTGTAACTCATTTTCAAGATGTTTTCGTAAGTCTCTCTCTTTAATTGAGATTCCTTCATCAACTTTTTTAATCTCACCATAAGAGACCTCAACATCAGGAGTTACTCCAACAGCTTGAATAGTTCGTCCACTAGGTAGATAGTAACGAGCAATAGTTAAACGTAGTGCTTCATTTTCATTAACAGGCATAACAACCTGTACAGAACCTTTACCAAAGGTCTTCTCTCCTACAATAACAGCTCGTTTATGGTCTTGTAGTGCACCTGAGACAATCTCTGATGCAGAGGCTGAACCACCATTTACTAGCACAACTATAGGAGTTTTTGTATCGGTATTTGGAGCAGTTGCATTGTAGACTAAGTTTTCAGAAGGGATTTTACCTTTTTGGCTAACTATTGGACCACTCTCTACAAACATATCAACAACACCAATGGCTTGGTTTAGAAGACCTCCTGGGTTATTTCTTAAGTCAATAATAATCCCTTTGGTATTTGGGTGTTTTCTAATAGCCTTTTTCATGCTCTGTACCACTTTTTGGTCAAAAGAGGTAATACGCAAATAGAGAATATCATCTCCAATTGTTTTTGCATATACAGATTGTATCTCTATAATATCTCTAACAATTTTAATTTTTAGTGGGTGAGGTTCACCTTTCCTTACGATAGTTAGCATAATCTCTGTATTTGGTTTTCCTCGCATAAGCGATACAGCTTTGTCAATAGTCATACCAATAGTTGCTTGGTCATTGATTTTTAAGATAATATCACCAGCTTTAATACCAGCCTTATCAGCAGGAGTCCCCTCTAGTGGTGCAATAACTGTCAATGCTCCATCTCTCATACCAACAGTAATTCCAAGCCCACCAAACTCTCCATGTGTTTGAACCTGTAACTCTTTTGTCTCTTTAGCGTCCATAAAAGAGGAGTGTGCATCGAGATTGGCAAGTAATCCTTTTAGTGCTTTATTAATAATATCTGATGCATTTATATCATCTACATACTGCTCTTCTATAATTTGAACAATTCTAGTAAACTTTAAATAGGCTTCAAGTTTTGATGTTTGATTGTTCTGTGTTTCATAACTATTGGCTTGAGCAGAGCTTGTTGCAAGAATGACTGAGGCAGTTATGGCTGATATAAAGCCTAATAATATTGCTTTTTTATTTTTAATTATCATTATAGTTATTATTTATCCTATCATTTTTCTAATAACCTGAATTTCAAGGAATATTATAACCACAAAAAGTCTAAAAAGAGGTAAGATTTTCAAAATTAAATTTATAAGACTAGCCATAGCTAATTCAAAAATTTAATTTGGGAAAGATTGACTCTTTATAGACCTTTCCTTTTGGTTTTATGAGAAAGCTCATAAAATTAGTGGATATGATATTTCATTGAACTCAAGTTTAGGAGCTATATTTTATCGTAAATTGATAAAAATACAATGATATTCCACAATAAAAGGTATACTTTGGTACTAAAGTGGCATTTCTTTCTACAAAGTTATACTAGAATACCGTTAGAAAATAAAAAATGTATAAGTAAGGAAGATAATATGAGCATTTTAGAAAAGTTAACTAACCAGATGACAGCAGCTATAGAGTCATCTGTCTCATTAGCTCTACATAATAAAAATCAAGAGGTAGACCCATTACATGTTTTATGGGGGCTACTAACCAATACAAATTCACTGTTACATCAAGCACTTAATAAGATGAATACCGATAAGGCAGCTATTGAGCTAGAGGTAAAGAGTCTTGTAAATAAACTTCCAAAAGTCTCTACTGTAACTAAAGAGAATATTCGCCTCTCTCAAAAGATGGTAGCATCACTTCAAAAAGCAGAAGGTGTCATGACAGCAAATGGAGACCAATATCTTGCTGTTGATACGTGGATTATTGCCAATATTGATGAGGATTTTATTAAAAATAGTTTAGGTAAATATGTAGATTTAACCGAGCTTAAAAAGACACTAGAGTCTATTCGTGGTGGTAAGAGTATAGACTCTCAAAGTGCAGATGAGGCACTAGAGGCACTAGAGCAGTATGGGATTGACCTCAATAAAAAGGCTCTTGATGGAGAGCTTGACCCTGTAATTGGTCGAGATGAAGAGGTGCAACGTGTAATGCAGATTTTGATTCGTAAGACCAAAAATAATCCAATCTTAATTGGAGAACCAGGAACAGGTAAAACTGCGATTGTTGAAGGATTAGCTCAACGTATTGTAAATAAAGAGGTACCTTTGAGTCTTCAAAATATGCGTGTTATATCACTAGATATGAGTCGACTGATTGCAGGGGCAAAGTATCGTGGTGAGTTTGAAGATAGACTCAAAGCAGTAGTAGATGAGGTTAAACAGGCATCAAATATTATTCTATTTATAGATGAGATTCATACTATTGTTGGAGCAGGAGCAAGTGAAGGTAGTATGGACGCTGCAAACATCTTAAAACCAGCTCTTGCTCGTGGTGAGTTGCATACTATTGGTGCAACAACTCTTAAAGAGTATAGAAAATATTTTGAAAAAGATACAGCATTGCAACGACGTTTCCAACCTGTAAAGGTTGATGAACCAAGTATCAATGAAGCATTACAAATTTTAAGAGGTATTAAAGATAGACTTGAAGCACACCACAATGTAACTATTACAGATTCAGCACTAGTTGCTGCTGCAAAGCTTAGTGACCGTTATATTACTGACCGTTTCTTACCAGATAAGGCGATTGACCTTATTGATGAGGCAGCAGCTGAGTTAAAGATGCAAATAGAGAGTGAGCCAACAGAACTTGCAAAAGTTAAACGCCAACTAGCAACTCTTTTAGTTGAAAAAGAGGCTCTTTTAATGGAAGAGAGCGACAAAAATAGTAAACGTCTTGCTGAAATAGAAAAAGAGTTAGCAGACTTAGAGGAGAAAAAAGCTTCACTACAAAGTCAGTTTGAGACTGAAAAGCAGGTATTTAATGAGATAGCTGCTATTAAAGCAGAGATTGAGAGTTTAAAAAACAAAGCAGCAGCTGCTCAACGTGAGGGTGACTTTACAAAAGTTGCAGAGATTCAACATGGACTCATTCCAGCTAAAACAAGAGAGTTAGCTCAACTTGAAGAGCGTTGGAAAGAGATGATGAAAGAGGGTACTCTGCTTAAAAACTCTGTTGATGAGGAGATGATAGCAAGTATTGTAAGTCGTTGGACAGGTATTCCTGTTAATAAGATGTTGCAGAGTGAAAAAGAGAAGATTTTAAATGTTGAAAATATCTTAAAACAAGAGGTTGTCGGACAAGAGGAGGCCTTGAAAGCAGTTGCAAGAGCAATTAAAAGAAATAAAGCAGGTCTTAGTGATATGAACAGACCTATTGGTTCATTTATGTTCTTAGGACCTACAGGGGTTGGTAAGACACAAGTAGCTAAGACTTTGGCTAAGTTCTTATTTGACTCTGAAAAGTCTCTCATACGTATTGATATGTCAGAGTATATGGAGAAACATGCAGCATCACGTCTAGTTGGAGCACCTCCAGGATATGTAGGCTACGATGAGGGTGGACAACTTACTGAAGCAGTAAGAAGAAAGCCTTACTCTGTTGTACTATTTGATGAGATAGAAAAGGCTCACCCAGATGTCTTTAATACACTCTTGCAGGTGCTTGATGATGGTCGTCTAACAGATAATAAAGGGGTTACTGTTGACTTTAAAAATACTATTATTATAATGACATCAAATATTGCTTCAGATAAGATTATGGAGTTTGAAGATAGACGTGACCGTGAAAAAGCAGTTAATGATGAGTTAAAGAGGTACTTTAAACCAGAGTTTTTGAATCGTTTAGATGATATTGTTATCTTTAACCCACTTGACCTTGAGGCAATTAGAGGTATTGTTGATATTCTCTTTAAATCTATTAAAGAGAAATTATCAGCAAGAGATATTACAGTTGAGTTGACTGAAAGTGCAAAAGAGTATATTGCAAAAGTTGGTTTTGACCCTGTATATGGAGCAAGACCACTAAAAAGAGCACTATATGATGTTGTAGAGGATAGATTAGCAGAACTTATCTTAGAAGATAAGGTTACAGAAGGCTCAACTGTTACATTTGATGTAGTTGATGGTGAAGTAGTAGTTAATATTAACTAGGATATTTATAATTTTTTGGTATAATTAGATATGAAAAAGTTAACACTATTGATATTACTAATATTTATAGGGATTCAGTTTCTTCCAATAATGGAAGTCCCTGCTAATATACCAACAAAGGCTGATGAGGAGCTAAAAGCTCCTAAAAATATAGAGGCTATCTTAAAGCGTAGCTGTTATGATTGTCACTCGAACCATACTAATTTTCCATGGTATAGTAATATAGCTCCTGTATCATGGTTTACTAAACATCATGTAGAAGAGGGACGTGAACATATGAATTTCTCAATATGGGAAAAGTATGATGATGAGAAAAAGCTTAAATATCTTCAAAAGATTCCAAAAGCTATTAAGAGTAAAATGCCACTTCCTAGTTATTTGCTAATTCATAAGGAGGCTAAACTTTCAGAGGCAGATAAAGAGGCGTTAACTACTTGGGCTAATGATACAGCTTTTGATTTAGAGTAGAGGATTAACTCCATATTTGATTGGTGTGATGACAA
>Ga0256832_1003142_pt1 | contig 11241 bp, 1 predicted proteins | sample 134614metaG_FD_190534 | JGI IMG/M metagenome (GOLD analysis project Ga0256832, IMG submission 190534) | Hydrothermal vent microbial communities from Lau Basin, Pacific Ocean - 134-614 | ecosystem: Environmental > Aquatic > Marine > Hydrothermal vents | place: Pacific Ocean: Lau Basin | collected...
TATGGGAAATGCGTGCTCTGCGGATTCATACCAGATTCTCAATTCCGCACCGTTGGTCGAGGCTCGAAATACGTGTGTACCGCGCCCTTCGTCCGACAGGGCAGAGTTTGGCAAAATCTTTGATTCCAGAGTCACCTCCGCCGGCGTGGTCTTCTTCGGTCCCCAGCGTCCCTGGCGGTACTCGCTCCAGGCCAGTTGGATCTCGAAGTAAGGCGTGGTCTTGACATCATCGGGGCCGCTGCCACCAGAGGACGGTTGCTTCGTCTTGCGTGTGAACAATGGCCAGAACAGGTAGAGACGGCGATTCCACATAAGCGGCAGAATCTGCCCACCCGGAATATCCAGATCCAGTCGCTGCCACGGCGTCCAACGCGCCTGACCGACCCACTTGCGGTAAAAATAGGTTGGCGGGTCGGCGTAGGTGCGTGCGAATACATGCAGCTCATCCGGCGCTCCACCTTCGCCGGGTTGGTGGAACATCCCCGCAACCTCGAGCCGGGCCACTTCATCGAGCCGCGCCAAGTAGTTCCGGAAGGCCTGCTCGGCTGATTCCGAAGTCACATCCGACTGCAGCAAGGCATTCTCCAGTTCGAGGAAGAACGGCGACTTATCGTCGCGCAGCTCTGGCACAACCCAGTTTTCCGGGTACAGAAATACCTTTCGGTTGGCCTCCCACACGCGGTACTGTTTCATCCAGGGCCACTGACGCCAGCCAATATCCTTTTTTTCATCGGCGATTACCTCCGGCTCGAGGTTCATCAGGCAGCGCTGCACGAATAGCTGGGTCGAGCCGATGGCCTGCTTGAGGCGCGACGTCAGAACGACAGGTTTGGTTTCCACGTCGATCAACAGGTGAGAGTACATACCGTTAGTGTCTGACCACGTCTCTCCCCTGGCGGCGTCCGGCCGGGCCACCACGTAGGCGACCAGTGCGGCGCGACGCTTCTCGCGCAACTTCTCTTCCAGCGGGCGGATAGCATCCGGCCATTGGTCTGTATTATAGGACGCCTGCACGGCGCGGCGGGCGGCGACCCCGGCATCCGCTGTCGGTGCAGCGGCTGTCCAGGTTTGCGCCTGGGCAGCGTCGGCGCCGAGATGCCGGAGTCTACGCGCCGCATCCGTCAAGCGGATGAGACCAAACTCGTCAAGCAGGTCCCGGGGAATCGCCAGTCCAATCGCCTTGGCGAGCGCAGTCAGTTCCGCTTTATCCCAACCAGTCAGCGTGGCGAGCCGGGTCATCACCGAATCGGCCGTGGGGCTGGGTTTGCGGGTTTCAATAAACACGGATTCAGCGGTTGTTTCACCGCCGGGCAACCTGGAACCGACGCTGCCAAGGTCAACAAGCCGCGCCCAGGCGGCAAAGCGCGCCGAATCAATTACCTGGGTTTTCGCGGGCAGATCTGTGAGCGCCAGCCATTGTGCCTGTATCGCTCCTCCACCCAAAGGTACTTTCCGGGCAGGCACGTCATCAGCGAGATCACTGAGCCAGCCGATGACGCGATCCGAGAGTTGCATCCGGTCAGCCAGGGCGGCGATTTTCATCATGCGCAGGGAGATCTCGAATGGGGCCGGGAAAGCGATTTCGGTCGGCGGGACGTCAGGGTTGCTGGCTGAGAATGGTTCCTCCAGAAACGCATCGATGCCCTTCTTGCCGGCGGCGCTTGGGTGCGCCAAATCGCGCGTGAGCAACCGCTCGGTAATCCTGTACTTCATGCCGATCGCATCAGCCACCAGGCGAACGACCAGGCGCGTGCCGTCGCTGGCGCGCCTGCGCGTCAGCAGCATCGCCAGAACCGCTGCGAATCGGTCTGCCGGCAGCGGCTGGTCGAAGAGCGTCTTCGCAATGGCATCCGTGATGAATTGGTTGTCGGGGCGTGGAACGAAGGCGTCAGCCGAGGCCAGCAGGGTGGCTGTCGCTGTCCGGTAGGCGGCATCGGTTGACAATGCATCGAGCGCGGCCTTGTCCGCAGCGTCCATAGTGCCATCAAAGGTGAGCAATTTGGCCGCAGGATCGTAGCTTACCCGGTTACGCAACGCCGGTGGAAAGGTCAACCCTGCCGGGAGAGCAGCGAGCGGCGCCGATACTTTGGGCCAGACATAGGCCCGCATCCGCCTTGAAACAAAGGTGCGCGGCTGCGCGAAAAGTTCGTCAATGGATGCCTTGTAGTTGGCCGGTGTGAAGGCGGCCTTGAGGGTATCCCGCTCGACAGTTGTGAGGGGCCCAGTAAGTGTAAGCGTCTTCGCAATGGGATCATGCACGAGGCGGGCGGCGAAGTCCTCGGGTACGGCGAAGCCCAGAGGCGCCGGGTCGAGTGAAACCGAGTACTGGGCCGTACCCCCGATCGCCGCAATCACCTCGTCAACCATGCCTGCGGACCAGCCAAGAGCCGCCAGCTCTCTGCGCAACCTGTCCCCAGCCGGGTCGGGGCGAGGTTCCGTGGCATCGCGGATGACCTTGAGCTGGCGGCGGATTTGCGATAGCAACTCGGCCGTAGCCCCCAGGGGCGGGGCCAGTGGCGCGGTATCGGGCGACAGATGGAACAACAAATAGCCAAGATCACCGACCTCGAGTCCCGACTGCCGAACCTTGTCGACAAGAGCGATGAAACGCAGCGTATCAACGGTTCCTGCCGGATCGAATGGGTCAATACCTGCGAGGGACTTGAGTAAGAGCAGGTCCGGGATCGCAAGCTCCAGGCATTGAGCCAGGAACGCGTGCCGGTACAGGTTTGAGAGGTTCGCCAGCGTCAGATTGTCATCATTGGCGATGCCTGCGGCCTGGAGCGCCGCCAAATCAGCTGCCGAAATCCGCAGCGCGGCGAGAACCGGCGGCGTGTGCTTCGACAGTTTTGCATCAGCCGGATTGGCAGTCACGATGGCAAGTTCATCGCTGCTGTCGTTGAGCGCAAAAGCCGGATCGACCGGTGTCAACACGTCCGGGTTAATGAACAGGCGATAATAGAGTGGATCCTGCACATCCGGTTGATTGAGCGGATTTTCCCCCCTGGTTGGAATTGGAGACCAGAGTGAGATCAGCTCCTCCATGCTGCCACCAAATTTTTTTCGCAAGCGTACAAGGTGGGACAGCTTCAGTATCGCAGCGTTGTCGAGCTGACTGCCGCAGAGCTGCGTGAGCGCCAGATCCAGTTCCTCGGGCTCCAAATCGATTTTGCGCCACAACCGGACAAAGCGGGTCAGGTTGTCCGCAACCGCTGCGGTAAGGCCATCGAGTGTCAGCTTGGCAGTGTCGCAGGTGGTCAGGTCGTTCGGGTCGGCTGATACGATACGCACAGCCAGGTTGGGATTGACGAATTCGCATCCCAGCACGCGCACCAGTTCCTCGTATTCCAGCCCGGAACGGCGCAGTACCTCCCGCACCCAACCGAGGCTTTCAAGCCATCCGAGCGGCTTATCAACAAAGTCGTTCGCGAATACCGTGACCACGTTGCCGTTCTGTTTCAGCCCCCAGTACTCCCACGGCTGACGGGCCGGGTTCGGCGCCTGCACAGTGTCGGTGATGCATTGACGTTCGGCGTCGCTGAGCCCCAGGTACTCCGCAGCAATGGCCACATCATCAAGGGCGGCAGTCGGTCCTCCGGGGAACATCTCGGCCATCAGCTCATGCCGCGGGTTGCGCAGGTGATCGAGAAAGACACGCACCTCTTCGGTCGGCAGGTCCAGGGGCAGGTTCCAGGGGTACACTTCTCCGCGCAGCACCGCGTACGCTGCCGGATTGACATGCTCTGGAACAGCGGCCAGGCTATCCGCGGAAGCGCCTGTCTGGGGCCAGGCGCCTGTTACACGGATCGCCGCACCCTTTTTTTCAACCGAGTAGAGAATGGAACCGTCCGAGATCGACCAGCGTTTGGATGGCTCGCCGACTACAACGCGGACATCCGGGGAAAGTTCAATCTGCCTGGCAGCAAATGCGGCACGAACCGCCGCTGAAACGGACTTTCCGTTCAGTTCGTCTTTGGCGGTAGCCGAAAGCGTAAACGGAGCAAAAGGTGCAATGCGTCTTTCCAGAATCTCATTCACTAGATCCGTGTAGGGAAGCACGGTTTTGGTGTTGGCGCAGGTGAGTTCGATCTCGCCCAGGTCCGGCCGCCGGCGTAACAGGACATCTCGGGCTGTCATGCCCGGCGTTGTGGCGGCACGATCCCCGAGATAGGCCAGAAGATCGGCAAAATAAGCGGCCGGGCCGTGATTGGAGCAGCACTCTTCACAATCGCAAAGGTTCATTCTCCCGAACAGGGTTTCCCAGCTCGGCGCCTGCTTGACACTGGGTGCGCCAATCACCATCGGCATGAATTTGTTGAACGCCGGACCAAACTGGGTTATCAGATCAAGCGCAGCAGTTGAAATCCGCGCCGCTTTTTCGTAGATCAGCACCGCCTGTTGCGGGCTCGCCGGGTTGCCGCCCATTTTCTGAATAAAAACGCCCTGGCCAAGTCGGGCCACCGCCAAGGCTGATGTCAGCCCCAGTGAACGAAGTTCCTGCTGCTGCTCATAGTCGTGGGTCAGGTTGAACAGGCGTTGCGTCTCTTCGAGGTGGCGGATCACGGTTTCTTTGTCCGCTTTTCGCCTGATCCCTTTCAGAAGTTTCCGATTTTTCTCCAGATAGGGTTGGATTCGACCGTGTCCCAGTTCAAATCCCGCGACACCAGCAGTGACGTTCTCCCAGAACTTTTTGACGGGAGCAGGCTGTTGAGGATCTGCCTGGGCTTTGTACGCCAACACCTGTGTCGGCATGGTGTCCGCGATAATGCGAGTAATGGTGGCCGCATATACCTCTGCCTTCTCTTCATCGTCTTTGCCGGGAATGAACGGCGGAACCCTTTCACCTGTCGGTATGCCCGATGCATTTATGATATCCAGCCAGTCCTTCTCCGAGAGTTTCGCCAGCTCGGTCACGGAGGCGAATTTACCCGCCTTGTATTGTTGAAAGAGCGCATCCACCATCGGCAGGTGCTGGCCCGTAAGCGCGGTAATCTGCAAAGTGATCTGCACGTCTGGAACAACCGCCTTAAGACCCCGATCTTTTTTGAGCGATGCCCAGAGCTTTTTGGGCGGACCCTTATGAGTCAGCATTTTTTCGACAATGGCGTTCACCTTATCCTGGTCGGCCACAGCGATCTTGAGCACACTTCCAAGCCGCGCCTGACCGGCGACCTGCTTGTCGGCCGCGGCGAAAGTCACCGCATACTCCTCGAACCGCTTTCGAATTTTCTTGACCTTCCCAGTCAGTTTGCCGGGCGCAATCCCCTCGCGAATCCCGGCGACCAGCGCGCGAGACCACATGCCGGGTGGCATGGCGAACAATTCAGGGAGGTTTGTCGGCAACCCCTTGCGGATCAGGGCGTAGAAAACGGCCGGATCCCCCTTTACCTCGGCGGCCAGCTTATGGGCCGCAACGAACGCCGCCACCCGGGACGGGTCCTGCGCCATTTTGCCGGCCAGGAGCGTTACATCTTCGTGTTTCTCATCTTCCTCCAGTGCTTCAATGTGCAGGTCGCCCAGGTATGGTTTGATTTCTTGTGCAAGTTGCTCGTATTCAGACCAGGTTTTTTCCGGTCCGCCGTCAACAAACAGGCGGAACTTGACCACGCGCCGCGCCGCAAAACGTGTCGGCGACTCGGCCAGAACCTCTTCATTGCGGCGACCGCGACCTGCTTTGTAGACGCGGACGAACAGATCAGGTGGACGATCCAGTTCAGATAGGGCGGCAATCTGGTTCGGATTGAAGTAGATCTCGAAGTTGCCGATATCGTTCGTCTTGCCCACGCCCAGTTCGATCTCTTTGCGCAGCTCGCGATGGAAGGCGCGTACGATCAGATCGGGAATGGGCAGCCCTCTGCGGTAGAGCACTTGGCCCCGCACCAAGTACTGAAACTCCGGCGGAGTCTCTTCTTCGTGTGAAACGGCTTCATTAAGCGCATTAGCAGTCCGCTCGTCCACCTCGCCGGTCGCCGGCAAGTTGTGCTCTTTCTGGAAGATGCTTACTAGCTTGGCGGTAGTGCGACCAAAGTAACGCTTCTCGCGTTCTTTCGTGAACGCCTGGGGAAGTTCGCGCTGGGCGTCCTCGTTCTCGCGAAGCAGGAGACCCCATTCGAGCAAGAGCAGCAGTGCATTCTGCAGATCGGTGATCTTCTGTCCCCGCATCCTCTGACTTAATGGAAAGATGATTTTGTTCATAATGCTGTTTCCTTGTTCTTTATAAGTCAGTAGTCTCCGCCGAAGGGAAGATTACGTTGTTCATGGTCAGGTTTCTCCGATGTTCGGTCGTTTTTCTATCCCTAATTACTTCCAGTGCATTTACCTGGTATCGTCTCGCTCGCGAGTGCGTTCGGTGGTGAAGTATCTCAGTTCGCCAAGGATGACCAGCGCGTCCATTTTGGCATCGTTGACACCGTTAAGGGCGGAGGGGAGGATAGCCAGCGAGTTGACTTGATGGTGCTGGCTATTGCACCCTTTACAGCCCTTACCCAAAGCGCGGCGCAAATGGGTTTCGATTGCATTCCTAGTTGATTTTCCATGGCTCGTACATTCTTATGAGTGGTTAGGCATTTATACCGCTCACGCGAGGGGACAGGAAAGTCATTCAATTGCTTGAATAATCATTGTATGACTCGATTAGAAATTACCGCGGTGGTCTTTTCTCTAATAGCTATTCGTACTTTTACATCCAGGTTTACCAAAACAAAACCATGCGTTTTTTTCCTCATTTATGAAACAAAATCCGCCTTACGTTACAGCAAGACCTGAACCTACGTTTTTCCGAACGCACAACAACATTCGCTTTTACATTAGACCGTTATTTCGATTTACGATATATTGGCCTATCCATCAAGCATATGCCACATATTCATCTATCTTTTTCCCCAGTCCGTTTTAAATAATATTCGAGATAAGGGGCAATTCCCTTCGGACTCTTAAATTCTATCTCTTGGTGTTTCAAGTTCACAACCACCTTATTCGGTGTAACAAAGTACGATGGTTGTAGAACTTCATTTGCGGCAGTATTACCGGAACTTAGCAGAATCTTTTCAGCTTCCCTTAACGATTTAATTGGCGCAAGCAAACCACTAAATACCAGATCTTCCAATATCGCAGCGATATGCTTCTTATTTAGCGCGTCGCGCTGAACGCTTCCCATACCTAGATTGATTTTGGACTTTTGATACTCTTTGACGAATTTATAAAATCTCCCTCCCTTAATACTCTTAAGGTAATCCACAGCATTTAGTGTCGTTTTTACTTTACTAATTCTGGTGTTTTTGACCACCACACTCGACCCGATATAGTTCTTCTGCGGAAACATACGAACCTCTTCTGTTCGATTGACTTTCTCTTGAATTATGCCTCTATAATCTATAATTAAAGTATCTATCGACTTATATTCCGCACAAACACCATTTGAGCATGCCTTTTGCGTAAAGACGTGATTAATTACGTCCTTCCCCACGGGCAAGTCAACCCCATCAACATTGTTTAAATTACAACCGGATTCGCCGGGATTACATCCGGTTCTGTCGGGAACATAAGATACGATAATGGCCTCATCAAACGTCAACGTTACAAAATCTCCTTCACCAACTTTAGCGTCTTTAGGATGAAAAGCAATCCACCTTTTTCTCAACTCGGATTCGGTACCACCGTCGAACATATTAGCACGCTTATAGTCTTCGTAATCACCGTCAACGTAGTTTTTTGGGTTCGTCGGGTCTTTTGTATTCATAATCTGTGGCTGTCTCCCAGATACATCCTTAGAAACAACAACAGCCCCCTGCGAATATTGATATACATTTAGCCCCCCGCGAACCCCAATCGGATCAGTGGACAGCCATCTACCCATAACCCCAGAGTAGTATCTAACACCATGGCAGCTTATCTCCCATAAGTCTTCCCTTTCCACCCCCGTATACCGATACCGCTTCCTCGAAGCCTTCAATTTTTTATCTTGCGCCTGATAAGCCGCAGTCCCATAAGGATGATATTCCTCATAAGAAACAGGCTGTGCTGAATCATTCAACTCCAACCCTACCGATCCCAAATGATTCCCATACTGATAACGATAAAGCATTCCTGTTTTTAACTGGGTATTGTCCGTTGACAAAACATCCTCAACGATCAGCACCCGTTGTTCATCAACAAACAAATGATGGGTTTCAATTTCTTCAACAACATGGCTATTGTTTAACCGTTGGTAAAACTCCATACCGCCCAGATAAAACCGATCTTCCACGATGCTGTTATGCGTAGCCCTCTCGATACGCTTACGGGTACGCTGCTTTTCCGAATCATAGTTGTACCAGGCCCAACCACCACCGCCCAAGTTTGCCTGATGAATCATGTCGCGGTAGTCCCAGCGTAAATGTTGACTCGCTGGTACGTTAGCGAGGTTATACATGCTTCCGTGCGTATCGTATTCGTAGTGCTGGGAAAGTGTCGGGGTGGTTACATAGTGTGCGGGACACGGATCCCCCAGATTTTGCAAGTCGCCAGGCTTGCTGGTTGCCAACAGGCGGTTACTGTGGATGTCGTACTGATAACAGCGTTTCCATCGGTGAGCATCTCCGCCGGTGTGCGTCATGCTCAGAATATTTCCTACCGAGTCGTAGACATATTCTTCTTTGTATCTTTGCAGGGCTTCCGGGCTGTTTGGAAAGGGAATTTCTGTAATGGTGTCGAACGCCTTGTTGTCACGCTGGTAATTGTTTTGTGCGGCATGCTCTCGCCCTGTCGCCTTTATCAGTCGATATTCCGCGTCATAAACGTATTGGCAGTGTGGATCGACTTGGGTATTCTTGTAGAAGACTGTTTGTTGCGCATGATCTTTGATGGCTGTGATATTACCTACTGGGTCGTAGCTGTAGTGGAGATCCTGAAGACGTATTTTCGAATTTTCTATTGTGGTGGTTAGTCGCTGCAAGCGGAACGTTTGGTTGTCGTAGGTATAGGTGGTTCTTGTTTCGTTCCCCAGAACCAATTCCGTACGCTGGCCTTTTTCGTTGTAATGAATTGACTTGATCGCAGGGACACGTTTTGGGGCGGTATACGGCCTTTCTCCATCTGGCCGGGTTATATCCGCGCCTATCATCAGTTCCTCACTTTGCAGTAATCCACGTTGATTGTATATGGGTTCATAGATGGCGACATATTCCGGAGCGCGGTGCCAGTTGTAGTGCCGGGTCATGCGGTTAAGCGCGTCATATTCGGTGTAGCTCGAATACCTGGGTTCGAAATCTTGTGGGGTATTCCAATCAACGACCTCGTCCTTATACGCTTTTACCAGTTGTCTCGTCGTCCATAGGAGATTGCCTTTGTAGTCGTATGACTGGTTGATTACCAGCCCGCTGGGGTCGAAATGCTGGTAGATCTGACCCCTCAAGTTGTTTTTGGCCGGTTCGCTGGCGGATTCCCCATAGTTGAATTTTTCAATGGTCATCCATGACAGTTGGCCCGTACTATCCATCGCGTTATCGATATTCAGTCGTTGCTCAAGTGGGCGACGCAACGCATCGTACGTTGTGTGGAATATTCGATCTTCCGTGGTCTTTACGCCGTTATCGTGCATGCGTTCGTTCTTGTCCCAGGCGTAGAAGGGTTGTCCAGCTCCATCCGCGAGCATCCATCGGTCACCGGCATCCATGCTGTGCTGATAGAGCAGGTTGCCGGCGATGTCGTAGGTTGGCGCTGCCTGTGTCGGGATGTCGTAGGCCGGCATCCCTGTTGGGCTGGCGGGCTCTTTGATCGGGGCCGGAGTTGGCTTGGGTTTGCTGATGTACTGCATCACGAGATTCCCGCGAGCGTCACGTATCCATAAGGGTTTGCCTTCGGCGTCCAGCTTGGTGAACGTTATGTATTTTTCGTCGCTATAGTTTTTTCCGCCGTGCAAGAATGCGCCCCTGGCGTTCTCTACTCGATTGTGGGCAATAGCGACAACTTCGCGACCCAGACTATCGAGCAGCGTAACCGCGGGCGTATCGTGATGCTGGGCGCTCAGCCAGGCAGCGCGCTGCTCCTCGGTTACCGTGGCCGTGGCCGATGGCAGGCTACGGCTCAATGGCTTCTGTGGATCGGGAGGGTTTCTGTCCGAATACCAGCGACTTTCCCGGACAGTATCGTTTGGATCGTAATTGAGTATCTGCCAAGGCGTAAATTCAACCCGGCTAAAGGCTCCGTCGGGTCGCTCGGTGCGGATTAGCCGACCCAACGCGTCGTAATACATTATCGGCGTAACGCCATTTTCGGCAGGCGGCTCGAAAAGGTGGCTTTCGGTAAACGACGGCTCATATTGCTTAACCGGCTTGCCTTTGTTGTTGAGGATGGTTCTGCCATTGGTCAGCCAGCGCGTTGCCGTATCACCCTCCGCGGGCTCTGCCAGGTTCTTTTTGACCAGCAGGTTTCCGCTACCGTCAGAATATTCGAACGCAATCTGTAGCTTGCTGGATTCCCCGGATTCCAGCTCGGCGACGTGTCTTTCCCGGAGAATTTCACTGGCCGCGGGGGGATGTTGCTCCCAGCGAAGTGTGGTTGCGCCATTGATTGTTTCTTCGACTTCGCCGAAGTAGTACAGAAAGCGGCGAGTTGCGTTCCCCAGCCAATGGGGAGCCTCTTCGAGCGCGGTGACGTCAGTAAAAAATCTGACGGTTGAGGGCCTGTCCGCGTTGTACGAGCTCGGCCCAAGCCCTGCGAGATTGTCGGCCTGATCGCCTTTACCCTTTATTGCCGTAGCCGTGGGTAGCCCGAGGATGTTGTATCCAAGCTCAGTCAGGTTTTCGTTGATGTCCTGTATCTCTCTAGGCGCAAGCACACGGTAGTCAAAACCAGACAGGTCTTTCCGGCTGTTTTCAAACCCGGTTATTTGTGTGGCGTTTCCCAATGGATCCGTGATTTTGCAGATGGTGAGATCGAAGGGATCGTAGCCGAGTTTCGTTTTGTTGCCGAAGGGGTCGGTATAGTTTCCGGGTAAATAGAAGTGGTCTGCCGCCGATTCATCGAATCCGGCGATGCCTGAACGAATCCAGTACTCTCCGGTTTGGTTGCTGTCCGGGAAACGGGTTTTAAGATCCGTTCCGCTCAAATACCCGCTGAGTTGTCCATTATTGAGGTCGTCATGAATTTCTTGATTGAATTTGTCTGCCAGAACCGCTTCGAGCAGGTCGTCGGTTAGAGCGAGCTTGTAAGTTTCAAAGGGGAGGCCCAGCGAGTTGAGTTTGCCCAGCTCCAAGGGTGTTT
>Ga0256832_1003143_pt1 | contig 11239 bp, 2 predicted proteins | sample 134614metaG_FD_190534 | JGI IMG/M metagenome (GOLD analysis project Ga0256832, IMG submission 190534) | Hydrothermal vent microbial communities from Lau Basin, Pacific Ocean - 134-614 | ecosystem: Environmental > Aquatic > Marine > Hydrothermal vents | place: Pacific Ocean: Lau Basin | collected...
GGAACTCTCTCCACCTATGATAGAGCCGCCTGCTGAACTTACAGAATGGCCATTATAAGACGTTCCGAGATTCCGGGCTGTAACTCCTACCTTCGTTCCATCAGGAAGATTTAGACCAGTAAATGTCACTGGAAAGCGCCTGTCAGCCCCGTCAGCCAAAAGCTCTCTTATCCCTGCAAATATTCCCGTACCTGGTGGCCCGGCCTGGAGATACAATCCATCAGTTGCCACACCCGAACCGGTTTGTGCCTCCAGAATGTGGACTGTATAACCACCAGTATTATCACCGTAACTATTATCATTGACACCAAGGTATAAAGTGCCGTCTTCCTGGGCAGTAAAGACCATGGGACCGGAACCAATAGCAAAAGGCTCCTCACTGTTGAATCTTCCAAGGAGTTCCATTTTTTGGAATCCATCGACCGCACATGAACTACTGCAAGTAGCATATCCATCTGGTCCACTTGCGTGTGCTCCGTCATGGGCCGTACCTTCTGCTGATATCACGACTGTTTGGCCTGCTGAAAGGGAAATGGCCTCTACACTAGTTGTACCATCTCCCTCACCCGCCCCATCAAACGGCATGGTTGCTGCGGGAACATATACAGTTGCCAGTTCATTTCCCGGTATGGGCTGTCCGCTAACCGAGGAGATGGAAAACTTCAAGACATGCTTTCCCTCAGTAAGATAGGGAGTCAGATCAACAGGAGTGCCGGATTGCGAAAGCTCCACAGGCTGACTGTCGTCCACCTGCAAGAACAGGTGCCCTGTCCAGCAAGGAGCTGTGGTAAGGTCCCAATCACCAGATATGACAACATCATCTCCTTCAACATATTCCAGGCTTGCCTGAGCGAGGTTCCAGGTACTGCTTACCCCAGCCACCACAAATTTATCTGTTATCTTGTAGGTTTTGGCCTTTCTCGGAAGGATTGTAACGTCAACCTGATTTACGCTATACTTGTCATATACGCGGAGGGAGACTGGGCCAGATTCAGTGCCAGGAATTATCTCAGCGACTATCATGCCCTTTGCCACAGAGGTAACTTTCAACTCCACATTACCCACAAATACATGATCGAGTGCCGGGCTGTCAGAAAGGTTGGTTGCAAAAATTACCAGATGATCGCCAACTCCAAGAACGGTTCTCGGAATACTTGTAATCTCAGGAGGTTCTGAGGGAAGGCTTGATAAATCAGCTACCGTTACAGGCACGGTAACAACTGGCACACTAGGATCAGGCGTATAGACAATAACCAAATTGGTTTCACCAATACCTGCCGCATGGACGATTCCATCCGGGTCAACGGTGGCTACTGACTCATCGTTTGATGAAAGCTGAAGTTCGTCGAATTGTCCTGTCCGGTGTGAACCGTCGGACATCCTGTACATAATAGAGAGCTGTCTTGTCGCACCTGGCTCGTCGAAATCGATGCGAGACGGCGAAACTTCTATGGCAGTTACCCTTGCGCGAGCAAATGTGACAGAGACAGATACCGATGTTAAGCCATCATAACTAACGGTAATTATAGAATTGCCTTCTTGTTGCCAGGGTATTACAAGGCCAGAGGATGTGACACGACAAACGGCCGTACTGCTTGAAGAATAGTTCGCTATTGCAGTAATATCCTTGGTGGTTCCGTTATCGTAATTCATGATTACCCGCAACTGGGCGTGATCGCTAGAGTTTGAAAAGTTTATCTGACTTGGAGATACGGAGAGGGAAACCGGGTGCCTAATAGAGACAGTTACAGGAACTTCTTTGATAATAGAGCCTGCCTTAACCCTTATAGTTGCAGAACCGTTACTAAGTGCAGTTACCCAGCCCGAACTTGAGACACTTGCTATGTTGGGCTGATCAATAGAATAACTTACCCCGGAATAAAGATTTGAACTGGTTCCGTCCGAATAGGAGGCAACCACGCTAAGGCGTTTCTTTTCTCCTTTATCCTGGAAAACAAGGCTTCCGGGTGATACGGCAATATCAACAAGTCTCTTTGCATTCACATGAATAGGAATTACAACGGTATTAAGTCCGGGATAAGAGACAGAAAGTTCAGTGGAGCCATTTGAAATTGCCGTAACCGCGCCATTTGATGCGATTTTGGCAATGGAGGTATCTTCCACCACCACATCAACCGTTTGAGGGTCGATACCAAGGTCTTCTCCATTTGAGAAAACGAGAGAATAAGATGGTACAACCTGCTCACCTATCCTATTGAAATTGATTTCAGAAGGGTCAACATGAACCAAGGTAATGCTAGGAATGGTAAGAGTGACGGGTGAACTTCTTTTGCCGTCCGCGTCTATAACGTACAAGGTGACCTCGGAACCAGGATTACATGCAACCTTTATAAGAAAAGAACCAGACACGTCACTGCTCGAAATGAAAGTTACTCCACTAGATAACCGTGCCTCTATTTTGTGAAGGTAGGGTGACGCCCCTTGCTCCCCAATGATATTAAAAACATCCGGGGCCGCAGGTAGTATTTTAACCTTGGATGCATTTACGGCCTCTGGAGGGTTTGGACCTGGTTGAGGGGGCAAAAGAACTGTAAATTGGACCCCTTTTGTGGCAGTATTTCCACTCACATCAGTAGCCACAACCCTAACTTCATGGCCGCCTTGATTAAGGTCATCCGTACTTACATAGGCCGTGTTACCTGTAGCGAACGGGGTGCTGCTACCATCTAAGTAATAATTAATTGACCTGACCGTGAAATTATCTGTTGCAGTTACCTTAACTGGAAGCCCGGTGCCCTTTAGTAGTTGAACCGTGCCCTTTGGTTCACTGATTTCAAGGACAGGAGGAGATGTATCTCTTATCACAGTGAAGGATGCATTTGCCTGGCCTTCGTTTCCCGAAGAATCTCTAGCTATTACAAGGAGTTGGTGCGTACCGGCGGAAATGGAAGACGTATCAACGTTACAGGCATACGGCGAAATATTCAGAAGGCATATACTTCTCCCGCTTCCATCGAGACGGAATTCCACATGGTCGATTCCGCCGTTGTCCGTTACTGCGGCAACAGCGCTCAACTTCTGGCCCTGCAAAACGGAATCCTTGTCAAGGTTCACACTTACCTGGGGCGGAACAGTATCCTCCTGTGCCAAGACGATATCCTGGACTGTCTCGGCTCCGTTTCCTGCTTTATCAATGGCACGAAACTTCAGTTCATGCGAAGAACCTGGCTCGAGCCCATTTGTGTCAATAGCAAATATGTAGGGATAAGAATCAAGGACTGACTGCACCTTTCCATCCAACAGGTACTCTACGCGGGCTATTCCAGAGCTGTCTTGCGCCATTGCTGTAATTTTAAAAAGTGATCCTGGGACCACACTATTTACATCTATATTTCCAGGAATAACTATGGATATATCTGGGGGAGTGGTATCTGCAGACAGTGGACTTGGGGAGGTCTTGAAACGAACTGACATCCCCGAAGCTATCCTCGTTCCATTTATATCGTAGATGTCAGGGGAAACCGTCAAAACATAAGTGGTATTATACGCCAGGGGCCCCTGATGGCCCAACGATACGGCCTCCTCACCCGAGGGAAGTGTCGTGAATCTCAGGAATGTGGGAACTATTTGTCCGTCCCAGGTCGAAAGGATTATGGTCGTACCCACACTTCCAGTGGAAAGGGTGGCGTGGTTAACTGGTTTTGAGAAAAATATGGTTGGTTCAGTATCCACTGCAACATCCTGTTCCCCATTAACTGGAACTATCCTAATGGCCGCCCTCTCACTAGGAGCCTTGCTTTGAGCCTCATAGGTACCCACGGCACAACTCTTTTCACCCACTTTTACAAAAAGCTGAAGGTTGCTTGAGGCACCGCCTACACAAGAAGTAATTTCACCACTGACTTCGGGATAAACAGTAAATGCCTGGGTCACAGTCTGACCTGGAAGTATGTCTCCCAAATCGCGACTATCGATTTTGGGGCCGTTTTCGTCGTTAAATCTAAGATTTTTTCCAAGAGCAAGGGCCAGACTTGCGAAATTGGCAGGTATATCTGATGTATTTGTTATATTAACAAGGAGTTGGTAAGGCTTGTTTCTTTCTATATACTCTGGATGCTCAAGGACCACGGCTAAATGTGGTGGGCCCTTTACTTCTATTTGAGTGGAAGCACTGCCATTTATGGGAACAGGCTTATCGAAACCAGGGCCTATTAAATTTCCAGCAAATTGCAACCTTATATCATAGTGGCCGATCCTATCGCCCCTTACAATCCACTTTTTAGATAGCTCATTTCCGGGGCCTATATCTCCAAAAAAATTCTCCCCTGATTTCGGGGAAATATTCGTTAACCCAGCAGGAACTGAAATCTTTGCCTTAACATCTTGTAAGTCAAATATTTGTGACGTGTTCAGTAATAACAGTTTAACCTTGAAAAAGTCCTTTAAGGTCTTTATCTTCCCATCGATTATTAGGATGGCTGGTATTGGTGGTGGTGAAATCCCACCGAGATCGGGAAATTCGATGTCAACCATTTTTACAGCAGGCTGTTGTTGATCATTCCCACCGCCGCCACCTCCAGAATCCTTTGGAAGTTCCACATGCTCTGACACCACTACCTCGGTCTGCTTCCTGGCAACGTACCTGGTAACTTTATATGGCCTGTTATTTACGGTAAAAACAACATCGAATTTAGTTACGTGATAATTCTCTGGGTTAGAAAGATTGATGACTCCCCGGCGAACCAAATCATGTACTTCCGAAGTAGAAAGTCTTTCACTGGTCGCCTTTGCAACGACCACCTTATCAAGGCTCACCTGGGTAATTTCAACAGGATCAGAGGTAGCTACATTGCCTGCATCATCTCTGGCCCCTACCCGGAAAACGTTTAAAGTGTTGGGCTTTAATGGCACAGTAAATGTGAAGTTGCCACCGTCTCCCTGAATAGTTCGGGATTTAGTGATACCGCCTCCGGTAATATCAACGTCAACATCTGCAATACTATTGTGTATGTAAGTAAGGCTGAACAATATCAAAAACAGAAAGAAAAAGACTGGGTTAAATGTGGGAACCTTTTCTTTTCTGTTTGTCATTGTCTTTTCTCCTTTAACAACTTCCTTTAGCAATTATTGATAGACCCTCAGAGTAAAATTGTTGTTTACCGGAACCTTTACTGAAAAATAACCCTTGTCATCCGTGAAGGTTTCAGTACCAAATTCTGGTATTTCAATGCGTGCGAAGGATATAGGGACCTTCGTTACGATATCCACCACCGTGCCAGTTACAGTAGCGTAATTACTACTGTCTGCATCCACATACCGCGTAACAAGCCAGTGTCTATCGCCTGATTTTGCTATTATCTCTATTTTTATTCTGCCTTGATGTACAGTGACATTGACATCAAACTGTCCGCTGTTAACAGGAACCATTTTCACGTGTCCACTATCGTCTTTCACGATTACATTAGAAACGGATGAATCTATGACCATTCCCTTTATATCAACTGTCTGAGCCGTAGATTTGACGGTTTTGGGTGCAAAAAGGACTATAGGCGATGTCTCGCCGCATGGCCTATTAACAATATGGGGAATGACTATGTTTGAAGTCAAATTCGCGTCTGGAGCATTTGTTACCTCATCGTGTTTAACTAGCCTAGCAACGGGTAATTCGATGCTTCTGACGATAAGTTTGCCTGCATCCTCCTGAGATAGCTGCATGGTAAAGTCAAAATGTTTCGGATTACCCCATTCTATGGTAACATTGTCCGACGTACTTGAGTTGGCCTGTTCCAAGTAACATATTTGTGTGCTGTCACTAGATACTTTTATAATCTCATCGCCCTTTTCAGGATTATTGGGCTTTAAGATAAGTTTAACCGGCTTACTGTCATCAGGTTTTGGTAAAAGAATACTATCCCTTGACCTGTTACAATAATATACAGGTGAGACAGCCCCCCCTTTTTCAGTCAAAATGGTTGATGCGTTAAATAGGGCAATCTCATTGTTGGCGATACTATAAGGCACTAATAAAGGAACCTTATGAATTCCATTGTAGTCTGCGACAAGCAGGTCCTCTCCGTCCGCACTGCCTTCAATAGTAAAGGGATGATTGAAACTGTAAGGTAAGACGCAGATGTCTGAGGAACCAATTGATCCCCTTAGTACTAAATCTGCTTGAACAACATACAACTTTCCTCGTTCAGAATCTGACAGGAAGAGATTTCCAGAATTGTCCAAGAAGATATCCGAAATATGTGCAAAGGGCAGCCCACCAGAATCGTTATTAAAAAGCCTATGGGAGTTACCGCATAACCAGAAGTCGTCAAAGAAATATACGTTGTCTCCCGAATTGACAAAGGAAAGTCCACTGTAAAGTGGGTGCTGTCTAATGTGAGAATCGGCCTCAATCTCGTGATTGAATCGGCAAATAGTGTGTGCAACGTTTCTCTGTGGCCATTGTGGAGCTGGCTCTCCATGCCGCCTGTCAAGCACTTTAAAGGACTGGTCAGCTAAATTTAGGATACCTATGCTTTCGCTATCTATGTCTGGAGTTTCTGAGAAAGAATTGTTCCCGGTACCTCCTCCGCCTCCCGCGGCCAGAATGGAGTTTGCTGCATCCATCAAGGTGCCTGGATTCGTATTGTCTGGAAGAGAGGCCCTCGAATTCAAATAGGAGCTTTCTAAGTATCTGTACCAGTCTCCCATTATCATATCTATCAGGGAAACCGGCTTGGCGTAATGAAGAACGGGACTGTAATAGTTTACAGTGCCAACCAGGTATCTGTTTTCTGTGGTATGAATCTGTCCAGGAGTAATACGAAAGGGATCCTTGAATCCAAATATTCTTCCTCCAAATTGGTCCTCTGAGGCTGCATTTTCAGTAAATAGCCAGCCGTTGCTGTCTATTGCCAACCCCTTGTTATGAGGTTTGGCAAAATAGGTATTGATAATGGGAGACCACCCATTAGGTCCATTTACGTAAATATATCCGAGTGATCCAATACTGACGTACTCTTTCCCATGCCTTGGATCAACGACTATATCAATATTGTAATCATTGGTCTGCTGGGGATTTACTACCAGTGAATACGGACCAATCATGTCACTTTTTTGGAAAATCAACCCATGGTATATCTCATCAGCCATGGTGAGCACATCTTGTAAGGCATTGAGTACATTTCCACCGGCTGGTAATGATGCCGATAAGAAACTCCATGCTATATTATTCCCCCAAGTCATACTCATAGGAACATAGCGGGAACGTCTTATGTAACTTCGTAGGAAATAACTGACGCCTCCTGGAGGTGGTGAGTGATCCACGTAAAAGAGGTGCCCATCCTTGGTTTTTCTGAAAAAACTGCTCGGTTTAACTATCTTGGTTACCTTAGATGAAGAATCTTTGCGGCTAATTTCATAATAAAATCTTGGCAATGTAGTTTGTTGCCTGTCCCCAGGACTGGGGTCAAATATCAATATGTTATCAACGCCAAATTTTGTCTTGATACTCAAAATGTTTATTAGGCGGGGCGGTTCAGGGGCACCATACCTAATTAAGCTGTTTTTGAATTTGTCAAGAATCGGTTTATATAAGTATTGGACAGCTTTGCCAGCCATACCACTAATAACGCCCTTTACAATATCAGCACGGGTGTTCCAAATGGAGTATGTTTTTTCAACACCCTCTATTAAGAAGGCACGTTGTAAATCTTTATCTATGTAACTGGTATAAATATCAAATGCCATTTCTATTAAGGAGTTATCAATATAACCAGTAGCATAGTCCGCTAAAGCTGGATGAATGACCTCGTGCCAAGTAGTTCCAATGTCATAATATACGGTACCAGATTGGCCATTACTATTATCATCATTGTCTGCCAACATGATAAACTGGTTGTTGGAGTCAGAAAGGATACCTCGGTACTGTTCATCAAGGTTTGCAACCATTAATGCACTTGCGTTTTGTTGTGCAGTATTGTTTGAGCTGTAGGTTTCTTCAATGTATGTCATGAAGCTGTTGACTAATAGAAACATCTGCAGCGGATTCAGTGTGGTATCAATCGATAATTTAGGCGGTTGACTCGAGACGACAGATCCCTTGTTAAATACCAGGACAAATAGGGAGTTACCAGGTGCAGAAGGATCATTCCAGATAGTTTCAAGGCCCCTGTTGAACACGTCTAACCATGTCTTGTAATCTGGAGGTGAAGGGTTCCAACTCACTACAGAATTAAAAAAGAAAAACGCATCACTCAGCCGGAATATTTCTCTGCCTATGGCCCACTTTTTGGCCATATTTTCTAAGCCGCTGTCTGTAAGGGATACTATCCCCTCACCGTCTATCTGTGGATTCATTTGGGTGCCATTTGCATCCATGACACCAATTTCACGTCCACCAACGGAAATAATGGAGTTGATAATAAGCTGCTTTGTTTCTTCTATGCTTGTTGGGGCTATCAATCTGTTGGCGCCTTGACTCAACATAGAAAGCAGGGTTGGGGTATTAGTCGAAGATGGTGGGGCTGCCTTCCGCTCAAGCCTTATGGGAACGCTTGCAAAATCCAGGGTTTGGCCGTTTTCTCCACTTATTTTGTATTCTGTGGAGGCAAAGTTCCTGGCATTTATGACTAATGTCTGATCGCCTGCAGGTACGTTAATAATTGTAAAGGTCCCACTTGGATCGGTTTTGGTCTTCAGGTTGTAGCCCTTTATGGAAACCTCTGCTCCAGGTATTGGGTTTCCGTTTTCATCAACCACCTTTCCTGTAATGGTCAAGGAACCTGCAACAACGTTGAACGCCAATACACTCGTGGCTTCCTCTGCACCACTAACGGCGATTACGTGCCTGCCTCCTGTAGATGCAGAGCCATCTATTTTGATCCTTGCAATTATGCTTGTCTGTGAAGTGACATTGGCCTCAAGGACTTCGATTCCAGGTCCAAATGACAACTGGGTCGAATTTGCGGAAAAATGGGTATTCTGTCCCTTGATTTCCAATATCAATTCCTGACCCTGGGCACCACTTGAGGGAAGAATAGCAGTGATAATGGGAGGCACTTCAGGAGTTGTGGCATTGGAGCCACTTCCCGTACCTTTATTTACAGTACCCGAAATGACAACGGACTTCGAAAAGACAGGACTTGGGACCCGGTTAACATCAAGCCTTAAACCAGCAGCGGTAGCCGGTGCGGAAACCGTAAATCCTCCAATTTTTTTTAGACGCCCCCTTCCCATTCGAATGGTTACGTCTCTCAGGCCGGGTTCTGCGTCATCGGCAATTGTAATTGAAACCGTAATGGTATTTGGACTGGTCACATCAACATTTGATACCTGGATACCATCACCAAAATCAACGCGTAGTCCTCTGGACCTTAGGCGTACATTGGCCACCTTTATGGTGACGTCTTGCTGTTCACCTTGAAGGCCGTTTGCTGGATCTACATCAGTAATCATGGGGCTGGGGTATAGGGTATAATCAAGTGAATTTGACTGAACCCCGTCCACCTCAACAGTGACTTGCAAAGTTATGGGGCTGGTGTTGGGCTCGGAAATAACATTTGGCGGTATGAAAAAAAGGACCTTGCCAAGGTCCTCGCTTCCGGTAACACTGTATACCCTTCTTACAGGTGCAAGGACACCGTTAATAAATACCCTGTTTTGTTCCTGCGACTGGAGATCGAGGTAGCGAACAGTTGCAGTAACCGAGGAGCCAATCCTTCCCCGGTTTGGAGAAAGATTGATGAGAACGGGATCGGCAAATGCATAAAACGGGATCAAGATGGCTATTACTATTATGGATAGCAGGATTTTTACGAATGCCTTTCTATTCATGACCCAGCCTCCTCCTTTAAAGCTCTTTGGGCATGGATATGGCTATCGAGTAATTTTGATTTTCTTTCGAAACACCAGCCCTATCAGGCCAGAGGAGAGTAATACCAGGGTGGAAGGTTCTGGGACCGGGGCAGGTGGCTGACCCTCTGGAATGTTACCGTGAATAGAAGCGGAAGAACCAAGAGCACCAGCTACATTGTTGACTGAATACCAATTGTCGGTGAATAACTCTCCTGAAACATCTAAGGTACCATCATAATAATAAGAAACACCGTTTTTTACGATTGATACGTGGTCTAAATCTACCTTACCCTTGAATTTTAAGTCTTTTATGTAAATATAAATCGGATTATTTGAAGGATCATAAAAAGAAAAAGGAATTAATAGGTGCGTGTAATACAAATTAACAAGATTTATAAGGCTATTATTATATCCCGGCGAAATTTTTAAAACCCCTTCACCGTCGGAATAAGTTTTCGTATTTGGATCGTACGTTTTATAATAAATTCCGCTATATGGATCCTCCTCATTACTCGTTCCGCCATAATAGCCATTTGGATCTCCCAATATTAAATGATAATTGGCCATATTTGTCCCTTGATAATCTTCGGCCAGGCTAAACCAAATTTCGCCATCATAAAAATCCACTCCTGGCAATAAGCTCCCTGTAGACCCAGTTGTATTCACCACGTCAATCTCGCCATAATTATAACCCCAACTGTCTTGGTAGTTATTAAAGTCCAACGTCCCAAATTCAAAATTTAGTGCATATACCATCTGTTCTTGCACAAAACCGAATATAAAGACAAAGAAAACTATACCCGCGATTAAAAGAGACTTGGCCTTAGTATCCATTTATTCCTCCTAAATATTTTGAATCAAAGAATTCTTTCTATTGCTTTCTATTTCGCAAATTCTTTACCAAAAAAGAAGTTGAACCAGTGATTTTTATGGCCGTTTTTCCTGAAAAATTACGAGTTTCTCCCCGTAAGCAGGGAAAAGAATCCATAAACCTTTATGGTTTACATGAATATTTTCTTTAAGATGGATTTCTTAGGAGGCAAAAAGATGACAAACCATTGGAAAACCAAGAAGAAAACAGGTGCTCCATACTTTTCGTTTTTTGTGTGAAAAATTTTTCCCATTGTAGGTAAAAATTTACATAAGCCTTTTGTAAACTTAAAATTTTCACAGAAATGCGGTTATCCCAACCCTGGGAACATGGTTTAAAAGGCGATTAGCAAAGCCCGGAACCAGGCCAAGGGAAATATCTTTAATGCGACCAAACCTGCCGCTGATTCCGAGGTTACCCAGCCACTTAGACGACGCCATGCCGTTTCATCAATAATTCCTTGGGCCCGGCGGATGCCAATCAGTGCTTGTACGGCTTTCTTGGAATTGGACCTAAAGTCAGCTTCCGGATTCTAACGCCATTTATGTCGCTATAAACAGA
>Ga0256832_1003144_pt1 | contig 11238 bp, 10 predicted proteins | sample 134614metaG_FD_190534 | JGI IMG/M metagenome (GOLD analysis project Ga0256832, IMG submission 190534) | Hydrothermal vent microbial communities from Lau Basin, Pacific Ocean - 134-614 | ecosystem: Environmental > Aquatic > Marine > Hydrothermal vents | place: Pacific Ocean: Lau Basin | collected...
GCATCCCTCCCTTCGCCACGTAGTAGGCGGTCAAGAGGAACCAGACCACCGCCACCGGGAAGAGCACCCCCCAGGCGAAGCGGATCATCTGGTCATAGCGGGTCCTGAACCAGCTGGCCCAGATCCACAGCACCAGGAAGATGAAGACCGCCCACTTCAGGAAAAACCAGAGCACGGGGATGTCGGGCAGGCCGAAGGGCGCCGCCCAGCCGCCCAAGAAGAGCGTCGCCATCAGCGCCGAGCCCACCACCCAGTGCCCCAATTCCCCCAGGTAGAAGGCCACGAACTTGGTCCCCGAGTACTCGGTGTGGAAGCCGGCGACGAGCTCCTGCTCGGCCTCGGCGAAGTCGAAGGGGGTGCGGCTCATCTCCGCCAAAGCGGCGGTGAAGTAGACCAAAAAGGCCGGGAACTGGTAGACGATCAGCCAGCCGTGCTCCTTTTGCCAGCGCACGATGTCCTGCAGGTTGAGGCTGCCCACCATCAGCACCGGGCCCAGGATGGCGAGGCCCAACGCGAGCTCGTAGCCGATCAGCGCCGCGATCGAGCGCAGACCGCCGAGCAGCGGATACTTCGAGCCCGAGGCCCAGCCGGCCAGGAAGACGCCGTAGACCGCCATCTCGCCGACGGCGAAGACGTAGAGCACGCCCAGGTCGAGGTCGGCGACCACCCAGCCGTCGGGGCCCACGGGGATCACGGCGAAGGCGGCGAGGGCGAAGGTGAAGGTGAGGATCGGCGCCAGCCAGTAGGCCAGCTTGTCGGCCCGCTCGACGGTGATGGACTCCTTGAAAAAGGCCTTGAGCCCGTCGGCCATGGGCTGCAAGAGGCCGAAGGGCCCGACCCGGTTGGGGCCCAGCCGCACCTGGAAGCGGGCCAGGCCGCGGCGCATGATCCAGGTGATGTAGGCGATGGTGAGCAAAAGGACGATAAGCAGCACCGCCGCCTTGATGGCGGTGATTAGATAGATCATGCCGCACCTCCCTGGGGCACGAGGAGCTTATAGCCGACCCGCCGCCCGGGCCCGTGACCGAGGGCGGAGAGGTAGAGCCCGTCCGCGGGCAGGTCGTCCTTGACCCGCACCCGGGCCTGGGTGGCGCCAAAGGGCGTGGCGACCTCGACTTGCATCCCCTCGGCAAGGCCCAGCCGGGCGGCCTCGGCGCGGCCGGCCCAGAGCTCGGGCTCGCCGGTGGCAAGCCGCACGCGCTCGTCCACGAGCTGGCGCGCCCGCCACATCGTGGGGCGCAAGTAGAGCCCGCCCTTTTCAGGCGCGCTGGTGGTCACAAGCTTGGGCCGCGGGCGCCAGAGCCAGCCCTCCTCGGGGGCTTTCAAGGGGATTTTGTAGCGCTCGTGCAGCCGCTTGCGGGCCTCGGCCACGTGGGCGAAGGGCGCCGCCTTGCCGAGCGCGGAAAGCACGAGCCTTACCGCCTCCAGCCCGTCCAGGCTGCCCAGGGGCGCCACCGGCGCCGGGGCCAGCTCCAAAAGCCGCCCTTCGGCGTTGACGAAGCCCCCCGCCTTCTCGTAGAAGGTCTTGGCCGGGAAAACGACGTCGGCCACCGCTCGCGTGCGGGGATCGAGGTGGCTCGTGAACACCGCCTTGAAGCCCGGGGCCAGGGCGTCGTCGGCGGGCAGGGCGCCGATGTAGACCCCCACCCGGGGCCCGCCCTCGGCCTGCCCGGGCCAAACACCCACCGCCTCCAGGCCGCGGGCGTTGGCCGCCGGGGGCATGGCCAGCACCATCGCCCCCTTGCCCCGGGCGAGCTTCTCGGCAATCCGGGCGGCCTCGGGGTCAAAGAGCACCTCGGCGCCGAGGATGAGCACCCGCCGGCCGGCGGCCAAGAAGCGCGCCGCCGCCTGGTCAAGCGCCTCGGCGGGCACGCCCGGGACCTCGGGGGCAGCGCGCTTATTCAAGCGGGCGTCGAGGGCCTCCAAAAGCCGCGCCGCGCCGCCCGGGGCAAAAACCCCCGTGACCCCGGCAAAGCGCATCAGCCCGGTGGGGTAGGCGGCGAAGGCGGCGAGCTTTTCCTTGTTGCGCGGCATCCGCTCCTTGATCGCCAGGTTGGCGATCGGGGTGCCGTGGTAGTAGCGGGGCGCGGGTTTGAGGCCCTTCAAGAACTCCTGCAAGCGCAGGTAAAGCCCCGGCATCTCGGCCTCGGGATCACCGATCACCAAAGCGAAGTCGGCCGCGAGCAGGTCGCTGTAGGTGATGGGCTCGAAGTTCGAGACCGGGTAGGGGGTGCGGTTTTCGAAGTCGAGGTGGGGGGTGCCAAGCTGCTCGGCGGCCTCGACCAGGGCCAGCCCTTCCTCCAGGGTGCTGTCGGCGGAAAGGAAAAGCCCGATCTCGCCGCGCTTCGCCTGCCCGAGCCCGGCGGCCAGGGCCGCCGTGGCCTCCTCCATGGTGGCCTCGACGAGCTCGCCGTTTTTCCGCACCAGGGGGGTGCGCAGCCGGTCCTGGTTCACCCAGGCGTGGCCAAAGCGGGCCGCGTCCGAGATCCAGATCTCGTTGGTCTCGGGGTTCTCCCGCGCCCGGATGCGCTCCAAGCGCCCCGAGCGCGCGTCCACCCAGATCGCCGCCCCAAAGGCGTCGTTGAGGTCGTAGGTGGGGGTCTTCTCAAACTCCCAGTTGCGGGCCCGAAAGCGCGCGGTTAGGTCCAAGAGCGCCCCCACCGGGCAGATGTCGGTGATGTTGCCCGAAAACCCCGGGGGCAGGCCGTCCTCGGTGCCGATGAAGGTGTGGTTGCCCCGCTCGATGAAGTCGAGCACCTCCTGGCCGGGGATCTCCTCGAAGTAGCGCACGCAGCGCTTGCAGTGGATGCAGCGCTCGCGGTCGAGGACGATGAACTCGGAGAGCTTGTGGTGCTTGTCGGCGTGGCGCTTGGTGAAGTCGAAGCGGGAGTAGAGGACGGTCTTGAGGCCGTTTTGGGTCTCGGTGTAGTACTTCTCAAAAAGGCCGTACTCATACGAGCGGTCCTGGAGCTCGCAGGCGCCGCCCTTGTCGCAGGTGGGGCAGTCGAGGGGGTGGTTGATCAGGTGGAACTCGATCATCCCCGCCTGGGCCTTTTTGACCTCGTCGGCGAGGGTGTCCACCACCATGCCCTCGGTGGCTTCCAGGGTGCAGGAGGCCATGAGCTTGGGGAACCAGAAGATCTTGACCTCGCCGTTCTCGTCCTTGATCCACTCCCCGTCCGGCCCCTTTCGCGGCGCCCCGGCCTTGACCAGGCACATGCGGCAGGCGCCGATCGGCGAGAGGTGCCGCTCGGAGCAGAAGTAGGGCACGTCGTACCCGGCGTGGAAGATGGCGTCGAGGACCGAGGTGCCCTTGGGGACCTCGACCTCTCGGTCGTTGATCCTTAGCCTCGGCATGGCTACCTCCACCGCCCTTTCTTCTCCACCCGGCAGGTCTTGTGCTCGAGGTGGTGGATGAACTCGTCGCGGAAGTGGCGGAGCGCTCCCTTCACCGGCCAGACGGCGGCGTCCGCCAGGGGGCAAAAGCTCTTGCCCTCAATGTTGTCCATCAGGTCCTCGAGCAGCTCGACGTCGCCCGGCTTGCCCCGGCCGGTCTCGATCTGGCCGAGGAGCTTGGTCATCCAGCCGGCCACGCCCTCGCGGCAGGGGGTGCACTTGCCGCAGGACTCGTGGCCGTAAAACCGCACCAGGTTCCACATCACGTCCACGATGCAGGCCGACTCGGGGATCAAGATCACCCCGCCGGTGCCGAGCATGGTCCCCTTTTGCTGCAGGTGCTCGTAATCCATGGGGGTGTCGAGGGTGTCGTCGTTGAAGGGCAAGAGCGGCGTCGAGGAGCCGCCGGGGATCAGGGCCTTGATGGGCTCCTTCACCCCGCCTGCCCAGTCGTAGATGAGCTCGCGGAAGGTGGTGCCCATGGGCAGCTCATAGACCCCGGGGCGCACCGCGGGGCCGGAGACCTGGTAGAGCTTCATCCCCTTGGACTTGTCGTAGCCCATGGTAGCGAACCACTCCGCCCCCCGACCGACGATGTGGACCACGCTGGCGATGGTCTCGACGTTGTTGATCGTGGTGGGCTTGCCAAAGAGCCCCTTTTGCGCCGGGAAGGGGGGCTTTAAGCGGGGGTTCGCCCGTAGGCCCTCGAGCGAGTTCATCAGCGCCGTCTCCTCCCCGCAGATGTAGGCGCCGGCGCCGCGGTGGACGTAGAGGTCGAAGTCGAACCCGGAGCCAAAGAGGTTCTTGCCCAGATACCCCCGGGCGTAGGCCTCCTCGATGGCGGCGATCAGGCGGTCGTAGGCCTTTCGGTACTCGCCGCGGATGTAGATGTAGCCCTTGGTGGCGCGGATGGCGTAGCCGGCGAGGATCATCCCCTCGATCGCCTGGTGGGGGTCGTCCTCGAGGATGTAGCGGTCCTTGAAGGAGCCGGGCTCGGACTCGTCGGCGTTCATGATGATGTAGTGCTGCTCTTCGTCGTCCTTGGGCATGAAGGACCACTTCAGCCCGGTGGGGAAGCCGGCGCCGCCGCGGCCGCGTAGCCCCGAGCGCTTGACCTCCTCGATCACCTCGTCCGGCGTCATCTGGGTGAGGGCCTTTCTCGCCGCCTCGTAGCCGCCGTGGGAAAGGTAGTAGTCGAGGGTGAAAGAACCGGGCTTGCCCACGTGGGCGTAGAGCGTGCGCTCAAAGCGCGGGTCGTGGCCGGATACGATCGGTCCCTCGCTCATGCCTCCTCCTCCCTGACGTGGTGGCCGCAATCGCCGGGGAGCTCGATCTCCTCCAGGGGCTTGCCCGCCTTCAGGCCCTCAAGAAGGGCGCTCAGCCGCGCCCGGGTGACGCACTCGACGTAGGGCTCGTCGTTGATCTGGATCACCGGAGCGGTGTGGCAGGAGCCCAGGCACTCCACCTTCTGGATGGAAAAGAGCCCGTCCGGCGTCACCTCCCCGGGGCCGATGCCGAGCTCGGCCCGGAGCGTGTCCCATAGCTCCTCGGCCCCGGCGAGGGCGCAGGAGAGGGTGGCGCAGACCTGGATGTGGTACTTGCCGGTGGGAACGGCCTGGTAGTAGGAGTAAAAGCTCATCACCCCCCGCACCTCGGTGGGGGTGGTGCCGACGATCTCAGCGATCTCGGCGATGCGCTCGGGCGATACGTGGCCCTCCTCCTGCTGCACCTTCCGAAGCAGCGGCATCACCGCCGCGCGGCGGTTCTCCGGCGGGTAGTTCTTGAAGACGATCTCGAGCCAGTCCTGCTTGTCGTCAAAGAATCCCATGCGCGATCACCTATCCACGTCGCCCAGTACGGGGTCGAAGCTGGCCAGGATCGCCACCAGGTCCTGGAAGAAGTGGCCCCTGGCGGCGTGGGGCAGCGACTGCAGGTTGAAGAAGCTGGGGGTGCGCACCTTCACCCGGTAGGGCAGGCTACCGCCGTCGGCGACGATGTAGTAGCCGAGCTCCCCGCGGGCGCTCTCGGTGGGCACGTAGGCCTCTCCGGGGGGCACCTCGAAGCCCTCGGTAGCCAGCTTGAAGTGGTAGATCAGCGCCTCCATGGAGCGGTCAAGGAGCTTTTTGTCGGGGAAGGAAAACTGCGGGTTGGGGTCGCGAATGGGGCCGGGCTCAAGCCGCTCCAGCGCCTGGCGAACGATCCGGGCCGACTGGCGCATCTCCTCCAAGCGAATCACCATCCGGTCCCAGGTGTCGCCGTTCTTGCCCAGGGGCACCTCGAAGTCGTAGGTCTCGTAGCCGCAGTAGGGGTAGGCCTTCCTCACGTCGTAGTTGACCCCGCTGGCCCGCAAGGACCCGCCGGTGAGGCCGTGGGCGATCGCCACCTCGGGCGGCACCACCCCGACCCCCCGGGCCCGGCCCTCGAAGATGGGGCTGCCCACGAAGAGGTTCTGGTAGTCGTCCACCCGGTGGTCGAAGGTGGCGAGGAACTTCTCAAGCTCGGGGACGAACTCCTCCGGCAGGTCCTCCTTGAGGCCGCCGATACGGATGTAGTTGTGGTGGAAGCGCTGGCCGGTGACCCACTCGAAGAGGTCGAGGATGGTCTCCCGCTCGCGGAAGGCATAGAAATAGGGGGTCATCGCTCCCAGGTCCAAAAGGCCCGTGGCCACGAAGATCAGGTGGCTGGCGATGCGGGAGAGCTCGTTCAAGATCACCCGGATCACCCGGGCGCGCTCGGGCACCTCGGCGCCCAAGAGCTTTTCCACGCTGAGCGCGTAGGCGAGGTCGTGGGCAAAGGAGTGGAGGTAGTCCATGCGCGGGGTAAAGGTGATGTTCTGGTGGTAGGTGCGGTTCTCCATCACCTTCTCAAACCCCGTGTGCAGGTAGCCGATGTGGGGGACGACGTCGGCGACCTCCTCGCCGTAGAGGGTGACCACGAGGCGCAGCACGCCGTGGGTCGAGGGGTGCTGCGGCCCCATGTTGAGGATCATCTCCTCGACGCGGAGTTCCTTGGGCTCGGGCTTCATCGCCGCTCTCCCTTCCGGCGCCCGCCGCGCCAGCCGGTGAGGCCCTTGTCCTTGCCCTTGAGCCCGGCGCGGAACTGCTCGGGGTTGATGTAGCGCCCGTCCTTAAAGAGCGTCGGGGTCTCGCCCAAGGGGTGGTCCTTCCTCAAGGGGTGGCCCTCGTAGTCGTCGGGGGTGAGGATCTTTCGCAGGTCGGGATGGCCCTCGAAGACGAGGCCAAAGAGGTCAAACACCTCGCGCTCGGGGAAGTTGGCGCTCGGCCAGAGGTCTGTGACGCTCGGGAGCCGGGGGTTTTTCTCCGGCACCCAGACGCGGGGGTAGATGCGGCTTCCGTCGCCGTCCTTATAGCCCGGCAGGCTGACGAGCTCGTAGACGACGGCGAAGCGCTCGGGCTTTTCCTCGGGGTACTCCAGGTAGTCGATGCCGATCACGTCGGCGAGGTAATTGAAGCCCATCTCCTTGAAGGCCGCCATGGCCTCGCGAAAGTCCGCGAGCGGCAGCTCGATGTGCAAGAGGTCATGGGCCTCGTAGACCACAAAGCCCCGCTCCTTTGCGTAGGCCCTCGCCTTTTCCCGCCGCGTCATAGCCCCTCCCGAGCCCAAGCCTCGACCGGGGGCAGCTTGCGCCCGCCCTCGTCATAGGCCTGGCCGCGAATCTTCTTTTGCAGCTGCATCACCGCGTAGATCAGCGCCTCCGGCCTGGGCGGGCAGCCGGGCACGAAGACGTCCACCGGCACCACCGAGTCCACCGACTGCACGATGGCGTAGTTGTTGAACATGCCCCCCGAGGAGGCGCAGGCCCCCATGCTGATCACCCACTTGGGGTCGGCCATCTGGTCGTAGACGCGGCGCATCACCGGGGCCATCTTTTTCGAAAGCCGGCCGGCGACGATCATCACGTCGGCCTGGCGGGGGCTGGCGCGGAAGACCTCGCTGCCAAAGCGCGACAGATCATGGCGCGCGTCGGTCGAGGCCATCATCTCGATGGCGCAGCAGGCCAGGCCGAAGGTCACCGGCCAGAGCGAGTTGGAGCGGCCCCAGGCGATGAGCTTTTCGAGGGTGGTGAAGAGGATGCCCTCCTTCTCCAGCTCGCGGAAGTCGCGTTCATAGGCGTCTAGTCCCACCGCATCACCCCCTTAAGCCACTCGTAGAGGAAGCCCAGCATCACCACCACAGTGAAGCCGGTCACCGCCCAGAAGCCAGCCAGCCCCAGCTTCCCGGCGTTGACCGCGTAGGGCCAGAGGAAGGCCACCTCCACGTCGAAGATCAAAAACAGCATCCCCACCGCGTAGAAGTGCGCCGGTAAGCGGCGCACGAACCCGGCCGGGGCAAGCCCCGACTCGTAGGCCTCGAGCTTCGCCTTCCGCGGACGCTTGGGGCCGAAGAGCGAGCCCGCGGCCACCACGCCGGCGGAGATCAGCGCCGCCAGGGTGAGATAGATCAGTGCGTTGAGGTACGCCACCATAGGGTCCATACCGCCTCCTTGAGATACCTTTCACGAGTTCCGGCCAAGCCGCTCATGCCGCTGTCATCTTACGCCGGGTTCAAAAATACAAACGTCCCTAGCGATCCACCCGCATCCCGCTTTGCTTTTTGACCCGGCCCCGGGCGGTCTCGGTGGTCCCCCCGACCAGCCCCATCCAGACCAGCGCCGTCTGGTCGGGCTCAAACCTTAAGGGGCGTACGTGCTGGGCCACAACCCCCTCACCGCCCCGCTTTTTCGCCCGCTCCAGGGCCTCCTCCGGCGTCTCGGCGGCCACCACGTAGACCGCCTCGAAGCGCCCCGGCCCCTCGCCCTTGAGCTCGTTGGTGACCAAGAAGAGCTTCATACCCCAGAGTTTACCGGCCTAAGCTCCGGGGAAGTGGGCCCGCGTATACTTAGGATCGCAGTGCATAAGGAGGCGATATGCAAGGGCTAATGATGGACTACCCCCTCACCCTCAACCACTTTCTTGACCGGGCGGAAAGGCTCTTTCCCAAGGTGGAGATCGTCAGCCGCCTGCCCGACCGGTCCCTGCACCGCTACACCTACGGCGACTTCGCCAAGCGGGCCAAGAAGCTAGCTAACGCCCTGGTGCGCCTGGGGCTGCAAGAGGGCGAGCGCGTCGGCACCCTGATGTGGAACCACTACGCCCACCTGGAGGCCTACTTCGGCATCCCGCTCACCGGCGGGGTGCTGCACACTCTCAACCTGCGGCTTCACCCCAGCGACCTGGCCTACATCATCAACCACGCTAAAGACCGCTTTTTGATCATTGACGACGTGCTCTGGCCGCTCTGGGAGAAGGTGGCGCCGCTGGTGAAGAGCGTCGAGAAGGTGATCGTCGTTCCCCTCACCGGCCAGGAGGTCCCCGAGGGCACGATCGACTACGAGCGCCTGATCGCCCCCGAGCCCGAGGCCTTCACCTCCCCGGTGACCGACGAGAACCAGGCGCTCGGCATGTGCTACACCTCGGGCACCACCGGCCGGCCCAAGGGCGTCCTGTATAGCCACCGGGCGATCGTGCTCCACTCGCTGGTGACGGCGCTCCCCAACGCCCTCAACCTGGCCCAGCAGGACGTCATCCTGCCCGTGGTGCCGATGTTCCACGTCAACGCCTGGGGCCTGCCCTTCACCGCCACCATGACCGGCACCAAGCAGGTCTTCCCGGGCCCCTACCTGGACCCGGAGAGCCTTTTAGACCTCTACGAGCGCGAGCGGGTGACGGTGAGCGCCGGCGTACCCACGATCTGGCTCGGCATCCTGGAGGCCCTGGAGAAGAACCCCGGCCGCTGGAACCTGGTCCCCGGGCTGCGCATGGTGGTGGGCGGCTCGGCAGCGCCCGAGGGCATGATCCGCGCCTTCGACAAGCACGGCCTCAAGGTGCTCCACGCCTGGGGCATGACCGAGACCACCCCCCTGGGCACCGCGAGCTACCTAAAGAGCTACATGGAGGCCTGGCCCGAAGACGAAAAGTACCGCTACCGGGCCAAGCAGGGCCTGCCCGTGCCGCTCTTTGAGGCCCGGGGCTGGAACGAGGAGGGCGAGATCCCCTGGGACGGCAAGACGATGGGCGAGCTCCAGGTCCGCGGCCCCTGGGTGGCCAAGAGCTACTACAACCTCCTCGAGGGCGCCGACAAATGGACCGAGGACGGCTGGTTCAAGACCGGCGACGTGGTCACCATTGATCCCGAGGGCTACGTTGAGATCGTAGACCGCACCAAGGACCTGGTGAAGTCGGGCGGCGAGTGGATCAGCTCGGTGCAGCTGGAAAACGCCCTGATGGGCCACCCGGCGGTGAAGGAGGCGGCGGTGATCGCGGTGCCCCACCCCAAGTGGCAGGAAAGGCCCCTGGCCGTGGTGGTGCTACGCGAGGCCGGGGGCGCGAGCGAGGAGGAGCTCAAAGCCTACCTCGCCGAGCGCTTCGCCAAGTGGTGGGTGCCGGATCGGATCGTCTTCGTCGAGGCCATCCCCCGCACCTCGGCGGGCAAGTTCCTAAAGGCCAAGCTGCGCGAGCAGTTCAAGGACTTCCGCTGGGAGTAGCGAAAACGCCGGGCGGCCCCAAAAGGGCCGCCCCTTTTTCATTACGAACGGTCGCCGTGGATATAGTTCGTGAGCTGCTCGATGGTGAACTTTTGGTGCTCGATGATGCTCTTCACCACGTCGCCGATCGAGATCAGCCCGGCAAGCTGCCCGTCCTCGAGCACCGGCAGGTGGCGCACCCGCTTCTCGGTCATGATCGCCATGGCCTCCTCGATGGTCTGGTCGGGCCGCACGTAGACGAAGTTCGGGGTCATGATCTCGCGCACCCAGGTGTCCTTGGAGGAGCGCCCTTTGAGGATCACCTTGCGGGCGTAGTCGCGCTCGGTGACGATGCCCACGGGCTCGCTCCCCTCGACCACCACCAGCGCCCCGATGCCCTTCTCGGCCATGGTCTTGATGGCGTCAAAGACGCTGGCGTCCGGGGAGATGGTATAGACTATCCGCCCCTTTTGGTCTAAGAGCTGCTTGATCGTCATGATCGGCCCTCCTTTCCGCTTTGCCTTGCAGTATACCGGCTAAACTGGGGCCAATGGTCCGCCACGCGGTTTTGCAGATGGCCCCGGAGAAGGGGCAGATCACGCGCAACCTGGAGAGGATGGGGCAGGCGCTGGAGGCGATCGCCGAGGACCGCCCCGACGTGGTCGCGCTCCCCGAGGCCTACCCCACCGCCTACTTCTTGCAGGGGGGCGTGCGCGAGCTGGCGATGACCGCCGCCGAGCTTGAGGCGCGCCTATCCGAGCTCCACGCCCGCGTCTGGGAGGGGCCCTTGGACCTCGTGATCGGCTTTTACGAGCTCGACGAGGAAAGCGGCGACTACTACAACACCGCCGCCTACTTCGAGCTCGGCGGCCGTGGGCTCATCCACCGCCACCGCAAGGTCTTTTTGCCCACCTACGGCGTCTTCGACGAGGAACGCTACCTCTCCCGCGGCCACGCGGTCCAGGCCTTCGAGACCCGCTTTGGCAAGGCGGCGATCTTGATCTGCGAGGACTTCTGGCACTCGATCACCGCCACCATCGCCGCACTGGACGGGGCCGAGGTGATCTACGTGCCCTCCGCCAGCCCGGCGCGGGGGTTCGACCAGGCCCGGCCCCAAAACGCCCGCCGCTGGCGCGCCCTGGCCGAGAGCGTCGCCGGGGAGCACGGGCTTTATGTGGTGCTCGCCAGCCTGGTCGGCTTCGAGGCCGGAAAGGGGATGAGCGGCTATAGCTTGGTGGCCTCGCCCGAGGGCAAGATCCTCGCCGAGGCCCCGGGCTTCGAGGAGGCAGCGCTGGTCGTGGACCTCGACTTTGAACGCA
>Ga0256832_1003146_pt1 | contig 11234 bp, 8 predicted proteins | sample 134614metaG_FD_190534 | JGI IMG/M metagenome (GOLD analysis project Ga0256832, IMG submission 190534) | Hydrothermal vent microbial communities from Lau Basin, Pacific Ocean - 134-614 | ecosystem: Environmental > Aquatic > Marine > Hydrothermal vents | place: Pacific Ocean: Lau Basin | collected...
CCCGGCATCGAGGCAAGCGCGGCCGCGGCCAGCAGCGCGCGCCACGCGCCGCAGGCCACCCGCCGCATCCGCCCTTCAGCCAAGATCTTCGCCAAACCCAACATGCCCCGTTACCCAGCAAACATCTTCAGGTAGATGATATCGCGGCGAATTCATCTGGCAAGGTTTTTTTCGCACCCCAATCAGAGGGCCGTTTCTCTGGCCTGCGGGCCTCGCTCATATGTGTTTGCCGCGCATCGCGGGAGGGGCTTTCATCGCTCGTTCCCCCCCTCGGACTACCTGACAAATACAGTTGCTAGGCAATCAGCAGATCCAGCCCGCTCAGCCCGGCGGCTTCGGGGGGTTGGCGATCGGTGACGACGAGGTGAACGTCGCCGAACGGCAGGGCGACATACATCTCTTCCGTGCTCCCAACGCCAAACTTGCTGTGATCGAGGCACATGATCACCTGATCGGCGATCGCGGCCATGGCGCGGGCGATATCGGCCTCGCAGGGCTCATGCACCAGAAAGCCGCGTTTCGGATCCACCGCCGAGGCGGAAAGCACCGCGCGGGAAACCCGCATCCGGGCGATGGTGGCGAAGGCGGCGGCATCGAAGGCGGCGCCGTCATGATCGCGCAGGCGCGATCCGGCCATGAACACGGTATTGCCCGGGCGCATCGAGAGCATCGCCGCCACGAAGGCGGAATTGGTGACGATGCGCAGGTTTTTGCGCGTGCTCAGCGCCTGGGCCAGATAGCCCGAGGTGGAGCCGGTGTCGATCGCCAGCGAGGCGCCGTCGGGGATCTCGGCCGCGAGCCGCGCGGCGATGGCCGTCTTTTCGGCCCGCATCTGATCCATGCGCTCGAGAAACGGGGCATAGGCAGGCGAGCGCGCCGCGGTGATCGCGCCATGCACCTTGCAGAGCCTGCCGGCCTCGACAAGCGGCCGCACGGCGCGCCGGATGGTCTGATCCGATACCCCAAGAAGCCGGGCCAGCTCGGCCACCGAGATCGAGCCGCGCTCGGCCACCGCTTTTTCGATGTCATAGGCATGTCTGGACATTGCCGCGCCTTTCTGCGGGTAAATTGACATATAAACGCCAGAAAACAACATGAATTGTTGATTTATGGCGGAATCGGCCCAGACTGAAGGAGGGCGAATCGCCTTCAGGGGGGCGCATATGGCCACGCACAGCGCACGGCATCTGATCATCGGCGGCGGCATCATCGGCTGCTCGGTGGCCTATCATCTGGCGAAATCCGGCGAGCGTGACGTGGTGCTTCTGGAGCGCGCCGCGCTGACGGAAGGCGCCACCTGGCACGCCGCGGGGCTCGTGGGGCAGCTGCGCTCCTCGGCCAATACCACGCGGATGCTCAAGCGATCCGTCGCCATGTATGACGCGCTCGAAGCCGAAACCGGCATGGCGTTTGACTGGAAGAAGGTCGGCTCGCTCCGCCTCGCCGCCACGCGCGAACGGATGCTCGAGGCCCGGCGCCTGGCGACGATGGCCCGCAGCTTCGGGCTCGAGATGCAGATGCTCACCCCGGGCGAGGCGAAGGCGCTCTTTCCCTATATCGAGGAAACCGGCATCGAGGGGGCGGCCTTCATCCCCTCGGACGGGCATGTGGATCCGGCCGGCCTGTGCCTTGCCATCGCCGCCGGGGCGCGCCTGCACGGGGCCGAGATCCGGCAGGGTGTTGGCGTCGAGGATTTCGTGCTGAAGCGCGGGCGGATCGCCGAGGTGATCGCCTCCGATGGCAGCTACGAGGTGGAAAACGTCATCCTCGCCGCCGGCATGTGGAGCCGCGAGCTGGGCCGGAAGCTCGGGCTGCGCGTGCCGGCCTGCGCGGTGGAGCATCAGTATGTGGTTACCGAACCCTGGCCCGAGCCGGAAGTGGTGCGCACCCTGCCGACGCTGCGCGATCCCGAGCGGCTTGTCTATTACAAGCCCGATGCCGGCGGGCGCATGGTGATCGGCGGCTATGAGCACGACACCCAGCCCTTCGGCGCGCGCGGCATTCCCGGCGATTTCATCCGCCAGCTGCTGCCCGAGAACATGGAGCGCTTCCTGCCGCTGGCGGAGAAGGCGGCGCAGGTGACCCCGGTTGTGAACGAGGTGGGCATCCGGCAGGTCATCAACGGGCCGATCCCCTATTCGGCGGATGGCGATTTCGTGATGGGCTGGGCGCCCGGCTTCAACAATCTGATGATGGCGACGGGCTTTCTCTACGGCATCGCTGCCGGCGGGGGCGCGGGCGAGATGATCGCCCAGTGGATCACCGAGGGCCGGCCCGCGCTTGATCTCTGGCCGCTCGATGTGCGCCGCTTCGGCCCGCATCACGGCGCCCGCGCCTTCATGTATCCGCGCGCCGTCGAGCATTACGCGCATCACTACAAGATGCGCTACCCGGGGCAGGAGGCGGAAAGCGCGCGCCGATTGCGCCTCTCGCCGCTCTATCACCGGCTGAAGGAGCGTGGCGCGGTTTACGGCGCGAAGAACGGCTGGGAGCGCCCGCTCTGGTTTGCCCCCGAAGGGGTGGAGCCGGTGGATCGCCTCGATTTCCTCGCCCCCGGCTGGCAGGAATTCGCGGCCCGTGAGCACCGCGCCGTGCGCGAGAGCGTGGCGCTGATCGATCAGTCGAGCTTCGCCAAGTTCGAGCTGATCGGCCCCGGCGCCCTGCCGCTCATGCAGCGCCTCGCCGCCTGCAACATGGACAGGCCCCCCGGCAGCGTGATCTATGCCCAGCTGTGCAACGCGCGCGGCGGGATCGAGGCCGATCTGACCGTGACCCGCCTGGCCGAAGACCGCTTCTACATCGTCACCGGCGCCGGCTTCGGCACCCATGATGCAGACTGGATCCGCCGGCACATGCCCGCGGACGGCTCGGTGCATCTGATCGAGATGACCTCGGCGCGCGCGGTGATCAACATCTGCGGGCCGAAGGCGCGCGCGGTGCTTCAGGAAGTCTGCGAAGAGGATGTCTCGGCCGCGGCCTTCCCCTTCGCCACCGCGCGGGAAGTAACGATCGCCGCCGCCCCGGTGCTTGCGGTGCGCATCGGCTATGTGGGCGAACTGGGCTGGGAGCTGCATGTGCCAACGGAATTCGGCCTGCATGTTTACGATGCCTTGCGCGCAGCGGGCGCTGCGCATGGGATCCGCGATGTGGGCTACCGCGCGATTGACAGCCTGCGGCTCGAAAAGGGCTATCTCTACTGGTCGGCCGACATCACGCCCGATCATACGCCCATCGAGGCCGGCCTGGGCTTTCGGGTGCATCTGAAACGGGGCGGCGATTTTCTGGGCCGCGCGGCGCTCGCGGCGCAGAAGGCCGAGGGGCCGGCCCGGCGGCTGGCCACCTTCACCAGCCCCGAGCCCTTGCCGATGAGCGGGGGCGAAACGATCCTGTGCAACGGCCGGGTTGTCGGGCCGGTCACCAGCGCCGGCTTCGGCCATACTGTGGGGCGGATGATCATGATGGGTTATCTGCCGGTGGATCTGTGGGATGCGGAAGGCTTCGAGGTGGAGGTTTTCGGCGAACGCCACCCGATCAGCAGGGTGGACGGCCCGCTTTACGATCCCGAAAACCGGCGTCTCAAGGCATGAGGGGGGAAGGATGAGCGAACATCTGCAAGAGGTTGTGGCGACGCTGAGGCGGGCACCTGAATTTGCCGGGGTGGCGGAAAAGGATTGCGCCATCACCCGGCTTGGCGGGCTGACCAATCTCGTTCATCTGGTCGAGATCGGCGAGCGGCGGGTGATCGTGCGCATCCCCGGCGCCGGCACCGCGGATTACATTGATCGCGCGGTGGAGATCCACAACGCCCGGGCGGCCGAGCGGGCCGGGGTTTCGGCGCGGGTGATCTGGGCCGATGCCGAAAGCGGCATCATGATTTCCGAGGCGATCCCCGACATCGTGACCATGACCCCGGCGCTTTTTGCCAGCCGCGAAGGCGCGGCGGCGCGGGCCGGGCGGGCGCTGGCGAAGCTGCACGGCTCGGGCGAGGAATTCCGGTTTCGCTTCGAGCTTTTCGCGATGATCGAGGAGTATCTGAAGATCCTCGCGAGCCGGGATGTGGATCTGCCCGAAGGCTATCACGAAGTGGTGGCCGCGGCCGGGCCGGTGCGGGAAGCGCTGGCCGCCAGCCCGGCCCCGCTGGCGCCCTGCCATTGCGATCCGCTCAGCGAAAACTTCCTCGATGACGGCGAAAGGATGTGGATCGTCGATTGGGAATATTCCGGCATGAACGATCCCCTGTGGGATCTGGGCGATCTGGCCGTGGAGGCGCGGATGAGCCCGGAGGTGGAAGAGGAATTGCTGCACGCCTATTTCGGGGGCCCGCCCTCGGCGGCCGAGCGCGGGCGGGTGGTGATCTACAAGGCGATGTGCGATCTTCTCTGGACCCTCTGGGGCCTGATCCAGCATGCCGACGGCAACCCGGCCGAGGATTTCCGGGCCTACAGCCTTGAGCGCTTCGGGCGCTGCAGGGCGCTGATGAACGATCCCGCCTTCGCCGGCCATGTGGCGGCGGTGCGGGCCAGGTAGGACAGGTCGTGTCCGACCGGTCTGGCCCGCCCGGGGCGCGCAGCGGCCCGGGCATGCGCCCGCCCACCCCCCGGCGGGCGCATCCGCGCCCACCCGGGCGGCCGCATGCCCTGCCGTTGGCGACAAACCCGAATGCGATTGAATGCCACATGTCCGAGAGCACGTCGCGACGATCCGGAGTCGCCCCGCCCCCCGCCGCGAGCTTCAGTCGGCCAGGATCAGGCGGATGTCGTGTTCGCGCGCCGCTTCTTCGAGTTCGCCCGGCGGCGGCTCGTCGCTCACCAGAATATCCACCATCGAGAGATCCGCCGCCACGATCGGCGCGCGCCGGTGGAACTTGCGCCCGTCGGCCGCCACGATCCGGCAGGCGGCGTTCTGCATGATGAGACGGGAGAAGCTGGCCTCCTCGATGTCATGCAGCATCAGCCCGTCAGCGGCGGTGATGGCAGCGGCAGAGAGCACGGCGTAATCTGTCCTGAAGCGGCGGGCGAAATCCATTGCCTCGGCCCCGAAGGCGCCGCCGTCATGCGGGCGCAGCTCGCCGCCGGCCATGAACACGCGGTTGCCGTTGCGTGCGGCCAGCCTGTAGGCCACGGTGACCGAATTGGTCACCACCATCAGCGCCTGGTGCCGGCGCAGCGCCTCGGCGATGTAGTTGGTGGTGCTGCCGATATCGAGAAACAGCGAGGCGCCATCGGGGATCAGCCGCGCCACCGCCCGGGCGATGCGCCGCTTGGCGCCGGGGTTTTCGGCCATGCGCTGATTGAGATCGCCTTCCTCGCTGGCCAGGAGCCGCGCCCCGCCGTGCATTCGCTCGACAAGCCCCATCTCGCTCAGGCGCTTGATGTTGCGCCGCACCGTCTCTTCAGTCACCCCCAGCGCCGCGGCCAGCGCATGGATGCGCGCCGCGCCGCCCGAGCGGCGCAGCTCGTCCAGAATCGCCTGCTGGCGGAAGTTTCCCTGGCTGATGGGCGTGGTCGGTGTCGTCATTTACCTTTTCCTGCGCCACGCTATAGCGACAAATACCGCAGAAAACCACATCATATGTGGGATAATATGGAAAATAGTATAAAAAATGTTGCTTTGATGTGGGAATCACCTGAAACTTCTCCCATTGCAAAGGCCGCGCCGGTGGGGGCTGGCGGGGCTTTCGGGCCACAGGGAGAGAGCAATGCGAATTTCAGCAATTCTGACAGCCGCCACCTTGGCGGGCATGACGGCCATGACGGGCAGCAGTGCCCTGGCGCAGGCGGAATCCGACGATCCGATCAAGCTGACCATCCATGACTGGACCGGCCAGCTCATCACCACCCATATCATGGGCGAGGTGTTGCAGAAAGCCGGCTACAACGTCGATTACGTTCAGGCCGATTACATCGCGCAGTTCGCCGGGCTGAAAACCGGCGATCTCGATGTGGCGATGGAGATCTGGGCCACCACCGGGCGGGAGGCGATGGAAGAGGCCACCGCCACAGGCAAGGTCGTCAACATGGGCGAGACGGGCATGCAGGCGATCGAGGAATGGTGGTATCCCGAATACATGAAGGAGCGCTGCCCCGGCCTGCCGGACTGGAAGGCGCTGAACGATTGCGCCGCCGAGTTCGCCACCCCCGAAACCGCGCCGCTCGGCCGCTATCTGGGCGGCCCGGTCACCTGGGGCGGCTTCGATGACGAGCGCGTCGAGGCGCTGGGGCTGGATTTCGAGGTGGTTCATGCCGGCACCGATGCGGCGCTGTTTGCCGAGCTGGAAAGCGCCTATCAGCGCAAGGCGCCGATCGTGCTGTGGGTCTATGCCCCGCATTGGGCGCCGGCGAAATACAAGGGCGAATGGGTCGAGTTTCCGCCCTACGAGCCTGCCTGCTATACCGATCCCTCATGGGGCATCAATCCGAACGCCGCCTATGATTGCGGCAAGCCGCGCGGGCCGATCTGGAAGGTCGCCTGGGCCGGGGTGGAGAAGAAATGGCCGGGCGCGGCGAAGATGATCCGCGATTTCCACATCTCGAATGACGAGATGGGCGCGCTGGTGGCGAAGGTCGATCTCGAGGGCATGTCGGTGGATGACGCCGTTGCCGGCTGGCTGGCCGCCAATGAGGATGTCTGGTCGAAATGGGGCAAGTGAGCTGAGTGCCCGGCGCGGGGCGCAGGCCGTGGCCTGCCCCCGGCCGCCTGAAGCGAAAATCACCCGCGCCGATCCGGCGCAGCAGGTTTCCGAGGCCCTGATGGACGACCCCGTGATGCTCGATTGCCGTGGCGTGTGGAAGCTCTACGGCCCGGCGCCCGCGCAGTTTCTGAAGGCCCATGGTGGCGCCCCGGATGCCGGGGCGCTGGCCCGTGCCGGCATGATCGGCGCGGTGCGCGATGTGAATGCGCGGATCCGTGCGGGCGAATGTTTCGTCATCATGGGGCTTTCGGGCTCGGGCAAATCGACTCTGCTGCGCTGCATGGCGCGGCTGATCGAGCCGACGGCCGGCGAGATCCTGTTCGAGGGGCGCGATCTTCTGGCGATGCCGGAACGGGAGCTGATCGCGCTGCGCCGGCGCAAGATGGGGATGGTGTTTCAGCATTTCGCGCTCCTGCCGCATCTGACGGTGCTGCAGAACGTCGCCTTTCCGCTGGACGTGCAGGGGATCGAGCGCAGTAAGCGCGAGGCGCGGGCGCGCGAGATGATCGCGCTTGTCGGCCTCGAGGGGCGCGAGGATTGTTTCCCGCGCGAGCTTTCCGGCGGCCAGCAGCAGCGGGTGGGCATCGCCCGCTCGCTCGCCGTCGAGCCGGAGCTTTGGTTCCTAGACGAGCCGTTTTCGGCGCTCGATCCGCTGATCCGGCGCGAGATGCAGGATGAATTCCTGCGCCTGCAATCCATGCTGAAGAAGACCATCGTCTTCATCACCCATGATTTCGACGAGGCGATCCGCCTGGCAGACCGCATCGCGGTGATGAAGGACGGCGCCATCGTGCAGACGGCGACGCCCGAAGAGCTGGTGCTGAACCCGGCCACCGATTACGTGGCCGAATTCACCCGCCACATTCCCCGCGCCAAGGTGCTGCGCCTGCGCACGATCATGGAGCCCGATACGGGCGGCGCGGTGGCGGGCGAACTGCCGGCCGATCTGACCGTGGCCGAAGCGGCGGCGCGGATCGAGGCCGCCGCGCTGCCCTTCCGCCTGATCGAGGCCGGCCGGCCGGTGGGCATCGTCGGGCGGCAGGCGGTGATTGACGTTCTCGTGGGGCGCGGGAAGCCATGAGCGGGCGGCTGGGCAGATGGCTGCGCGGCCCGCGGCTTTTCTGGATCGCGCTTTTCGCGCTGACCTGGGCGCTCAGCACCTGGTCCTTCCCGCTCTACAAGGCGCTCGGCGCGCGCTGGATCATCCGCTACCCCAAGGCCTGGGAACTGCCGCTCGAGGGCTGGCTTTCGGCGGCAATGAAATGGCTTGTCGAGGAGGCGAGCTTCGGGCTCTTCACCTTCCGCGATCTGACCCGCGCCATCGCCGCCCTGATCGAGGCCCCCTACCGGCTGGTGCGCGCGGCCCTGATCGACGGCTTTTCCACCGGCTACGGCCAGCAGGCCGAACAATGGGCGCCGCCGCTCAGCTGGCTGGCCGTCATCTTCATTGTGGTGGCCATCGCCCGTTATGCGCAGGGCTGGCGGCTGGCGGCGCTCGTGGGGGGCTGTTTCCTCTATCTCGCGGTGTTCGGCCAGTGGGAAAGCGCGATGGTTACCCTGGCCTCGGTGCTGATCGCGGTGCCGATCGGGGTTGCCGGCGGGCTGGCGCTGGGGATCGCCGCCTTCCGCGCGCCCTGGTTCGAACGCGCCCTGCGCCCGCTGCTCGATCTGATGCAGACGGTGCCGGTGTTTGCCTATCTGGTGCCGATCCTGTTCCTGTTCGGCTTCGGCCCGGTCTCGGCGCTGGTGGCCACCGTGATCTACGCCATGCCGCCGATGGTGCGGGTGACGACGGTCGCCCTGCAATCCGTGCCCCACGAGGTGACGGACGCCGGCCGCATGATGGGCTGCACGCGGCGGCAGATGCTGTGGAAGGTGCTGGTGCCCTCGGCCATGCCGACGCTGATGGTCGGGGTCAATCAGGTGATCATGCTCAGCCTCAACATGGTGATCATCGCTTCCATGATCGGCGCCGGGGGCCTGGGCTTCGATGTGCTGGCGGCGCTGCGCCGGCTCGATATCGGCGGCGGGATCGAGGCGGGGCTTGCGATCGTGGTGATGGCGATCGCGCTCGATCGGCTGAGCCAGGCCTTCGCCACGCGCCAGGCCGGCGCGCCCCTGGTGGCGCAAGGCGTGCTGCGCCGCCATCCCTGGCTCGTGACCGTGATTCTCGTAGTGCTGGGCACCGGCCTCGTGGGGCTGTTCTTTCCGCCGGTGCAGAGCTACCCCGAAAGCGCCACTATCACCACCAGCGCCTTCTGGGCCGGCGCGATCGAATGGATCAACGTCAATTTCTTCGACACGCTCGAACGCATCAAGACCTTCCTGCTCACCTGGCTGATGCTGCCGATCAAGCGTTTCTTCACGGGCATCCCCTGGGCCTGGGGCATCGCCGCCATGGGGCTTGCGGGCTGGAAGCTCGGCGGCTGGCGGCTGGGGCTGCCGGCGGCGCTGCTCACCGGCTTCATCGCCGCCAGCGGGCTCTGGGGCAAGGCGATGGTCACGGTCTATCTCTGCGGCACATCGGTGCTGATCGCCAGCCTGATCGGCATTCCGCTGGGCATCTGGGCGGGGCAGAGCGAGCGGGCAAACGCGGTGATCGGCGCGATCATCGACACGCTCCAGACCCTGCCGAGCTTCGTTTACCTGATCCCGGTGGTGATGCTGTTTCGGGTCGGCGATTTTTCGGCCATGATCGCGGTGGTGCTCTACGCGCTGGCCCCGGCGGTGCGCTACGCGGCGCACGGGCTGCGTTCGATCGATGCGCAGATGATCGAGGCGGGCAAGGTTGCGGGCTGCACCCGGCGCCAGCTTCTGTGGCGCATCAAGCTGCCGCTGGCCACGCCCGCGCTGCTCCTCGGCCTCAATCAGACGATCATGCTGGCGCTTTCCATGCTGGTGATCACCGCGCTGGTGGGCACCCGCGATCTGGGGCAGGAAGTCTATATCGCGCTGACCAAGGCCAATACCGGGCAGGGGATCATCGCCGGGCTTTCGGTGGCCTTCATCGCCATTGCCGCCGATCGGATCATTTCCGCGCTCGCGCGCCATGCGCGCCACAGGCTGGGGCTCGAGGCATGAGCGGGGATGCGGGAAGGCAGGCGATCGCCCGGGCGCTGGCGCTGCCCTGCTGGGAGGCGCCGGGGGAGGCGGAGCTTCTGGGCGGCGGGATCACCAATTTCAACGTGCTCATCGAGGATGGCGGGCGGCGGTATGTGGTGCGCATCGGCGAGGACATCCCCCATCACGGGGTGATGCGCTTCAACGAACTGGCGATCAGTCGCGCCGCCCATGCCGCCGGGCTCGCGCCGGCGGTGATCCATGCCGAGCCGGGGGCGATGGTGCTGGAGTTCGTCGAGGCCGCGCCGCTGAGCGAAAGCGATCTGCAGGAAAGGCAGACCCGCGAACAGGTGATCGAAATGATCGCCCGCTGCCACCGCGATGTGGCGCGCCATCTGCGCGGGCCGGTGCTGGCCTTCTGGGTGTTTCACGTGATCCGCGATTATGCGGCGCGGCTCGCGGAGATGGGCTCGCCCCACGCGCCGCTTCTGGCGGGCATGATGGCCGAGGCGGCGGCGATGGAGGCGGCGGTGGGGCCGGTGCATCTGGTGCTCGGACACAATGATCTCCTGCCCGCCAACATCCTGCGCGGAGAGGGGCGGCTCTGGCTGATCGACTGGGAATACGGCGGTTTCAACACCCCGCTTTTCGATCTCGCGGGGCTGGCATCGAACGCGGGCCTCGGCCCCGGGGCCGAAGGCGAGATGCTGCGCCAGTATTTCGGCCGCGCGCCGGATGGCGGGCTGATGCGGCGTTACCGGGCGATGAAATGCGCATCGCTCCTGCGCGAAACGCTCTGGTCGATGGTATCGGAAATGACGAGCGGGATCGATTTCGATTACGCCGCCTATACGGCAGAAAACCTGGCGCGCTACCGCGCCGCACGCGATGAATTCCAATCCTTGAGAGGCCAATCATGAACGATTTCCCCACACAGGCGCAGGCCGTGATCATCGGCGGCGGCATCATCGGCTGTTCCACCGCCTACCACCTGGCGCGCCTGGGCTGGGATGTGGTGCTGCTGGAGCGCAGGAAGCTCACCTCGGGCAGCACCTTTCACGCCGCCGGGCTGGTGGGGCAATTGCGCTCGAACGCCAATATCACCCGGCTTCTGGGCTATTCCGTCGATCTCTATCGCGGGCTCGAGGCGGAAACGGGGCTGGCCACGGGCTGGAAGATGAACGGCGGCCTGCGCCTCGCCTGCACCGAAGAGCGCTGGGAGGAGGTGCGCCGCCAGGCCACCACGGCGCGCTCCTTCGGCCTCGAGATGGCGCTTCTGAGCCCGAAGGAGGCGCAGGATCTGTGGCCCCTGATGCAGGTGGATGACGTGATCGGCGCCGCCTTCCTGCCCACCGACGGCCAGGCCAACCCTTCCGACATCACCCAATCCCTCGCCCGCGGCGCGCGCATGAAGGGGGCGCTGATCCTCGAGGATGTGAAGGTGCTCTCGGTGGCGGTGGAAAAGGGCGTGATCCGGGGGGTG
>Ga0256832_1003147_pt1 | contig 11234 bp, 5 predicted proteins | sample 134614metaG_FD_190534 | JGI IMG/M metagenome (GOLD analysis project Ga0256832, IMG submission 190534) | Hydrothermal vent microbial communities from Lau Basin, Pacific Ocean - 134-614 | ecosystem: Environmental > Aquatic > Marine > Hydrothermal vents | place: Pacific Ocean: Lau Basin | collected...
GCCCTTTTTGCGCCTGTTTTTGCTAAAATTTTTTCACGTAGCCCAGCTACGCTTCAAAAATTGTAGCTTCAACATCCACAAAAATGCCTATTTTTTGCCTTAAAATAGGGGCACCTAAATAGTTACACAAATTGAAGAATTATGAAAGTTTATGTTTTGTTTTTTGCCCTGCTTCTTTGGGGGGCTTCCATTGATGCTCAATGTCCTACCTATCTTACGCTTTCCACGCAAGGGGAGGTTGACAGCTTTAGCATTCATTATCCTAACTGTACGACGTTGGAGAACATCACCATTGAAGGGAGTGGTATTACTCATCTAGATGGTTTGTCTGCGCTCCAAAAGGTTTCTTGGGACTTGTGGATTCAAGATTGTGGAATAACTGACCTGCACGGGTTGGAGAATTTGGATTCTATTGGTGAGCTAAAACTATTTAGGACTCCGGTTACCAGTTTGGGGGCATTGTCCAATTTGAAAAAAGTGGGGTCAGTCCGTATTGGCGGGTGTGACTCGTTGACCAGTTTGGCAGGCTTGACGATGACATCTCTAAAGCATCTTGGAATAGGGGTTAATCATGATGTGATGGAGGATACGGTATTCACGTATCCGAATGCGTCTTTGGTGGATTTTTCGGGTTTGGAGAGTTTGGAAAGTATCGAAGAACTGGAAGTTATCGGTGGACACATCCAAAGTTTTAACGGCTTACAAAATGTAAAAAAAATCGGCTCTATCTTGATTGCAGGCTCGCAAATCACTGATTTTCAGGGGCTTACTCATTTGACGCAAGTCGATGATATTATTCTAGGATTTCCCTTTCATCATTTTTTGGGATTCTACGAAGAGTTGCGCCCGTTTGGGACACAGATTACCAGTTTTCATGGGTTGGAAGCCATCACCCACTTAAATTCGCTGGAATTGATGAATTGTCACCAGCTAACGAATTTTTCCGGGTTGGAAGGTCTTGTACATATAAGCGATCACCTATATGTGGGGCGAGATGAAGAATATCAGTACACGGATAGCCCGCCACCTGATGGCTATACCACGGAGCATTTTGGGAATGATCAGATAAGTAGCTTTTCCGGATTGAATAATTTGGAAAAAATAGATGGGACTTTGGCCGTTCGGAATGGGACGGCTTTTGGGGATTGCAGCGGCTTGGATCAATTAAAATCGGTCAATCGTATCTCCATATATAGCAGCCAGATGGATTCTTTGGGAGGGTTGAATAGTTTGGAGTCCTTGCATGAGCTTTATCTTTCAGGAAATTTTAAGAATTTGGCGGGAATCAATTTGGTGGATACGGTAGATAATGTTTATGTCCGGAATATGCCTGATTTTCAGTCGGATTTATCCGGTTTGGCGACGTTTTCAGTCATTAAAGAGAAGCTATTCATGAGCCGAATACATGGAGTGGCATCGTTTTCCGGTTTGGCGGGTATTCCGAAGATTGGAGACTTGATAGTATGGGATATGGATGATTTGGTATCGGTTTCCGGTATAGAAGCTTCACAGGATATTCATTATTTAGAATTAGTGAGAAATCAATCTTTGAAAAATCTAGACGGTTTGACTGTATTTGACACTATTCCGTTTCTTGGAATCGGGAATTATGCTCCTCAATGTCCCGGCTGTCCACCTGTAGCTATTGGCAATGATAGCTTGGTAGATATCAGTGGAATTGAAAATGTTGGAATTTCTAAAATCACTATCGCCGGAAATCATCAATTGCCGGTTTGTGCGTATTATCCGGTTTGTCTAGCGATTGAGCATGGAGATGCTACGATAATTAGTAATGCTTCTGGTTGTAATACCATAGAAGAAGTTGCCGATAGTTGCGGAATTATCGGGACTAATGATGTTAGTGTATTGAAGGTTAAAGTTTATCCCAACCCGGCGACTGATAGGATTACCATTTTTTCTTCCGAAAACAGGTCTATTAGTCAAGTGTATATCTATAATCAACTGGGTCAAATGGTACTGCAATCTGCTGAAAAAGAGATAGATGTGTCTGTTTTGCCGAAAGGGCTTTATCTTCTAAAAATAGAAGGAAGAGATGGGATTCGAGAGATGAAATTGGTGAAGGACTGATTCTTTTTTTTAGTAGGGACGCACGGCCGTGCGTCCCTACTAAAAAAAGCAATTCCGATGCAGATCACCCAAAAATGAAAGCAAGGTCATACAAGTAGGATTTTGGATAATACGAGAGTTTTGTTAACTTTGCGACCGTAAAGTAGTTACCACTTAACAAAATCCAGTAGTATGATAATCGGAATACTGAAAGAGGCCAATGATAATCGTGTAGCCGTAGTACCCGCTACATTGAAAAAACTTCAAGATTTAGTGGATGATATATGGGTCGAAACCGGAGCCGGTCTAAATGCCGGCTTTGATGATGCGGCTTATCAGGAATTCGGGAAAGTCAAATCCCGTGGCGACATCCTTTCCCAAAGCGATGTGGTCATAGGCATCAACCCGATGACAGAAGATGATTTGTCCAACATGAAAGAAGGGGCAGTGGCGATGGCTATGTTTGCTCCCTTTGCGGATGAGCAGATAGTCGATGTTTTGCGCAAGCATCAAGTGAAGGCTTTTAGTTTTGACATGATACCGCGGACGACACTGGCGCAAAGTATGGATATTTTGTCTGCGATGGCTTCGATTGCCGGTTATAAGGCGGTGATTCAGGCGGCGGATGTCTTGCCTAGATATTATCCGATGATGATTACGGCTGCTGGCAGTATCAAGCCGGCGACGGTTTTGGTGTTGGGTGCCGGAGTGGCCGGATTGCAGGCTATTGCGACAGCCAAACGGCTGGGAGCGATGGTGGAAGCCTTTGATGTACGTTCGGCAGCGAAGGAGGAAGTGTTGAGTTTGGGTGCTAAATTTATCGAAGTAGAAGGAGCCGTAGATGACAAAGATGCCGGCGGGTATGCGGTGCAACAATCCGAAGAATATCTCCAAAGACAACGGGCAGAAGTCCAAAATCGTGCGTCCAAAGCGGATGTCATCATTACCACGGCTCAGGTGCGCGGTCGTAAAGCCCCTGTATTGTTGCCTGCGGAGACGGTGGAAAAAATGAAGCGCGGCTCGGTCGTTGTGGATTTGGCGGCTTCTACGGGTGGTAACTGTGCGCTTACGCAAAATGGTCAAACCATCGTAACCGAAAATGGGGTAAAGATTATTGGAAATTCTAATTTGCCGAGTACGATGGCGCAAGATGCGAGTACTTTGGTGAGCAATAATATCTTCAATTTCTTGAAATACATCATCAAAGAAGGCACCATCAACTACGATATGGAAGACGAGATTATTTCTTCCGCCTTGATCACCCAATAAGCGTTTTTGCTTACTCGAAAAGAAAAATCACAAAGTTATGGATACAATCATGCAGTTTTTTAGCTCTAATCTCCAGATGATATACATCTTGTTGTTTACGATTATTTTGGGATTTGAGATTATCTCGAAGGTGCCGACGGTGTTGCATACGCCTTTGATGTCGGGGGCCAATGCGATAAGTGGTATTGTTATTATTGGCGCTATTATCTTGATACGGCATTCTGCACCGGACGATTACTTTACGTTAGGTTTAGGATTTTTGGGGATAGTGATGGGGATGATCAATGTGGCGGGCGGCTTTGCCGTGACCGACCGGATGCTGGAAATGTTTAAAAAGAAGAAAAAGTAATTCGTCAACCCATTTGATCACACAAAAAGAATAGTGTCATGTTTGGAACAATCATACAATTAGCTTACATGGTCGGTGCTTTATTGATTATCTTGGGACTCCGTAAGTTGGGTTCTCCGGATACAGCGCGCCGCGGCAATATAGAAGCCGGTATCGGCATGGGATTGGCGATCTTAGCGGCTTTGGTGGGCCCGATGGAAGGGGCACCTAATAATTATGCTTGGATTATCGGTGGAATGATCGTCGGTGGCATCATCGGCTGGATTGCCGCCAAAAAAGTAAAAATGACCGCCATGCCACAGATGGTCTCCATATTCAATGGATTTGGTGGGGCTACGGCTGTGGTATTGGGCATGGTGGAATTGGAGCATTTTTATTCGGGAACGGCGATGGACGGAGGTCAAATTATCGTGACCTTGTTGGCCTTAATTATTGGAGGGGTTTCGTTTACGGGGAGTATGTTGGCGTATTTGAAGCTGGACGGCAAGGTAAAGGATAAGCATGTGACCTTTAACGGGCATAGCATCTTGAATATCATCTTGCTGTTGGTGATGATAGCGGCATCGGTGTATTTGTATATGCAGGGGCGGCCCGGTGGCATTGGCTTGGCGGTAATCGTGATGATTATTAGTTTGATTTATGGCTTTTCATTTGTGGCTCCGATTGGGGGAGCGGATATGCCGGTGGTGATTTCATTATTGAATTCGTTTACGGGACTGTCAGCGGCGGCGGCCGGTTTGATATATGGTAATTTGGTGATGATTGTCGGTGGTATCTTTGTGGGAGCCGCAGGGACGATATTGACCATCTTAATGTGTAATGCGATGAATCGCTCCTTGCTGAATGTGATTATCGGTGGATTTGGTGCAGGAGCTGCCGCCGGAGCAAAAGCCGGCACAGACGGGCAGATTGTCAAAGAAATCGGTATTAATGATATGGCCATTCAATTGTATTATTCTGATTCAGTGATTTTTGTTCCCGGATATGGATTGGCTGTTGCGCAAGCTCAAAAAGCCTTGAAAGAACTCGATGATTTGTTGACCGAGAATGGGGTAGATGTGAAGTATGCGATTCATCCCGTTGCCGGAAGGATGCCCGGACACATGAATGTACTTTTGGCGGAAGCGGATGTGCCTTATCCCAAATTATTGGATTTGGAAGAAGCGAATGCGGCCTTAGCCAATACAGATATCGTTGTGATAGTCGGGGCGAATGATGTCGTGAATCCAGCGGCAAAAGACGACCCGTCCAGCCCGATTTACGGAATGCCCATCTTGGATGTATTGGAGGCCAAAAATGTGGTGGTCATCAAGCGTAGTATGAGCCCGGGCTATGCCGGTATCCCTAATCCTTTGTTTTTCCATGCAAAGAACAAGATGCTTTTTGGAGATGCTAAGGATATTATTACTAAAGTGGCCGGGGAGGTGAAGGATTTGTAGAGGCGGTTTATCGGTGGAGCGTTGATTTCTTTTTGCTACCATGAGTCTCTTTAAATACCTAGGAAGGATTGTGATTTGGTTTAGACTTTTTTCACCCCCAAATTTGCTTTAATCTTTGTGGTTAATTGGGCTGCAGGGTGGCAAAATTGCCCCCGTCAGCGGTGGGTATTACCCAAAATAAAAACAATGAAAATAAATTTAATTTTTTTACTTTTGTTATTTACTGGTTATCAGTTGTTTGCACAAAAAAAGCGGATTAACTCAGTCAATGCCATATACTTAAATTTTACGGGAGCTTACCAGTTGCCGCAAGGGGATATGAAGGAACGTTTTGATGCCAATACCAATATCAGCTTACATGCCGAATGGATAACCGGCAAATCCAATTATATTTTTGGCCTGAATGGTAGTTTTTTGTACCAAGATCGAGTCAAAGAAGACGTCGCAGCTTTGTTTCGGGAGCAGGGCGTAGTCTTGGGAACGGATCAAGCCATCTCTAATTTACAGCTCAAAGAGCGGGGATTGACCTATGGTCTCCATTTTGGCAAACTCTTTCCAATCAATCCTAAAAAAAATCCTAGGTCGGGGATACGTGTGACCTTGGGAATAGGCTATCTTAGGCATTGGATTAAGCTTTCTGATGAATACAACTCTGTTAACCAGTTTCAAAGAGACTACATCAAGGGCTATGATCGCTTGACGGCAGGAATAGCTGTTACTCCTTTCTTAGGTTATCAATATACATCTTTAAATAGATATGTAAATGTTTTGTTAGGAGTGGAATATGTGGGGGCATGGACACGGAGTCAGCGTAGTTGGGACTATGATCGATTTGGCCGGGATACGGCGAAAAGGCGGGATGGATTGCTAGGATTTAGAATAGGTTTTTCACTGCCTTTGTATATTGGGGACTCGAAAGGGGATGTGGAGTATCCATAACTTCGGGCATCCAAAAAACTCTTTTCTCAATAAACCCTATTTTGTAACCTGCAACCACTGGGTGGGTCAGTTTTCGATGACTAGGTGGGTCAGTTTTCAATGATTATCTACAAACGGCCAGAAAGCAAGCCTATAAAGGGGCTTTAGCCCCATTGATTAGCCCAAAAAATACCAAAAAAATGCGGCTAAAGCCGGCTTCCAGCTAGTTTTTTTGGTCCGTCAGCTAAAGCAGACGGTAAAAGCTGAAGCAGGCGGTAAAAGTCCAAAATCCAGTTCTTGAGCTTGTTTTACCGTTGTTTTTACTTTACCTTGGTTTTGCTTTACCGTTGGTTTTAACCAACGGCCAGAAAGCAAGCCTATAAGGGGCTTTAGCCCCATAGACGGTAAAAGCTAATGCAGACATTTTTCTTGCAAAAATTTGCGGGTGGCTAAATAGTTACCTTAGTTCTATCAAATAAATAGTTGGCATATTTATTGTATATGTGCTGTAATGGCATTGTTAGTGTTGCCCATCTTGCATGAAAAAATATTTTTATCTATTGTTCGTCTTGGCAGGTCTGTTTGTCTTGCCGAATGTATCTTATAGTCAAGATACAGATGGGGATGGTATATTGGATAATGTGGACAAAGATGATGATAATGACGGAATCTTAGACATATCCGAAGGAAATGGGGTGGTTGATACAGATGGGGACGGTATTTTTGACTCCAAAGATATTGATTCTGATAATGACGGCATCCCGGATAATATAGAAGCTCAATCCACTGCCGGATATGTGCCGCCTTCCGGAAATGATTCAGATTTTGATGGCTTAGATAATGCTTATGAGCCGAGTGGTTTAGTTCCTTATAATACTACCGGCGGTGGTTATCCCGATTATATCAACGGAAACGCAGATGGTGATTTTATCCCGGATATAGAAGAAAATGGAGATCCGGATATGACCCTTTCGGGAAATGACGGAGATGGAGACGGATTGGATGATAATTTTGATGATGTCAATGGTACTTGGGATCCCAATGACGATATTTTTGACCCGCGGCCTTCTACTTTGGGAGATGAAGATGGAGATGTAGCTGCTGATGGTAATAATGCGAATCCCTTAACAAATGACGTAGATTATCGCGACCTGAAGGATACCGATGGTGACGGTATTCCGGATGAAAAATGCGGCACTGTCGGTGGAGCAAGTACCATCTATGCTTCTTATGGACAGGATATCTATTCCATCAACACACAGTCGGGAGCCACTTCTTTGGTCACGTCCAATACGAACTTAGGTACGCAAATAAATGCACTTGCGTCAAATGCGGACGTTGGACTAGTCTATTATGCTGCTGAACAAACAGAAATATATTATTGGAATCCTGCCGAAGGTAGTGGATTGGCGGCTCACCATTTTTTGGCTGATTTAACTGATTTTGATGAATTTCATGGTACGCATTTGTATTCTTGTGGGGGCTCTTATTTGGACGGTGTGTATTATGTAGGCTCGGAACAAGCCGGTTCTGGGGCAGTTGAAGAAGTATTTGCCGTACAGATGTCAGCTGATGGAAAGACGGTGATTTCGGTAACAGATTTGAATATCTATGAAGCGGCTGCTGCGGCGGGTTATGATTTTGACAATTATAAAGGATTTGGGGATTTAATAGTGACCCGTGATGGTACCGACAAAACGCTTTATGGGCGTTCCGGTACCCATTTTTGGAAGTATGATTTTTATACCGGTATTTTTTCCTTAATTAATAACAATGTCTCTTGGATACAGCTTGGCGCCAATACAAATGGAGAATTATTTGGCGGGGAAGAAACTGGACCGGATATGTACATGATTGACCGGCAAACCGGAAATATTGGTAGTACGATTACGACAGGAATGCCCGGGCCGCCCCAGTATTTTTTCGACCTTACGGGCCCTTACAATACCCCCCAATGCCAAGGAGATATAGATGATGATGGAGATGGGATTTTGGATATGGATGAAGGCAATGGCTTTAGAGATACAGACAATGACGGGATTCCGGATTCAAGGGATTTAGACTCGGACAATGATGGGATTCCGGATATTGTGGAAGCGCAGTTGACTAATAATTATGTTAGTCCTTCCGGAAATGATACCGATAACGATGGTCTTGATAATGCATTTGAAGGAGCCGGTGATGAAGGTTTAACACCCGTCAATACGGATGGAGCGGATTGGCCTGATTATATTGATGAAGATAGTGACAATGATAACTATGCTGATAAAAACGAGATAAATAATGTACTTGCGTTTGTGGACACGGACAAAGATGGTTTAGATGATTCGGTGGATGCCACCAATGGTTATGCTGATCCTGGCGGTACCATTGATGACCCGCTGGCTGCTCCGGTTATCTTGCCCGATAAAAATGCGATTGGGGATGTGGACTACCGGGATCAAGAAGATCATGACGGGGACTCAGTCCCGAGTATTATTGATATTGATGATGATAATGATGGCATCTTGGATGTGGACGAAGGGCTTGGAAATACGGATATAGCCGGTACAATAGGCATTGGGAATACACTAACTTCGGGGGCATCTTACAACGTGAATGGTGTCAATGTGACTTATACCTACACGGGGACTTTTGATAAGATTGAAGGCTATTTGGCCGGAACTAACGGGCCGGCAATATATGTCAGATCACCCGATTTGCCCAATATTACGGCTTCGCTGACGGTTCAGTTTTCTAAGCCGGTATTTGATCTCTTTTTTAAGGTAACGGATATCGATGGCATTGGAGAAATCGTAACGGTTAATGCTTATGACGAAGCCAATCAATTGATTGACCTAAAAAGTGAAAATACTGTCAAAGGAATTTATATTTCCCAAACCGGAAATGTATTCTCAACACCTGTCAACTCCTTCGATGCTACGAGTGGAGACAATAGTAGTGATGATAAATATTCGGCAATAAAGCTATTTTTTCCGCAAGGAGTGACTAAGGTTGAGTTTGGTATTCAATATGAAGAAAAGGCTTCACTACGCTTTACGGAGATGCATTTTAATGCGCAAAGTACGGATAATGATGGCATTATAGATCAGTATGATTTAGATGCTGACCAGGACGGCATTTATGATGTGGTAGAAGCAGGTCACAATGCGGCGGATGCCAATCAAGATGGCATTATCGATGGTGCGCCCGCTGCTTTTGGAAACAATGGCTTGTACAATAGCTTGGAAACCAATGATTTATCAACGGCCAATATCAACTATACCATTTCCGAGCGTGTGGATGATGCAGATTTGTTGTATGATTTTTTGGATTTAGATAGTGATGGTGACGGTATTCCGGATAATATTGAAGCGCAAGCTACTGCAACCTATACACCACCTTCCGGAAATGATATTGATAACAATGGTGTGGACGATGTTTACGATACCAACGGTACGCCGGTGACTCCGGTGAATACGGATGGTGATCCCCAACCGGACTATTTGGATGTAAATTCGGATAATGATATTTTATTGGACATTGAAGAAAATGGGGATTCTCAGAATGTGGAATCAGGAACAGATTCAGATGGTGACGGCTTAGATGACAATTTTGATAATGACAATGTCAGTTGGAATCCCCAAGACCATATTGACGATCCCAACCCTTTTACTTTGGGAGATTCAGATGGAGATATTGCTTTGAATGGTAATGATGCGACTCCGATGACCCATGATGTTGATTTTAGAGATGCAATCATTGATGGGCCGGATAAAGATGGAGATGGAATTATCGATTTTGATGATATTGATGATGATAATGATGGGATTTTAGATGTGGATGAATATGCTTCCTGTACTCCGGGTAATCCTATTGCGGAAGTAGTTTTCTTTGAAGAAACCTTTGGTAAGGGCTCGCGTGTCCCCAATCCATTTACGAATTATTCTTATGAGCCATACGACTATCCTAACGACGGAGAAAGTATCGATGATGGAGAGTATGCGATAGAAGCGAATATCCCGGCTTCGGCATCTTGGGCTTCAACTGTTTGGGTGAATAAAGGAGATCATACCGATGGAACCGGTCGAATGGCTATTTTTAACGCAAGTAATGCACCGGGCGAGTTCTATCGAAGACCTATCTTAAATATTACCCCAAATGTAGATATAAAAATTGAGTTTTGGGCATTAAATTTAGACTTGGCTTCTACTGCTAATAGTCGTTCCGTACCAAATATTACAGCGACCTTTTACGATATGGGCGGCACTCAAGTGGGCGCATCTTTTAATACCGGTGACGTAACCAAAGATGAAAATTGGCATCAATACTCCTTCTCCATTAATCCCGGAGCTAATACACAATTGCAAATTGTATTAGTGAATAATGCACCCGGTGGCTTAGGTAATGATGTAGCTTTAGATGATATCAAAATGTCTCAAGATTTTTGTGATATTGATCAAGATGGGGTGCCGAATCATTTTGATTTGGATGCGGATGATGACGGTATTTACGATGTGGTAGAAGTGGGAAATAGTGCTTTGGATGCCAATCAAGACGGTATGATAGACGGAGCGGTGGGAGCCAATGGATTGCCCGATGCCGTTGAAACTGCCGTTGATAATGGCACGATTAATTACGTAGTTCCCGAAAGTGGGGATGACATAGATGCTCTCGCAAATTATCTTGATTTGGACAGTGATGGGGACGGAATTCCGGATAATATTGAAGCGCAAGCGACTGCTACTTATACGCCACCTTCCGGAAATGATACCGACAACAATGGCGTGGACGATGCTTATGATACCAACGGCACACCGGTGACTCCGGTAAATACGGATGGGGATGCGTTGCCGGACTATTTGGATATCAATTCTGATAATGACGACTTGGATGACCTTGCGGAAAATGGAGACGCAGACAGTGCCGAATCAGGAGTGGATACCGATGGCGACGGGATAGACGATAATTTTGATTCTGACAATGCCGGATGGGATGTCAATGATTTTATCAATGACCCGCGACCAAGTAATTTGGGGGATACGGATGGAGATGTGGCCGCCGATGGAAACAATGCCGTACCGATGACGCAGGATGTGGATTTTAGGGATGCTTCCAGTCTGCTGACGAGTTCCGGGCATTTAGATGCTAATGACCAGTGTAATGATGCCGGTACACCCGGTGACCCAACGGATGACTTTATCACCTTCGAG
>Ga0256832_1003148_pt1 | contig 11233 bp, 10 predicted proteins | sample 134614metaG_FD_190534 | JGI IMG/M metagenome (GOLD analysis project Ga0256832, IMG submission 190534) | Hydrothermal vent microbial communities from Lau Basin, Pacific Ocean - 134-614 | ecosystem: Environmental > Aquatic > Marine > Hydrothermal vents | place: Pacific Ocean: Lau Basin | collected...
GTTTTATTTTCAATAAATATTATTTTAGCAACAAGGCTTGCCTTTATAGAAAAAATCTTTGTTGGATTAAATAATGTTTATAAAAAACATAGTTTTTTAGGTCAGCTGGCTTTTGTTTTATTGCTTCTCCACCCTTTATTTCTTTTACAAAGATATTCCTTTTCAGCAAAAGACAGTATTGATTTTTTGTTTTTAAGCGATGTTTGGGCGCGTAATTTTGGAATACTTTCTTTATGGTTATTAATTTTACTCATTGTTTTAACAATCTTTCTTAGGCCTAAATACCATATTTGGAAGATTACGCATCAGTTTTTAGGAGTTTCTTTGTTTTTGGGGGCTTTACATGCGTATTTAATCCCTGGATACATTATGAATAACCTTGTTTTAAAACTTTATGTACTTGCTATATCCGTATTGGGTATTTTGGCTTTTTTGTACAAAACAGTTTTTGGGAGGTATCTTGTTAAAAAACACCAGTATATTGTAAAAAAAGTTACTCCTTTAAATAATCAAGTAGTAGAAGTAACTCTTGCTCCAGAAGAAGATCCCCTTGTATTTAATCCCGGCCAATTTATTTTTATATCTTTTAAGCAGGAGGGTTTAACTGAAAGTCATCCTTTTTCAATCTCTTCTGGTCCTAAGGATTCTAATTTGCAAGTTACTATAAAAAAATTAGGTGATTTTACTAATAAATTAGGAAAAGAGTTAAAAGAAGGTACTAAAGCAGAAATAGAAGGTCCCTATGGAGTATTTACTTACTCTAAAATAGAGAACACTAAACAAGTTTGGATTGCAGGGGGGATAGGTATTACCCCTTTTGTAAGTTTTGCTAAAACTCTTATAAAAAATCCAAACAATAACTTAAATATCAAACTTTTTTATTCTGTAAGAGAAGAACCAGAAGCGGTATATTTAGAACTATTTAAAGACTTAGAATCAAAGTTAAAAGGTTTTTCTGTGATTCCATTTTATTCTTCCAAACTTGGTTATATAAACGCCGACTATATAAAAAACCAAGTAACCGATTTTAAAGAAAGAGATTTTTTTATTTGCGCCCCTCCAAAAATGATTGAAGCTTTAAGAAACGATTTAATAAGAAAAGGTATAAATAAAAGTAAAATTCATTCCGAAGAATTTAATTTTTAAAACTCTACCCAAATTATGAAAAAAATATCTTTTATTGCTCTAACAATATTCTTTGTTTCCTATTTTTTTGTTATAGTGTCGTACGCTTATAGCTCAAAAAGAGCTTATGCGCCTCCTTTGTCTACTTCAAACCCTAAAGTTAACCTCGCTTCTAGAAACAAAAACGAATCAACTAAAGTTTTTAAGTATCCTGATGTTTCTAACCATAATACACGAAAAGATTGTTATTTAATTATCAGTGGGAATGTATATAATATTTCTTCTTATATTAGTTATCACCCAGGGGGTTCTAAAACTATAGTTTCCAGATGTGGCAAAGAAGTAACTAGCATATTTGCAAAAATACACTCAAATAGAGCTTGGGATTTACTTAAAAGATATAAAATAGGTGTCGTAGCTACAAAAAATAAGAATGATACAGAGCAAACGCTTTCTACAATTTCCTCCTTGCTACAAAAACAAAAACCAGGCGCTGAAATTATTAAAATTACTCCCAAAAACGACTTTTACATTGCAAAAGTTAATTATCAAAATAAACTTTATGAGATACATATAGACAAAAACGGTAAAATATTTAAAGAGGAAGTAGAACTGGATTGGTCTTTGTGGGAAAAGGATACAGATGATAATCAAAAGTAGAGAATATTCCTTTATAGTGATAAAATATTTACTTGAATACCGTACTATGTCGGGGTGTGGCGCAGTTGGCTAGCGCGTACGCATGGGGTGCGTGAGGTCGCAGGTTCAAGTCCTGTCACCCCGACCATTTTAGCGCCCATAGCTCAGAGGCTAGAGCGCAACTTTGCGGAAGTTGAGGTCGCAGGTTCAAATCCTGCTGGGCGCGCCATATTTATTACTATTTAAACTATATTGGGTTCTTGCTTATCTTTTATTTTTAAGTTAGTATGGAAAATACTGCTTTTAATTTTATAAACACTTATGCTCAAAATAAATCTACTTAGAAAATCTTTTTTAGTTTTAATTCTTACCCTTACTTTACTTTTTGTTTTGCCTTTTTATACTACAGGTCCCCGAGCTTTTTCTTTCTTTAACCTTTTTAACTTTTCTGATGACACACCTTCTGTATTAGGTAAGAAAGATGAAGATAAGGATGAAGACGAGGATAAAGACGAGGACAAGGATGAGGATAAAGATAAAGATAAAGACGAAGACGACGATAAGGATGAAGACAAGGATGACGACAAAGATAAAGAAGATGATAAAGATAAGGATGATGATAAGGACAAAGATGATGATAAAGATGATGACAAAAAAGATGAAGACGATGACAAGGACGATGACCAAGACAAGGAGGAAGAAAAAGAAGATGTAGAAGTAGAACAAACCATTCAAAATTCAGATGGGTCTTACTCTAAAGTAAAAAAAGAAATAAAAAAAGATGGGGAAGTTAAAATAGAAATAAAAAAATATGATAGAAATGGGAACAAACTTTTTGAGAGGAAATACGAAAAAGAAGATGACAAAGTAGAACTTGAAAGTAAAACTTATGATTCTTCCGGTAATAAACTAAGTTCTGTAGAGTTAAAAACAGAAGACGGAAAAAGACTCGTTCTAAAAGTAAAAGAGGGGGAAGTAAGTAAGAAATTTAGGTATGATCCAGTTACCCAAACATTGTATTTAAAGGTGTCTTCAGAAGATGAATCTGAAGACAAAGATGAATCTTCAGAAACAGAAGTAGAAACAGAGGTAGAAGTAGAAAATGAACAGGAAGACTTAAAAGAAGGAGATGATGATGTTTTGAAAATACAACCTCAAGGTAAGGGGTTTGTTTTGTCTAAAAAAGATGTAGAGGCGTTGGTTTCCTTTCCTATAACTGTTGATGATGAAAACGGCACAGTTTTTGTTAATACTCCTTTAGGTGAGCTTCCCTTAAAACAAACTCCTGATAAAGTTGTAGAAAAAGCTAAAAGTGTTTCTTCTGGTTTTGAAGCTAGCAATCTTTCAGTAGATGTATTATCGGTAGAAAGTTCTGATTCTGGAACCGAAACCAAAGTAGTTTATAACGTAAAAGGTCTAAAGAAGGAAAAACTTTTAGGTTTAATACCTGTTGATTTAGATACTTCATTAGTATTTGATGCTCAAACAGGGGACTTAGTAAATCAAACTCAAGATTTAGTTACTAATCTATTAGACTTTTTTAGCTTTTAATTAATCTTTATTAGGATATAAAAGTAAATAGCTTGTTAAAGCTAAAACTGCGTATATGGTGTGTTCTAATACTTCACCTCTTTCGCCAAAAACCACATCACCTGCAACAAAAAAGGAAAATAAAAGTATGCTAGTTACGGTAGCTTTTAAAAAATATTTTTGAGGGTTTATCCCCTTAAAGATATTTATTAAAGCTTTATGATAAAAATAAAAGGCAAGTATTTCTACTAAAGTTATAAGTATAAGGATTCCCGATATAACTAAAGGGTTTGTAACACCTATTTCTCCAAAAAAACTTGTCAATTGAGTTAATCTGTCTTTTCCTACCCAAAAACTTACTTTTTCACCTCCAAAAAATTTGTCTAAAAAATTAAAAAGCCAATAAATAGACCAAAAGAATAACGTTGTTGCTAAAAGTGGTTTTTGTCTTATTCTCTGTAATTTATACCTAAACATTACTCTTTATATTTTAAACCAATTTTTTCAATACCTTTAGTAATAAAATCTTGCTTTTTTGGTTCTATGTATTCAGCCAAGTACTCATTTAATATTTTTCGGGCTTTTTGCAAGGTTTCTTTAGAATCAGGTAACAAATACCTTCTACTTAGGGTTCCCTCGTATAAGTTTAGGTTAATAACTTTATGTCCCAATTTTTCGCTTACAAAATAATCTTTTATTCTTTCCCAAGGAATTACCTCTTCTTCTAACTCAATGCCTTTATTAGTTATTACATACGTTGTTTTTTGGGGTGGTACAGAATACAAGGCATATGACGCAAATAATAAAGAAAGAAAAGCAATAATAATAGTAAATTGCCCAGCCAATAATAGAAAAATTATTATTACTACAGCAGTTGAAATTAGATTGGTAAAATATTTTTTATCCTTTTTTTTAAAAGGTCTTGCATATCCCTCCCATATTAATAAAGTTTTTTTTGGAATTGGTTTTTTTGGTTGTGCTTCCTGGTTAACGGATGTTTGTTCCATAATCTTATTTATTATTATACCTTATTTATTACATTTTAGTTGCATTTTTTTAGGGTAGTGTGTTATAACTATCCTAGAGGATGCGACTATGTTAAAGAAATTACTAAAAAACTTAATTCCTTTTTTATCTTTATATTTCATTGTTTTTAGTAACTTTGTTTTTGCTTCGGAATCTTCTTCTAACAGCTCTTCGGAGCATACTATCTTAATTAAAACATTATATTTTTTTGCTTTAATTCTTTTTCTTTCTAAGTTGGGAGCTCTTGTAGAAAAATTTGGTATACCCTCTGTTTTAGGTGAACTTTCTGCAGGTATTTTAATTTCTTTTTTAATTTACTTAAACGTACCTTCCTTAGAAGGAATAAAAGATAATGAAATTTTATCCTTTTTGGCTGAGTTTGGAGCCATTTTGCTTTTATTTCAAACCGGTTTAGAATCTAATATTTTTGAAATGCTTAAAGTAGGTGTTAAATCTTTGTTAGTAGCTGTAACAGGTGTAATTTGGCCTTTTATCTTAGGCGCCTTTATCTTAGGACCTTATTTATTTCCTTCTTCTAATCTTTCTACCTTGCTTTTTATTGGGGCTTCTTTAGTTGCTACTAGTGTAGGTATTACAGCCTCAGTTTTTAGGTCTCAAAAAATTATAAAAACTTCTCCTGCCAAAATTGTACTTGGCGCTGCGGTAATTGATGATATTTTAGGTTTGCTTATTTTATCTGTTGTTTCTGGTTTAGTAATTGCAGGGTCTATTAGCGTTCCAAGTATTTTAGTAGTTTTATTTAAAGCGGGAGCCTTTCTTTTAATTTCTATTTTTATAGGTCATTTTTTTGCAGATAAAATTTCTTATTTTTTTTCTAAAATTCATAGCGGAGAGGGCACAAAACTTTCCCTAGCTATAATATTTGCTTTACTTTATTCTTATTTAGCCTCCTTAGCTGGTTTAGAGCCTATTATTGGGGCATTTGCCGCTGGATTAGTTTTAGATGTTGTACATTTTAAGTATTTTGATTTGCCTTCTTTTTTTTATGCCATAAAAGATTTATCCGAGTTAAATGGTTCTAAAAAAGATAAGCAGGTTGTTAAGAAAATCCGCCATCTAGTTGAGCATACTCATGTAGAAAATATGATATATAGCTTAACAGTGGTTTTTGTACCTTTATTTTTTGCCTATGTAGGAATGCAGGTAGATATAAAACCTTTATTAAACCCCTCAATGTATCTTTCCGCATTTATATTGACTATATTTGCTATATTTACAAAAGTCATTGCAGGTTTTTCTATTAAGACAAACTTAAAGAATCAGCTTTTAATTGGTTTTTCTATGGTTCCTCGTGGAGAAGTGGGTTTAATTTTTTTATCTGTAGGTAAGGGTTATGGTGTTTTGCCTAGTAACGTGTTTTCTGTTTTGCTCTTAACTATAATTTTAACTACTTTTATAGCTCCTTTTGCTATAAAAAAGGTTGCTAAGTAACACACTCTTGACACCTATTCAAAATTTAAACACTGTCAAGGGTGTGTGTCATAGCAGTAGTTTGTGCTATAATTTTTAGCATTACTTTATAGTATCTATTTATGAAAAAATTACAAAAAATAACAACTAAATGGGATTTATCACCTCTCTTAAAAGAATCTTTAACCGAAGAACTTTTTAAAAAAAAGCTAAAGTTTTACAAAAGGAAGAACGAAGCCTTTATTAAAAAGTGGAAAGATAATAAAGAGTATCTTAAGTCCCCTAAAGTTTTAAAAGAAGCTTTAGATGATTATGCGGCTCTTTTAGAAAATCATTATGCTTCAGGTTCTCTTTTTTATTATGTGTATTTAAGATATAACTTAAATCAGACAGATGCTAAAACAAAAGGTTTTTTAAATAGGTTAGATGAATTTGACACCTCTTTAGAAAACCAAATGACTTTTTTTATTTTAAACCTTTCTAAAGTACCAGTAAAAAAACAAAAAGAATTCTTAAAAAGTCCTTTACTAAAAGATTATAAACATTATCTGGAAAAGCTTTTTAGAAATGCTAAGCACTTGTTAAGTGAAAAAGAAGAGAATCTTTTAAATATGTATTTTCCTGTCTCTTATGGTAATTGGTCTAAGTTAACTGAAGAGCTTATTTCCAAAGAGGTTAGAGAAGTTTTTGTAACTCCTAAAAAGAAAGAAAAGAAAACTTTTGAGGATATTTTTTCTTTAATTTCTGATAAAAACGAAAAAGTTAGAGATTATTCTGCTAAGGTTTTTAATGATATCTTATCTACTTGGGTTGATGTTGCAGAAAGAGAATACAATAGCATAATGCAGTACTTTAAAATTAGAGATGCTTTAAGAGGTTATAAAAGACCTGACGAGGAGCGTCATTTATCTACAGACGTGGATTCTGAAGTAGTGGACTCTTTATTAGATTCTGTAACAAGACGTTTTAATTTATCTAAAAGATACTACAAACTTAAAGCGCGTTTAATGGGCGTAAAAAAGTTAGAATATCATGAGAGAACTGTCCCCTATGGTTCTTTAGATAAACAAATTCCTTATAAAAAGGCAGTTAATTTAGTGTACACCGTTTTTGATAATTTAGATAAAGAATTTGGAAGAATTTTTAACTACTTTGCAAGCACAGGAAAAATAGATGTATTACCTAAAAAAGGCAAATCTAGCGGAGCTTTTTGTATACATAACTTAAGGAAGCACCCTGTCTATATTTTATTAAATTATACTAACAAAATCACTGATGTTATACATTTAGCGCATGAAGCAGGTCACGGAATAAATAGTGAATTAATGAAAAAGCACCAAAACCCTTTAAATTTTAGGTCACCTCTTTCTACAGCGGAAGTTGCAAGTAAATTTATGGAGGACTTTGTTTTAGATTATTTAGAAAAAGAAATGTCTGAGGAAGAAAGACTTTCTTTATTAATGAGGCGTTTAGATGACTCTGTTTCTGCTATTTTTAGGCAAGTTGCCGCTTATAATTTTGAATATGATGTTCATACCAGTTTTAGAAAATCTGGCTATTTATCTAAAGAGCAAATAGGCAGTATCTTTAAAAAACATATGTCTGCTTATATGGGTCCTTTTGTTAAGCAATCTAAAGGGAGTGAAAACTGGTGGGTATATTGGGGACATTTTAGATATCCTTTTTATGTTTATACATATGCTTCTGGTTTACTTATTTCCAAATATCTACAAGGAAGAGTAAAGCAAGACCCTTCATTTGTAAAACAAGTAAAAACTTTTTTATCTGCAGGAAGTTCTGATTCTCCAAAAAACTTATTTAAAAACTTAGGTATAGATATTACCGATAAATCTTTTTGGGAAGAGGGCTTAAAGGAAATAGAAAGCTTATTAAATGAGACAGAGGCTTTAGCAAAAAAGCTCGGTAAAATATAAGTAAGAACTAATATATTATAGACTAATTAGTTAATTTAAGTATAATTAAATATACTTGCCAATTTATAAATGTATTATGTCCAATGAAAATATACGAAATACTATAATAATAGGTTCTGGTCCCGCAGGGCTAACCGCTGCAATTTATACTGCTAGGGCGCATTTAAAGCCTTTAGTTATTGCTGGTAACGAACCGGGGGGTCAATTAATGGGTACGACTATGGTAGAAAATTATCCCGGTTTTCCCGAAGGTATTTTAGGTCCCGAGCTTATGCAAAATATGATTAAGCAAGCCGAAAAGTTTGGAGCAGAATTAGTTAATGAGAATGCTACAAAATTAGAATTAACTGGAGATATAAAAAAAGTGTATGTAGGAGAAAAAGTTTACCAAGCTAAAACAGTAATTTTAGCTATGGGGTCTTCTCCACGCAAGTTAGGTTTACCTGCTGAGCAAAAATTTTGGGGTAGAGGAGTTTCTACCTGCGCAACTTGCGATGGGGCTTTTTACCGTGATAAAGTTGTTGCAGTTATTGGTGGGGGAGATAGCGCTGCGGAAGAATCTACTTTTTTAACTAAGTTTGCTACAAAAGTTTATGTTCTTGTGCGCAAAGACTATATGAAAGCTTCTAAAGTAATGCAAGACAAGGTTTTTTCAAACCCCAAAATTGAAGTGCTTTGGAATACTGAAGTGGTAGATATACTAGGTGATCAAACGGTAACTGGTTTAATGATTAAAAATAACAAAACTAATGAAGTAAAAGAATTAAAAGTTGATGGAATGTTTTTAGCTATTGGCCATGTACCCAATACAGATTTAGTTAAAGGTCAGGTAGAGTTAGATGATCACGGGTATATTAAAACTCAAGATTGCACTACTAAAACAAGTGTTGCTGGGGTATTTGTTGCTGGGGATATTTATGATTATAAGTATAAACAAGCTATAACTTCTGCGGGTATGGGGTGTAAGGCCGCTTTAGATGCAGAAGGCTATATTCATAACAATAGCACAAATTAGTAGAACTGTTTCCTTTAGTACTGTAAAATATAAATATGCGATTAAGAATTTTAATATCATACTTGTGGGTATTTTTTATGTTTGTCTTGGCTGGTTTTGGTTCTTTTTATTTGATTACAGGCGAAAACGTTCTTACAGGACAAAAAAGAGATTCCGCTTCGCAAGTATTACCTGCTAAAGACGTAGATTTAAATGAAGTAAACTTAGAAATATCCGAAAAAGAAAAAGAACAAGCTCTTTCACCTGAATTACTACTTTTTAATGAGGCTATGGCAAAAACAACTGATAAGTCGGGTGTTAGACTAAATTCTTCCGAAAAAAGCGAAGCGGCAGTTTTTTATAGGTTTGGTTATGATCCAAAATCTTCCGCTTATTATGTTGCCGCTTTTGCTTCTGGGCTTAGTCCCGATAAAAAATATGTGGTTTGGCTTAGGAGTGATACCGGAAAACCTTTTAAGTTAGGTGTGTTAAAAGAATTAGATAAATCTGGTGTAATGAAGTTAGGCTTTAAAACACAAGATTCTTCTATATTAGATTATGATTATGCCGCTCTTACTTTAGAAGAAACAGAGGGGGAAGACAAAGAGTCAGAAGAATTTAAAGAGGACAATATTGTATTTAAATCGTCCTTTAATCCTCAAGAGGTTTGGGGGGAGGATGCCTTTAAAAATAAGGAGGAATCAACAGAAGATACAAAAGCTGATTCTTCTAACGAGGGTACTTCCTCCGAGAATGCTAAAGAATCTAACTAACCCATAAATATTGACTATTTTTGTATAAGGTTTATATTAGAGCATAAGGCGCGTTTAGCTCAGCTGGTCAGAGCACCAAGCTTATACCTTGGGGGTCCCTGGTTCGAGTCCAGGAACGCGCACCATTTTTTCTTAATTTCTTGTTTGTGTCGTTTTTACGCTGACAAAGTAAAAACAGATTTTATTTTTAGAAAGAGAAAATTAAGAAATGGAATGCAGGCTACTATGATTTATGTAACGGTTCGAAATACTATAGGTGGGTATCCCAGGCAACAATTAAAGGATCTTATTGGAGAAATTACTGTAATAAGATTGTTTGGATACAAATACTTCCCTTCTGTGTACTCCTATTTAGAATTCTTTAGGTTAGGAATTGGTGAACATACAACTGCTGAGATACCTGAAGAAATCGATTTTATAAGGATTGGCTGTCCATTTCGGAGTGGCGTGAATTTTGAAAATTTACAAAGAAAGTTTGGGTCTTTAGAGGATAAATACAAAAATACTAAGGTTTTGATTTCTAATGGGAGTCATGATTAGTTTACCAATCGGCATTTTATTTGGTTTAGGAGCGCTTCTTGCTTGGGGCGTTTCTGAGTTTTTTGCTGCCCTTTCATCTCGTAAGACTGGATCGGTAAAGACTTTTTTTTGGAGCCAGGTAATAAGCTTAATTGTCTATACAAGCTCTTTCGTTTTTTTCTTTTTCTCTTTGCCTTCAATATCTTTTATTGAATGGTTGCTACTTCTCATTATGACAACAACCGTTATTGGTGGGATTTTTAACTATTACGAAGGGTTCAGTCTTGGAAAGGTAGCTGTTGTGTCTCCTATAGTTAATGCATGGCCGTTAGTTACTCTCTTTTTTGCGTTGACTGTTTTAAGGCAAACTCTGACTTTTGCCCAAATGATAGCTGTTCTTCTTGTGATTTTCGGAGGCCTACTCGTTTCTTTTAAATTAAGCGATTTAGCCAAACTGAAGTTTAAAAACTCAGCTAGGGGTGTTCGTCATGCAATTATTGGTTCATTATTTTTCGGTATTGCTTTTACGCTTTTAGACCCTTTGGTTACTAGTTTAGGATTTTTTATTCCCGTCTTCTTACAAAAAGTAATTCAAATCCCCCTCTCTTTTGGCTATATAAAGATGAAAGGGGCAGATATTTCTTTTCCCAAAGAAGCTGCATTGCCAATAGTATTAATTGGAATACTAGAATTTAGTGGTGTAGTTACCTATAATTTAGCAATTAGTAGCGAATATACAGTCTTGATAGCTCCTTTAATGTCTGCTATTCCGATGGTTACTATTATTTTGGCAAGGTTATTTTTCAAAGAGGCGTTAACAGTTAATCAATGGGTAGGATTTGTTTTCATCATTAGTGGACTTGCTCTTTTATCACTTTAGACTGTTTTTTCCTTGAACTCCTTTTCTTTACCACAGTAACCAATCTTATCCGGGTAATCCTTATGCGTTTTTGATAAAATAAGTTTGAGCAGAGTTATATAACAACACCATTTTTCTGATTTTCAAAGAATTATAATAATACGAAGTTTTGAGTCCTAATTAAAAAAATAAGACCTATGCTACTCAAAGTAGACTCAAAAATATTCCAAGAGTACCCAAAAGTTATACTTGGTGTGGCTGTATTGGAGGGTATTGATAATAAAGGAAATAATCCTGAGATACAAAACCTATTAAGAGAGGCTGAACAGTTAGCTTTGCAAAATTTAGGTGATACACCAATTGTGGAACATTCGCATATTGCTCCTTGGAGAGAAGCCTATAG
>Ga0256832_1003149_pt1 | contig 11233 bp, 6 predicted proteins | sample 134614metaG_FD_190534 | JGI IMG/M metagenome (GOLD analysis project Ga0256832, IMG submission 190534) | Hydrothermal vent microbial communities from Lau Basin, Pacific Ocean - 134-614 | ecosystem: Environmental > Aquatic > Marine > Hydrothermal vents | place: Pacific Ocean: Lau Basin | collected...
CCCCAGGCAAAAATCGAAGGCAACGAAATCGCAAAAACGGGTGATGCCGTCAATCCAGCGACATTGTGTCAGCGAGAGGCCCGTTTCGGGCAGCCGTTGGGCAACGAGTTGGTCGATTTCCGCCATGAGTTTTTCCCGCTCGGGCGTGGGATGCCAGCTCAACAGTCGGCGGATATGGAGTTTGACCAGGATATCAGTGAGGGGATGCTCGAAACGGAAGGCGACGCCCTGACGCATGACCGCTAACCAGTTGGGTTCGGGCGCGCCGGGAACAAGCACGTTGTCGATGAGGCCATAGCCCCAGTCATGGAACGTCACGCCCGCGATCCAGGGAGCCGGGTCGCCCGGGGGGCGATCGAAATCGTCGTTGCCCCAATGACTGGCCAGATGCCCGGCCAGTTTGCCGTGCTCATATTGGGGGATGGTAACCGGATATCGGCGATGTTCAAACATAGGAGACCTCCATCGGCATTTTCCATGAGAACGTCGAATTCGTCAACTGACAGCCAACTGAATTCCCAAAAGCCAACTGGTTGGCGTCTATGAGAAATTGCGGTATGATGTGCAACGGTCCAAGTCTATTTTGCTGGAGAATCTTATGCCTGAATTCGGCGTCTATTCAGAAGTCGGCAAGTTGCGTAAGGTGCTGGTGCACCGTCCCGATCTGAGTCTGCAACGCCTTACACCCGCGAATCATGACGAGTTGCTTTTCGACGATGTCATTTGGGTGCAACACGCCCAATTGGAGCATGATGCGTTTGTACAGATCATGCGGGATTGGGGCGTTCAGGTGTTTTATCTCTCCGATTTATTGACCGAGACCTTAGCGACCAGTATCGAGGCACGTCAGCTCATCATACAACTGGTCATTACCGAACACACTGTAGGCACGGCTTTGGTGGAGCCACTCCGGGCCATGCTGCACGAACTCAGCCCTGATGTACTGGCCACCCACCTCATTGGGGGAATGACCAAGGGGGAAGCGAAAAAATTGGGTGGGAAAAGCTTGTTTGACCACATCTCCCTTGTGGGGGTGACGGCCCATGATGACGCATTCATCTTGCCGCCGCTACCCAACTCCCTCTTCACACGCGATTCCTCCTCTTGGATTTACCATGGCGTTAGCATCAACACCATGTACCATCAGGCCCGCCATCTGGAATCCTACAACGTAGGACTCATTTATCACTTCCATCCCATGTTTCAAGAGGCTACTTTCGATTTCTGGATGCCATTGTTGGATGAAAAGGAGAGTTGCCGGTTTGATACAGAAACATTTGGTCGGGCCAGCATGGAGGGGGGTGATGTCATGCCTATTGGAAATCGGACTCTGCTGGTGGGGATTAGCCAACGCACGACTGCCCAGATGGCAGAACAACTCGCGGCGCGGCTTTTCGCCGCGGACGCGGTGGATCGGATTATCGTTGCGCAAATGTCTCGCGATCGGGCGCATATGCATTTGGACACCGTTTTCACCATGCTCGATGTCGATGCTGTGACGGTCTATCCCAAAGTGGTGGAAAATATCAGGGCGTACAGCATCCGCCCGGGCGACCACGAGCGCCAATTTCATATTACCCCTGAAGCTGATTTCTTAGATGCGGTGCGTGATGCCCTGGGCGTTAAGCATCTGCGTGTCATACCCACGGGCGGAGATGAATATCAACAGGCTCGGGAGCAGTGGGATGATGGGAACAATACTGTGGCCATCGAGCCGGGGGTGGTCATTGCTTATCGCAAGAATACACATACCAATCGTGCCATGCGGCGAGCGGGGATTCGCGTGTTGGAGATCGATGGATTCGAGTTGGGCCGTGGTCGCGGGGGCGGGCATTGCATGACCTGTCCGTTATTGCGGGATGGCATCTAATGGTTAGCGGTATGGACACTTCGCAAACTTATCTTTTGCATGATCTGCGCATCGTTTTTTCTGTTACGGACCATCTCGCCGCGCAACGTTTGGCCAAGCAGTGGCAGCCTTTTCGCGCAGTCCATGCTTCCAACATCGCATCCATTTATTTCTCACTAAATTTTTCTGATAAACCTCCTGCTTATCCCCAAATGCCATTGATCAGTGATGGAGAGCACGTAGCACATTATCGCCAGGGTGACCGACTTGTTTCTGTATTTCATGGCTGGGGGCGGTTCGAACTGGATCTGGCAGAAGGTTTTATCACGGGGGTGATGAGACGAGCCGCGATACAACGCTATGGTGTCTTTGAAGATATGATTTTATTGGCCATGACGCCACTATTGAGGCGAAGGGGGTATTTCCCTATCCATGCTTTTGCCGCGGCCGTGGGGGAGCGAGCGCTGGTACTATTGGGGGATATCGGTGCGGGGAAAACGACCACGGGCATAAGTTTGCTCGCCCGCGGCGCACGACTCATTGCCAACGATTCGCCATTGGTGCGGCTTGTAGAGGACATACCCATATTGCACGCTTATCCTGGCTTGCTCAGCGCCTATCCTGACAGTATCCGCCGTTTCCCGCAATTGCTCCATTTACTTATCCATGGTGAAGTCCTGGATGGCAGTGAAAAGATCAGTTTTCCGCCGGACGCGATCCTTGCAGACCCATGGGCGCAGTGGGGGAGGCCTGCCTTGTTGCTTTTCCCCCGGATATCGCCAGATTTGCGCAGAAGCAGGGTTGTGCCCATGGCACGATTTGAAGCCTTGAAACGTTTGGTGGCCCAATCCATCGAAGATTGGGATGTGGAAACGATTCCCACACACATGTATTATTTGCGCCGACTTGTGGAATCCGCTCCAGCATATGAGCTTCTGCTTGCACCCGACATTAGCGATTTGCCCGATTTATTACTGGCCTTATTGTGATGAACCTCTCCAAGCCGTAACTTTTTCCCACTTCTCCCGTCTTCAGGGGTGAAGTGGGAAGGCTTTTCATGATGGAATGCCATGTGGATGAACCCAGCTTGGGTGACGTTCCCTTCCCGCTGGAAGCAACTTGGGCGAGTAAAGATATCTGTTCGCGGACACCAAAATCGTTGTTCGCGTTGATTTCGGTTTGTTTTCGCGAATTTTTGATTTTTTGCATTTTTGAATTTGCTGATTATTTCCTAAAAGATTTCCTTGACATGGTAAGTTCTCTCTGATAGAATGCTCAACATGGTGCATTTCGCCCATTCTCTCCCCCTCCCCCACCTTCCTTTTTCCCTCGTTATGTAGGAGGATATCGTGGAAAAATATAAGCGCACCCTTTTTATTGCGCTCACTGTGGCATTGGCACTGATGCTGGCTACGGGCATTGTTGGGACGCTGGCTGGCTCCTCAAATGGTGAGTTGCTTCAGAACGGTGATTTTGAAGAAGGTTTCCGTTTGATCGATGGCTGTGGCATGGTCGCAAATGGTTGGGATTGCTTCACAACAGGCGGTGCTGGCGGCTACGGCTTTTATGATGATGCCTGGGAGCGGGTAGTTGCCACGGGCGCCCACGCTCAGCTTATTGAAATCAACACAAAAGAGATCGGTGGGGATCAAAATCGAACCGCTGGTATCTATCAAACTGTGGATGTTATTCCCGGAAAGACCTACACCCTTTCCTTCAACGGCTTAATTCGCGCTAATGACTTCAATGCGGGCGGTGATCCCTGGCGATATGTCATGCTGGTGGGCTTCACCCATAATGGAAGTACAAATTGGGCTGATGCCCAAGTGCAAGAAGTCAATGTGGGGCCCATTCAGGATCGGTTGAATCCCACAAAGTATTATAACGTGAAATTGAATGTGACTGCTCAGGGAACAAAACTGACGATTTTCATTGCCGGTCGCATGAAATGGGGTGATTGGTATAAGGAAGTGGACTTCAACGTGGATACGGTCTCCCTGAAAGGCCCCGCGCCTATTCCTGTGCCTTACCCTGTCCAGCCACAACCGACAGTGGTCGCACCGGCTCCGGCGCCATCACCTACGCCGGTTCCTGGACAACTTGTCTGCGATGGCCCTAACCTGCTGCAAAATCCTGGCTTTGAAGATGGCTTCGATGCCGATGGGACGGCCAAAAAGTGGGGTAAGTTCCAGAACGGCGGACGGGCCAACTATGGTTGGTATCAGGAAGCCTGGGCGCCGGTCGTTGCTGAAGGAAAATACGCACAACTTCTGGAGATCAATACTTTCAATCACATGCCCACGGACCCTGATCGCTGGATCGGGATCCATCAGCGGGTGAGTGGTTTGAATCCCGGGGGTACATACCAACTCAGTGTGAAGGCCATGATTCGGGAACGTGCGGATCACAGCGATGAAGACGCTTGGCGATATGAAGTGTATTGGGGCGTGAACAGCGGCGCGGGCAAGATCAGCGATGTGAGTGAACTGGAGATGCTTTCCGGCATTCCTGTCTCGGGAATCTACCTGCGAACCGCACCTGGTCCCTATAGCAGCTTCACGACCACGTTCCAAGCTCCAGCCAGTGAGATCCGCCTCTACCTGCTTGGCTTAAAGAAGTGGGCGACATCGGATCGGGAAGTGAACTTTGATTTCGATGATGTGGAACTTCGGGCCTGTCATACGGCCGGTGCTGCGCCCCTAAATGACCCGCCCGCAAATACAGGTGGAAGCGGGGTTTACGATCCCAACACTGATGAAGCGTCTGCCGCTTCGGATGGAGGCTCTGATGAAACCGTTCAGATGCCTGTCGAACTTTGCACCTATATTGTTCAACCTGGCGATTACATTTCCCGCATTGCGGAAGAGTTTAACACGACGGTTGAATGGCTTATTGAGAATAACAACATCGCGAATCCTAATTTGCTCTTCATCGGGCAACCCTTGCTGGTGCCCTGTGGGGTGAGTACTGCACATTATGCTCCTCCTGCAGCCAACGAAAACCCGCAAGTGTCCGAACCCACTTCGCCCGGTCAAGATGAATCGGTGCTCCAAGAAGAGGACGAGCGTCAACGCTCCTCCTCGGAAACCCAGCAGGAGCAACACACTATCGTCCGAGGTGAAAGTCTTAGTCAGATCGCCTTCCGCTACGGGACTACCGTTCAAGAATTGCGGCGGATTAACAATATCGACAATCCCCGCATGCTTCGGCCTGGACAGGTGATCAAGCTGCCCACGCAATGAGTGGAGGTTTTCCTTTGGGAACGAAAAAGCCCCTCGCTGAAGCGAGGGGCTTCCTTATGGGCAGTTCAGCCATGTAAAAGGGCGTGTTTGGATGGCTTAAAAAGCCATGAGCTGCATGGGCACCTCGTTGGATATCCCTTTCCGGTCCGCGGCAACGCCTTGCATACTCCATGGACCTGTCCAGGTGATGTACACATCCACCAACTGGCCCCGCAAATTCCGATCATCTTCAAAGAAAACGAGGCGGTTCTGCGGGGTACGACCCCGCCATTTGCCCTTGTGGAGATCTTCGACTAACACCTGGACTGTCTGATGCAACCAGCGTCGATTTAGCTCACGGCTGATACGTTCGTGTTGATCTTCCAGGATTTGATGTCGACGTTTTTTCTCCTCATCCGGCACATCGTCCTGCATCCGTCGGGCGCTTACAGTCCCCGGACGGGGGCTATACCGGGCAATATGTACTTTTTCCAAGCGCAATTCCTCTAAAATATCGTAAGTACGCTGGAATTGTTCCGTGGTTTCGCCGGGAAAGCCCACGATGATGTCGGTATGAATGGCCACGTCCGGGATGATTTCACGAATGCGGTGGATGAGTCGTCGATAGTCGTCCGCGGTGTAACCTCTTTTCATCCGGGCCAGCACCTCGTCGTCGCCGGCTTGGATGGGCACTTCAATATGAGGCATGACCTTGGGTAAGCGGGCCACGGCTCGTAGCAGATCGTCGCCCATATAATTGGGGTGTCCGGTCAGAAAGCGGATACGCCATAAGCCTTCGATCTCATGTACGGCTTCCAACAGATCCACTAGATTGGGACGACGGTTGGGAAAGTCGTAGCCGTACCGGTCCACGATTTGCCCTAGTAGGGTCACTTCTCGCACACCTTGGGCCACTAACCCGCGCACCTCGGCTACGATCTCTTGCAACGGGCGGCTCCGTTCCACGCCACGCCGGAAGGGGATGATGCAGAAAGTGCAAGCGTGGGAGCAGCCATAAACCACCGGTACATAGGCCGCTACAGGTGGTTCACCTGCCAGCGAGAGATGCTTGAGCGACGCAATAGGATAGGCTTCATCCTGCAGCCGATGGCGGAGCAGGGTTTGATGCTCTTCCAGCCGACGCAATTCTTCCGCGGTCATGCGGTTTTTCAGGTGCTCTACCAGGGGCTTGGCTTCGCTAGGCCCCATGAAGACGTCCACCCAAGGAAAGGCGCGCAAAAGTTTGGGTGAAGGTTTGACGCCCACCATACACCCCATGAGAGCTAGGGTCCGGTTGGGTTTGGCCATGCGCCAGGGTTTCAGCGCGCCCAGTTTCCCCAACGCTTTGTTTTCTGCGCTTTGCCGTACCACACAGGTGTTAAGTACTACGACATCAGCCTCATCCACGTTCGCAGTGGGCTCGAAACCGAGTTTTTCTAGCTCCGCGCCCACATGGGTGGAATCGGCTACATTCATCTGACAGCCAATGGTCCAGATATGGTATTTTTTCATCGTTCCTCCGTTGGCGATCCCTTGTACCAGGGGCCAAATTTAAATGACACTGCGATGGGAAGTTACAAACCTGGATTATAACATAAATTTATGAAAGAGAAGTAATTATGAGAGGAACAAAATTTATGCTAAAATGATACGCCATATTTTCTCGATTGCATCAAATGCAGCAGGTTCAAACCCTGCCCGACGAGATGGCTTGTCGGCGAGCGAGACTGGAGGATAAAAGCATATGATGACCCCGGAACAAATTACTGATGCCTTAGGCCGTATCCTGCTCAAGGTACGGCAACCCGCACGGTATGTGGGTGGTGAATGGAACAGTGTGCGTAAGGCATGGACGCGCGTGCGCAGTCGGGTAGCCCTTGCTTTCCCCGATATTTATGATCTGGGAATGAGCAACTTGGGGCTGGCCATCCTCTACGACACATTAAATAAGCGCGAAGATGTGCTGGCTGAACGGGTCTTTTTGCCTTGGATCGACATGGAAGCGATCATGCGGGAAGAGGGCATCCCCCTCTTTAGCTTGGAGACGAGGCATCCGGTCGCACAATTCGATATCCTAGGAATCACGATCCCTTATGAACAGCTATACACCAACGTGCTCAACTTGTTGGACCTGGCTGGTATCCCCTTGCGTAGCACTGAGCGGGGGCCAGATCACCCACTGGTGCTGGCAGGTGGATCTGCGATGACCAATCCCGAACCGATGTGGCCATTCTTGGATGCAGTCTTCTTGGGCGAGGGAGAAGAGGCCATCCACGAGATCGTGGACGTGCATACCCACTGGCGGGAGGAAGGGCGACCAGGTGGGCGCGTGGAGCTCTTGCGTCGGTTAGCCCGCGTAGAAGGGATTTACATCCCCAGCTTCTATGAGAGCCACTACTACGCTGACGGCACATTGAAGGCAACAACGCCCAAGCCCGAATTCGCGGATGTTGCCCCCGCGAAGGTGACCAAACGCATCGTTCCTGTGTTGCCGCCCCCTGTCACTGATTTCGTCGTCCCTTATATCGACACCGTACATAACCGGGCGGCTATCGAAATCCAGCGGGGTTGTACCCGGGGGTGTCGCTTTTGTCATGCAGGCTACGCCTTTCGCCCCGTGCGAGAACGCCCTCTCGACGAGGTGTTGGAGGCTGTGGACAAAGCCATCCAAAGTACGGGTTTTGAAGAGGTCTCTTTCCTTTCCCTCAGTTCATCCGACTATTCGTATATCGCGGAGTTGGTGGATGAGGTCACGCGGCGCTATACGGATAAACGGCTTTCCATCGGCCTTCCATCCTTGCGGATCGAAAGTTTCAGCGTTGATTTGCTGGAGAAGTTGGAGAAAGGACGAAGGCGGTCCGGTTTCACCTTCGCGCCCGAAGCCGCCACCGACCGCTTGCGCGATGTCATCAACAAGCCCATTCCCACAGACCTCATGTTGCGGACTGCACATGAGGTATATAGCCGAGGATGGACTACCATCAAAATGTACTTCATGATAGGGCATCCCACCCAAACCATGGAGGATGTCGCTGCCATTGCGGATCTGGCCTTGCAGGTACGAGCCATTGGTCGGGAGTATGTGGGCAACCGCGCCAAGGTGCGCGTGGGAGTGTCGATTTTGGTTCCCAAGCCGCATACAGCATTCCAGTGGGCTTCGCTGGAAGATGAAGTCACCCTCAATCAACAGCTGGATTATCTTAAACGACGTCTTCGTGTACCGGGCGTTCATTTTACCTGGAGCAAGCCCCGTGAATCTCTGATGGAAGCCTTTCTCAGCCGCGGGGATCGTCGTCTGGCCGATGTTATTCTGCGGGCTTGGCAACTGGGCGCGAAGTTTGATGCATGGGGAGATCAGTTCGATTGGAACGCATGGGTGCAAGCGTTTCGGGAACGCGGCTTGGATATGGATTGGTATGCCCGCCGCCAGCGATCGGTAGAGGAAACGTTGCCATGGGATCACCTCAGCGTGGGGGTAGACAAAGGTTTTCTGATCCAGGAATGGCAGCTCAGCCAAGAGGGCGGAGTCATCGACGATTGTCGCGAGCATTGCTTCTCGTGCGGCATCCTGACAGTATTCAAGCAGGAGCGCCGGGAAGCTCAGCAGGTACTGGGGCCGAAAAGCTGGGGATGTCCGGCCTTTGGGCGCGGGGTCGAGCGTCAGCCTGTGTCTCGCCATCAGATCCCTCTCTATTTCAATCCGGAAATGAGCCCGCATAAAATCACCCTGGGCCAGTTCGATCATCCTGTCATCCAACGGCGTCAAGTGTTTGAAGATCACGAACGCCGGTCAAAGGGTTTCTTGGTTGCTGAACCCAGCCTGGAATGACCGATCCAGGTTGTCCATCCAGCAATCCCGATATCTTTCTTTTTGACCACCGCATTCCACACAACCACTGAGCAGCAAGATGTTTGTCCGTACCCACAACCCCAAGACCCTTTTGAAGCCGATTCTCTTTTTCACGATCGTTTCCATGGTGGCCTTGGTGGTAGCCGCCTGCACCGCGCCCGCCCAGGCCAGCCCCATTTCCCCCTACAGCCTCGCGGCCACGGCCACGGCCGCTTCCCCCTGGCAGCGCTCCAATCCCGGCGCAGGCGGCTGGTTCAACGTCGTCAAAGCTGGGCCTGATGGCATGATCCTGGCCGCCAGCGACCTCAGCGGCTTCTACCGCTCCCAAGACCGGGGCGCGACCTGGGACGTCATCGGCGCGGCCCAGGGCCTGAAAACCACCCACGCCAGCAGCATCGGCTTCCATCCCACCGATCCCGACATCATCCTGCTGGGGACGGAAGAAGGCATTTATTACAGCGACAACCGCGGGAACAGCGTGCAACAGGTCCTGGTCGATGGTTACATCACCGACCTGGGGCTTTCGCCCGACGACCCCAGCGTGGGCTACGCCGCCTATCATTCAGTCTGGGATGCCGCGGATGGCCAGGTATACAAGACGACGGACGGGGGACTCACCTGGTCGCAGGTTAGCGTTGATCTGCCCAACGGCCTGCGCATCCTCAAACTGATCCTCGATCCGGACGACGTCAATACCCTCTACCTTTTCTCGGGCGAGGGGCGCTTCGCCACCGGGCCCGCGCACGCCTTCCGCAGCACGGACGGGGGCGTGCACTGGACGCGCGTCGCCTCCGGTTTGGGCGACGTTATGGACATGGCCGTCTCGCCCGACATTGCGGGCCGGGTCTATCTCACCACCTACGATTCGGACCCGGACGGGCCTGGCTATCTCTTCCGCAGCGATGACAACGGCGCTTCCTGGACGCAGCTTTCCCATCGCGGCGGGCGCATCTGGCTGCAACCGGGCGAACCCAACACCATCCGCCTCATCTATCCCAACATCCAGTATCCCTGGGATGACCGCAACGGCATCTGGGAGAGCACGGATGGCGGGGTCACCTGGACGCAGGTCAGCAGCGTGGCCGATTGGGAGCCGGGTTGGACCGACGCCTATTGGGCCTTCAACCCCGACGTGCAGGCCATCGGCGATGACCTTTCCGATCCCGATTGGATTCATTGGGGAACCAGCCAGTTCATCTTCGCCTCCGACGACCGCGGGCGCACCGTCTTTCAAAACTACACCAACGAAATCTCCCCCGATCACTGGCAATCGCGCGGGGTGGACAACGTGGTCATGTTCCAACTGGCCATCAGCGAAAGCGAACCCCAGCACATTTACGCTGGTTTCTTCGACATGGGTTGCTGGCACAGCCCGGACGGAGGCGCATCGTGGATGAATTGCAACGATTACGATGCTTCCGGCGATTGGGAAGGCAGCGGCGGCAATGTGACCACGCTGGCCGTGGACCCCGCCCGCAATGGCGTGGTGTGGATGGCGGAAGCAGACGATCTGGATGCACCGAGCACTCTTTTGCGCAGCAGTGATTACGGCGCGACCTGGACCGCGAGCAGTGGCTTGCCAGCCACGCCGTACACAGGTCTTTCCGTGGACCATACCAGCCCTACCAACCAACGCACGCTCTTCCTCACGGCAGATGGCGACGTGTATCGTAGCGTGGATGATGGCGCGACCTGGAGCAAGGTGTTCGATTGCAACGGTTGCCGGGTGACCGCGGTGGACGCCTTCGATGGCAGTGTGGTTTACGCTGGGGGCGAGGCGGGCTTCTGGCGTTCGACCCAGAGCGGGGATACCGGAACCTGGCAGGAAGTGGGGCTGCCTGAGATGCACGGCAATGTCAACGGCCAGGTATGGGAATGGGGATGGGAAGGCGTCTTCGCCATCACGCCCGATCCTCATGTCGGCGATAGGGTTTATGTGGTCGTGTTCGGCGGGGGCAAGGGGCTCTATCGTAGCGATGACGCTGGGGCCACGTGGTCGAAACTTTGGACCGACGATTATTTGCGCGATGTCGCGGTCTCACCTGCGAGTCCCGATATTCTCTTCGCTGCTTCATCCAGCGCTTTCTATGCGGGGGGCTATGAGCCCGACTCCCACGGCGTATTGCTTTCCACCGACGGCGGAGCCACATGGACGACCCAGAACGCGGGCATGGCCTGGCCCTTTGCTATGGTTGTCGCCTTCGATCCAGGGAATCCCAATCATGTGTGGGTGGGGTCACCAGGTACCGGTTTCCAGCACCGCACCTTCGACTTCAACATGACAACCTATCTCCCCCTCATCACCATTTCTCA
>Ga0256832_1003150_pt1 | contig 11231 bp, 9 predicted proteins | sample 134614metaG_FD_190534 | JGI IMG/M metagenome (GOLD analysis project Ga0256832, IMG submission 190534) | Hydrothermal vent microbial communities from Lau Basin, Pacific Ocean - 134-614 | ecosystem: Environmental > Aquatic > Marine > Hydrothermal vents | place: Pacific Ocean: Lau Basin | collected...
CCACAGCGCCCAGGCCAGGATCAGGCTTCGCCACATGGCAACACCCCGTCGTCTCGACCCGTCCCTGGAGGGCCGTTCCTTATCGTTATCGTTCCATTGGGCCGTTGGCCGCAGCCCCGGGTTCCCCTGCTACACTCTCGCAAAACCGACGAGGGAGAACCATGCCCCTGGACCTGGTCATCATCGGCTCCGGCCCCGGCGGCTATCGTGCCGCCGTCCTCGCCGCCCTGCAAGGCCTGCAGACGGCCATCGTCGAGAAGGACGTGTGGGGCGGCTGCTGCCTCAACCGCGGCTGCGTCCCCAAGAAGGCCTGGCACGACAGCGCCCGCCTCCTGGCCCGCCAGCACCACCTCGCCGAGCGCGGCGTGCTGGGGGAACTGCGCCCCGACCTGGGGCGTGCCTGGCAGCACCAGCGGCGCGTGGTGGAGCGGGTACGCGAGAGCTACCTGGACTACCTCGCCCACCTGAAGGTGGCCCGCCACGCCGGCCACGGGCGCCTGGACGGCCCCGGCCGGGTGGTGGTCGGCGGCGGAGAGGGGGAGACGGTCCTCGAGACGCGCCACGTCATCCTCGCCACCGGCGCCGTCCCCGCCCTGCCCGCCGGCCTGGCCCCGGTGCCCGGGCGCATCCTCACCACCGACGACCTGTTCCAGGCACCGCCCCCGCCGGGGCGGCGGGTGGCCTTGGTGGGGGGCGGGGTGATCGGCACCGAGTTCGCCTTCATCCTCCGGCAACTGGGCCTGGACCTCCTCTGGATCGCCGGCGGTGCGCCCCTGCGCGCCAGCGACTTCAGTCCCAGCGCCCGCCAGGCCCTCGCCCGCGCACTCCGCGAGAGCGGCGCCCCCGAACCCCTTCCCGCCCGCCTCGCCGAGGCCCGGGTCGGCGACGAGGGCGTGCGCCTGACCCTGGACGACGGCGGCGAGCATGTCGTGGACTGGCTCCTGCTGGGCACCGGCCGGCGCCCGGTGAGCACAGGCCTGGGCCTGGAGACGGTGGGCATCGCCCCCGACACCGACGGCTTCATCCCGGTGGACGAGTACCTGCGCACCAGCGCCCCCGGCGTCTTCGCCATCGGCGACTGCGTGGGGCCGGCGATGACCGCCAACCAGGCCCTCGCCGACGCCGCCGTGGCGGTGCACAACATCCGTCACCCCGACCGCCCCCGCACCCGCCCCCTGCGCGAGGTCCCCCTGGCGGTGTACAGCGCCGTGGAGCTGGCGCGCCTGGGCCTCACCGAGGAACAGGCCGAGGACGAGGGCTTCGAACCGGCGGTGGGCTTCGCCGCCTTCGCCACCGACCCCAAGGCCCTGGGCGAGGACGACGCCGAAGGCTACCTGCGCCTGCTGGCGGACATGGACGAGGGCACCCTCCTGGGGGCGGAGGCGGTGGGGCACGGGGCCGGTGAGCTCATCCACCTGGTGAGCACCCGCCCCGACCCCGAAAGCGTCCTGCGGGAACTGGCGCACGGGCGCTACAACCATCCCACCCGCTCCGAGCAATGGCAGAACGCCGCCGAGACCCTGGCCGCCAAATGGGGCCTGGCCGGCTGGCTGTGGGACGGGGAATGAAGCGGGTCTATCGCGCCGCCCACCTGCTGGAGGCGGAACGGGTCAAGGACCTGCTGCTGGACGCCGGCATCGCCGCCCACGTCCACGGCGCCCTCCTCACCGGCGCCCTGGGGGAGCTGCCGGTGGACCTCACCCCGGAGGTGTGGATCGAGGACGACGAGCGCTTCGCAGCGGCGCGGGCGGTGGTGGCCGACTACGAGGCGCGCCTGCGTGGCGAGCGCGGCGGGTCGCCCTGGCGCTGCCCCCGCTGCGGCGCGGCGGTGGACGGCGAGCTGGACCTGTGCTGGTCCTGCGGCGAGGCGCGGCCGTCTCAGTAGCCGCCGTCGTCACCGCCCGGGAAGGGCGACTCGCCCAGCAGCGTCCACATGAGGCGCGCCACCGACTGGGGGGCGATGACGGTATGCTGGTTGTCGCTGGCGAACAGGGCCTGGCGCAGGCGCCGGCGCAGCTCCGGGTCGCCGGCCAGGTCGAAGACGATGTCCACCCCCTCGCCCAGGGCCACCATCTCCTCCAGGGACATGACCCGGACCCCCTCGGCGGTGAGGCGGTCGGCGGCCCGGCCATCATGGGGGTCCACCACCCCGATCACCCGCACGCCCCGGTCGGCCAAGCCGCCCAGGGCGCGGACGAAGTCCTGGCTCAACTGGTCCAGTCCCACCACGGCGATGTTCTGCACGCTGCCTTCCTCCACTGACGACCTGGCACTACAACGGCCGCAGGCGGCGCCCTCTTGACCCTCAACCGCAGGCGGGGCGCAGGGGCAACAGGGGCAGGCGGCCGGCCAGGCAGTCCCGGGCCAGGGCCCGCGAACAGGGCTCCACGTCTTCGCCGGCGAGGGCGTCGGCGTCCATCCAGGCCAGGGCCACGGCGTCCGAGGCGGCGCGCGCCTCGCCCTGCGCCGCCATGGCGATCACCCAGAGGACGAAATGGCTCGCCCCCTCCCGCACCTCCGCCCAGCCGACGCAGCCCCGGGGCGTCCCCGAAAGCCCCGTCTCCTCGCGCAACTCCCGCCGCGCCGCCGCCAGGAGAGCCTCCCCGAAACGCACCCGCCCGCCGGGCAGGGCCCACAGGCCGGCGCGCGGGGCATGGGCGCGGCGCACCATCAGCACCCGCCCGCCGCGTTCCACCAACAGGGACACCCCCACCCGGGGGCCGTCGTCGCGATCAACCGAAATGGGACAACTCGCTCCAGCTGCAGACCCGGTTCTTGCCACTCGCCTGGGCGGCGCGCAGGGCCTCGCCCGCCGCCTGCAGGAGGCTGGCCAGGTCCTCGGCGTCGTCGGGGAAGAGGGCCACGCCGACGCTCACCGTCACCCGCAGGGTGCGCGCCTCGCCCATGTTGAGGGGCGTCTCGGACACGGTGCGGCGGATGCGTTCGGCCGTCTCCAGGGCCCCCTCCTCGTCCGTCTCCGCCAGCAACAGGGCGATCTCCTCGCCCCCGTAGCGGGCGGCCACGTCGGTGGGGCGCACGTGGGACTGGATGCGCGCCGCCACCGAGCAGATGACCGAGTCCCCGGCCAGATAGCCGAAGGTCTCGTTGACGTGGCGGAAGTCGTCGATGTCCACCAGGACCAGGGCGAAGGGCCGGTTGTAGCGGTTGGCGCGGTGGATCTCCCGCTCCGCCGCCTCGTGGAAGGCACGGAAACTGTACAGGCCGGTGAGGGGGTCGTGGGCGCTCTCCTGTTCCAGCACGCGGGCGACCCGCTGGATGCGCCCGGAGACCTCTTGCAGGTCCCCGACGCCGCCCCGGGGGGCCGGCAGCCGCCCGCCACCCAGGCAATCGACGCAGTCCTCCAGCTCCCGCAGGGGAGCCACCACCGTGCGCAACAGGCCGGCGCCGGTGGTGAGGGCCAGCACCAGACCGCCCACGAACAGGGAAGCGAGGACGGCCACCGCCTTCTGCCGCAACTCGGCGCTCCACTGGACCTCCGCGTGCAGGCGCTCCACCGACTCGTCGGTGACCCGGTCGAGGGTGTGGGCGATGCGGGTCAGGTAGGCGGCGAGATCGTCGAGCCGCTCGGAGAGGCGGGCATGGTCCAGGGCCCCACGCTGTTCATGGAGCTCGCGCACCATGCCCTTGAACACCCCCCACTGGCGCTGCGCCTCGCGCAGCAGGTCCACCTGCGCGGGGGTCAGGTCGCTCCGCCCCAGGAGGCGCTCCAGGGCCAGCTCCACCTCCTGCACCCGCTGGCGGTACTGCTGGGTGTAGAGGGGGTCTTCGTCGCTCACGTAGTGGTGGACGACGAAGCCCAGGCCGAGGATGCGGGCGCGCAGGTCCTTGGTGACCAGCATCTCCTCCACCGGGCCGTTGACCAGGGTGCGGAAACGCTCGCCCACCGTGTCCAGCGACAACACCGCCCCCGACAGGAGCGCGAGCAAGGTCGCCACCACGGCGCCGAAGCCCAGATAGAACCGCCAGCGGAGGGATAGCCGGACGGCGGACAGGAAGGATCCCGACATGGCGTCTCACCCCGTACGGGCACGGCTCGCGCCGTGCCGGTCGTTCATGGCGGACCGCTCGTCATGGCCGGCCCACCTCCCCACGATCGTCACCGCTCTTGTCGGCGGTGATCGTTCATTTTTCGTTAATCTTTAAGATGGCACAGCGGGGCGCGACAATCCAGATTCTTGATCGCCACACTCAGGTAGGAAGAAAAAAGAAACCGGCCGCCCACGCCGGGCGACCGGCAGGGGGGGTCAACCGCACTTGGACTCGCCGCAGCTCAGGCAGGTGAGGCAGCCGTCCATCTGAATCATCGCCTTGGTCTGGCACTTGGGGCACAACTGGGCGCCGGGGGGGTAGTCCGAATCCGTGCCCGAGGCGCCCGCCTGCTTGCTCTCGTATTCGGCGCGCTTGGCCTCCAGAAAGGCCTTTTGGTGCTCGTCCAGGCCCTCCGGCTCCAACATGCCGATGAGGCGCAGGTGGTTCTCGATGACGTCGCCGATCTCGGCCACCAGGGAGGGCATGTACTTCCCGCCCTTCTTGAAATAGCCGCCGCGGGGGTCGAAGACCGCCTTCAGCTCCTCCACCAGGAAGGTCACGTCGCCCCCCTTGCGGAACACCGCCGAGACGATGCGGGTCAGGGCCACGATCCACTGGAAGTGGTCCATGTTCTTGGAGTTGATGAAGATCTCGAACGGCCGCCGGGTCTCGTGGGGGGTTCCGGCGTTGAGCACGATGTCGTTGATGGTGACGTACAGGGCGTGCTCGGAGAGGGGCGTCTTGATCTTGTAGGTGGAGCCGAAGAGCATCTCCGGGCGGTCCAGATGCTCGTTCATCTGCTCCAGGTCGGGCTCGGGGGCCGCCTGCGCGGCGGCGGGGGCCTCCTCCGGCTCGTCCTTCTTGATGGCGAAATCGACGATCTTGCCTTCCACTTTGATGGCCATGGTCGCTCCTAGAATTTTCCGTAGTAGCCTTCTTTGAGGGCGTCGAAGAGGTTGGCGGCGGTGTGGATCTCGCCGTCGTATTCGATCTCCTCGTCGCCGCGCGCCTCGATGACTGTGCCGTCCTCCAGGGTGAAGCGGTAGATGGTGTTCTTCAGGTCGTCCTCCTTCACCAGCACCCCCTGGAAGGCCTCCGGGTTGAAACGGAAGGTGGTGCAGCCCTTGAGCCCCTGGTCGTAGGCGTAGAGGTAGATGTCCTTGAAGTCCTCGTAGGGGTGCTCGGTGGGCACGTTGATGGTCTTGGAGATGGACGAGTCGATCCATTTCTGCGCCGCCGCCTGCACGTCCACGTGCGCCTTGGGGTGGATGTCGTCGGCGCTGGTGAAGTACTCGGGCAGGCGGTTTTCCGGCTCCTCGGCGTCGGGACGGGCCTCGGGGTTGACCATTTCCCGGTAGGCCAGCAGCTCGAAGGAGTACACGTCCACCTTTTCCTTGGTCTTCTTGCCCTCGCGGATGACGTTGCGGAAGTAGTGGTGGGCGAAGCTGGGCTCGATGCCGTTGCTGGCGTTGTTGGCCAGGGACAGGGAAATGGTCCCCGTGGGGGCGATGGAGCTGTGGTGGGTGAAGCGGCAGCCGCGCTCGGCGAGGGCCTCCACCAGCTCCGGTTCCACCTCGGCCACCCGCTGCATGTAGCGGGAGTAACGCGCCCAGAGGATGCGCCCGGGGAGGCGGTCGCCCACCTGGTAGCCGTCGGCCGCCAGTTCGGGGCGCTTGCGCAGCATGGCCGGGGTGATCTCGAACTCCTCCTCCATGATGGGGGCGGGGCCCTTCTCCTCGGCCAGTTCCAAGCCAGTGCGCCAGCCGGCCAGGGCCAGCTCGCGGGTCACCTCCTCGGTGAAGGCGAGGGAGTCGGCGTCGCCGTAGCGCATGCGCAACATGGTCATGGCCGAACCCAGGCCCAAAAAGCCCATGCCGTGGCGGCGCTTGCGCCGGATCTCCTCGCGCTGCTTCTCCAGGGGCAGGCCGTTGATCTCCACCACGTTGTCGAGCATGCGGGTGAACACCGAGACCACCTCGCGGAAGGTCTCCCAGTCGAACTCGGCCTGGGGGGTGAAGGGGCGCTTGACGAAGCGGGTGAGGTTCACCGAACCCAGCAGGCAGGCGCCATAGGGGGGCAGGGGCTGTTCGCCGCAGTTGTGGGCGTGCAGGCCGTTGGCGTCGAAGGTGTTGATGCCGGGGATCTGCACGTCGTACACCGCTTCCACGCCGTCCTCGATCACCGCCTCCACGCGGGCGGTGAAGCGCTCACGGTTGAGCTTGCGGCGATAGGCGCCCAGGGCGCGCTCCAGGCGTGCCGCCTTGTCCCGGTCGGCGAAGCCCACCAGGGCCTGGAACTGGATCAGGTTCTCGCCGCTGACCACCAGCTCGTGCTGCGCCCGGGTGGGGTAGCTGGCCATTCCTCCGGGACCGTCGGGGAGGAAGGCATGGCCGGCGGCACGGCAATTCTTGTACAGACGGCTGTTGATGCCCAGGCGCAGCAGCATGCGCTGGACGGCCTCCAGCAGAGGCAGGTCGGACTGCGCCAGGCGCACGCTGACCCCCTTGGCCTGGCTGCCCTGGACCGATCCGTCGGCATCGAACAGGCCACGCAGGAAGCCGCGATAGAAGTCGCTGGAGGCGCGCTCCATGGCCGGCGTCACCGCCTTGTGGCCGGGGCGCAGCCCCAGCGTCTCGGCCAGCCGCTTGAGCGAACCCAGAGCCAAGCGCCACTCGCCGCGCCCGGGCACCGCCATCCAGCCTCGGAAATCACTGCGGTGGGGCAGGCGACGCGCCGCGGCCAGGGCCGCCTCCATGACGCCGTCCACCCCGTCGGCCTGGGGCCCTGCGTTCACCGCCTGCGCCGGCTTCCACACCGAGAGGACGGCCTTGTCCTCCTTGAGGGTGCCGTCACCCACCAGAAGGCCCAAGAGATAACCCTCCTCGCGCCCGTACGGGCCTTCCCACGCCGGCATGCGCCGGTGGTCGTTGAGGAGCACCCGGTCGCCGGGGCGCAGGCGGCCGGCCTCGCACCACTCGGTCTCGGTGCGGTCGCGGGTGAAGCGGGTCACCCGGCGGACGCGGTGATCGGTGGTCAGGCGCAACTGATGCCCCTCCGTGGTGATCAGGCGCACCACCGGCTTGGTGGCGGTGCGGAAGAAGCCTTCGGGACCGCTGGCGTGGGGCACCCCGTCCACCCGCGCGACGAAGGGGACACCGACGAGGTCGCGCACCTGCCGCGGGCCGGCCTCGGTGTGCACCCAGGTATCGGCGGTGACGCAGGGATTGGTGGCGCGGATGTCTTCGCAGAACCAGTTGTTGTTCATCTCGTTGACCTTGTCGATGAGAATGAACCCCGGCTCGGCGAAGTCATAGGTGGAGGTCATGATCATGTCCCACAGGCGGCGCGCCTTCACCACCCGATAGACGCGGCAGGCCACCTGCCCCTGGTCGTTGGTGACGTAGCCCTCGGTGTGGGGCCAGTCGCGCCACACCACCTGGGCGGGATCATCGAGGTCGATGTCCTCCTGCTCCAGCTCGGCGGGCATGAGGGGGAAGGCCAGGGGCCATTCGGCGTCCGCCTTGACCGCCTCGATGAACTCGGCAGTGACCAGGAGGGAGAGGTTGAACTGGCGCAGACGGCCGTCCTCGCGCTTGGCGCGGATGAAGTCGAAGACGTCCGGGTGCCCCACGTCGAAGGTGGCCATCTGCGCCCCGCGGCGGCCGCCGGCGGAGGAGACGGTGAAGCACATCTTGTCGTAGATGTCCATGAAGGACAGGGGCCCGGAGGTGTAGGCCCCGGCGCCGGAGACATAGGCCCCGCGCGGGCGCAGGGTGGAAAATTCGTAGCCGATACCACAACCCGCTTTTAATGTCAACCCCGCCTCGTGCACCTTGGCGAGGATGTCGTCCATGGAGTCGTGGATGGTGCCGGAGACGGTGCAGTTGATGGTGGAGGTGGCCGGTTTGTACTTCCAGGCCCCGGCGTTGGAGATGATGCGGCCGGCGGGGATGGCGCCGTGGCGCAGGGCCCACAGGAAGCGTTCGTACCATTCGCGGCGCTTGGGTTCCGTCTCCTCCACCTCGGCCAGGGCGCGGGCGACGCGCTGGTAGGTGGCGTCCAGGTCGGTGTCCACCGGCTCGCCGGTGTGGGTCTTGAGGCGGTATTTCTTGTCCCAGATGTCCAGGGAGGCGCTTTGGAAGGGGATCTCGGAGACCTCGTTGGGAACGGGCTTGAGTTTGACGTTGCTCATGTGCGACGGGCTTCCTCTGGTTGTTCTTGGGCGGACGTTGGGAGTGCGCGCGACGGGCCCCGGACCGCGAATCCGGCGACCACAATATGTTGTGGTTGTGGCGCTCGATTATAGCGCCGGGGCGAGCCAGGGCAAGATAAATTTTATTCCGAAAAATCAATTACTTAAATTGATTTTCAAGCGAATCAAGGGCTTGCGAAGCCCCCTTCGAGTGAGCTCGCAGACACAAGATATTGTGGTCGGGGATTTGCCCGGATCGGGCCTTGAAACGGCTGCGATCGACCCCATATCCGGTGGCGAACGTCCCTGAACGCACGGAGGAAAGACACCATGACCCAGATCACCCGCTACGACCCCCTGGCCCTGCTGGAGCAGTTCCAGAACGAGGTGAACCGCCTGTTCGAGAGCCGCCTGGGACGCCTGGGCGACGAGAACACCCGGGTGGTGACGGCGGACTGGATCCCGCCGGTGGACATCCGCGAGGAGGAGGATCGCTTCGTGCTCCTGGCCGACATCCCCGGGGTCGATCCCAAGGACATCGAGATCACCATGGAGGACGGGGTCCTCTCCATCCGCGGCGAGCGGCGCATCGAGGACGACGGTCGCTTCAAGCGCGTGGAACGCCCGCGCGGTACCTTCTATCGGCGCTTCTCCCTGCCGGACACCGCCGATCCGGAGGGCATCCGCGCCCGCGGCCAGAACGGCGTCCTGGAGATCACCATCCCCAAGGCGCAGAAGGCCCAGCCGCGCCGCATCACCGTGGAGAGCTGATCCCGCTCCCGCTCGGGAAGACGCCCGGTGCCCGCACGGCCCGGGCGTTTTTCTTTGCGCCGCCGAATTGGGGGCCTTGCTATACTTTGGGCGCCGCAAGTCCCGCAACGACAAGGAGTTCCCATGCCCCGACTCGCCCGCCTGCTGGCCGCGTGCCTTTTGCTGGTCTCCACCCTGCCCGCCGGTGCCGACATCCCCGCCGGCCTCCTGGGCAGTGCGGCCGTGCGCGACGGCAAGCCGAGCCTGGCCCCCATCCTCGAGCCGGTCCTCCCCGGGGTGGTGAACATCGCCACCCGCGGGCGCATCCCGGTGGAACAGAACCCCCTCCTCCAGGACCCCTTCTTCCGCTATTTCTTCGGCCTGCCCCGCCAGCCGCGGGAACGGGAGTTCCAGTCCCTGGGCTCGGGGGTGATCGTGGACGCGAAGAAGGGCTACATCCTCACCAACAACCACGTCATCGACAAGGCCCAGGAGATCACCGTCACCCTGCGCGACCGGCGCCGCTTCCAGGCCAAGGTGGTGGGCAAGGATCCGGCCACCGACATCGCCCTCATCCAGATCGAGGCGGACGATCTCACCGCCCTGGAGATGGCCGATTCGGACCGCCTGCGGGTGGGCGATTTCGTCATCGCCATCGGCAACCCCTTCGGCCTGGGGCAGACGGTCACCTCCGGCATCGTCTCCGCCCTGGGGCGCTCCGGCCTCGGCATCGAGGGCTACGAGGACTTCATCCAGACCGACGCCTCCATCAATCCCGGCAATTCCGGCGGCGCCCTCATCGATCTGGACGGGCGCCTGGTGGGCATCAACACCGCCATCGTCGCCCCCTCGGGGGGTAACGTGGGCATCGGCTTCGCCATCCCGGTGAACATGGCCCGCGACATCATGGAGCAGCTCATCGAATACGGCGAGGTGCGCCGCGGGCGCCTGGGGGTGTACGTCCAGGACCTCACCCCGGAGCTGGCCCGCGCCTTCGGCATCGACTACCAAGAGGGGGCGGTGATCACCCAGGTGGCCGACGACTCGCCGGCCGCCAAGGCGGGCCTTAAGCCGGGGGACGTGGTCGTCGCCGTGAACGGCAAGCCGGTGCGCGACGCCGCCGATCTGCGCAACCGCATCGGCCTGCTGCGGGTGGGCCAGCGGGTGCGCCTGAAGATCGTCCGCAACAGCCGCGAGCGCACCGTCACCGCCGTCATCACCGCGCCCAAGCGGGTCACTTTGAAGGGCGAGAAGGTCTCGCCGCTGCTGGCGGGGGCGGTGTTCGCCCTCACCGAGGAGGACACCCAGCCCCCGGGCGTGGTGGTGGAGAAGGTGGCCCCGGGCAGCCCCGCCTGGTCGGCCGGCCTGCGCCCTGGGGATCTCATCCTCTCGGTGAACCGCATCCCCGTGCACGACCTGGACGACCTCCAGCGCGCCGCTAAGCGTTCGCGCCGCGGCCTGCTCCTCAACATCCAGCGCGGCAACGCGGCCATGTTCATCCTCATCCAGTGACGGGGTGAGCCGATTTGGCCGAGATCCACCACCGCCCCGCGAGCCGCTTCCATCGCATCATCGGCCTGGCCGGGGTGGCGGTGGACGAGAACCCCCGCGCGCGGCGCTGGGCGCGGCGCTTCGAGTGGCCGCTGTTGGCGGTGGCGGTGTGGATCCCGGTGCAGTGGTACCTGGAGACGCGCGGCCTCCTGCCCGAGTGGCTGCGCGCCCTGGGCGACTGGCTCACCTGGCTGGTGTTCGTCTCCGAGACGGTGGTCCTCACCACCCTGGTGGACCGCAAGCTGGAGCACCTCAAGCGCAACTGGATGAACCTGGCCATCATCGTCGTCGGCTTCCCCGCCCTGTGGCCCAACACCCCCCTCATCGGCGTGCTGCGCAATCTGCGCCTGCTGCTGTTGCTGGGCATCACCGTGCGCCTGTCGCGCACCGCCATGGAATTCCTGGCCAGCAACCGCCTGGGCTACACCCTCGGCTTCTCGGCCCTCATCATCACCGTCGCCGGGGTCCTCATCTCCTCTTTCGACCCGGGCATCCCCGACGCCCTGAACGGCATCTGGTGGGCGTGGGTGACGGTGACCACGGTGGGCTACGGGGACATCGTCCCGGTCACCGGGGCGGGCAAGTTCTTCGCCTCCATCATCATCCTCCTGGGGATCGGCCTGTTCGCCCTCCTCACCGCCAACATCTCCGCCTTTCTGGTGGGCAAGGACACGGAACGGGAGGAGAA
>Ga0256832_1003151_pt1 | contig 11225 bp, 13 predicted proteins | sample 134614metaG_FD_190534 | JGI IMG/M metagenome (GOLD analysis project Ga0256832, IMG submission 190534) | Hydrothermal vent microbial communities from Lau Basin, Pacific Ocean - 134-614 | ecosystem: Environmental > Aquatic > Marine > Hydrothermal vents | place: Pacific Ocean: Lau Basin | collected...
GTCTTTGCCTTCACGCAGCGCCTGAATCGCCGCCTCCATATCAAACTGGATTTCGTTTTTCATGTACCATCTCTTTCTTATCAAGTGTATAGAAATGACACAGAATTCTGAACACTACCCCGGCACATCGCGGGGACCAAGTGGGGCACGCGTCGTTACCTTTCCATGGATGCACTGAAGAAACAATCATTGGAGCAACAACATTCTGCTTAACCCAAGGAGCACCGCCAACTAAAAGTGCGAAAGAATATTTACACTACCATTCGTGGTATAGGTATCCTCGACCCGCTTGAGACAGGATTGGGTATCCTTTGGCAGGTCAGGGGCAGACAGGGACCGGGTCAGTAGTCACGTCAACCTCTGTGACCTTGGTTGACACAGAACCTTGAACACCCTCATTTTCGCTCCTCAGCTTTGGTATATACCAGGCCTCTATCCCTTTTACCTACAGCAATGACATAAATTGCTATCTCATCATCATCAACTTCGTAAACCAGACGGTAACCTACTGAGCGAAGCTTTATTTTATATACATTCTTGAAGCCAGGTAGCTGGCTGGCAGGATTATGGGGAACTTCAGAGCGCTCGGCCAATTTTTTCTTGAATTGCTTCTGAATAGGTGGTGCCAATTTTTTCCATTCCTTCAAGGCACTTGGCAGAAACTTGATTTTATAACTCATTAATATCAACTTCTATGGCATCTGCCTTCTCGCCCGCTCGTTCTTTTACTATTTGGATTAGTTCTGAATCTTCCAGTTTATCCATAAGCCACTCATAGGTTTCGGCCGGGACTAAATAGGCTGCTGGAACATTGTGATTCAATATTGCGATAGGCGCACCCTCCGCTTCATTCAATAATGCAGTAGGATTTTTCTTCAATTCCGAGATACTTGCAGAGCAACTGGTAAGCACTTGCCTCATGATGATACCTCTATTAAAGCCATATTATAGTCCAATTATGGAGCTTTATATGGCTTCTTTCAAGTTCTTGGGGCACATCTGCGGAACATAGTAAAAAGACCTCCGCTAATGATCACCGACGGACCAGTTTGTAGCATCATACTCTCGGGCGACTAACAGTCGGGTTTTGTCGGTAATAACCGGAAGAACAGGCTATCAGGACCACAGGGAGCGAGAGCAGTCGCAGCCCGTCCATCTCCACGATGTCCTGCTCTGCCGGCAACGAGGATCGGATTACGAGCGGGGATGTGCCGTGCGGCAAGGCCGTGACATGATTTCGCGCCAGGGTTGCGCGAACCAGGAGCTGTTGCGGAACGCTCCGGTTCTCGGCGTGCAGCGATAATGATTGCTCCGGAGACAGGCACTATTCCTTGCCCTTGAGGTGCTGGAGACAGCTCGAGCAGAAGGGCCAGAATGCGGCATGCCAGGCTGTGCTTTCTCCGGCAGCCTCATTCGGGCGGGTGGCAATGTACCAGCCCTTGACCAATTCCCGAAGGAAGCCGTTTCTCGACAGGCGTTCGCGTGAGGTCGCCTGAGCGTATGGCTACCACGCCCGTTTCTGAAACGCATGGAGCGCTCCCAGGGATTCGGCCAGTATTTTTCGGAAGGTTTTGCCTTGGAGCGGCCTTCTATTCGCTTTTCGTGTCGGACGAAATCTCGCTTTATCTGTTGTTCTCTTCGGGCTATCCGACTGTGCACTATCACGGGAACAGCGGATTACCGAACCTGGTTATTGCTTCCCTCTATGTCGATCATGAAGTCATAATGAGCCTGGATGCGGTGAATGATACGCTCTATATCCGCTACATATGCGGAGAATAGCCTTGTCTTTGCGGAGAATAGGCATTACAATTTCTGCATAAAATGCGGAGATTAAGCGATGTATCTCTGGGAACAACCGGGTTGGCCGGATCTTGTCTGGTCCGATGCTGCTCTTTCCGGCTTGCTCGCGCGCGCATCCCGGGAGCAGGGGCGTCTGTTGGGCAAGATGGAGACCCTCGGCTTTGGTCTGCGCGATGAAGCCCATCTCCGAACCCTGACCGAGGATGTGGTGAAATCCAGTGAAATCGAGGGCGAGACCCTCGACTCCGGGCAGGTTCGATCCTCCATTGCACGCCGGCTCGGCATGGATATCGGCGGATTGGTCTCGAGCGACCGTGATGTCGAAGGCGTGGTAGAGATGATGCTGGATGCTACTCAGAAGCATGCGCAGCCGTTGACCGAGGATCGATTGTTTGCCTGGCATGCCTCCCTGTTCCCGAGCGGACGCAGCGGCATGACCCGGATCCGGGTCGGACAATGGCGTGACGACAGGGATGGTCCGATGCAGGTGGTATCCGGCCCGATCGGCCGGGAGCAGGTTCACTATCAGGCGCCACCGGCGGACCGGGTTCCGGATGAAATGGCCCGGTTTCTGCGCTGGTTCGAGCATCCGGGCGACATGGATCCACTGCTGGCCGCGGGTCTGGCGCACCTCTGGTTCGTCACCATCCACCCCTTTGAAGATGGCAACGGCCGTATCGCCCGGACGATTGCGGACATGGTGCTGGCCCGTTCGGAGAATTCGAGCCAGCGTTTCTACAGTCTCTCGGCCCAGATCCGCAAGGAGCACAAGGCCTATTACGACATGCTGGAAAAGACCCAGAAGGGGGACCTGGATGTTACCGAGTGGCAACACTGGTTTCTGGACTGCCTGCTGCGTGCCATCGGGGGTGCGCAGGAAAGTCTGGATCAGGTACTGAAAAAGGCGCGCTTCTGGGAGCGTTTTGCCAGAGAGCCCCTGAATGCACGACAGATCAAGGTGCTGAACCGGTTGCTCGACGGTTTCGAAGGTAAGCTCACGACCTCGAAATGGGCAAGGGTGGCCAGGTGCTCACAGGATACAGCCTACCGAGATATTCTCGACCTGATCGAGAGAGGCGCCTTGCGAAAAGACCCTGCAGGGGGACGCAGCACCAGCTACTCGCTGCGAATGGAATGATGCCTGCCCCGGAATGACCGAAGACAAGACGCCGAATCCCCTTGAGGAAATCTCACTGTAGGTCGTGGAGGGTCTGCAACAATTTCAATGACAGGCGCGCCTCCGTCGCCATGCCGGTTGGCGGTGCGATGCCGGCCCCGCCGCATGTATTGTCATCCTGTTGATGATCTGAAATCCCGGGAATAGCAGCCTGCTGACATGGAAGGTGGATTATCCGTTGATCCACTGCCGTGTGGCGGGCTGTGGGCCGGGGCATGTCGGTTTTTTCTGGGGTCCAGATATAGCCGGAAGGGTTCCCGTAACTTCTCGATAATCCATGGCTGCAACATCAGAAAGTTTACGGCTTTTGGTTTTCATGAGGTTTTTCTGAAAGCTCATCCAGACTTTTCCGTGCTGTACCCAATGGCGCGATATCCATGCAAGCGTTTTTCGAACATTCTTTCCAGCACGGGAATGTTTCGATCCACATAGTCATGGATATGAACTTCCGTTTTATCGGGGTGCAGACGATGAAGCCGCCCGGCGTATTGAATCAGGGTGCCTTTCCAGGATACGGGCAGGGCGAGAAACAGGGTATCCAGCCTGGCATCGTCAAAACCTTCTCCGATGTAACGGCCGGTTGCGAGAACCAGTCGCTCTTCATGGTCGGGAATGGCGGCCAGCCGTGCAAGATCGTCACGCTGTCTTTTTCTGCCCCTTCCACCTTGAAGAACAATGATGTGCCTGATCTTTGTTGTTCGGAACCGCTCCGCAAAATATTCCAGGTGTTCCTTGCGCTCCGTAAGCAGGATAGGGCATCTGCCCGCTTCAAGAGCATGCAGAACATCATTGAAGATCATGTTGTTGCGCTGCTCATCCGTTGCAAGTCGCCGGTATAGCTCCTGGATACGCAGGTCGCCGTCTCCATCGAAATTCGATTCCGTTTCGCGGATGATCAGTTTGTGGACGAAGGGGCGTTGTGCTGCCTGATTGCGTGCATCTACACGAAAGCGAATCGGCCCCAACTGCATTGTGATGATCGGGTGATGCCCGTCACGGCGCTGATGGGTTGCGGTCAGCCCGGTAATGAACCGTGCCCTGACCTCAGCAAGGACGCGCTCGAAGGATACCGCTGGCAGATGATGACATTGATGCACACCATCCCTGGTGTGCACCCTTCGGGCGCGATGTCTCGCGTCCAATTTCGCTCCAGGCGAAATTGTCATCTACAATCACATGACCATAATTGGCCACCAGATCCTCTACATTGCCCTTGCGCACCAGGCTCTGAATCATGGCGACATCGAGCCGGCCATTGGGTTTACGCTTGCCGCCCCCTGATTTGTCCGACATCGCCCGGTTCCAGACCAAGGAAGACAGCCAGCTGGACAATCCACTGATCGAGCAATGGCTGTCGATGAACCAGTATCAGGGTATTCGTCTGTCGCTTGGCAACCAGCCAGGCGCCGACCACTGTCTTGCCTGTGCCGGGGGGTGCGACAAAGACACCGGTATCCTGTTTGGACAAAGCGTTCACGGCTTGTTGCTGGATATCCGTAAGTTTTCCGTGGAATTGCACCAGCAGGGGTTCACCGGGATGGCGTTGATCCTCGATGACCAAAGCACTGCCGAAATGTCTGAGCAGGTCTTCGAGTTCATCCCGGCAACCGCGTGGCAAGGCGATATGCCGGGACGACTCCTCGGCGCAACTGATCACCCGTGGTGTCAAGGCCGTCGATAACCGCAATCGCTGCTTCTTGTAGAATTCCGGATTCTGGAAGGATGCGAGCCGTTTGATCTGGTTGATCAGGGCGGATGGCAGACCCGTCTTGTCCACGAACAAGCTTTGACAAAGCACCGCATGGGCTTCACTGGGGATGGGCTCACGGATGGATGTTTTTTCGGGCCATCCGGATGGTGGTCGATCCCAAGGGTTGTCATCTTCCCCGTCTTCGTTCGTGGAAGCCAGCCGGACTCCGATAGTCTTTCCTTGCCGGCTGGCATCGAGTGCAATGGATTCCACGGTGGAGGGCGCGATTCGCATCAATGAGGCAAGATACGCCCATTGATCCGGATGAGGCTGGAAGTTCCGGTCGACAAAAACCGAGTTTCCAGCTTGTCGTGGTTCATATTGCAAGGGCAGGGCGATCAGATTACCAAAGCCGCCGCGTGGCAAGGTATCCTGATTCGGGAACAGGCGGTCATAGGAACTCATGGCCAATTGGTGGCGGCGAGACATGGTTTCGGTAATGAGGTAACAGCCCATGCGACGGGCGCTTGCCGCGGGGACCGGCGCGCTGAAGAAAAACCAGACATGGGCTCCGTTACCCGATCGTGAACGCTCGACGGCGACAGGAAGCTCAAGATCCCGGCAGGTATCGACGAAAGCCGTTACATCCTCCATCCAGGACTCCTTGTCGAAATCGGCAGCAAGGAACCAGCAGGTTTCATCCTTGAGCAGAGGATAGACGCCGATGGTGGCGCGGCCTTGCAAGTGGTCGAGAATGACCCGATCGTCGAGAGGCAAGAGTACCCTGTTTGGGCAGTCACCACACTTGATTCGGGGCTTTTCACAGATACCACGAACCCACTCGTTGCCACAGACGGGGGAGTAGCCTTTTCTGCCGCTTTTGGAGCTTAGCCATAGCTTTGGATAGACATCCTCGCGGCCCCGGAACAGCTGGCGGAATAAATGGATTTTTTCTTGCGCGGTTGTGGGTGTGCCGACATGAGGCGGTTCGGAAGGGGCAGGACGGTTAGCGGTTGTTGATGCCAGGTTGGCAAGTTCCTGCCGGAGCTTCGCCAGGTGCTTCCGGCTTTCGTCTTGTCTGCGGGCAAGCTCGGCGAGTCGAGTCTCCTCTTGGGCGATTGCTTCCAGAATGGATTGCTCTTTGCTTGGCATCATGATGGGCCGGTAACCTTCTTCACCATGAATGGATGTTTTTGGAGTGCCGCTTGCCTGGGTGGAAGCGAAAATCTTTTCGGCGGACTGTGGAGCATCTGCTTCATAACTTATCGGCTACGATCGAGTTGTTCAACCTTCATGGTGCAGAAGAAAGTCATGTGGCGCTGACGGATACGAGAGCTATCGCAGTGATGCTGAAATCAGACGGAAACAGCATCCGAAAAGGCCATCATAATATTCGCCGAATGATTAACAACATCAGATATGTCTTGGTCTACCCGACGAATATGACTATTATAATAGTCTTGTAGTGTTTATATGAGTAATATACTGGTCATTAAGGTGTCCGATGGCAAGAACCTATTCCCGATACACCCGCGAGGCGGCAACCCTGCTGGCCAGACAGATCCGCCTTGGGCGTAAACAGTGCAGATGGACGGAGCTTGAGCTTGCCGAGCGGGCCGGTATCTCGCGGGCGACGCTACAGAAAATCGAAAAGGGTGAATTGGGCGTTGCCATCGGGTTGGTGTTCGAGGTGGCGGTGTTGGTGGGGGTTCCCTTGTTCGAACCGGAGAGCCATTCGCTGACGGCTCATATCGCCCGGACGGATGACAGGCTGGCCCTGTTGCCGAGTGCGGTACGCAAACGCGGAAAGCCGGTGGATGATGATTTCTGAAGCGGCTTACAGCGAAGCCTTTGTGTGGGTATGGCTGCCCGGTGTCGTCGAGCCCGTCGTGGCGGGAAAGTTAACGGCTGAAGGAGAGTATCTGGTTTTCAACTATGGCAAGAGCTATCTTGCCCGTGAGAATGCCATTCCTCTCTATGCGCCCGAGTTGCCCTTGCAACCCGGAGCGATCCCCTTGCAGCCGGGCTTGAAGATGCCTGCCTGTATTCGTGATGCTTCGCCGGATGCCTGGGGAAGGCGTGTCATTATCAACAGAAAACTTGGCGCCAAGGGTGCTGAGGCCGATGTGGCTCGGCTCGATGAGTTGAGCTACCTGCTCGAATCCGGATCGGATCGTATCGGCGCCCTGGATTTTCAGCACTCGGCCACCGAGTATGTGCCACGCGCAACCACGAACGCCACTCTCGACCAGCTTGCAAGAGCGGCCGAGTATATCGAAAAGGGCCGGCCCTTGAGTCCTGAACTCGATCAGGCATTACAGCACGGCACTTCTCTGGGGGGGGCGCGGCCAAAGGCACAGATCGATGATGGCAACAGGAAATATATCGCCAAGTTTTCTTCGGCGACCGATGTTTACAGCGTCGTCAAGGCCGAGTTTGTCGCCATGCGGCTTGCCTCCCTGTGCGGGCTGAATGTGGCGAATGTTTCACTGACCCGTTCCCTGCTCAAGGATGTACTTCTGGTCGAGCGCTTCGACCGCGAGCACTCCGGGGCGGGGTGGGAACGAAAGATCATGGTTTCCGCACCCACCCTGCTGGCGCTGGATGAGATGATGGCGCGTTATGCCAGCTATGAAGATCTTGCGGAGCGGGTTCGCCATCGTTTCGCCGATGCAGCGGATACATTGCGAGAGCTTTTCTCACGGATCGTCTTCAACATCCTGTGCGGCAATACCGATGACCATGCGCGCAACCATGCGGCCTTTTGGGATGGAGAAACACTCCGTCTGACCCCGGCCTACGACATCTGTCCGCAAAACCGGACCGGCAACGAAGCCACACAAGCGATGCTGATCGTCGGTGATGACCGCATGAGCCGGATCTCATCTTGCCTGAAAGCGGCGATGCATTTTCTGTTGTCCCTGGAGGAGGCGGTTACGATAGTGAAACACCAGCTCTCCTGTATTGCCGAGCACTGGGATGCCGTGTGCGACGAAGCGGGCCTCGGCGCTACCGATCGTGCCTTCCTGTGGGGCCGCCAATTCCTCAATCCCTATGCCTTTGAGGATCTCGAGGGTGAAACTGCCCACTTGAAATCCATGGCTGACAAATTGCGTTCACTGTAGACCCCCAGGGCGCTGACGGACATATGCGTGTGGCGAGATGCGGAAGTCTTCAATCGCTTCGCATGGGGCAGGGTGATGCCATGCTCAATTACGGGTCGAATGTGGAAAATGTTTCGCTGACCCGTTCCCTGCGCAAGAAGGAGGTACTTCTGGTCGAGTGTTTTGAGCGCGTACATTCCACATCCCCTATAGAGCGCTGGTCAAGAGCAAAGGGAACGGCTACCGCTTTCTGGAGCCTGACGGTCTACCAGGTATTCGCTTCACCTTCGATTTCACGAATGCCATCGAGGATGTCGTCAAATGATGGCGATTCGCCATACAACATTCCAGCGCTCAACATCCTTTCGTAATCCGTACGTAGCTCGGCGATGGCGTTATCATCTGGGATCAGGCGGAGTGCATTGGCCAAACAGGCTTCGTAATTGGCATAAGAACTGTTGAAGAAAACCTGCTTGTGGCGAACTACATCTTCGAACAATGCGCGGTTATCGATTGCTGCCTTGCCCGAGGCATGTTTGGCTAGCATCCACAGGTCGTACCAATGCCGGGAAAGTCGGTGAGCATCCGCCTTGAACTCTTTGCGATTGCACTCGACATGGATGAGCGTCGCCTTCTCCCAGAAGGTTCGCTCCGGTGAAAGGACAACCACTTCACCCGAGGGAAATTCGAGATCGGTGACTAATGCCGAAATGTCGGGTGTGACGGTATGCCGCTCATTCGGGTCGATAACATTTCGACCGCCCAGCTCAATCAGGATGCTGCTTTTCAGGTAGTCATCTCTGCCCTCGACGGCTGATGGGTACTGAACCCGGATCTTCTCACCGTCATCGGATACTTCGATTCCGTACTCCTCCGGGCTGGGCAGTGTCTTCAGCTGGGCCTCGATATATGGGGCAACGACATTGCTTGCATACTGCAGGACATAGCCCTTCAAGCGTTTGCTGAATTTCCTGATGGCGGTGTTACTCACATTTGCGGCAAACGGATCGAAGTCATCATCGAATGCCCGGTAGTCGAGGGTGACATCCACATCCTCGGAGAAGCGGTTGATGACGCCATAGATCTTCGAGAGGGAGGTACCGCCTTTGAATGCCATTGGACGTGCGTCCGGAATGGAAAAAAGGGTCTGCAATGTCCAGCAGACCCACACATCTTTTTCCAGTACGGTTGCCTGCTGTCCAAGCCGCGTTGCGGCGGTCTGAAGAATCTCCCTGCGGTCGCCGACCGGCAAGTGCAGGAGCTGCTCAGGCATGAGAGGCTTCCCTGTCGTATCTTTCCAATGCATCTGCCATCCAGCCTGGCATGTCGACGTGCTTCAGGGTTTCAAACTCTTCTTCAGTCAGTCCTTCGCGAATGGCGCCTACCACATTGGCGTTGACATTGTTTTTTCCCAAGTACCAAAGGGCCGACAGCGCCAGGCCTGGGCGCTTCCCGGCCAGGTGAAGTTTCCGGTTACTGGCATGTCTTAGTTTGACGGTCAGGTTGCCGACCTTGAGTTCCCGGCTCGGGCCGCTGGTGTAAAAGACCGGCGTGGTCGGTACCTGGGTCGACAGCTTGAAACGACGAGCCGCTTCTGCGCCGTGAACCTGGATCGTCTCACCGTGATCCTTGGCTATGACCCCCACGACCTTCGATATGTCAGGCATGACACTACCGATGAACCGGCTTTTCCTGGGACGCACGAATACCCCCCGGGCAATCCGCTGGATAACGCCTTCCTCGACCAGGCGGGACAATGTCTTGTCTACAGAGGAACGCGAGCCCAGCTTGAGGAACCGTTTGTTGGTAAACGGCTCTCCGCGGCGGACTCGTTGCACGCGATTTCGGATGGTTTGAGCTGTAGACATGGTGCTGCCCTCTGTATATGTCAGAAAAACTACTAAAGTTTCTGACAATATGCAAGCCGGACAAGTTCTGGAGGAAAGCACTCTATTTCACCTTGCATCAATCGTAACTGATTGAAAAAAAGCCATATACAAACACTTTTCGATCTTCTGACACTCCTGTTTCCCCACGCTCGTCCCGGCATCATTCCCCCGCCTTCATTGAGATCTCAGTGAGCGGATCGACAGGGCCATCGCTCTGAAGCAAGACATCCAGGCGAAGCACAGCTCGCCCGGCTCGGCAAAAACACCGGCACCATCCACTTTGATGGTGATGGACAGGGTGAAGCACCAGCTGATTTGTATTGCCGATCACTGGGATGCAGGGAGCAACAAAGCGGGGATTGGCGTAACCGATCGTTCCTTTCAGTGGGAGTGCCAGTTCCTCAATTTCTGCGCAAGAAGCAGAATGATGCCTCGGTCAATCCCAGATCGTTTTGACCGGGTATTGGAGGATATGCTTGTCCGGCGTGACGATGCCCAGCCCATGCTCGATGGCTTGGCAGATCAGCAGGCGGTCAAAGGGATCCTTGTGGATGAGCGGAAGCGTTTCTACATGACCTACGCTGGCGTCGTCTAGGGGTAATGGCTCGATCTCGTGGGCCTCGCGCTGTTCGACGAAATGCCGCCAAGCCGGGCCAGAGGCTCGAACCACCAATCGCCCAGCGGCGAATTTCGCTGTGGCCTCCCACAACGAGATAGTGCTGAGAAACAACCGGTTGCCGGGATCGGTGAGTCGCTCTCTCATTGCCGGATGAATCTTTGGCTCATCCCATATCAACCATAGAAAAGTACAGGTATCGAGCAACAGATTCATGGTTTTTTCGGCTTCCAGTCCGGGTTGAGCGGGTCGCTTGGCAACATCCTCTCTCCGTTGAACAGGGCCAGCATTTCATCTTCAAGAGGGTCATTGAAATTCTCCGGTACATGCCCCATGCCCTTGGCCAGCCCGAAAGGCCGGCGCTTTCTCGGCTGTTCGGGCTCTATGGCCACCAAACGCGCCACCGGTTTGTTGCGGCGGGCGATGACCACTTCTTCACCGCGCTCGACAGCGGCGAGGTATTCCGAAAGATGCGCCTTCGCCTCATGCACATTGACCGTTTTCATGGCTCGCTCTCCAACTTGACCAACTAATGGAATACTAGACTATGTATGCAAAGAAAGCAGCTCTTTCCCTACTGCGCCATCAGCCCTTCTTGCATGGTTTCGCTGGCTTCTGCAGATGGAGTGGCTGGAGAACGGAGTCGACATATTTTGGTGAAAGCAATATATGAAGGAACACCGCCCGCTCTTCCCGTTCCTTTGCTGCCGGAGGCCTGTCGAAACTTTCGGATGCCGCCAAGTGCCCTGCGTGACAGAATCAGACAGTCCAGGCGTGGACTGCGCAGATGATTCAGGCCGATGCACAGGCGCCGCCGGCTCAGGCTTTCAGCAGCAATGTCTCCAGCCGCGCTCCCAGCAGTTGCCAGGCCTCTTCCTGCTCTTTTCTGAGTTCCTGTCGCTGGTAGGTGCGGATCATCCGGTTCTGCTCGATGTGGTTGAGACAG
>Ga0256832_1003152_pt1 | contig 11225 bp, 18 predicted proteins | sample 134614metaG_FD_190534 | JGI IMG/M metagenome (GOLD analysis project Ga0256832, IMG submission 190534) | Hydrothermal vent microbial communities from Lau Basin, Pacific Ocean - 134-614 | ecosystem: Environmental > Aquatic > Marine > Hydrothermal vents | place: Pacific Ocean: Lau Basin | collected...
ACAATCCTCTTGGAATCAGAAACTCTGGTGCATCATCCTGAAGAAAAATCTTTCCATCCACTTCCAACCATTCGGACAGCCATTCTTCCGGCCAGTAATACTGTGACATTGTGGCATCAACTTGCTCTACACCACTAACCTTCTTCATGTGCTGACGGCGTAATTTGAGAACACCTCTTGGGGTCAAGGCACCGTATTGGGCCATTGTCATGCGGGCTATCTCCCCAACATCTTTCAGAGACATACCCCCAAAGACTTTTATCAATGGCTCCATAGCCTCTTCTTCCACCATAGTCCCCAGAAAATCTTTAAGGAACTTGTCTGGGACCGGAACCACGCCAGCATCGAACATAATATCCGATTCATCTTGCGGGTTGACGATGACCCATACACGATCAGCATTCACCAACCGTATATACATCGTCCGTAAATCCATCGGTGGCGGGGAAATCGAAAAGAAAAACTTCGATTTGAAAGCCTCTAAAGACGTTTGGAACTTCGCCATATTATCCTTATGGATCTCCACGAATACATCCATAGGATGATTTTCTTTCAGTATATGGTTGAGGATCGCATTTACGTTCACCGTATCATCTGTCGTGACTTTGATGATCGGTAGTTCTGACTGCAATGCCAGCTTTAGCATTCTCCCACTCCTTTATCGTTTGGGTAATGAAGTATGCCTCATCTAAAATTGGTGTCAAATACTCATCTGTCAATAAGTGTGCCAATTCTACTGTCAAAAAACGTGCCCATTTTCTGAAGGATCTAGAGCCATCTGTGCAATCAATTGCACCGTATAGCCGTCTAAAGACCATCTAGGCCAAAAAATAAAAGGAATGTAATGATATTGGTAAGAGTGAGATCGTGGATTTCTGGTAAAAACTGCTTTCTATAAGCGTTTGTTTTTATTTTATTTTCAGGCTCTCTCATCGGTGATCATCTATTGATTTCCCACCATCTAGCACTTTCAGGGTTGGCACAGTTTTCTCCTTATGATTCCCATAATGCTGATTCAACAGGCGTAATCTATCATTCAGATACCGCAACCGTGCAGTTGATTGCAACATCTGCTGGTGGGCAATCTCCATAGCAGTTTTCGCATTACGTAACTGCTTAACCGCCGCCTCCATCTGAACCCGAAGATTCTTCTCCAGTTCTTCCAGATCGTCCATTTTCATACGCCTCAATCAACGCCTGTAGCTGACGAATATAACGATCAAACTCAGACATATTCTTCGCCATGTTTTCATACCCTTTAGCATCTACACACATCAATGCTTTCTTTTTCAGAATCCGTATGACTTCGGGAATCTGCTTGTCAGAAAACACCCTCCATGACACCGAGTACAGATTCAGCGGTCTAGGGCGAGGGTACGTTACTTGAAGATTCGGAGGGCTTGCCACGTCGGGCGAAATCTCTACTGGCTTTTTCGAGATCAGAGAACATCCGGGCAGTAGCATCATTAACACGACGCTCAATAAGACCCGGCTTTCTATACGCCAGATACGCAAAGTCATGCTTGGCAAGCAATTTACCGAGTTCATTTGCCCTCTCCTCTGATTCCTGATATTTCTGTCTAAGCAAGTTCATCTGCTGCTTCATTTGCTCAAGTTGAGCCGTGACACTGGTTCTATACGCCTTGAATGACTCTTTAGTAGTCTTTAACGCTACTTCGTACTGGCCTTTCTCCTTCAGGCATTCTTCATAATTTTTCTTCAAAGACGTGTAATGCCACCAGAAGCCCCCAGCCGCTCCGGCAACCGAGATCACTGTAATGATGATTAGTACCATCTTGGCCTTGGAACTCACCAGAGCAGCAGCCAGCTTTGGCCCAAGAAGCTCTACAGCCTTTTTCCCTATGAACCCTATGATAGAACCCCACATATCAGTCTCCTAATACTGACACCCAAGGCATTTCGTCTACTTGGTCCTGCTCATCAGCAAACACCTCAACCTTCCACGTAATCCCTTTTTCCGGGTGCGTGACCCACAACGCCTGTTTCGGCGGCTCATAACCGTAGTTTTTGTCGAACGCATATTCATCATAGCCCTTCAGTGACCCATTAACAATTCTGGAATTGTTGTGCCCCCAGTCCAGCATGTGCCAGTGGCCGAAGATCAGCGTGTCATACGGCTGCTTGATAGCATCCTGCCGCTTACGCTTCTTGTGATCTCCAAGCGCCCAAGGCGTAGCCGGACCAGCAATACCGGAACCACCAACAAACTGATTTCCATGTGTGAGCATATATCTGACGTTATACACGCGGTAATACGCATCAGTCGAATCGGGCACCATTACGGTTACATTATCATCATCTGCGTAATGTCTTTTGATCAACTGATACAGCAACCAATCTACGTTGTCATGTACTCCAAACTTGGAGCGAGGCTTCCTATCCAACCTACCGTGATTCCCAACAACACACGGAACGAATACTCTGCCAAACTCTCTCTTAAACAGATCGATCCCTGCAACTAATTGCTCAAGAAGATCCAACACACCTTCAAACAGAGGCCCAGACTTGTTCTCACGTAATTCATCATGGATATACCCGGAAAGCATGTCGCCACCCAACGGGATTACCGATCCTTCCCATTCAGACGGGGACAGTACTTCCTTCATCAGATGTACAGAGGTCATGAACACCCGCTTGAGGCGATCCTTAGCTATCTCACGGTTGTATTCATTAACGAAATTGATTTGTTCGGGACGAACCACCTCATCCCAATGAAGATCTGACAGAAACAACGTCGGGATGCCGTGGATGACTTTCTTGTTCTTGTTTTTATGTAGCCACTTGGGTGGATCTGGCTCCTTCTCTACGATCCCATGAATCAGCTTCTTGTACTGGTATGAATCACCAACTTCATTCCTCAATTTGGCGACAGATGATCTCAAATCCCTAATCGTCTTGATCATCTCCAGCACATCGTGCTCTTCAACCTTAGTTGTTAGGCTCTCCAAGTCATCATATCTTGGTAAGGAAATACCCAGCCTTTCCTCTACTCGCTTTCTTCTCCTTTTGAAGCTTCTTACATCAGAGATCCCCAATCTCTGCATTGCTTCTTGTACTGACATTGATGTTTTGCATATTTCAACAAACTTTCGATCCTTTTCTTCCTGCGACATACCAACAAACTCCTATGTCATTCACCATCTTGATACTTGTATTGAGCATAAAACTTCAATACAGCACCTTGAAACGCAAACAGTGGCGTATAGACAGCACCAATGATTGCAGCGGACTGCAAAATGGCACCATCTGCATTACTTTCTGCCAGCTTGGTGATTAGATCGAAAGTCTTGAAGGCTACGGTCGTAGTGAACCATAAACTCCAGAAGATGATGGCACGGCGAACCACCATGCCTTTATGCAGGATTTCAAATAATCTTTCGAGAAATTGCATCTGCGGCCTCCGCGATAGCTGCTGCGAGAACATAACTGCCGTACTCTCTACGCTCTTCTATCACGGAGACGTTATGAATAAACTCCGGTTCTACAATCACTGCCGTACAATTCGTATACTTCAAGAAGAAATCCGGCTTTTCATCACCATCTACATCGCCCGGATAATCTTCTACTCCGGGTCTATCCATACCCCACCAACCTTCTTTTACTCCACGACTCGGAGGGCAAACATCTCCCAGATACTTCTGAATGATCTCTGCTACCTTCTTACCTCTGGTGGAATACGGGTAGTACAAGGTCTCACTACCTCTTGCTGAACACCCACCACAGGCATTGAAATGGATCTCAACAGCCAGATCGACATTATGCTTGTTGATCCACTTTACTTTCTTTTTCAAACCACCAGACGGAACAATGAAAACCTCAAGATCATCATATTGCATTGCATTTGCAATTGATTGCACCCATTTCACTGCTTCCTGATGTTCACAAAAACCTTTCTTGTCTTGTGGTGGCCAACACGCCCCCGGTGCCTTTGGGTAGTGCCCAGCAGAGATACATACACTTGGCATGGTCAACTCCTAAGCTCAAATCCAATACGTTTTGCATACTCTCTTACCGTCTTACAAGCTTCCTCTACCTCTGGCACTTCACCCATATAGTCTGCTACAACAAACCCCTCCATGCCTCCTTTTGAGTCCATAAACGGAGCAGCAATCATGTACGTTACGCCCTGATTCACCATCGCAATATGAATATATGGATCTTGCAAATCCTGAACAGTCCCATTCCAGCACCCTTCACGTAACAGAGTACTTGTCAGGGCCGGAGCTTGGGTCAATAACGTACCTTCCTTATACATAGAAACAGGAGCTACACCTTCATGCAGAGATTGGTGTGTGCATGTCATGTTCAGAATACTAATCGTATTTGCGTAGTACGACCCATTCGAGATCTGAACAATATACGTTCTTGCAGACTCAAGCTTCAGTCTAAGACTAACCAGCAATTCCTGTACCTTTACAGCCTTTTCAATCTGGTACGGCACGGTATTCTTCTTCCTGAAGGCACGTAGCCACTTAATCATTCTATTACTAGCCACAATAACAAACGTGCCAGCAGCGGCCCCCGCCCCCCACAATAAAGAATCCCAAAACCCTATTGAAAACTTGTCCAACACAAGAGCCTCCTCCCTTAATCTTTCAACTTCAAGAACTTACTCACAGTCAACGCTCTTCTGTCAGACCATACATCATTTGCCGCTAATGCAACAACAAGACCGGCGGAATTATTTGCAATTACTTGCACTTGATTCTGAACAAGAACCCCACTTTCCACGTCAAATATATTGTTATTAGACCCCGCCAGTCTTACGGAATAGACACCATTCTCGAACTCGATCTTATACCCGTTGATGATTTCTACTTTCTGGGCATACGTAACCCCTGCCACCGTATAACCAGCAACATGATCATGGGTTCTAGGCCATACCATGCCTTCCTCGTCATCCTCTAGTGCCCTCAACTGTAGTCTGAACCAGTCAGTATCAAGCTCATACAGAGTCCCACTAATCAGCGTCAAATCCGCACGTGGGATCTGTATGAGCTTGTTGGGCCAATCAACCGTTATCGCCATGATGCACTGTAGACCCCGTACCTAATGCGCTCAACGCATTTTGATAGCTCATCTGCATCTGCGCGATCTGTATCTGTATTGAGTTCACAGACATTTTCAAGGCATCAATCTCACTCTCAAACAAAGAGAGCTTACTGTTTACGGCCTTATACGCTTCATTCAAAGCGTGATCTGTCTTACGCAGATGCGAAATCTCCCCCTCATCGGGAAGCAATTCTTTCATTTCCAGCAGAGCTTGTTCTACCAACAGAACCCTATCTTCCAGCTTATCTTTGCTCATCACTATCTCCTCTTACTCATCAGGGACCATAAAGGCATTAACAACAAAACCATTAGATGTAATCGTACCACCCAACGGGGTCTGTTTGTAATATGTCGGGTTAGTGCCTCTACGCACCCACCCCTCTACAGGCTGATCTCCTGCATAATTCACCGAAATCGAGACATTACCATTGGCATCTGTAGTCCCATACAAAATTGCCTTAGTCGAAGTCGGAGAACCTGTGGCTGATCCTGCCGGAATCGTAGCAATCGAATACGTATACGTAGACGCATCAACCACCGTTACCTGAGCCAGCTTGTTGTACTCAGGTTCGTTAGCCCCCTCAATGACTGCATAATCACCAGTGCTATATGGATGGTTCGTTTCTGTAACTGTGGCTGTACCAGCCCCGTCATTCGATATGCTTACAGGGTTCTTATATGGTAAAGGCCCACCTGATGCGGCCTTCAACAGAACAGCAGCACCTTGAATGGGTGTAGATGTATTCTCAGCGTCATAACAAGTAATAGAAACAGTAACAGAGTTAATGATGGTAACACTGCCTCCAGAAACATTATTTACCTTTGCCGGGTCAGGATTACTTCCGTTGATGCACTGAAGTATTACATCACCCCCTGAGCGATTGACAATATCGTAAGTGTTGCCGGTAAACTTGATATTATCTAACGTGTATGTTCCAGCAACCTGAAACCCTAAAGCTCCTTGGCAATTAATAAACTCGCAATTTTTCAGATTTCCAAACGTGGAGTTGTATCGTATAGCGCCGAAATTAGCCTCAGTGCCATCATAAAAAATACAATTTTCAAGAACTGGATCATTTCCATTCAAGAAAGATCCAACGATATTCACAGAACAATCCCTCATAGAAAAGGTTGTTCTGTTTAGGTTACTATCTCCCCAGCCATTGAGATTTACGAAACTAAGTCCGTACCAATTGCAAGTTACGTTAGAACCTATATTAAATCCGTATGGGCTAGCAGCAGAAATAAATCCACCGTTAATCCCTCTCACATCTGGAGATACACCTACTAATTCCCCAAATTCAACAGTTGTTTCTGAACCGGCAGCACCATAAAGCCTTAATCTTGGAAATGCATATAATACCCCAGCAGTACGAGCAACAAGAGACTTACCTCTAGATATAAACCTAGTAGGATTCACACCGTCGGTTGTTCCTATATTGATTGGACCTAATTGGATAAATCCATCGCCCCTTCGGTCTATATAGCCAATATCTGCTGCTTCAAGGGTATCGTGCAGTTCAATCAATGCGTCTCCGTCAGTATTATTAAGTCCATAAACAGTGGCCCCTAGCAAACCTCCATCCAGATCAGAATCAAGAAAGCACCAATCTACAAAAGCATCCTGAGTTAGAGACGTAGATACTGCTGTCTTCTTTACTATAAACCCAATACGTACTATCTGAGTTAAATCAATAGAGGTGCCTGTATAGTATCCATTAGGAGCTTGTCCTGTAGAGACCCCAGTCATAGACCAACCACCATAGTATTTGCGTGACTGTAGCGGCTCTGACGGTTTTCCGCCTACATACCAATATGCCTGATTACCAGCCGAGTCTTCTAGCAATAACTGAATACCTCCTGCGTACCCATAATCCAGATCATAATAATCCAGTACATTCACCCAGAATAGAATAGCGCGAGTCCCTCCTGTGCTACTTAGATCACGAGCAGTAAATGCAGGCCCCCATACCGGAGTATTTGCAGTATCAGCAAGCCATCCAATACACGCACTTCCTTGCCTATTGATATCAGTATTAAGCACAAGCGACGCAGGCCCTGTCCATCCTGTCAGGGACTCCATATCATAGAGCGTAATGAAGTTGTGCGTTACGGTAAAAGCCATTGCTTAGCTAATCCCGCCCATCGGTTCACCAGCACCAATCTCAAGCTGTAGCCCAAGGGCAAGCTGGAAATAAGCCATCAGCTTAAATGGATCAAGCGTACCATTAGCGTACTCCGTCTCCACTGCTGCAATAGCATCGGCTTTTTTGGTTGCAACATCAGCAGGATCGGTTGCATACCCATTTACGATCATCCATTCGGCAATTTTCTGCTCAAAATCCGTATGTGAAAACGATACTACCTTATCACTGAATACACGATCACCATTGCTATCTTCACCGTACTTTCTCGCAACTTCATGCACTACATACCTATAGGGTGGCGTCCGTTCCACCCGTAAGGTATAGATCTCAACGTGTAACTTATCCAGCGTAATCGCCGGAATCGTCTCTGGGTTTCCGGTCAAGATAGCCATGATCCACCTCCTTATGTATCACTAGTTCTGATTGCAGTAACCGAACCGCCAGAGGAGCCCAACACTGCTGAAGTGATGTACTCCTTAATCGGAGTAGCCCCACCATCACGCACTTTAACAACAAGGTTACGATCTGCGCTATACACCACCGTGAAGGATTCCCCAGACGATCCAGCAAGCGTGTCGATGTAGGAAATAAACACATCATTCCCTACGCTTGCGTTGTCGGCACTGAAATCAGTTGCATTGATCGTAAACGTGCTCCCAGAGAAAGACGTATAGGGGATATACCTATACAGGCCACTATCGGTTTGCACTCTGATCGTGCCACTGGACGGCGTATCAGATGGAATCGTAGTCGATACCGTAACCGCCGTCTCTGATGCCCCGGTCAGTGCAGTAGCAATAGACAACTGGTTGTATTGGATTTGCGGGTTGCCTTCCAAATCAGTAGTAGACCCATCCCAAGGACCAACCAGAACCCGATCCTCCCCGGCAACCAAGCCGAGAACTTGGAACGTCACATTGTTCGGCGGGTTTACCGGATTGTTGGTCAGATCAAACAGCGTATCGCTTGCAGTCAGATCAGACGGCTGAATACCAAGACCGTAAGCACCGATAATGGCGGAGCCTGTGGACTGACCTACGAACGGAGTCGATACAGGACGCTCTACTACATTGACATTCACCAGACAGGTTGCCCCACTGGTAGCCCCTGTGATGGTCTGATTATCGGTAGGCGCTACTCCAGTGAGAAGCTGAATCCACATCTTCGTGGGGGCGGTCGTACTGTCAATAGCAAGCAGTTGGCCTGTACCACCAGACCAAGAGACCTGTTCCGGCTCCGTAAACGTGCCGGTAGGCGTATCTACATCAATCTCATGGGTTATGCCCCGGAACTCTTCCCCATTCAGCCCGTACAGCGTCGATGTGGAGCCTCTACGGGTCAGATACTTCAGATACTCATACAGATCATTGATGCTATATACATCCTTGTCCCACTGCGAGTAGTAGGCTTCGTTGTTGCCGTCACCATCAACATCCAGCAGGTTGTAGCCTTCCTTGATATTGGTAATGGTCGTATACGTGGCAATCGTAGCCTCTGCCGTCTGGTTGTTCAGGTCGGTAGAATTGGACAGGGCCAATACGTTGTTACCACGGCTTGTACCGTTGATCTTGAACTCGGAGTAAGTTTTCCCATATTCACGAGTGATGCCGATCAACCTACGTCCATCAATGTCTGCACCTGCATCACGCACAAGAAGCATGAATCTGTGGGAGATACCCTGAGCCGAATCCGCGTTCAGACCACCATTGTTATTCCAAAAATCATTCGTGATTCTGGAGCCATTCTGGAGAATCTGGATATTGATGCCAGCGTTACCGAAGTTCACGATGCCATCGTAAATCGTGTCTCCATTTGACTGGATAATTGAACCATCGTACAGGTGCTCGGATGCCGTCTGATCGATATTGTAATTACCCAGAAGCGCAATAATGTTATCGGTTGAACGGCTCGACGGGTTGATTGAGATCATGTCAAGCTGATCATCCCCAGTGAACTCTTGGTCGTCGGCCAGATCTTGCAACCATCTATGGAACTCGATCACTGTAGCATACGACGGTGCTGCCCCAGTATGCGGATCTCCGATATATCGGATATTGCCGGTCGCACGATCAATAGACCAGTCTGCGGCTACAATAGGCATTTCCTACCTCCTAAGAATACGTTAGCGTCAGATGGTCAGCCCATACATTATCAAAGTTGCTGTCTCCATCTGCCCATAAATCTTGGTAATCCACATACCCGTTCGCATCTGTCACTAACACTCTTTTCCTAATACGCCACACTGGATCTGTCTCTAACGCCCCCGGTGCTGCCCAACCTGTATATGCAGCGTCCCCTTCATCATCAAATCTCAAAGAATAAGGCATCAGATCCTCCGCTGATTGTCCCGGTGGGCCTGCCTCTCCAATATCAAAAGAGAACTCCTGTGGTTCTACATCAAAAACAATAGCCGACTCTGCTACATTGTTGATGATAGTCACGTCTTCTATGTCAAACGTAAGAGCCTGCTCCTCAACATTTGCAATTACTTGCAAAACCTCTACATCTGACTCGATAACGATCTCTTCTACTGTTACGTCAATATCACTCATTTACGTAGTGCCTTTCGTAACATCATCAACAATCTTCATCTTTCCATAAATCAGAGTCGTTACTGTTTCTGGGGTTGTGCCCGGATCTACCCACTGCAAATCGTATTTGTACTGGCCTGCTGGTATTGCCATATCATCCTTGGTCAACGTCAGATACGCTATACCATTACTTGCATCCGCTCCTGATGGAACAGTTACTTTTTTCGCTAGTTGGGCACTAGAATCATCAGTAGACGTATCAGACAAGTCCTTGATCGTAAAAAACAACAAATCATTAGACAAATCAACAGGCACAGATCCCTTGTTGATCGTCACCTTGAAGGTCTTTGAGTCCCCCCTGATCAACTCCAGATCTCTATTGACTGCCATATTAGCCTCTCATCAGCTTACGAAGCTGCATAACCTCTGAATCGTGCTTGGCACAGCAAGAATTGACGTAATCTACCTCCCAATCACGTTCGCTCTTTTCTGTGTCAAACATGAAATGCCCATCCTCGTGCCCCAGAAACTTGCCTCCATTCATCTTCACATACGCAGCAAGACCCAATCGCTTAATTGCAACCCTCACACTAACCTCCTATTTTTACTCAGGTTTTGACAGTTGTGCCCAAGCCATTACAGGCCCGGTCCCAGCAGTTCTAACGACTTGAACAAAATTGTATTTCGACACATCAATCAGTGCCCCAGCAGTAGACGTAATATCAGTGCCTATCTGTACCCAAGACGCTGAAGCATCCAGACGAGCTTGTACTTGCACAGTAGTAGAACCACCCAGCGGATCGATCTGGACGTGCGTAGCTCCTCTGGCAATCTCGCTAATCCCGTTTGCAGTATCTAAGATCAGCATCACGGGGAACTTTGGGATCGTATTCATATTTACGGCCATAGCCTGTCCTCCTAGCTTTTCGTAACTATAGAACCTTTACCCAATTGCAATCAATTGCAATTACGTGTCAGCGGTCACTCTCACAATATCAGTACCATCCCCACGAACTATAGCCGACAACCCGGCCCCGACAGCAACACCAGCCCCAGCAGCGGTCGTAAACGTCAAAATCTGGGCTGTAGAGTTCTTTACGGTCCACTGCCTGCCTACTTCTGTCGGCATGATGATCGACCTACCAGCCGTAAGTACGGTCCCTGTATCCGTAATCTCCACAATCCCTTGATAATACTGATCCTTCGTCAGGGTGTAGTCGGCATCCGTGGTCATATCGTGAACAGCTTGGCCTACCTTGGAGCCTTGCACCGGAAGCCAATACGTGCCGTCATAAAACAGCACGGCATCTGTATTCTGGTCATATAGTACCCACCCAGCAGCAGGAGGGTAGAAAAACCACCCAGCAGACGCATCATTTGCCAGATACACCGCCAGATTGCCTTCCTGACCAGCCCAAGCTCCCGTAGCTGGAGAAGCTACTATGTACCTATCACCATCTGTCGGCGTCGCTGG
>Ga0256832_1003153_pt1 | contig 11224 bp, 7 predicted proteins | sample 134614metaG_FD_190534 | JGI IMG/M metagenome (GOLD analysis project Ga0256832, IMG submission 190534) | Hydrothermal vent microbial communities from Lau Basin, Pacific Ocean - 134-614 | ecosystem: Environmental > Aquatic > Marine > Hydrothermal vents | place: Pacific Ocean: Lau Basin | collected...
CAAACCGCGTTTGCGGCGCAGCGCGCTCTGATAAAGCCAGGGACGGCTTTTATCAGAGCTTCCCAAGGGGGAGAGGGGATTTTTTCCATGATCCGGGGTGCAGATCGCCTGCCTCATGTAAAGTTGGTTCCAGCGCCGCAACGGCGCACGAGCCGGGGCTGTGCGGCTCGTCGGGCTGATGCCCGCCCCACGTTCGAACACCTGATGCTCGTGGCGGGCCGGCTCAGGCCTCTTCGGGCTGCTGCTCGAATTCGAAAGCCAGTTCGTCGTCCTCGAGCCGGATGCGCACCTGGCCGCCTTCGCTCAAGGCGCCGAACAGCAGCTCCTCGGCGAGGGGCTTCTTGATCTTCTCCTGAATCAGCCGCGCCATGGGACGGGCGCCCATGGCCGGGTCGTAGCCGCGTTCGGCCAGCCACAACCGCACCGGGTCTTCCACGGTGAAGCCCACCCCTTTCTCGGCAAGCTGGCTCTCCAGCTCGAAGAGGAATTTGTCCACCACTTTGCGCACATGTTCCAGCCCCAGCGGCCGGAACTGGACGATGGCGTCGAGCCGGTTGCGGAATTCGGGCGTGAACAGCTTGTTGATCGCCTCGCGCCCGTCGCTGCTGTGGTCCTGGGTGGTGAAGCCGATGGAGCGGCGGCTCATCTCGCTGGCCCCGGCGTTGGTGGTCATCACCAGGATCACGTTGCGGAAGTCGGCCTTGCGCCCGTTGTTGTCGGTGAGGGTGCCGTGGTCCATCACCTGCAGAAGCAGGTTGAAGACGTCGGGATGGGCCTTTTCGATCTCGTCGAGAAGCAGCACCGAGTGGGGATGCTTGTTGATCTGTTCGGTGAGCAGGCCGCCCTGGTCGTAGCCCACATAGCCGGGGGGCGCGCCGATCAGCCGCGAGACGGTGTGGCGCTCCATGTATTCGGACATGTCGAAGCGGATCAGCTCCAGGCCGAGAATGCGGGCGAGCTGGCGGGTGACTTCGGTCTTGCCCACCCCGGTGGGGCCGGCGAAGAGGAAGGAACCCACCGGCTTGCGCTCGTCGGTGAGGCCGGAGCGGTTCATGCGGATGGCGGTGGTGAGGGCCTCGATGGCTTCGTCCTGGCCGTAGATCACCATCCGCAGGTCGCGGTCGAGATTGCGCAGGGCTTCCACGTCGGAGGTGGAGACCTTGCGCTCGGGGATCCGGGCGATGCGCGCCACCACGCTCTCCACCTGGTCCACGTCCACCGCTTCGGGGCGCTCCGCTTCGGTGAGCAGGCGGGTGGCGGCCCCGGCCTCGTCGATCACGTCGATGGCCTTGTCGGGCATGTGACGGTCGTGGATGTATTTGGCCGAGAGTTCGGCGGCGGCCACCAGGGCTTCGTCGGTATAGCGCACCCCGTGGTGTTCCTCGAAGCGCTCGCGCAGGCCGCGCAGGATCTCCACCACTTCGTCGGTGCTGGGCTCCACCACGTCGATCTTCTGGAAGCGGCGGCTCAGGGCGTGGTCCTTTTCGAAGATGCCGCGATACTCCTGATAGGTGGTGGAGCCGATGCAGCGCAGCTCGCCGGCGGCGAGCATCGGCTTGATGAGGTTGGAGGCGTCCATGGTGCCGCCCGAGGCGGCGCCGGCGCCGATGATGGTGTGGATCTCGTCGATGAAGAGGATGCTGTCGGGGATCTTCTTGAGTTCCCGCAGCACCGCCTTGAGGCGTTTTTCGAACTCGCCCCGGTATTTGGTGCCGGCCACCAGGCCGCCCAGGTCGAGGGCGTAGATGGTGGCGTCTTTGAGCACCTCGGGGATGTCGCCATCGACGATCTTGCGCGCCAGGCCTTCGGCGATGGCGGTCTTGCCCACGCCGGCCTCGCCCACCAGCAGGGGGTTGTTCTTGCGCCGCCGGCAGAGGATCTGGATGGTGCGCTCCACTTCGGCCTGGCGGCCGATCAGGGGGTCGATCTTGCCCTGGCGGGCCAGCTCGTTGAGATTGGTGGTCCAGGAATCGAGGGCCGAGGTGCGGCTCTCTTCTTCGCGGGTGTTCTCTTCGCTCTCGCGGGCGGCGCTGGGCGCGGGGGCCTCGCCTTCTTCGTCGCTCACCTTGGAGACGCCGTGGGAGATGTAGTTGACCACGTCGAGCCGGGTGATGCCCTGTCGGTTGAGGAAATAGACCGCCTGGGAGTCTTTCTCGCTGAAGATGGCCACCAGCACGTTGGCGCCGGTGACCTCTTTCTTGCCCGAGGCCTGAACGTGGAACACCGCCCGCTGCAACACCCGCTGGAAGCCCAGGGTGGGCTGGGCCTCGCGCTCCTCGCCTTCGGGCAGCACCGGGCAGGTCTCTTCGATGAAGCGGTTGATGTCGTCGGCCAGGGCCTCGAGATCGGCGCCGCAGGCCCGCAGCACCTCCACCGCCGAGGGGTTGCCCAGCAGGGCGAGCAACAGGTGTTCGATGGTGATGAACTCCTGGCGCTTGCGGGTGGCCTTCAGAAAGGCCTGATTGAGTACGTATTCCAGTTCCTGGCTCAACATCTGGGGTGCTCTCCGAAAGTCACGCCTCCTCCATGGTGCACAGCAGGGGGTGCTGGTTCTGGCGGGCGTAGTCGTTCACCTGGGCGACCTTGGTCTCGGCGATCTCCCGGGTGAAGACGCCGCACACGCCCACGCCGCGGGTGTGCACATGGAGCATGATCTGCGTGGCCTTCTCTTCGCTCATATGAAAATAGGTTTGCAGCACTTCGACCACGAAGTCCATGGGCGTGTAGTCGTCGTTGAGAAGCAGCACCTTGTACAAAGGCGGCTTCTTGAGCTTGGGACGGCTTTCCTGGGTGAGGAGTTCCCCGTCGCTGTCTTTGTACTGCTCGCTCATGGTGTTTGGTGAATGAAATCCTGGTCTGACGCCGTCAGCCCACCCAGCGGCGGGCGTTGCGGAACAGCCGCATCCAGGGGCCGTCTTCGCCCCAGTCGTCGGGATGCCAGCTGTTTTGCACGGTGCGCACCACCCGTTCGGGGTGGGGCATCATGATGGTCACCCGGCCGTCGTCGCTGGTGAGCCCGGTGATACCCTGGGGCGAGCCGTTGGGATTGGCCGGATAGCGCTCGGCCGGCGTGCCGTCGTTCTCAATGTAGCGCAGCGCCACACCTTTTGCCAGATCGGCGCCGGTGGGGTATTCGGCGCGCCCTTCGCCATGGGCCACGGCGATCGGCAGGTGCGAGCCGGCCATGCCGTCGAGCAGGATCGAGGGGCTCTCCTCCACCGCCACCATCACGAAGCGGGCCTCGAACTGTTCGGAGCGGTTGCGCACGAAACGCGGCCAGTGGCCGGCGCCGGGGATCAGCTCCTTGAGGGCGGAGAGCATCTGACAGCCGTTGCACACGCCCAGAGCGAAGGTGTCGTCGCGCTCGAAGAAAGCCTGGAACTGGTCGCGCGCCCGGGCATTGAAGAGCACCGACTTGGCCCAGCCGAGGCCGGCGCCGAGCACGTCGCCATAGCTGAAGCCGCCGCAGGCCACCAGCCCCCGGAAGCGCTCCAGGGTGACGGCGCCGGAGAGGATGTCGGACATGTGCACGTCCACGCACTCGAAGCCCGCCTGGTGGAAGGCCCAGGCCATCTCCTGCTGGCCGTTGACCCCCTCTTCGCGGAGGATGGCCACCGGCGGGCGGCCTTTTTCGATGTAGGGGGCGGCCACGTCCTCGGCGGGATCGAAGCTCAGCCGCGGGCGCAGGCCGGGATCGGGCTGGTCGATGCGCTCGAAGGCCTGGCGGGCGCAGTCGGGATTGTCGCGCAGGGCCTGCATCCGGTAGCTGGTTTCCGACCAGGTGCGCTGGAGGCGGCCGCGGGTGTCGTCGATGAGGAGGCGCTCGCCGGCGCGGATCAGGATCCGCTCGTCGTCGCGGGTGGTGCCGAGGATGCGCGCGCAGTGGCCGAGGCCGGCCTGCTCCAGGCGCAGCATCAGGTCGTCGCCGTCGCGGTGACGCACCTGGAGCACCACCCCCAGCTCCTCGCTGAACAGGGCCGCGAGAGGATCGGCCACGGCGCCCAGGTCGATGTCGAGGCCGCAGCGCCCGGCAAAGGCCATCTCCACCAGGGTCACCGCCAGGCCGCCGTCGGAGCGGTCGTGGTAGGCGAGCAGCAGCTCTTCTTCGCGCAGGCGCTGGACCAGCTCGAAACAGCGCCGCAGCAGATCCGGGTCGTCCAGGTCGGGCACCTGGTCGCCGAGCTGGTCATAGACCTGGGCCAGGGCCGAGCCGCCCAGGCGGTCGCGGCCGCAGCCGAGGTCGATGAGCACCAGGTCGGTGTCGCCCAGATCGGTGCGCAGGGCCGGTGTGAGGGTGCCGCGCACGTCGGCCAGAGGGGCGAAGGCGCTGACGATGAGCGACAGCGGCGCGGCCATCTCGCGCCGTTCGCCCTGGTGTTCCCACACCGTCTTCATGGACATGGAATCCTTGCCCACGGGGATGGCGATCCCCAGGGCCGGGCAGAGTTCCATGCCCACGGCGCGCACGGTGTCGTAGAGGCGGGCGTCTTCGCCCGGGTGGCCGGCGGCGGCCATCCAGTTGGCGGAGAGACGGATGTCGCCGAGCCGCGCCACCGGGGCCGCCATCAGGTTGGTGATCGCCTCGCCCACCGCCATGCGCCCGGAGGCGGGGGCGTCGATCAACGCCAGGGGGGTGCGTTCGCCCATGGCCATGGCCTCGCCGGCGTAACCGCGGTAGTCGGCCAGGGTCACCGCCACGTCGGCCACCGGCACCTGCCAGGGGCCCACCATCTGGTCGCGGGCCACCTGGCCGGTGATGGAGCGGTCGCCGATGGTGATGAGAAAGGTCTTGTCGGCCACCGTGGGCAGCCGCAGCACCATCTCCAGGGCCTGGGCCGGCTCCACCCCGGTGAGCCGCAGGGGATGGCGCGGCGGCTGGAGATGTTCCACCTCGCGCAGCATCCGCGGCGGCTTGCCGAAGAGCAGGTCCATGGGCATGTCGATGGGCTTGTTCTCGAACAGGGCGTCGCCGAGGAGCAGGTGTTCTTCGTCCACCGCCTCGCCCACCACCGCCATGGGGCAGCGTTCGCGCTCGCACAGCGCCTCGAAGGCTTCCAGCCGCTCGGGGTGGATGGCCAGCACGTAGCGCTCCTGGGCTTCGTTGCACCAGATCTCCATGGGGGTCATGCCCGGCTCGGCGGTGGGGATGGTGCGCAACTCGAAATGGCCGCCCAGGCCCACGTCGTGGACCAGCTCGGGGAAGGCGTTGGACAGTCCGCCGGCGCCCACGTCGTGAATGAAGAGGATCGGGCTCTCTTCGCCCAGGGCGCAGCAGCGGTCGATCACCTCCTGGCAGCGGCGCTGCATCTCGGGGTTGGCGCGCTGCACCGAGGCGAAGTCGAGATCCTCCGCCGAGGTGCCCGAGGCCATGGAGCTGGCCGCCCCGCCCCCCAGGCCGATGAGCATCGCCGGGCCGCCCAGCACCACCAGGGGCGCGCCGGCGGGAAAGTTCTGCTTGTGGACATGGGGCTCGCGGATGTTGCCCAGGCCGCCGGCGAGCATGATCGGCTTGTGATAGCCGCGCAGCTCGCTGCCGCCGGGAGCCGGCACCTCCATTTCGAAGGTACGGAAATAGCCGCACAGGTTGGGGCGGCCGAATTCGTTGTTGAAAGCGGCGGCGCCGATGGGGCCTTCGAGCATGATCTCCAGGGCCGAGACGATCCGCCCGGGCTTGCCGAAGTCGCGCTCCCAGGGTTGCTCGAAGCCGGGAATGCGCAGGTTGGAGACCGAAAAGCCGCACAGCCCCGCCTTGGGATGGGCGCCGCGCCCGGTGGCCCCTTCGTCGCGGATCTCGCCCCCCGAGCCGGTGGCCGCCCCGGGATCAGGGGAGATGGCGGTGGGGTGGTTGTGAGTCTCCACCTTCATCAGCATGTGGATGGGCTCGTGGTGCTCGCCGTAGATGCGGTCGTCGGGACCGGGAAAGAAGCGGTAGCCGGGATGGCCGGCGAGCACCGCGGCGTTGTCGCGGTAGGCCGAGAGCACGCCGTCGGGCGCCTTTTCGGTGGTGTTGCGGATCATCTGGAAGAGGCTGTGGGGCTGGCGCTTCCCGTCGATGATCCATTCGGCGTTGAAGATCTTGTGGCGGCAGTGCTCGGAGTTGGCCTGGGCGAACATCATCAGCTCCACGTCGCTGGGGTTGCGCCCCAGGCCGCGGAAGCTCTCCACCAGATAGTCGATCTCGTCGTCGGAGAGGGCCAGGCCGAGCGCCAGGTTGGCGGCCTCCAGGGCGGCCCGGCCGCCGCCGATCACGTCCACCGTTTCATAGGTGCGCGGCTCGGCGTGAATGAAGAGCGCCTCGGCCTCGTCGAGATCGCGGAACACGGTTTCGGTCATGCGGTCGTGCAGCAGGGCCGCGGCGGCGCTCAGATCGGCCTCGTCCAGGTCGCCTTGGAGATAGTGGGCCACCCCGCGCTCGATGCGCTCGATGCCGCTCAGCCCGCAGTTGTGGGCGATGTCGGTGGCCTTGGACGACCAGGGGGAGATGGTCCCCGGCCGCGGGGTGACCAGCAGCAGATGCCCCTGGGGCGGCGGGTCGTAGAGCGGCGGGCCGTAGCTGAGGAGGCGCTGCAAAACTTGGGTCTCGGCCTCGGTGAGGCTTTCGAACAGCTCCACCAAGTGAATGAATTCACTACGGATTTCCACCGGCCGGCCGAGCCGGTCGGCGAGCCGCTGACGAAGTTTCTGGAGCCGGAAATCGGAAAGCGCCGGCGCGCCGCGCAGCTTGAGCATCAGGCAACCTCGGAGGGATGGAACGGCCGGCCAATGATACTACAGCCGCCCTCCCCCCTCGGCGGCCAGACGGCGCAAGGCGACCCCCGCCGCGGCCATCCCGAAGGCGGCGGTGACCGGGGTGCAGGAGCCCAGGCCGCCGCAATTGAGATGGCCGCCGGGGCCTTCGCAACTGTCGCCGGGGAGCGGGTGGCGCACCGCCGGCTCGTCCGACCAGATCGCCGGCACCCCGAAACGGCGCTTGGGATTGCGCGAGAAGCCGTAACGCTGACGCAGCAGCCGCCGGGTGCGGGCCAGGAGCGGATCCTGCTCGGTCCGGCTGAGATCGCTCATCCGCACCCGCAAGGGATCCTGGCGGCCGCCGGCTCCGCCCACCACCACCAGCGGCAGGCGCCGGCGGCGGCAATGGTGGACCAGGGCGGCCTTGGTGCGGTGCTCGTCGGCGCAGTCGATGACGAAATCGAAGTGGCCGGCAAGCAGCTCGTCGAGATTGTCGGGGGTGAGAAACTCTTCCACCGGCTCCACCACCAGGCGGGGATGAATGCCGGCGAAGCGCTCCGCCAACACCTGGACCTTGGCCGCGCCCAGGGTGGCGTCCAGGGCCGGCAGCTGGCGGTTGATGTTGGACTCGGCCAGATGGTCGGGATCGATCAGGCGCAGCCGGCCGATCCCGCTGCGGGCCAGGGCCTCGGCGGTCCAGGCCCCCACCCCGCCCAGGCCGATCACGCACACCCGGGCCTGGAGAAACTTTTCCAGCGCGGCGGGGCCATACAGGCGGGCGATGCCGCCGAAACGTCTTTGCACGTCCACGAGCTGCGGCCAGACCAGGAAAAAGCGCTATAATAGCTTGTTTTCATGAAGAAAAGGTGATGCCCATGTCCACCGTTCGTCTCACCGAATACAGCCACGGATCGGGATGCGGCTGCAAGATCGCGCCGCGCCTGCTCGACGAGATCCTGCGCGGCGCCATCGAGGCCCCGGCCGACGGCCGCCTGCTGGTGGGCAACGACAGCCGCGACGATGCGGCCGTCTATGACTTGGGCGACGGCCGGGCGGTGATCTCCACCACCGACTTCTTCATGCCGATCGTGGACGACCCTTTCGAATTCGGGCGCATCGCCGCCACCAACGCCATCAGCGACATCTACGCCATGGGCGGCTCGCCGCTGATGGCCATCGCCATCTTCGGCTGGCCCATCGACAAACTCGGCCCCGAAGTGGCGCGCGCGGTGATCGACGGCGGCCGCCAGGCCTGCCGCGACGCCGGCATCCCCCTCGCCGGCGGCCACTCCATCGACGCGCCCGAGCCCATCTTCGGCCTGGCGGTGACCGGCAGCGTGGCGCTGGCCCATCTCAAACGCAACGACCAGGCCCGCCCCGGCGACCGGCTCTATCTCACCAAACCCCTGGGGATCGGCATTCTCACCACCGCCCAGAAGAAAAAGCTGCTCGAGCCCGAACACCAGCGCCTGGCCCCCGACACCATGTGCCGGCTCAACCGCGCCGGCGAGGCTTTCGGGCGGCTCGACGCGGTCCACGCCATGACCGACGTCACCGGCTTCGGCCTCCTCGGCCATCTGCTGGAGATCTGCCGCGGCAGCGATCTGGCCGCCCGGGTGGTCTTCGACCGGGTCCCCCTGCTGCCGGCGGTGCGCCACTATCTCCAGCTTGGCTGCTCCCCCGGCGGTGCGGCGCGAAATTATGCAAGTTACGGCCACGAAGTGGGCGAGATCGACGAAGAACGCCGCCAGTTGCTCTGCGATCCCCAGACCTCCGGCGGCCTGCTGGTGGCCGTGGACCCGGCCGGCGAAGACCAATTCCTGGCCGTGGCCGCCGAACAGGGCCTGGAGCTGGAACCCCTGGGCGAGCTGCAGCCCTACCAGGGCGGCCCGCGCATCGAGGTGGTCTGAAGTGGAACTGCCCCTGATCGACGACTATCGCCGGCTGTTTCTCGACGACGTGCCCCTGCTCGACGTGCGGGCGCCGGTGGAGTTCGCCGAGGGCGCCTTTCCCCAGGCCACCAACCTGCCCCTGCTCAGCGACGAAGAGCGCCACCTGATCGGCATCCGCTACAAAGAGGCCGGCCCCGACGCCGCGGTGGAACTGGGCCGCGAGCTGGTGGACGGCGAACCGCGCCGCAAGCGCACCCAAGCCTGGGTGGACTACGTTCGCCGCCACCCCCATGGAGTGCTCTACTGCTTTCGCGGCGGCCAGCGCTCGCGCATCGTGCAAGCGTGGATCCATCAAGCCAGCGGCATCGCCTATCCGCGGGTGAAGGGCGGCTACAAGGCCCTGCGTCGGTTTCTTTTGCAGGAGCTGGACGCCGCCGCCGACGAACTTCAACCCCTGATCCTCGGCGGGCGCACCGGAGTGGGCAAGACCCTGCTGATCAAAACCCTCGACAAAGCCGTGGACCTCGAAGGGCTGGCCTGGCACCGCGGCTCGGCCTTCGGGCGTCATGCCACCCCCCAGCCCACCCAGATCGACTTCGAAAACCGTCTCTCCATCGCCCTGCTCAAGGCCCGCGCCCGGGGCGACCTGAAACTGGTGCTCGAAGACGAAGGCAAGGCCATCGGCTCGCGCCATCTGCCGCCCCGGCTTCATGAATTGATGAGCCGCAGCCCGGTGGTGATTCTCGAAGCCTCCCTCGAAGAGCGGGTTCACAACTCGGTACAGGAATATGTCACCGAAGCCCTGGCCGAATACCGTCGTGAATACGGTCATGAAGAAGGCTTCCAGCGCTGGGCCGACTACGCCTGCAACAGCCTCGACCGCATCCGCAAGAGGCTGGGCGGCCAACGTCACAAAGAGATGGCCGCCGAACTGCGCCGCGCCATCGACGCCATGGCCGCCGGCGCCGGCCCCGAAGTCCACACCGGCTGGATCGCCCGTCTGCTCACCGAATATTACGACCCGATGTACGACTATCAACTGCGCAACAAACGCGAGCGCATCTGCTTCAGCGGAAACCGCCAGGCCGTGAAGGAATATCTCGCCGAGCGCCTCTCGGCCTGAGCGGCCACATCCCCTCCCATTTTGCCAGCCGTTTGTCCGCCTGGCAGGATGTCGAAAAAGCCCTTCCATGGGCTTTTTCGACATCCTGCCAAATTTGGGAAGCTCTGATAAAAGCCATCCCTGGCTTTATCAGAGCGCGCCGCGCTGAATTCGCGGTTTGCGGCTTGCTACAAAATCATTCGCTCACAGCGATCGATTTTGCCGGCACATCCCTGTGCCGGGGGAAGGTCTGAATTTTTCAGACCTTCCATAACTTGCATTGCACCCCACTATTGAATATAGTCCGCGCGGCGTCTATAACATGGATGAGTTGTATAGAACAAACGCTGGTCGTCTGTCAAAGACCTTGAAGCACAACGAAACCTACGAGGTATTCAATGGCAAAGAAAACCAAATCGATCAATGATCTTTCTGCGGCCGAACTCTATGAGCTGGCTCGCCGGCGGGAAATGGAAGAACGACAAAGAGAAATGGAAGCCAACAAAGAAAAATTGAAGGAACTGCGGGCCAAGAGGCGCAAGCTGATTTCCGAACACAAGAAAGCCATTGCACAACTGGATGCGGAAATCGCCCGGCTCAGCGGCCGAGCCCCCAGCAAACGAGGGCGCACCAACGCCAGCACGGGCATCTCCGAACTCGTCATCGACATCATCGGCAGTAAAGGCAAAGCATCCACCAGCGACATCCGAGCCGCCTTGGCCGAACGGGGCGTGACCGCCTCCAACCTGCCACAGACCTTGTCCTATCTAAAACGCAAAGGCCGCATCGTGTCGCCCGAACGCACCATCTATCAACTGGCACAGTAGGAAATACGACAAGCCGTTGGAAAACGATGCTTTCCAACGGCTTGCGTTCGGCGCGCCCGGCTGCGCCGCCAACTCGACGGCATTGTCAAGAAAAGGGAAAACCGCGTTTTCCGCTTCCGTGCTCGAAAAAACCCAGGTAAGGGCTTTTTCAACATCCTGTTAGGGAAGGTCTGAAAAATTCAGACCTTCCCCCGGCACAGGGGTGTGCCGGCAAAATCAATCGCGCCAAGCGATTGATTTTGTAGCAAGCCGCAAACCGCGTTTGCGGCGTAGCGCGCTCTGATAAAGCCAGGGATGGCTTTTATCAGAGCTTCCTTAGACTTCCCCCAAACTCACCATCAACAGTTTGCGCCATCGGCCACGCAGCACACGGCGCGTCCCTTACCCTGGCGCTTGGCTTCGTACAACAAGCGGTCGGCCTCCTGAAAGCACGTTTCGTGCGTATCATCCACCCCGGGGACTTTACACACCATCCCCACGCTGACGGTCGCCAGGTGAACCAGAGCCGAGTCTTCTTGTACCACCGGTTCCATCTCAGCGGCGATTCTGTAAGCCAACTCACAGGCCGCCCCGCCGTGGCTACCAGTGAGCAACAGAGCAAATTCATCGCCGCCCAGCCGAGCAGCCAGATCACCCGGCCGTCTCGCTTGGGCGGCTAATTTGCCGGCCACCCG